>Ga0187872_10001269_pt1 | contig 26289 bp, 15 predicted proteins | sample June2016WEW_16_4_FD_132973 | JGI IMG/M metagenome (GOLD analysis project Ga0187872, IMG submission 132973) | Peatland microbial communities from SPRUCE experiment site at the Marcell Experimental Forest, Minnesota, USA - June2016WEW_16_40 | ecosystem: Environmental > Terrestrial > Soil >...
CGGGTCAGGCGAAGATTACCAGCGCGGGAGGCTGGTTCCACAGCGGGTGGTATCCGGTGGGCTACATGCTGCTGCGCGCCCCAACGCAATGGGCATGGCGGAAGGTCTGGGCACTGCTACCGTGAGAAGTCGAGGAGTCGAGAAGTCGAGAATCGAGAAGTGAAATCCCCGATCTTCGATTTCTCCTGCGGCCAAGAGTCGAAAAGTCGGATGCAGGTCAGTGGTCAAACTCTCGACTCCTCGACTTCTCGACTCCTCGACTACCGCGAGGCTGAAGCAATGAAACGATCTGATTGGGTCCTGTTCGGAATCCTGGCTGCTATTCTGGGTGTTCCCGGGTGTGCGAACCAGTCTCAACAAAAAGCAACCCCTGCCGCATCGCCGCAGCCCAGTGTCACCCAAGCTCCTGCCCAGCCGCCTTCCGTGCCGGCTGCGGACACTCTGGAGATTGCAAGTGTATTGTCGGTCGAACACTCTGTGGATTTGCTCGCCCAGCGCGACGGGATTGTGCAAGAGCTCTTCTACGACCAGGACAGTTGGGTAAAGAAAGGAGCGGTGCTCGCACGCCTGGACGACCGCGAGTTGCTTGCCAGTTTGGAAAAAGCTCGCCTGGACCAGAGGGTGGCTGAAAATAACTTCAAGTACCAGGAAGCTGAGAAAAAGGCCAAGGATGCTGCCTATCGACGGCAGCAGGAGTTGCGCAAGTTCGGTTTGAGCAGTCAAGCGGCGCTGGAGGAAGCCGAGTTTCAATCCACCGGCGCAGGCTTCGATCTGGATAGCTGGAAGGCTGCCATCGAGCAAAAAAAAGCGGCAGTTCACGAGCTGGAGATCGAGCTGGAAAAGACTCGAATAGTGGCCCCCTTCGACGGATACATTGTCCGGCGGGCTATCCGCGCTGGACAGAACATGATCAAAAATGACCTTTGCTTTCGCTTAAGCGAGCTTTACCCGCTCCAGGTCCGGTTTCTACTGCCGGAGTCGGCAGGCCCACGGCCCACAGCCGGGTATCCGTTGAAAGTAGTGCCGGCGGATGACAAGTCGCACGAGTATAACGCGCATGTGAAATTGGTCAGCCCTACCGTGGATGCTGCCAGCGCCAGCTATGATCTTACGGCAGAGTTGACGGGACCCCATCTGGAAAACCTGCGGCCGGGAATGGCGGTGCGAGTGATCTGGAGTCTAAAGTCGAGAGTCGAGGGTCAAGGAGTCAGTCGATAGTCGAGAGTCGAGAGTCAAAACTGACTGCCTGGTCGTAAATACAGCCGTCTCCCTGGAGAGAGGGTGAGGATCCCAACGGCGCCTCCTCTTAGACCTTTGGCTGTCGACTGTGGACTGTCGACTCTAGACTAACTCCTCGACCTTCGACTATTGACTCTCGACTGAGTTCCCCATGCGTTTCGGTCCCACCAGTATTCAACTCTCGGGTGTGGTGGCGAAGGGCCTTCGGCGCCCCAAGCTGCGCACCGACCTGAAGGTCGGCAAGCAGACGTTTGCCGGGGAAACCAGCTTCGTGGTCAAAGTCCCTGAGACGGACTCCTTCAATCGCCTGGGCGAGCTGGATTGGGAGCTGCTCTCGCTGTGCAATGGCGCTCGTGCTCCGGCCGAAGTTGCGCAAGCGCTCAACGAACGCTACTCGGACCAGAACCTGAGCGAACAGGACGTGATCGAGTACCTGGACGGCGTGGATCCCAACTTCTGGGAGCGCGGAGCTGCGCAAAAAAATCTCTGCATCTTGGAGAAGATCCGCGACGAGCGTCGTGAGCGCGTGAACCACGCCAGCCTGCTTTACATCTACTTTTCAGCCTTTGATCCCGACCGGGCGCTGGAACGCCTGGACAGGTATTTGGGCTGGATGTTCACGAAGCAGTTTGTCCTCTTCTCGCTCGGCCTCTTCGCCCTGGCCGGGGTGATCGTGGCCCGTGACTTCACGCGCGTCAGCCAGGAAGCCCTGGCGATCTACGGTCCTGGACATAAGAGCGGCTATGACCTCCTGGTTATGTGGCTGATGTTGTTTATCATCGTCGGACCTCACGAGTTCGCTCACGGCCTGGCCTGCAAGCACTTCGGCGGCGAAGTGCACCACATGGGCTTCATGCTTTTGTATTTCTCTCCGTCCTTTTACACCGATTGCACCGACATGCACGTTTTCGCCAAGACTTCGCAGCGCATTTGGACGATCATTGCGGGGATATGGGTCACCCTGCTCCAGTGCTGCTTTGCCCTCTTCGTTTGGGCCTTATCGCCGCCGGGCTCCGTGGCCGGCGACCTGACGTACCAGTTCGCTCTGATGAGCGGTGTGATCGGCTTTTTTCAACTCAACCCGCTGCTCAAGATCGACGGCTACTACGTGCTGAGCCAGTACCTCCAGGTTGATAACCTTCGTGAGCAATCGTTTGCATATTCCGCGGCTTGGTTAAGACGCAGCGTGCTTCGTCAGGCAGTCGAACTGCCCCCGGCCAGCCGCAGGGAGCAGCGGATTTTTCTGGCGTACGGTTTCTCGGCGGGGCTTTACTCCCTGCTGATCCTCTTGTTATTGCTGGGATTTGTGGACAACGCCTTTATAGGCTGGCTAGGCGCCTGGGGGCACCTCGCAACCGTTGGAGTGCTGTGCTTCGCATTCCGCAAGCGGCTCGGGCAATGGCAGACTGCGGTGCGGGCTCACTTGCAAAAACTCAAGGAGGAGTTCATGGCATGGAGGATGACTTGGTGGCAACCAGTGGCAGGGGCCGCGGCGCTTCTTGTGCTCTTCCTTCCGCCCACGGCGGTCAAGACAACGTCGGATTTTTTGCTGGAACCTCAAAGGAGGCTGGAGGTGAAGACCCCGGTCTCGGGTTTGGTCCGCGAGGTAACCGTCCGGGAAGGTGAGACCGTCCCGACCGGTTCAGTGCTGGCCGTGCTACACAACCCAGAGATTGAAGCCCAGGCCGAGATAGTTGCCAGTCAGTTGAGTTTAGCCGAAAGCTCCCAGCGGGCAGCCTTGGCCCGCTCGGATTTCGGCGCCAGCGAGAGATACCTCCAGGAAATCCAGCGTCTGGGAGCCGAAAAGGCGGAAGCCGACCGGAAGCGCGAACAGTTGGTCCTGCGCGCCCCTTTCACGGGGGTAATCGCCACCCCACAAATCGAGCAGCGGGTGGGCGAATACTTGACTGAAGGGGAGCCGCTGGCTCTTCTTGTGGACCGCCAGGCTATGCGCGCGCGAGTGCTGGTGCGGGACTGGGAACTTGAGGATGTGCACCAGGGTGCGGCGGTCGGGCTGAAACTCCGAAGCTATCCCTTCCAGACCTTTTCGGGAACGATTCGCCAGATCATGCCGGCCGCCTCTTCCGAACGCCCCCTGGCAGAGCCCAACAAGGTTGAACGCAAGGGTCAGGAACTGACCAACTTTTTCGAGGTTGTAATGGAATTCCCCAATCCTAACGGCGGGCTAAAGGAAGGAATGACCGGAACGGCGCGGATCTATGGGAAGCGCTATCCGGTGGCCATACGGGCGCTACGCGCGGGGTGGCGAGGGGTACGCAGCCTCATCTGGTGATTGCTCCCGGCGCAATGCGACAGCATAACAGACCACCGCTGGGCGCAAGAGCAGGTCTCTCGCGCCCAGGCGGCAGTATCCAGGCCTAATGGGTCGGGGGATGTATCATCAGCTTTGTTTCGCCCAGCTTCTTGCTGCCCTTCAGAGTTTTCTTGGGGGCAGCTTTTACGTTCTTCTTCTCTGCCATGGTTTTATTCTCCCTTCTTTTGATTTGTGCTACGCCACACCCCTGTGGCGGTCATCGATAAAGAACTTCTGAACTTGCGGCCGCACGGCTAGCAGTACCCAGGCCTCACGAAGTCCCGGGATGCGTCACCATCAGCTTTGTTTCGCCAACCTTCCTGGTTCCCTGGAGGGTCTTCTTGAGATCCATCCTGGGCGCTGCTTTCACTTGCTTCTTCTTTTCCGGCATGCTTGATCCTCGATCTGGACGGCTGGCTTTGTTCGCTTCCGCCTTTTCGCTTATGGAGACTGCACGTTGCGCACCAATCTGAAAATTTTTCTGGGCCGGGGCTCGTGCCCCGTGGTTTCAATAAGTTGCGGCGTGCATTTGTAGCCGCTACGGAAGTAAATTGTGGTGCGAGGAAAAAGCAGAGGGGTAATTCCTACCCCTAGGGTATTTATTCCCCTTAAGTGTCGTCCGTCGTCCCGCCGCGGTGGGTCCGTGGTGGCTTGAAAGAACGGTGCTAGGGGCTGGGGACTGGAGGCTGGGGTTCTTCCCCCATCTACTACCTACCTTCTGCTTCCTGACTTCCGTGTGAAAGGCATGCCAAAACGCTTTGCCAGCATGCTGCTAGATCCCGTGTTTCCGGCAAAGGTACTTCATCTTGTCTTTGTTGAGCCCAAGCAGGCGAGCGGCCTCAACTTTAACCCCCTTGGCTTCCTTGAGCGCCGTCTCAACCCAACGCCTCTCGAAGGCTTTCAACTCTTCTTCCAGCCGGATGCCGGAGTCGGGGAGGCGAAATCCATCGGCTGACGATTGAGGGACAGCTTCGCGGATGTCGAGAGGCAATTGTTTCAGCGGGATGATATCTTCATCCGTCATGACCACCAGGCGCTGAACCAGGTTCTCGAGCTCGCGAACGTTCCCCGGCCACGGGTAACGTTTCATGGCCTCCATCACCTCATCGGCCACTTGCTTTGGGGGCCAATGGTTCGCCGCGCAGTAAACTTTGATGAAGTACTCGACGAGCAGGGGGATGTCATCCACGCGCTCCCTGAGAGGAGGCACAAAAAGCGGCATAACGTGGATGCGGTAGTAAAGGTCTTCGCGGAAGCGGCGCTCGCGCACCGCCTTCTCGAGGTCCTCGTTGGTAGCGCTTATCAGCCGGAAATCCACCTTGATGGATTTCTTTCCCCCCAGGCGCGTCAAGGCGTGTTCGTCGAGGACCCGAAGGAGCTTGCTCTGAAGCGGCAGGCTTAGTGTCCCGATCTCATCCAGGAAGAGTGTGCCGCGGTGTGCCAGCTCGATCCGCCCCTCTTTGGTGGCAACGGCCCCGGTGAAGGCCCCTTTCTCATACCCGAAAAGCTCGGCCTCCATCAGGGTTTCCGGGAGGGCGGCGGAGTTGACGCTGACGAACGGCCGGTCGCGCCGCTGGCTGGCCTCGTGGATGGCGCGTGCCACCAGCTCCTTGCCGGAGCCGCTTTCCCCGCGAATCACCACGGTCGTTGAGGTGCGCGCCACCCGCCGGATGGTGTCGAACAAACCTTTCATGGCCTCAGTCGAACCCAGTAAGTCGCCGAGCGCGTCTTTGCGGCGCAGTTCTTCCCGCAGGATGAGGTGCTCCCGCTCGATTTGGAGTTTCTCGATGGCGCGGAGGATGATGATGCGCAGCACGTCAGGATCGGCGGGCTTCTGGAAGTAGTCATAAGCGCCGGCGTGCATCACCCGCAGCGCTGTAGATTTCGTGCTGTCTTCGCTGAGGATGATGACCACCGTATCAAGTTCGCTCTCTTCCAGTTCCTCGAGAAGCTCGAGGCACTTTCGAATACCTTGCGGGGAAGTTTTGAGTTCGAGCAGGAGAACGTCCGGTTGGCGTTCGCGGAGCATCTCGTACGCCCCGTCGTAGTCGTTGGCTTCCAGCACTTCAAAGTCAGCCCGCCTAAGCGCGGAAGCGATCTTGGAGCATTCCTCGACGTCGCTCTCGACGATCCCGACTTTGCCTACGGTTTTAGCAGGAGGCATGGCAGGTGACCCGAGAACCGGGCGGCGCTTACTTCCTCCAAACCTTGATTTGAAGTGAACCTCGATTACGGGAGTGATTTTAGGGGGCGTGGTGGCACCTTGTCAAATACTTCCAATAATTCGGAGACGCTCTGTCACGGCGACGCAAGAGCCGGCTCAGCGCCTTCCGCTACTTGAACTGTCGCGGATAATGCTATCGCGTTGACTTAGCTGCAAACGCAGCCTAAGATGGCGTGCAGCGGCTGGTTCCTCGCATGATTGACAAGACCATTTCTCACTATCGCATTCTGGAGAAGCTGGGCGGCGGCGGCATGGGCGTGGTCTACAAGGCCAAGGACACCAAGCTCGGCCGCTTCGTGGCGCTCAAGTTCCTGCCCGAGGAATTGGCAAAGGATCATGAGGCCCTGGAGAGGCTCAAGCGCGAGGCGCGCGCGGCTTCTGCTCTCGACCACCCCAACATCTGCACGATCCACGACATCGGCGAACACGAAGGCCAGCCCTTCATCGTCATGCAATTCCTGGAAGGGCAGACGCTGAAGCATTTGGTGGATGTAGGGGCGCGCGGCACGCGCCCAACGGAGCAGGGCGAACGCCGTTCGCCCCTACAAATCGATACCCTGCTCGACCTTGCCATCCAGATTGCCGATGCGCTGGACACTGCCCACTCGAAAGGGATCATCCACCGCGACATCAAGCCAGCGAACATTTTCGTGACCCAGCGTGGCCAGGCGAAGGTCCTGGACTTTGGTTTGGCCAAGCTGACGCCGGAAAGACGGGGGCTGGGGAAAGAAGCCCTGCAAGAGGTGCCAACCGCGACTTACGGAACCGTGGAGGAGCAATTAACCAGCCCGGGCGAGGTGATGGGCACCATCGCCTACATGTCGCCCGAGCAGGCGCGAGGAGAAGAGCTCGATGCACGCACGGACCTCTTCAGCTTCGGCGCGGTGCTGTATGAGATGGCGACCGGTAGGCAGCCCTTCACGGGCAACACTTCCGCGATGATTTTCACGGCCATCCTCACCCAGGCCCCGACCCCACCAGTGCGGCTGAATCCCGAGTGTCCTGCCGAGTTGGAACGTATCATCAACAAGGCGCTGGAGAAAGATCGCGACCTGCGCTGTCAGAGCGCCGCCGAGCTATGCGCCGACCTGAAGCGCCTGAAGCGCGACACGGAATCCGGGCGGAGCGCGGGCGTCTCGCCCGCTGTAGGGGCGGGCCCGCCGCGGCGGGTGCCCGTCCCGCCGGGGCGGGGGCGCCCACGAGCAGGGGCCCTACGAAAACGCTGGAAGGTTCTTGTTCCCGCCGCCCTGCTGCTTGTCGCGGCTGCCATCGGGGGAACGCTCTACTTCCGCTCGCGCCAGGCCACGGCCCGCCTGACCGACAAGGACACCATCGTCCTCTCCGATTTGGACAACAAGACCGGTGACAGCGTATTCGACGACACGCTCAAACAGGGGCTCTCGGTGCAGCTTGAGCAATCGCCCTTTCTCGCCCTGGTGTCTGAGCGCAGGGTGAACGAGACATTGAAGCTGATGGGCCGTCCCGCTGGTGACCGGCTGACGCCGGAGGTCACACACGAGGTCTGCCAGCGCACGGGGAGCAAGGCCATGCTGACCGGCTCGATTGCGGGGCTGGGCAGCCAGTACGTGATTGGCCTGAAGGCGGTGAACTGCAACACGGGGGACGTGCTGGCGGAGGCGCAGGAGCAGGCGGCGGGCAAGGAAGCGGTGCTCAAGGCTCTGGACGACGCGGCGGTCAGCTTGCGCGGCAAGCTGGGCGAGTCGCTCAGCTCGGTGCAGAAGTACGCCACGCCGGTGGAGGAGGCGACCACGCCATCCCTGGAGGCGCTGAAAGCCTACAGCCTGGGAGTAAAGACGGAATATGCGAAAGGGGAAACAGCCGCTCTGCCTTTCTACAAGCGGGCGGTGGACCTTGATCCGAATTTTGCCAGGGTCTACGCCACCATGTCGGGTCTCTACTCGAGCCTAAACGAAGCGCAGCGGGCGGCCGAAAATGCACGCAAGGCTTACGACCTGCGGGAGAAGGTAAGCGAACGGGAACGCTTCGGCATCGAGGGGGACTACTACCAGTTTGGGACGGGAGAGCTGGAGAAGGCGGCGCAGATCTTCGAGCTGTGGCAGCAGACCTACCCGAGAGACGCCGTGCCTTGCAATCAGCTGGGATGTATTTCCACCTACCTAGGAAACTGGGAAAAGGCATTGGAGGAATTTCGAGAGGCGCTGCGCCTGGAGCCAAATGCTGGGGCCAACTATCTCAACCTCGGTCAGGCCTACATGAGCCTCAACCGGCTGGATGAGGCGGAGGCGGTGTACAAGCAGGCGCAGGAGCGCAAGCTGGAGAACGAGGCTCTGCTCGCGAACCGCTACCAGTTGGCTTTTCTGAAGGGCGATGCGGCGCAGATGGCGCAATTGGCCTCAGCCGCCATGGGCAAGCCGGGCGCGGAAGACATGTTGCTGGCCGAGCAAGCGGACACGGAAGGTTGGTACGGCAAGCTGAAGAACGCGCACGAGCTGACCGGGCGGGCGATGGATTCAGCCCAGCACAACGACGCTAAAGAGGCGGCCGCAGCCTATCAGGCGGCGGCAGCGCTGCGCGAGGTGGAAGCGGGAAACCGGGAGCAGGCGCGTGCCGAGGCCAATGCGGCGCTGAAGCTGGCCCCGAACCGCGATGTTCGGGCCATGGCGGCGCTGGCCCTGGCACGGGCAGGCGACACGGCAGGGGCGGAAAAGCTGGCGGCCGAACTCGACAAGACCTTCCCGCTGGACACCCTGGTGCAGAGGTATTGGCTGCCCACCATCCGGGCTGGGGTCGCCCTGGAAGGCAAAGACCCGAACCGGGCAATCGAACTATTGAAGGCGGCGAGCACGGTCGAACTTGGCGGGGCTTCGAACCTCGCGCCCGTTTATTTGCGTGGGGAAGCCTATCTCATGCTCCACGACGGCAGCGCAGCGGCAGCGGAATTCCAGAAATTCATCGACCACCGAGGACTGGTGATGAACTTTCCCTGAGGTGCGCTGGCTCGCCTCGGACTGGCGCGTGCTTACGCCACGCAGGGCGACACGGCCAGAGCCCGTGCCGCGTATCAGGATTTCCTTACGCTGTGGAAAGACGCCGACCCCGACATCCCCATCCTGAAGGAAGCCAAGGCGGAGTACGCAAAGTTGAAATAATCCCCGCAATCCGACATAGCGGAAAGTCTACTCCCCAAAGCCTTGCTCGGATATGGCCCAGCGCAGCTTGAACAACATGCGGGTGGCAGCAGCCGGCTGCCCGTTGCGCAGGGCCGTAGCATTGCCGGACGTGTCTGCCATTTCATACCCCATTTAATTTCCAGCCAGAATTTCTATTTCGATATCACGAAGCTAATCTGTAGCTTCACGAGTGGCAGAAGCGATCCAGGATGCAATTCCCCAGACGATTAACCCCGCAATAAAGCCTTCCACTACGGTACCGGCCAAGGATCCCAGCAGTCGCACCGGCAAGTTGGCCCTGGAGGGACCGAAGAAGTGGGTCTTATAAAAGGGCAGGAGGGCGCTCACCACCGTAGCGATGAAGACCCACAGCCTCCATGTCCAACCAAGCACCAGCGCCGGGACGAGAAGCTGTCGGGCCCCGGCCAACCCCAGGCGGGGCCCAACGCCCCCCAAATAGAAACCGGCAATCAGAATCCCCACCGTGGAGCTCCAAGCGGCAGTGCTCGACCAGGGCATTCCCATCGCCTCTGACCAGTAACGGATAATGACCAACGCGCCTAAGATCACTCCTGGCCCAACCGTCACTGGCCAGCGCCACAGGAGGTGAACCAAAGCCATGAGGACGAGCACCACAACGAAGAGAACACCAATCTCGACCAGGTGCTCAAAGATGTGATAGCCCAGGTGCCCCCAGCTCCCGTAATCCGCGCTTCCCGCAAAATGGCTCCGCTCCAGGCGAAACACGCCGGAGACCAAGGTGGCCAGAATCACCCAGCCTACCGTCCAGGCGGACAACACCAAGGCGGGCAGAAAGAGTTGGGAAAACTTCAGCATACCTCTTTTCAATGGCGCTATAGCGGCAAGGTATATAGCCGCGAGAACCAAGCCGGCGGTGCTCGAAAGGTAGCGAGTCACTGCCGCGGGCGTACCGGTAACTTCCAACACGAAGCGGGCAATAACCAGCACGGCTAGAAAAAGCATTATCCTTTGCAATAACGCCTTGTAAGCGTTCCCTTTGCTTGCTTCACTGTTTCGAGGCATGGCGCTCCTCCTCTTGAATTTAGTTGTCTTGGGTCGGACCGCACAGATTATCCGGTCTTTCTAACAGGAAAGCAACTCGATGGAAGCTCATACAGACTCATCACACAGACACAGAGGCGCGCCGAACTGAGAAGAAAGCGCGTTTTCTTTGTGTCTTTCAGCTCTCGGCTCTCAGCTATCAGCTATCAGCTTTCAGCCTTCCTGCGCTTTGAGCGCCACAGCTTTCATTGCCTACTGCCTGCTGAACCAACGGGGGTGGGAAACATTCTGAATTATGAATTCTAAAACCGAGAACCAACCCAGCGACCGCAAACAGCTTCTTACGTCCAGCGCTAATGCCTCGTAAACTTATCGAAAACCCTAATTACCGGCAGCGCATTGCCGTCATCATCGAAAAAGCTTCGCGAACCAAGCGGCCCGCTCACCGCAGGCTCCCACCAGAAGACGCCCTTGCCGAGCCCGCCCGGCGTCTCTTGCACAACACGAGTTACTTCCTCCAGAAACTCTCTTTGTCCCTGCGGAGTTTCGGGAAAGGGTGGCGGCCGTTTCAGGTACTCAGCGGTTTTCCAGTTGTAGGCGACCTCAACCAGGATGATGTCCTTCTTGTACTCTTGCGCCATAAAAATCATGTTTTCACGTAAGTCGTTCAAGCTTCCGTGCCACCACGGGTAGTAGGACCGTCCGATGACGTCGTAGTTCAGGTGATATGAATTGAGCTTGTCAAAGAAGTCCTTGGTTCGAATTTTGTCGCCGCCGCGGTCTATGTGGATCATGATTCTTGGGCGCGGCTCATTTCCCTTTCCCGCTTCAACACCGGCGATCCCGGCTTTCACAAGATCGGCGAAGTTATCCCAGTTGCCGGGCAGGCGGCCATCCGGCCAGAGCATGCCGTTTATAATTTCGTTGCCAATCTGCACCATGTCGGGAAGGACACCGGCATGCTCGAATGCCGCAATCGTTTGCTTGGTGTATTCGAACACCGCGTCGACAAGCTGAGCGTGAGGCATGCCTTCCCACGCCTTGGGCAGGAACTGCTTCCCCGGATCGGCCCAGGTGTCCGAGTAATGGTAGTCGAGCAGAACATGAAAGCCGAGTTTCTTAGCGGCTTCCGCGAGCGCAATCGTGTATTCCAGATTATTGGGCAACTCCTTGGGCGTATGGAAAAACCGCAAGCGCACCCAGTTGTATCCGTGATCCCGCAGGATTTCGAGAACCGGCTCCGCTTTGCCGCCGTCTTTGAATATGCGACCGCCATCCTCGGCCGCCTTCGCGAACGACAGGTCCGCGCCAATCGCGTATTCTGACCTTCGAACCTGCGCACGGGAGAATCCCGGCCAAACCACCAACAAAAAAGCAAATGCTATGATCTTCCTCATACCGTTCCACCTCCGCTGGGCATCGCTCCTCGCGTTGGGCCGAGCCAATCCTAGTGAACCGGAACGATTTGCCATTGCTGCGTCATGCTGCCGCTGTTTTGCGGTTCTTGAACGGGGAACCGGAGATCCGCAACTCCCCTGACGCGTCCCGAGTACAGGACACGGGTCGAATCCGCTATCATCGATTCAAGCAAACGGGCATGTTGCCCAGAATCGTACAGGACCGTTTTCTTGCAGTAATCCTACCTGGGTAGGATTGCTGTTGCTCAACAGCATGGTATAGAAAGAATGGCCCACGGCCGTGAAATCCGCAATCCAAAAGACGCGTCGGCCGGAATGTTTTTTCACTGCCCCTGCCGGCCGGGCGTTATGATTGACACATGCTTGTGCGCTTCAGACGTATCTGCCTGATCCCGATGTTCGCTTTCTGTCTGGTTGCGCGGACCGCGACGCAAACAGACTTCGAAGTTCTGTTGAAAAAAGGCGTAACCCTGAGCCAACAGGCAGATTATGCGGGCGCAATTCCCGCGCTCGAGCAGGCAAGAAAACTTGCTCCGCGGCATTACTTGGCTAATTTGCTCTTGGGCGTGGATCTGTTGCGTACCGGGCGTCCGGCAGAAGCGATTGACCCTCTCCAAGTAGCTGCGGAAGTGAATCCCAACGACGCAGCGGCGATGGGCTACCTTGGGGAGGCGCAGACGGCACTGCGCGACTTTGCGCGCGCAGCGGAATCCTTTCAGGCCGCTGTTTCACGCGCACCGCATTCCGAGGAAACATTACTGGGATGGGCGGACTTCGGTTTGGAGCGATTCCGCGCTCTGGGCACTTGGCTACGGGGTACAGAAAAGCGCACGGCCGTTGTGCTCAGGGTCGAAGCCGAAGGCATGGAGGATGGAACAAAGCCTCGGGAGAATTTACTTCGGCAATCCGCGGCGAAAAACCCGGAGCAACCGGGAATCTGGGGTGAACTCGGAGTGGCGCAGGTGCAGCTTGGCATGCGTTCAGACGCGGAGGAAAGCTTGAAGATCGCGCACGAGCGACAACCCACAGCTTCCACCACTTGGCAACTGGAAGCCTTGATGGAAGCGGCCGCTGGGAACTGGCCCGAAGCGGAGGCCCGTCTGCGTGCTGTGGGAGAGCGCTCCCCGGCAGCACTTCGAAGAGCCATCGCTGCATGGCCGCGGGGTCTCTTACCCGATCACGACGCAGACGGGTCCCTCTGGCAGTGCGTTCGCGAACGTTCCACCAACTGCGTGGCGGCAACCGTATCGCCGAAAGCTGGCGTGGGTCAGAGCGCCGAACAGCTCTTCGCGGAGGAACGCTGGGAACAGTTGGCTGCGGTGCCTCCACCGGCTGCGGACCAAACTGCCGCGTGGTTCCGTCGCGGGGCGGCGCTCGGCGAAATTGGGGATTGCGCACAAGCCATTCCAGCGTTGGAACGCGGACTGAAGGATGGAGCAGAGACGGCTGGCTTCTGGTTGGAGATTTGCTACGGGGCCGAAGCGGGGCGTGCCGCTGCGCAATTAAGGTTGGAAGGCAACGAGGCGGCGATCCATCGACTCCGCGGCGACATGCTGTTGAGAATGAAGGACGATGCTGCCGCCGCAGCGGCGGAGTACGCCGAGGCGCAGCGCCTGAGACCCAAGGATGCGGATCTATCGGAAAGGCTGGCCGAGGCTTACTTAGCCCTGGGGGATATGGCCCGTGCCAAACAGGCCGCGAACGATGCCCTGGCGGGGGATCCGCACCGCATGCTCGCTCTGCGACGTCTGGCCCTGGTTGCCATGAGTGAGAGGGACTATGCTGAAGCGCTCGCGGTCTTGAAGAAGATGGTCGCCATGAATCCCACGAATGCCTGGGCCCGAGTGCAGATGGGGACGGCCTACGCACAATCCGGCCGGCCGGACGAGGCTGTCCGCTATCTGCAGCCCGCGCTGGCAGCGGGTTACCCCGATGAAAAGGGTGCATTGCACGCGGAATTGGCAGGGGCGTTGCGCAAGCTGGGCCGCGTGGAAGAAGCGAAGGCTGCCGCTGCTGAGGCGAGCAGGCTTGCCGATAGCTTTCAGGCACGGGGCCAGAAAAGTCCAGATGATCACCAGTAGGCGGAGTTTTCTGCGGAGCACTGCGAGCCTCGGCGCTTGGGGCGTGGCTTGCCATCTCGGATGGTCGGGCGCAACCGAAGGGCCCATCCGCTTGGAGCGAGGCGCACCGTCAACCGGGCTGGATTTTGTGCTCCGGAATGACGCGCGAGGACGCAGGTATCAGGTAGAAACCATGCCCGGCGGACTTGGCGTGATTGATTTTGATGGCGACGGTTGGCCGGATCTTTTCTGCGTGAATGGCGCATCTTTACCTTCGCTCACCAAAACTGGCCCGGAGTACTGGAATCGTCTCTACAAGAACAACCGGGACGGAACCTTCACCGATGTCACAGCGAAAGCGGGCCTGGCGGGTCGTGGGTACGGAATGGGCGTCGCGGTCGGCGACTATAACAATGATGGTCACGAGGACCTGTTTGTGGTGGGAGTACACGGGAATCAGCTCTACCGGAACAATGGCGACGGAACGTTTTCCGAGGTTACGGAAAAAGCGGGGCTGAATCTCCCGGCAAACCAAAAAATGTGGTCGGTTGCTGCCGCCTGGATCGATTACGACAACGACGGGTGGCTGGATCTCTTCATTTCCAATTATTGCGACTGGGAAGCGGGGACAGACCCGGTTTGTGGCGGCTTGGCGACCGCCTCGCGCGTGTATTGCCACCCGGATCTTTACCGCGCGGAATCGATGCAGCTTTTTCACAACAATGGTGATGGAACTTTTACTGAAGTTACGCGCAAGGACGGCTTTCCCGATCTTTTGGGCAAGGGTATGGGGATTGCGATGGCCGACTTTGCCGGAGACCACCGCCCCGGACTTTTCGTTGCGAATGACAATGCGCGCAACCTGCTGCTGCGCTCTACCGGCCACGGGTTTACGGAGATCGGAATCGAAGCAGGGGTCGCCTACAACGGGGACGGCCGCAACATCTCCGGTATGGGTGCGGATTTCGGCGACATTGACGGGGATGGCCGGCCGGACTTGGTCATGACCGGCCTGCGGAACGAGACGTGGGAGGTCTTCTTGAATCGTGGCGACGCTGTTTTTGATGATGGAAGCGCCAGCACTGGGTTGCTGGGATTGAGCCGGTCCTGGAATGGCTGGGGTTGTGGCCTGGTGGATCTCGACAACGACGGTTGGCTGGATCTGTTCGTTGCCGGCGGCGGTCTGGATACCCCCGACGCTCAGCCAAACCGCATTTTTCGAAATTTGGGCGGTAAGTTTACCGACGTATCGGAGAGCGTAGGCCAGGACTTCGCAACACCGCGCCTGCACCGGGGCGTGGTTTTCGCGGATTTTGACCGTGACGGACGGATCGACATGGCCGTGACCGCACTGAACGAGCCCATCGAGTTGTGGTGGAACCGGAGCCCAGAGCGGCACTGGCTTCAGTTGCAGCTTAAGGGGAAGCGCAGCAACCGATCCGCAATCGGCGCACAGGTGACATGCAAGTCCGCCAGCCGCGCACAGACTCGCTGCCTAACCAACTCTGTCGGCTATGCCTCCAGCAAGGACCTCACCGTGCACTTTGGACTCGATGCGGATGACAAAGCAACGGTAGAAATTCGTTGGCCGTCCGGAAGCGTGCAAAGACTGGGCGAAGTAACGGCCGATCAGCGATTGCTCGTGGAGGAGGCAGTCTAGTGTGCCTCCCGCCTGGTTGTTTACAACAACCACCCCCTGCCCCCTCCTTACCAAGAAGGGGACCCAGCCCGCCAACTCCCCTCCTCTCAGAGGAGGGGGCAAGGGTGTGGTGAGCGCACGGGGCCTGTCAATACCTAAGTATGACAGGACACTAGCACCTCGGGCTGACCGCATCTTCTTTCCCGCCAGGGAGCTCCGGGACCGCTAGTTTCGGTGCTGAAAAAAAAGGACCCGCCGGAGGATAAAGCGGGTCCTTTTCAACAGCCCGTGAGCTGTTGACGAGCGCTAGAACGTGAACTTCATTCCGAACTGCACAACGCGAGGATTAACGGCGAGGCCTGTAATCTCGCCAAAGTTGCCCCATGTCACGGTGCCACCGGGTGTGCTGTAGCTCGGGTGGTTGAGACCATTAAACATCTCACAGCGGAACTGCAGGCTGTAACGCTCGACAATCGGGAAGTCTTTGAAGATGCCCAGGTCCATCGTGTTCTTGTATGGCCCCGTGAACATGTTTCGGGCCGTGTCTCCGAAAGTACCGGGGGCATTGTTGGCAAAGGCCGCGGTGTTAAAGTATTCGTTGAGCCAGTGCGATTTGGGGCCCTGCTTCATGTCGAAAGCTTGGCCAGACACAAAATCGGCACGGTCGTTATATTGCTGTGTACCGGAGTTATTGTTGGCGCCACTCGCGATGCTAAAAGGATTTCCCGATTGCAGGGTGACGATCGCGGTCAGTTCCCAACCGCCCAGCGCCTGCTTGACGAACGGGTTCTGGCGTGAAAGAGAGGGCGTGGTGTAAACGAAGTTGGACACCCAAATAAAGGGGAAGTTCAAGTCCGAGATGCCCCGGTTGTAGGTGATGTTGAAAGGATCGGGCAGCGCGTTGCCGGTCTCACTGAAGGATATATTCCCCGACGACGAATCATCGATTGCCTTCGACCAGGTGAAGTTGGACTGGAACTGGAGTCCATGCGAAACCCGCTTATCGACCGTGAGTTGCAAGGCGTGGTAGCTGGCCGTGCCGTTGCTCAAATCCGTCAGGATCTGGCCAAAGTTGGGGTAGGTTGTGCGGTTGCCACCGTTGGCGTAGATACCCGGGTTTAGGTCGTCGATGGTTGACAAGTGATACGACTGGCTGCCGACATAAGCCGCGCGAACCAGCGTATTGAAGCCAAACTCATGCTCGATGGAGAGGTTCCAGCTCTGCGTAGTTCCCACGTGGAAATTATTCTCGAAAATCATCGGAAGGGAAATTGGCGTCGAAAAAGTGCTGGATGCTGGCGGTTTGTAACTCGGTGAAGCAAACGGCGGGAACGGACTCACGCCGCCAGTTCCAGGAAAGTAGGACCAAGGGTTATCCAAGGAAATGGGGCCTCCCGCCGTTGAGGCATAGAAGTTGTAGTACGGGCTATACGGAGCGATATCGGCGGTGTGGTTGTACATCGAATACATCAGGGGTGAAGTGAATGTGCCTAAGCCCGCGCGTATAGAAGTGCGGGAGAGGGAGGAGGGCTGCCACGCCACACCCAAACGGGGCTCCCAATAGGCGTAGGTTGTCGGCATGAGCCCGTTCGTCACGCCCTTGTCGCCTGGGAAGACCAAGCCGGCGGGAGCATTGGGAAACACGGTGCTTTGATCTCCGGCAACGAAGGCGGCGCCCCGTCCGCCGGTCGAGGGAGGGATATTCGGATCCCAGCGGAGGCCGTAGGTGAGCGTGAGGTTAGGCCGCAGCCTGAACTGGTCTTGCGCAAAAAAGCCGGGCTGCCAGCCTGCCACTCGAGAGATCTCGCCCGCGCCCTGCTGATAATTACCTAAGTCGCCGAGCAGGAAGTCGGCCAAGCTGTTCCCGGTAAAGGTGTTGTAAAAGGTGAGGATGGGCTGCGTCGGATACTGCGTCAACTCTTCCGCGAACTGATGCTGCAAGTCCGCCCCAAACGACAAGAAGTGTTTGCCCAGCGTCTTGGAGAACGTGTCATAGAGGCCATAGGTGGTGCGAACTTCCTGGGAAGGCTCGGTCCAGCCCGTTTGAAATTGGCCGTTGACGTTGAAGCCTTCGAAATAGCAGCCGAGCTCGTTAATGTTTATGTAGCGGGACCAGCACATGGGCTGGCCGCTGCTGTCGTTGGTCGCCGCGGCGTTGTGAGCAGACATCTGCGTCCAGAAGAGGGAGAACGTATTGATAGTCGTTGGGTTGAGCGTCCAGGTATGGGTCAACACTTCGTTGTAATATTCCATGCGCTCATTGAACGCGTAACTCCAAGGACTCAAAATGAGAACGGATAGGATGTTGCCGTTCACATCGCCGGAAGGTTGTGTGAAGTAATTGACGAAACTCCGCAAGGAAACGCGCTGTTTGTCGGAAATATTGTAGTCCAACTTGGCGGTATATTCGTTGAAACTATTGATGATGGTAGCCCCAGCGTAGTAGAGGGCTCCATTGGATTGCTGCCCGAGGGGCAGCCCGGTTTTGGTAATGGTTACCGATACCGGATTAAACAGGGAAGGATCAATCTGGTTGAACTTGCCGTTGGCAGGCCCAAAGGGCGCGTTGAGAGTTTCCGAAGTGCAAGGCGCGGGCGAGCAGATCCCGCTGAAATCTCCATTCAGCATTGCGGCAGTAGGCGTCTGCGCGTAATTCGCCGTGGTGGCACTGGAGGACCGGGTGCCCTGATAGTTGGCGAAGAAAAAGAGCTTGTTTTTCAGGATGGGTCCCCCCAACGAGCCGCCAAACTGGTTTCGATGGAGCGGGTCCACGGCATTAGAAAAGAGGTTGGCGGCATTGAGGGTCTTGTCACGATAAAACTCGAACGCATTCCCATGGAGACGATTCGAGCCGGATGTGGTCTCAATACTGACCACGGCGCCAGGCGCAAAGCCGTAACGCGCATCGAAGTTGTTGGTGATCACGCGGAACTCTTGCGTGGCGTCGGCGTTGGGAAACGGCGCATCGAGGCCCAGATAGTTGTCCATGTTCGGCACGCCATCGAGCAAATAGTAGGTGCTGCCCTGACGCCCGCCGCTGGCGGAGGCGCCTGCCTCCGTGGGGAAGGAAAAACCCGGCTGGATGTAACCGTTCGAATTCAGCACGTTGGTCACGCCGGGAGCAAGAAGGACGAGGCTCGATGGGTCGCGGCCATTGAGTGGAAGTTGCGTAACGGTGGTTTGGTTGACGGTCGCTCCCAACTCGGCGGAGGTGGTATTGATCGCCTCCGCGCTTTCGGTGACGGTGATGGTCTCTGTCTGTTTTCCAACCTGGAGGACAACGTTTTGCGTAGTCGTGAGGCTCACCGTCAGCACGATTCCCGACTGGACATAGCCGCGGAACCCCGGAGCTTCGACCTTGAGCGTGTACTGGCCCGGGGGCAAGGCAGGAATTAAGTAAATGCCTTCCACATCGGTCGTAGTTGATTGAGCGAGACTTGTAGCGACGTTCTGCGCGGTGACGGTTGCCTTTGGGATGGTCGCACCGGTTGTGTCGACCACCTGCCCGGTCAAACTTGAGCTGGCGACCTGAGCGGACGCTGCGGGCGCCAGCAACAAGATCAAGGGCAGGATTGTGGCTTGCAAGAACTTGCTTGTTGAAGACTGCATGTTGACCCTCCTTTTCCTCTCCACGGTACGAATTCAGCACCTGGTTGAAATCAGCCTAAAGTAGGATTACCGATAACGCGCATCGATTTTTGTTGCATTACGGGAGGCCGTTCGTGTTCGCAAGAGATTGTTATCCGCCTGCCCGGGTGGCAGGGGTTTCTCCGCTTGGAGGCTCCCTCACCTGCCCAACTCGGCCACGGCCTGGTATTCCGGGACTACTTCAACTTCCTTCAATTCAACAACTTGGCCAGAGGGAGGGAAAGAGATGCGGCTTCGGGCAGGCAAGTAAATCGGCGCGTCCTTCCGGATCGGGAGGATTTGTAATTTCAGGGTCGGGTCGGTTTCTTGGGCCGAAAGCTGGCGCAACGCAACCTGCCAGGGCGTTCCTTTATAGAAGTCGTCGGCCACCAGCTTGCCATCGGCATAGACGCGGGCGATGTCACCAATGTAGGTGATTCGCAGAAAAACATTTCGCACTGCGGGAGAGGTGATCGTTGGAACCTGAATGCTCCACTCGGCGGCGCCCTGGAATGCCTCGGCCTCCGGCGCCTCGGCCACTTCCTTGCCCATACGAACCGGTGGGCGCACGTCCGCATCCCGGAGTTTTTCGACCAGCGCTTTAATCTTTTCTTGCTTCACGTGGGTCTGGTATTGCTCAAAGAGACCATCAGGACCGGAGGCGGTGAATCCCGGCGGCGTGACATCGAGCTTCGGGAGAATCTCGAACTTCAACTGACTGGGGTCGACGCTGCTGAGATGTACGGCGTTGTAAGTGAAATAGAGGTTAGCGGCAGAAAGCAACAATCGCTCGCTGCCAGCCAGATTGGCCTTCCACGCATCGCGGGCCATTCCTCTGGAGAGTAGGACGATCTGGATTTCCTGGCCCCCGACCTTTCGGATGCGTATGGCGGTCTGCTTTCCGGGCTCGACTCGGTCGACAAAGACGTGACCATTTTCACGTTCGATTCTGGCACGGGGAGCTTCGATAATTTCATCCACAGCGGATTCGAAGGCAAACTCCGCAGGCAACCCCGGCCAGGCGAAGAACACATAAGTATTGAGTTCTCCCAATCGGCAGAGGAGTTGCGCGGTGGAATACTCGAGCACGGTTCCACCCAGATTGAGATTCACAGGCCACATGACATAGGCCCCGCTCGGAATTTCCGTCGCATGCCGCGGCACTTTCATTTCTCCTGCTATTGTTTTCAAGCGGAGCTGGAAATTTTTTCGTGCGCGAAGCGGATAATTCCGCTGGTAGTTATTGATGAAGACGAAGCCGTGATCCTTCTGGAACCGCGCTGCCACCCGAGGAGTCGCGGTATCGCTTTTGCTGGCGGGCATGCGCTCAGGAAAATACGGAGGCATGGTGGCCAAACTGGAACCGAAATCATCAAGGAACAGGTGAAACGTCTTCAGGTCTCGAAACGAAGGATTCATCTGGCCAAACTCACCGAGGGGAGCCTGGAAGTCATACGATTTCACGGGGAGATCGTTGGGGTAACCCGTTGCCTGGGATTCCTGCAAAGTTGTGCGCTTGCCGTCCGGATTCGTTCCTCCATGAAACATGTAGTAGCCGTACAACGTTACGCCCGAGCCCAATTTCACCAGGATCATGGCAGCTACGTCATCGGCACTGAGCAGAGGCCGCCGGTGATAAGACAGCTCCATGCCACCACCCATCTCCGCCGTCAGGAAAGGATAGGAAGCGAAACGGGCGTCAATGTCCGGGCGTTTTGAACGCAGATCGCCGCCCACATTTTCGTCGCACCGGATGGGGGTGAAGAAGTAGTTCGCGTTAGGTGGCAGTTCCTGCACGCTACGGCTCCAAAAAGCGTCTGCATATCCCCCGAACACCGGCAGGAATTGCTGCGGCGGAACTTCTGCGGCATCCCAGGCGGTGGCGGTATAAAAGGGTGCGTCGAGGCCTGCTTGGCGCGCTATCTGGAGGAGAGTCAGCATGTGCTCGGGCCCTTTGCCTGGTCCACGCTCGTGATATTCGTTCTCGATCTGAACACCGATAATGGGGCCACCATCTTTCCAGAACAATCCCTTCGTTTGCTGGCCGATTTGTTCATAGAAACGACGAACATAGCGAAGATAGACCGGATCATTTTGGCGCGTGGGGCATTTCTGAATCAGCCAATCAGGAAGGCCGCCATTGCGTACCTCACCGTGAGCCCACGGTCCGATCCGGATCCAGACGTAAACTCCGTGTTTCGCACAGAATTCGACAAACCGAGGGAGGTTGCGCTGAGCCGTCCAATCAAACTGACCTTCAGTCTCTTCATGGTGTATCCAGATGACATACGTAGAAACAATCTGCACGCCACCGGCTTTCATTTTCAAGATTTCTTCTTCCCAACCACTTTCGGGGTAGCGCGAAAAATGGAACTCCCCCATCACGGGAAACCACGCAGTTCCGTCCTTCATTAAATAGCGGCTGTTCGCCGAAAGCACGTGTCCGTCAGGTGCTCGTCCACCGATTGCAAAGGGGAGAGGTTCTGGTGGAGCGGGAGGTTGGCTTACGTCGATGAATAGGGATGAATCTGCATTTTGGCACAGTCCTCTGAAGGGAGTGGTGAACAGGACGCCGATGCCAGCCAGAAGCGCGAACGTCAAACGGACTCCAAGGTTGTCTCTCATCACCTAAATCCTAACCCGGCATAGCCGGAACCAAACAGGGAAGTACGACAGCACTCCGAGGGTCGCCCGCCGTTAAGATCGCTGGACCGTAGGCAGCGGCGACCGGCACAGGCCTGCCAACTCAGAATCGCAAATCTTTTTGCGATGTTTCGCCGCAGGCGCCTATGACTTTATAGCTGGCGGGCAGCTTTGTCATCCGACTAAGGTCGTATTTCGATGCGGCGGGAAGTGCTTGACTTAGAGATGCTCGAGGCCACGCTGGAGAGCTGCTATCACGGCTTGGGTACGGTCATTGGCGCCCAACCGCTGCAGGATTACGCTCACATGGCACTTTACCGTCGCCTCTGTGATCCCGAGCTCGTTGGCAATCTCTTTGTTGCTCTCTCCCCGCACCATCAGGGAAAGCACTTCGCGCTCGCGCGGGCTCAGATCCAAGTTTGGGGTACGATCCGCCAAACTGCGCATCACCGGTGGCGGGAGAAACAGAGATCCGGAACGCACCCGGCGCAATGCGTCGACGAGCGTTTCGTGCGACATTCCTTTGATGATGTAGCCAAGCGCGCCGGCGGCGAGGGCCTGATGTATGTCTTCATCCCCTTCGTAGGTGGTGAGAACCAGGCACTTTGCGTGAGGGTCCTCCTGGCGGATGGCGCGCAGTGCTTCCAGGCCACTCATCCCTGGCAGGCGAAGGTCCATCATCGTGATATCGGGACGGTGCTTCCGGAAGAGCCGTACCGCCTCCTCCCCCGACCCGGCTTGCGCGATGACCCGCATGTCCGATTGAGCGTCGATGATTGCGGCGACCCCCAAACGCAGGAGCGGATGGTCATCCACCACCAGGATGCGGGTTCTTTGTTCGGGGTTCATGGATATCATCTGCCCTTGAATTAGGACACTGAAGGACGCACTGGCACATCCACACAGAGGCGCGTCCCGCTTCCCGGCGCACTTTCAATCTCGAAGCGGCCCCCCAAGTGCTCGATTCGTTCGCGCATCCCGACCAGCCCGAAGTGGGAGCTCTGACTCGCGAGGGCCTCGTCCAGGTTGAATCCTCTGCCATTGTCCACCACCTGCATTCGCATTTTGTCCTTGTCAAAATTGACCTTGATGCGCACTTCCTCAGGTTGGGCGTGATGCACGGCATTGGAGACGGCCTCCCGCGCCACCATCAACAGCACATACTCCACCGTCCGGTCGAGCGGCAAGGGCTTGCCTGAAGCCTCAAATCGCACGGGTACGCGAGACATATGGCCAACTTGCTGGGCCATGTTTCCCAGCAACTGAGTTATCTCAGGCGAAGCAGTTCCCTTTTGGCGGAGGTTCCAGACTGCCTGCCGCGCCTCATCGACAGTGACGCGAATCTGTTGGCGCGCGGAGTCCAGCAGATCTTTTCGCGGCCCCTTCGATTCTGGCTCGAGTACTACCACAGCCTCGAGTAATGCCGAGGCGCCCGCGCAGCCCTGGATGATTGTATCGTGCATTTCACGCGCGATACGATTTCGTTCTTCCAGCACGGCTTCGAACCGGGCGTGCACCTGCCGCAACCGAAGCTGGTGGACGAGCAGGATGCCGCCAACCATCAACAGCGCGCATAGCGCCAGGAACCATGCGGTGCGGTACAGATGGGGGCGCCATTCAATGGGCAAGGACGCTTCCGTTACCTTTTCCGGCATGTTCATCTCAAACGCCTGGACCCGAAATTGATATTGTCCCGGCGGCAAACTCGTGTAGTAAGCGGCCCGAGTACTTAGCGCTTCCGTCCACTCGCGATCAAACCCTTCCAACTTGCAGCGGAAACGGATGCGTTCCTGGGATCGCAAGCGGATGGCGCTGTAGTTGATCTCGAGCTTCCCTTCCCCCGGTGGCACGACCAGATGTCCTGAATTCCGCACCTCGCGGCCGTCAACCAGCACTTGTTCGATCACTACCCGAGGCAAAACACCCGGTCTCGTCTGGTCTGGCAAAATGCGCACCGGTCCACGATTGCTGGGGAACCACAGTTCGCCGCTGGGGGTAAGGCAACCAGCGGGCGCCACCCCGCCGTGCATCTGGGTCGCTTCCACACCGTCCGAGAGTCCGTACAGAGTCACTGCCGGGCGAAATTCGGGTACTTCGGCCTGCTTGTCTAAATCCCCACGGGCAACGGACACGATTCCATTCGGCCCACTCATCCAGAAGGTCCCTCGCTGGTCCTCCAGAATCTGATAGATGCTGTTGCTCGCCAACCCCTGTGCACTGGTGAAGGCGGACAGTCTCCCCGCGCGCCACCGAAACAAGCCGCCCCCGCGAGTTCCAAACCACAGCCCGCCATCGCGATCCTGGTGCATGGTCCAAACCTTCTCGGACCGTAGCCGCTCAGTGACCGCATCCTCGACAAATTTCCCATTCTGCCAGTGGCTTACACCCTGCTCGGTTCCAATCCAGATGTCGCCCTGCATATCTTCCAATAAAGCGCGAATGCTGAAATAAGAGAGGCCCTGCGACATACGATAGTTCGTCAATACGCCATCGTGCCAGCGGTTGAGCCCCTCGTCGGTCCCGATCCAAATGCTGCCGTCGCGGCTCTCCAGGAAGGCACGAATGAAATCGTTCGTAAGGCCATTACGGGTCGTGTAGTGAACTCGGGTTCCCCCTTTTGAAACGAAGACTCCGTGACCTTCCGTGCCCACCCAAAGGCTTCCCGTGTGGTCGCGAAGGACATCGCGAACTCGGATTCCGGGGCTGAGTGGCGGAATCAATTCGGAGGCGCTACGACGCGGATTAATACGATAAAGATCTGCGCTGGCCACCCAGAGTGATCCGTCTTTGTCCGCATAGACAGTCCCAAAATCGGCGTTTTGTGCGCCCGGCAATGGAAAGGTAGTCATGGGCGTCCGACTGAGGCGCAACAATCCAGTCTGGAGCCCCACCCAGGTGTTCCTTTCGCTGTCTTCGTATAGAGCGAGGACCGTTTTGCTGGGCGGGTCCTCGGGGGTATTGACTCGCGAGAAGCGCCCATCGCGATAGCGAAGCAACCCGCCTCCGATGGTACCGATCCACAAAGTGCCCGCATTGTCCTCGTGCAAGGTCCGCACCGTGCTGGTAATCTCCGCAATTCTCTCAAAGCGAGCGTTGCCGGTTGCATTGAGGCGCATCCGCTGTAGCCCCGAGACCGTTCCCACCCAAATAATACGGTCACGAGTCTGGAGAATGGACTTGACGCGGCTGGCACTGGGATAACCTTTGAGCGGGTATTCTTTGCAATCCCTTCTATGGATCACCACCAGTTTTGATCCACCGACCCACAGACCGCCGGTGTCGTCTTCGCGTATCGCGTGGACGGCAAGCGAGGGAATGTTGCCCTGCCCGTCCACGCGGAGGATGCGATCCCCGGATAGCCGGAACAGTCCGTCATCTGTTCCCACCCACAGGATTCCCTGATGGTCTTCATAGACAACGCGCACGAAATCATTGCTCAAACCATCTGCCGCAGAGTAGTGACGAAACACTCCATTTTGATAACGCAGCAGCCCTCCGCCATCCGTACCGGCCCACAAACTTCCATCGCGCGAAGCGGTCAGGCAAAAAATGCTGTTTTCCTTAATCTGGGAGGCGTTTCCGCGGTCGAAAACTACGAAGCGCACGCCGTCGAATCGCACAAGTCCGCCCGTCGTCCCAATCCACAAATAGCCGTCGGGCGTTTGGGCGAATGCCTGGGACATGTTCTCAGGCAGGCCGTCCTGCGTCTGCCACACCCGCCGCGTGTAGCCATCTGGCAGAGTGCGCCGCGATGACCCATCCATCCCCACGGCGATGAACATGACCAACGCGCACAACCAAGCGAATCTAGACATTTTGGATAACATCATCCTGCCACTTCGATTCCCGCGAGCAAGCTAGCCCGATTTGTCGCCTGTCCTTGACCATAATTCGATCGGGGCACGAAAACAGTCGACAGTGCGCCTTACATGCTCCTCGTTCGGCTATCTTAGCATGTGTTCGGGAATTAGGGCGCACAGTTCCCTTCTAATCCCCGGGCTGGCGCAGACCGGTGCAGTGTGGGGTCTGCGATTTCCCGCAGGGAGAGACGAGTCATCCCGCTTGCGAGTCCGTCGCCTGACGGAAACCGAAGGCCGCAAAAATCAGCGGTCTGCGCCTGCCAGATTGAATGGAAGCTTGCCGAGAGTTTTCGCCGGTTCGAGGCAAAACTGCTGCAGAGTTCGAAAACGGTCGGACTCTGCAATGCAAGGTGGTAATTTCTTGTTCTTTTGGCAAGGATTCTTCGGCTTGTGTAGGGCCGAACGGCGTTCGGCCCGCAGCGGGGCGAGCGCCGCTCGCCCCTACGCGCCCTTGGCCGAGGCAACCCGCGGTCCTACAAGGTCCGCCGCCCCAAGAGCGGCAAGATTTCTTCCCAGCGCGCCCTGACTCGGAGGAAAACGGGTTGCAGGTTTCCGATTACCAACCCATCGTCACGTCCAGTTTTTCAGCGAAGGGCGTTTTTCGTTCGCTAGTGGTATTATCGTGGGCATTATGAAAACACAATCTTCCATCTCCGCAATGCTGTCTGGGTTCTTCGTATGTTGCATTCTTTTCGCCCGTGTATTGGCTCAATCTCCGCCGCCTACATCGGAGCACGCGGTGGTGTTGCGTGCCGCCCGGCTGCTGGATATCGAGAGCGGGAAAATAATCACGCCCGGCGAAGTGCTGGTGCAAGGGGACCGAATCGCCGAGGTGGGTTCGGCGGTCAAGCGTCCGGCAGGAGCGGAGGTCATCGATTTAGGTGATCGAACGCTATTGCCCGGATTGATTGATGTTCACGTACATCTGTTTTTGCATCCGGGCGCTGAAGATTTGCAGACCATCCAGGAGTCGGTGCCGCAGCGCACGATTTCCGCGGCTCTCGCGGCACGGGACGACCTGATGGCGGGCTTTACGGCAGAGCGGGACATGGGGACCGAAGGGGCAGGCTCGGCCGACACAGCGGTGCGC
>Ga0187872_10001270_pt1 | contig 26279 bp, 26 predicted proteins | sample June2016WEW_16_4_FD_132973 | JGI IMG/M metagenome (GOLD analysis project Ga0187872, IMG submission 132973) | Peatland microbial communities from SPRUCE experiment site at the Marcell Experimental Forest, Minnesota, USA - June2016WEW_16_40 | ecosystem: Environmental > Terrestrial > Soil >...
AAAGCTTGTCCACAAAATGAGTGCAGCGTTCGCTTTTCCCTCAACTAGGTAAAGTTTCCCTGCAATCAGAAGGATTCGCGTGCAGGGCAGCAACCCCGTTTGTCCGGCAAACCGACAAGATCAGCCGAGCTTTCTCGCCACTGTGACAATTCGGCCGACGACCTCGGCATCGTGGTGGTAGCGCAAATGTTCGGAACGACGGAACTGCTGGGAGTACGGATGGATGACCAGCGTGCCATTCTCGATGCCACAACATGCACACAAGTATGCACCGTTACGCATTAGGATCACATAGACCGGCTGTTGCCATGCCGGTTTCGACGTGAAATGGATTGGCCTCTTGTCGTGGCGATTCACGAGGGCAAACAGCCCGTTGGCCAGGCAAGGATGAAGGACATCATATTCGCCGCCGATCCAGAAGAAGTCGTTCAGAGAAGCGTCTTCGAGGCCAGACAATGGCCCCATGGATTCTCGCAGGAAGAACGGAATTTCCTCGCATCGTTCAAGCATCTGCTCAAGGAATGCGCCCCGACCTGACATGTCGCTATCGTCCCAATTTTCGAAGGACTCCTTGTCTAGTACTCTGCGAGCGAGATGGTCGGGAATCGGCTCCGGGCCGGCCTCTGCCAAGACAATTCCAATCGCCTTCAGAAACACGTGGAACTGCAAACCGCAGAGCGAGCAGAGCGTAATCGCCTTGTGTAAGTGACGCGGTGGTGCGTTGAAACGCTCGTAATCGCTGAGAGAACTGGGAGAAACTAAATATCTTTCATCCCCAAGCAATCGTGCGATGTCGCGGCTCATCCGCGCAACCTCCCTCAGAGACAAACCCAGCTTGGCGCGTGAGGCGCGGAGGAGTTGGCCAAATTTCTTGTCCGTGACGAGCGGTCGCGGTTTCCAATCTTTTGCCAGGCCCTTTGGAACGTCCGGCTGCTCGGTATGAAGCATAGGACGAATTTCCAGATCCACAATGCCTCGAAGCCGCGCCTCGCGTGGAACTTTCAGTTCGACTTGGGCATACGAGAGTGACGTACCGATCGGAACGATGGTGCCTTTTTCGACGACACGCAAGCGGCAACAAAAGAGACCTCTTTTGTGTTCGATCAGAAATATTTGGGTGGACGTTGCGCCATTTGTTTTAGGGATGCTACCGTCCGAGAATCTTGGTTTCACGCGGACAATACTTCCGGGAATCAGATCGGGGAAAGCCATGGCATCTTGGCGTCCAATCCTTGCGTACAAGAAGCCGCGATTGGTGATTCCGGAGAGAAAACGAAGTCGCTTGGAAGCGGTGATTTCCAGAAGCTGTGCCAGAGGTGCAATCGGAGGCACAGAATCACCGCGGGAACGGTTTCGGAGCCAAGGTATCCATACTTCAGCATCTACCAGAGAGGAATCGAGCAGGATCGTGCGCTTTGACGGTAGGAGAACCTGCAATCGGGGAATGTCTTCGAGGTCACATCCCAACACGCGCAGCCAATCAGAGAACCGGTAACCGGAGATCTGGCTGAGTGCAAACACCTGATGAAGGCTTGGACTGAAGGTTCCAAGCCGGAACTCATGGTACAGAGTGTGCGGAAGGAAGTAGGGCGAAGAACGGCCGAATCGCGCCCCGGACAGTTGGGAAATTTGAGAGAGCGTGAGGTGTTTGCTCGCGAGGATAGACCGGACTCGCTCGGCGAGATCGGCGCCCCTGGCGGAATTTGGTTTGATGGTCACGTAAGCCTCCGGCTATGTTTTTCCCGCGAGGCGTGCGTGTTGCGCATCAGGTCTTGCCGCAGTAATGCTCGTACGCGGACGGTTGTCTAAGAACACACGAATCCAGACCGCGTCCAAACTACAAGCTCGCAGAGATTCGTTCGGTATAAATGCGAGTTCGCAAACCTGTCATAAACATTTGTAACCTGTCCCTGATCGGGGACGGCAGGGCCGGAACCGCCGGGAAATAGACGGTTCTAATGAGCGAGTCGAGAATGCGTCGGTTTGAGGGCTGGCCAGGATCGAGGCCAAACATGATGAATGCCGTCAACTACGGCCAGTAGCAGGCACTTTGACGCCTACGACGGGAATTCCGTTTTTCACAAATGGTCCATTAAACCTGTGGAAAAGGCTCAAAAGTGCGGTAACATAGCGCAACTCCGAGGTTGTAGTGCGATGTTGGCCCCGACATCGGCCACGGATGCTGGTAAGCGGCTGAGAGCTGCGCGGAAACGGTTGCGCCTCTCCACGCGCGAAGTGGCAGACCTCAGTCGGGAGATCGCGCTCAGGAAAAACGCTCCGGACTTCTTCATCTCTCGCACTTGGCTATGCCGTCTCGAAGCGGGAAAGCTCAAACTTAATATCTACAGACTTCAAAGCTTGAGCCTGATCTATAGGCTGGGCCTCGACGAAATTTTGGCGTACTTCGGCGTTGATATGCGCGACGCCGGCACCGAACAAAAACTCGTGGGACTACCGCACACTTACTTGGTGACGCCAACGCTTGGAGGCGCGCAGAGCACACTCGTGGGCCCGCTGGAACTCCGAGAGAAAGTCGACTTCGCGAGTACCAACTTGGTCTCGCGGATGTTTGAGAGCTGGGGCGAGATTCCGGTTGCACTGCTCCAGCACATGGACTGGCGGAATTCCCTTTACGGATATATCGGGATCGGAGACCGCACGCTTTATCCAATGCTGAGGCCCGGTTCGTTTGTGAAGATCGACTCCCAGCAGACGAAAGTCCTACCTGGCGGCTGGCACGACGAATTCGAGCGGCCAATCTATTTTGTGGAGCTTCGAGATAACCTATATGTGTGCAGCTGGTGCGAAGTGAACGGCAGTCAGTTGGTGCTTCTCCCCTCGGCCCAATCTGGAAAGAAGTCGAGACAGGTTCGCTACCCAGGGGACGCGGACATTGTCGGTCGAGTCACCGCGGTCACGATGTACATTGCAGAGATGCGGTAGTTTAGTGCAAAGGGTTTGCGTCTTCCTCGCGATCGGTTCGGGCGCGGTGGGAGAGCCTATTGAAGCCTTGCGGAGTGGTTCGGAGGAATCAACTCTTGGTTTCGCTGCCTCCGTGCCTCAGAAAAACAATGGAGCAACCAAGTTTTGAAGGTCCCGCGATCGGGATTGAACTGGTTCACCGTACGGAAGACAACCATGAATACCTTCTCGACCATCTCCTCCGCTTCGCCATCATCGTGCAGGATTTCGCGTGCCGTTCGGAAGACCAAATCACTATACCTTTCGTACAGGACTGCGAAGGCATCATTGCAGCCTATGCGGAGGGCCGCCATGAGATCTTCGTCACTAAGCATCTGAAGGCGAGGGGGGGAGAGGAACAAGGCTGCCAGTTCGTCGTCCGATAGAGACATGAGCCGGAACCTTCTCTCTGACCTCAAAAACCGTGTCCAATTTTATGCCCATCTCGCCTGCTAGCAACATTGTGAATAACTTCGCCTCCGGTGCCCGTGGACGAAAGGAATCGCAATACAAGTCTCGCGAGCACTTGGAAAGCCATGATGTCTACGATTCTGCTTATGTGCCGTACGTTTCTCCTAAACGGAATTGTCCAGGCTTGCGCGCCGTAACTCTTGCCGATGTGACCAGAAAAACTCCAGAGCCGCCAGGTGCATCCCCTCGCGGTAACCCGTTTGCTCGATTTCCGACTTGCGCCATGGCGCACGGTTGGTCGGTTCCCCAGTCAGTTGTTGTGCAATTGCTTCCTCAAGATTGTTTAGGTTGGTGATTCCGTCCTTGAATTGTGCGTCGAGCCGTGCGCGCGTGATATTGTGGCCCTCGATCCGGGCGAAGCGATACTGCTGAAATTCGGCATTCATTGTCTTTTCTCCTCACTTGGGATGGGTTAACGGATAAAAGGAGCGGCGCCGGCGTCGAACCGACGCCGGCGCCGCAAAAAATTGGAAATAGGGGCACGATAAGGATGTGCCCCTAATGATTGTCAGCAGTTCAGGAACAATCTGCCGTCCGCGTTGAATACGTCCCGCAAGATGATCCTTGCCTCGCGGAGATTTCGGTGGACCGTCCGCCGGTCGGTTCCCATAGCATCGGCGATGGCGTCAGGGTCAAGGATCGGCCGTCTTCCTCTGTCACGTTTCCACTTGTCCGGATCACCCGATGCCGTGTACGCGTGTTCCTTCAGAGCGCGATCCGGGCCGAGTTCTCGAATGCATTGCAGAGTTTGGAACACAGGCGGGCGCAAGTGCGGGAAACTTGTCACCTGGTTAAGCAGGTCTCTGGTGATGATGTCCTGCTCGACTTTGTTACGGCACGGCCTTTTACGCGTGGGAACGGTTGCGAGATTGGCAACAGAGCGAACTTCATCGTTCTCCTTTCGCATGAAATACGACCGGACCGTGCCTAATGCCAAGGCACGCACAAGATAGCGACGAAAACGGTCCGTCCCCGGCTTCACAGCATAGTTGTGCTGAAATACGTCGATCATGGTCGTGACTGCACCGTCGTACATCAATTCCAGCTGCCAATCGGAGGGGTAGAGGAATAGCTTGTGTGCTCGGCGTCGCGCAGCCTTTTCAGCCAAGGGCAGCGTACAGGCAAGAAATACGTCCAATGCCTTCGGGTGACCGTGATCGTCGCGGTACACGGCCTCGGCGACCTCAATGCGGAGCATTTTTTCGGTGGTGGTGAATAGATACTGCAATAGATCCTGCATCTGTACAGCATCGAGAGGTGGAATCTTATTGTTGGCGAGTAAATTGTTTACGGTGGCAAGCATGGCGGCTGATCTCCTTTCGCGGTTTTGTTCAGGGTTCTGGGCCTTTTAGGCCAAGAAAAAACATTCGTTTCATAGCGGCGAGGGTTGAGCGCAGAAAGGCGCTGTCAATCTCCGGAGCGCAGCGGAGCCGGAACGGGCGCGGAAGCGAGCACGGCGCGCAATTGGGGTTTGCGCCGGGCGGAGCTGCACAAGCGGGATTGACAGAAGGAGCCGAACGTAGCTCCAAACTTCGCCATGAAACGAATGTGGAATAGGAAGATCAGCCGAAAGGCTGGACCTAGAATTGGAGGGGGGGGTCTTGAACTCCCGGTACTAATAGATTTCCGGCCTTTGTGCTGTGGAACTCACGGGCTGTGGTGCAGGAAGGGATTGATTGATGATCGAGGAGCTGGCACCACCGTATCGAAGATCTTTCGCGGAGCAACTTAGAAGCTACTGCCTCATCCTCTTGGGCCGGGGTAAACTGTTGGTTTGGACTTGAATGTTGATCTCGCGGCTGCACGGTTTGGAGCGACCACAAAGGATAAGTTAGCCAACCCCCGAGCGGTTGGTCAGCCTGGGGATCAGCTAAGAGCACCCTTCTAGCGTCTGCTCGATGACATTGCGGAGCTCCGAGTCTATTATTTCAATTGGATCTGCTCATGCCCATCCGTACGAACGGCCCGGTAACGCAGGGGACGCGCCAAAACCTTATAAACGGACTTCGAACGAAGCCCATGAGCGAGGCCGCCGTGGATGTGGTTCTACGGCAAGCAGCTGATTTCACACGAAGAATTGCGGAGACCTACGAGCAGGATATCGCCGCCGGAGAGGTTGGAATCAACGGCTCGGCTGTTGCCTCGGAAGACCCCATTATCGCAACGCGAGAGCCAACGGCGCTCATGTACGGACGAGTACAAAGCGGCAAGACCGCGGCGATGAACCTGACGGCAGCACTGTGCATTGACAACGGCTTTCGAGTTGTCGTAGTACTCACGGCGAACAGCCTCGCATTAGTAGAGCAGACGGCGAACAGATTCAAGACCCTCGACGGCCCGCGGGTCCTTTCGACAGTGATGGACGATCTGTACGAGTGGGAGGGGCAAGAGGCAGACATTGCCAGAGACGTTGCCGAGGAGGGCCTGGTATTGGTCTGCGCAAAAGATGCAATCCACCTTCCCAGGGTGATCGAGTTTCTGCGCCAGATCGATGCCCCATCTTATCCAGCCATCGTCTTCGACGACGAGGCGGACGCGGCGACGCCGGATACAACCCTCGCGGCGAGGTCCTCGGGCCGCCCTAACGCCCCGGCGATCCCCAGCACGATTCACAGGCGCGTTGTAGAAAATGTTGCACCCAACGAAGAGGGAGAGTCGATCAGTGAAATTCTTCCACATAGCATTCTCGTCCAGGCGACGGCGACCCCCTATCTACTCTTTCTCCTGAGGCGGACATCACGCCTCCGCCCAACAAATACGTTTTTACTTGAGCCCGGCGAAGCCTATCGCGGAGGCGAAGTCTTTTTCGCTGGGTTTGACCCCGACGCAGAGCGCCCCGCGCCTCCAATCGTGCTCGTTCCCGACCAAGAGGCCCAAGCCATTGCCCGCCGTCGCGTTCCGCAAGGCCTGGCCGCATCAATCAACTTTTTTCTGGTAGCCGCGGCGGCGAAGGAACGGCAGGATGGGACGTGGCCCGACAAGGGATTTAGCCACCTTTCCCACACGAGCCCCCGCATCAACCAACACACCACGGTTGCGAATCATATAGAACGGCACGTTAATGACCTGCGGCGCCAGCTTCGCGCTGACTTGGCCGCGGCGGACGGACTCTTCGCCGCCGCCCACGCCGAACTGAGGAGGACCGTTCCAGACGCACCCTCGATCGGGGATCTGGCACCCTCGATTTACGAGGCCCTCCGGCAGGCGGAGGTCATCAGGGTAAACTCACAGACCGACGCCCCGCAGTACGGCCCCCGCGTGAACTTTCTCGTCGGGGGCAACATTCTTGGCCGCGGCCTGACAATTGACGATCTACTCGTAACCTACTATGTCCGGGAAGCCCAGACTTCCCAGATGGACACGGTCTGGCAGCACGCGCGAATGTACGGCTATCGATTGCCGCTTATGCCCTACACGCGCGTGTTCCTTCCGCGAAGACTCGCGACACGTTTCAAGGAGATCCACGAGAGCGAAGAGCAGCTCCGCGAGATTCTTCGACGCGAACAGAACGGCGAGGTCGTACCGATTCGGATCGCTGCCCGCAGCCGAGCTACGCGTCCGAACGCCACCGAGCCCTCCGTCCTGCAGGTGTACAGCGGCAACCTTGACCAATTGACGCCACGCTTCATCGAACGCGACGCGACCGCCTCGACACAAGTAAGGCGGAAGCTCGCCGAGCTCCGCGTCCCCATCGACGAGGCCGACCGAGAAAGAAGAACGGTAAGGATACCTTTCGACGACGCCATTGACCTCGTCGAAATGATTCCTATTAGAGACGGCGACCCCGGACGATGGAGCCCGGGAGCTATGAGCGCGATAATGGAGTCTTCCCGTGAACAGTACGCTGGAACCGTACCTGTCTACGTGCGGCGACTTGAGGAAGAGCCCCCGGAGGCCGGCTGGGTAAGGGGACGCCTCTCCGGCCCAGAGATAGCTCTCATTCGCGGAGACGCCAATGGCGTCCCGGCACTGGCACTAATGTATTTAGGGGGTGCCGAGAGACCCACGGGTTGGTACCCGACAATAGTGATGCCGGCTGGGGCTGCCACGTATATCGTCAATCCGTCGTGAGGTCGCGAAGGGTGCCTATAAATCGAGCTTTAGAGGACGTGTCGCGCCGCATGCGCGCTGTGCCCCGAGAAGACACGGCGGCAGAAATGGGGCTGCAAAACGCGTTGCGCCATGAGCATGTCAGATTTGAGACACACGTCCAAATTCTTGGCTGTCGCCCCGACGTAGTCCTCCGCTCATCGCGCATAGCGGTGTTCGTCGATGGCGACTTTTGGCACGGGCGGCTGCTGGTCGAGCGTGGGATGAGAGCGCTCAGACGCAGTTTCCGCAAGGAGTGCCAAGCGTTCTGGATTGCGAAGATCGCGAGAAACGCGGCTCGGGATCGAACCCAGACTTGCCGGCTGCGCCGACATGGCTGGTGCGTGATCCGAGTCTGGGAGCGCGAAATTCTCAAAGATCCCGTCGCCGCCGCTTTGATCGTCGTGAAGCGCACTGTTGAGAGGCGGCAGCGTCTGCGGCGTTTAGGTGGTTCTTAATGCTGCGGGCAATGATCTGGGCCAGCCGGACGGGGACCGCATTCCCAATCTGTCTTGCGAGGTGAAGGCCGATGACCGGTTTGCGTGGAGGGACGAACTTAAATTTCTTGGGGAAGGTCTGCAACAGAGCCGCTTCGCGTATTGAAATCGCCCGATGTTGTTTTGGATGGCCGAACCGGCCATTGCCGATCCCCAGGCATTCGGTCGTGATGACCGGGCCGACGGCATTCCACCTCATACGTCCATAAACGCTTCTGAACGATCTTCCCTTATGCCTCTTGTGGCAATTGAGCCGAAGGCTCTCGGGCCAATCCCGCCAGCTTCCGCCCTCCCGAGTTGACATAAGCCGGAATAGATTCTTCTGCGTGAGGCCGCGTGAAACGTGTAACCGGTCGGAGCGAGACGGAATTCCAGCCTTGATTTTCGGTAACTTTCCGATTGTGGCACGGACCGTAACGGGACTATCGCGATGAGTCTCCGCGAGCATCTCGACCTTACCAAACTTCGACGCGAACAGTACTAAGCGCGAGCGTCGCTGCGGAACCCCGTAGTGATCGGCGCGAACATGGTAATGCGACACGGTATATCCCGCTCGCTGAAGCCCGGCGACGAATTGACGGAAAATCGGATGGTGTCGAAGCCTGGGCACATTTTCCATGCTGATGACATCGGCCTTGGCGGCGGGGATGAGCCGCGAAAACTCCTTGAGAAGCTGCCATTTTTTTTTGGTGTCGCACCGCTTTGCTTTCCGGTACCGGCTTGTATACAGGGAGAAAGGAGCACAAGGAGCACAGCCGATCAAAACGCGGTAGTCGCATTTCGCGGCGTCAAGAAGCTTCGAGACGTGTAAGCCGGAGAGCTTTCGGATGTCCTGCGCTAGGAAAGGCGCCCCGACATTTGTCTCAAACGCGAATCTGCAAGTGGGGTCCGAATCAACGCCCGCCTTAACTTGAAAACCCTCTCTTTTGAACCCATAGCTCAGTCCCCCAATTCCACAGAAGAGGTCAACCACCGCGGCACGCATTTAAAGATACTATACTGCCAAACGCGAAATGTCGACCTTTTAGTTAGGTTTGAAGCGTTTCCCAGTTCTCCGAAGATTAGCCACGACCCGGAAGTATCATTGGTCAAGGAGCAGGGAGCCGTGAGCACGCGTCAACCCGAGGTTCACAGTCAACTCGGGCCGAGTCGCAGTCCGACTCACGCCGGCCGCTCAAAAACGGTCTCCCAAGCCTTGGACCGAAGACCGCTCGGGGTAGGTGTTCTTGGGCTCGGTGCCCCCAAAACTAGCGTGTGATAAGCGGTGTGAGGTCGTCCGGTAATTGAGCACGTTCAGCCCAAGCCTACTGCCTCGTGAACTCCGTTGGCTTTCTGTGCTCTCGAATCTGGGAGTAGCTGACGGCTATCTCGGACCGTAGCATAACTCTACCCTCGTAGTTGTTCAGAGGTTCGTTATCCAGGACGCCGAACACGAGTTGCTTCTCCTCGTCACAGCGCGTGACGCGGACCCACATCCACTCACCAATCCCGGTTGTCTCGTCCGGAAACTCAACCTTTACATAGTCACCGCGGTCATAGCTCGCCGTCAGGCGATTCCCGTGGGAGTCGGAATTCACGGGCTGGCAAGACCCTTGGTGACCGTGCGGAAGCCAGCAGTTAGGAGTTAAGCGGCAGTCCTGCTTGAGAGACTTGTTCTGTTCGTGCCACCAGAATCGATTGGCTTTCATTGCCGCATCGTCGGCCTTTGTGCCAGATTTGTATTCAGACGGAAAGTCGAACTCCCATCGGCTCTGCCAGTCGTCCATTGACATGTTGATCGAGCCGAGCGCCTTCTGAACTTCCTCGATCCAGACTTCATATCGGTGCGCCATGCCCTCCATCTTAAATCTTAGGCCATCCTCAATCCATTCCGGACCAACCGTGCTGGTTGGCTGGCTTCCCGCCACCTCGGGGCTGATAGCCCCGAGGATGACAGCGGCGGTTTGTTGAACTGCTTCCAGACTCTCGCGTAGGAGGCTGGCATCTCCGTGCCAAAGCTGGATGTAGTCCTGGGAGGCGGTTCCGTTCTGGAGTCCTACCGATTGGCTAACCACGAAGGCCACGGCTTCCGCCTCGGTTTCGCGGACCTGCTTCGTGGTGAGAGTGCGGCGTTCGCCACGATGCAACATTTCGTGTGCGATCTCATGCACAAGCGTCGAAAATTCCTCGGCGGGCTGCATCCCTGACAACAGGGTGATCTTCCCACCGTGCGAGAGACCCTTCGCGGGAGCAATTCTCTCGGAGAAAGTAAGCTCAACGCTCTGCGATTCGACGAACTTGAACAGGCGTTCGCGGTGTCCGCTCACGTCGCCATTTACTTCGGTCAGCGCGGGAAGGTCTTTGCCTTCAGTCTGGCTGATGTCAAACACATAGACGGCTCGGAAGCCGTACAAGCGGGCCTCGCCATTGGTCTTGCTATCGGGCTCGGATGGAGCCTCTTGTTCTTGTCGCTTTTCGCCGACCATCGGGGCGAGAATGAAAATTCCTTTTTCTCCCCGTTTAACGAAGCGGCCAAGCGAGTTCCATGTGCGAAGTCCGGCAACGTTAGTCGCATCGGGTTTTTGGCGTGCGATCAGCATGATGTTGCCGAAGCTGTAGTTGTGAAACTTCGCCATCGCTCCGAGATATGCGGTGAGGACCTCACTGTGACCGGACTCCAGCGCTGCGACGAGGAAATCCACGGCCTCTTTGGTTCGTTTATTGACTTCATCTAATTTCATTGTTTTTCCCTTTCTGCCGATTCCGGCTTGTTTCTTCCTTCACTTGAGCGGCAGCGGGAAGAAACAAGCCGGAACGGTGAAAGGGACAGAACGGAGGCCGAAGGAGGGTGGGAGGGTGTGAGTGAAAGCGCGGTGAGTGCCAAACGGGGGTGAGGTCAGTTTGGCGCGAAACCGGCGCGGCCCGAAACGCCCGTCTGAGCCGCGGCCAAGCGGCGTCCACCCGGAAGAGGACGAAGTGGAAAGACATTGCGAGGCCAATTAGCTAACCACACCGGTGGCAGAGGCTTTGACGCTTGCGTTCAGGCGATTCGTCATTTGCGAGGAACGGGCACACGGTGGCACGCAAGTGTCGGAGAGGGCCAAGCAAATCTGGGCATCCTTGATGTCCAACAGTCAGTCCACCCTGCTATCCCCTTGGATCAGGCGATAGCACCTACTCGAAGGGGTTGTGGGGAGATGTTGCAAGATGTCCTAAGTATTCCGAACATTTTCACCCCCACCGCCTGTGCCAACCTGGAGCTAGCCGCGCAAGGTCTGTCATGCCGGGAGTTCACAACTCATAAATCCCGTAAGGCCTACAGGAAATCAAGCGAGGAGTTCAGCCCGTAGTTCATCGAACACAAGATCAGCTCCCCACGCCTGAGCTGCTGTGTAGGCTAATCTGCGGAGTTGATCCTTCGAAAGGCCTCTCGGCGCTTTATATCCAAGATCGTGCTCAGCTTCCGACCAGGCATGCTGGAACAGTGTTTTGATCTGAAGCTCGAAAAACCTCGGCACCTGGGCAACTTCAACTCTCTCGGGAACAACATCGCGAGGGAGCGGTAGGACAAAATGCTTGCCAACGTAACCAAACTCCCATTCCGACTCAGGTACTAACTCCCGTTGCTCGATCGGTTGAAAGTAGCGTGTGACGACATCAGTAACAACAGTTACATCGTGTTGATAAAAGACAACTACTCTTGCGCCGATCTGATCCTGAATTTCCGTTAGCGGTTTGTGATACTTTGGCGAACCGTCTTCTTTTGTGCGGCCCGCCTTCTCAGCAAAACGCTCGGGATCTTTCGCCCTCGCCGCCACACGATCAATGTGAGGAACACCTCTAAGGTGGCCTTCGAGGTGGTTCTGCAGGTTCCGAGCAATTGTCGTTAGGAATGCTTCATACCGTTGCCGGTAATCAGCAATCGGATCATTCATTTGGTCTTCCTCAGCTGTTCGTCCACTACTCTTCCTTGGGTGATATATCGAACCTGGCCTTCACCCTGATCCACAGGCTGTTGCTCAAAGACTTGATTGAAATGGGCATCCTCAGCAATCAGCAACGCGCCGTTGTCCAACCCGACAGCACGATAGGGCGCATGCTGTTCGAATTCCGCGCGATCGAACTCAAATACTTCGTCCAACAAATCTGCACGTGGAAAGGCTGCCTGCAGAGCAATCATAGCTGCGTCGGAAAGCCCAAGTTGTTGAATCAACTGACGAGTGCTCTGTCGACGGCCCTCCCGGCCTCGCATCAAGTTGGCTGCGGAGATTAACTCATGCTTCACAACCAGATCATCCGCCGAATGGATCGCGGTCCGAAGTGCAACGGCTAAGCGTTTCGTTCCCGCTGGCCCCGTCGTGCGTAGCTCCGATAGGAGAAACTCTCGAATCCAATAGTCTGACAATTCGCGAGGTCCTGTGACCTGCAGGTCCACCGCACGTCCATCCCAGAAACCTCGTTCCGGAGCATCAGAGGAGTAGAGCGCACTTTTGTATGCTTTAGCGCTCTTCATAAAAACACGTTCGACGAACTCAACGGACAGCCGCTCTGCCTGTTCTTCGGCTATCACTCCCTGGTCAGCCGGAAAGCGCGAAATAACTAAGCGCCGTTCACCGTTGACCTCACCTTTCATCAAAAACAAAAGTCCTAACCCGGAACGATGAGTACTAACGGCTTGCAACCGGCTCGCTATGAGTCGTCCTCTCGGGATGGTAGGCTGCTGCACATATGTGACTAGAAGATCACGGCACTCGTTTTGCTGTTCTCCTCCCACTCCGGCCCGGAAAACGATATCGATGTTGCATTCTTCGGATGCCCGGTCGAAAACTCCGGTTAGCATCCTAAACAGAGAACCACCATGCGGAATCCTCGTCCCCCCGATGTTGGGCTGTTCCTTCTCATTTTTCGCGGGATGGACGAGGAAGCTGTGTACTCGCTCGATTGGCATTTCCCCTCCAGACACGGGCTGTTTCTGCGCAGTCAGCGCCACTAGGGGAAGTTACGGCATATGTTACCACTGTGAGCGCACGAAACCCATTCGCAAGCTGGCCCTGCTACTCAGTTGTCTTCAGACGAGAACCTCTACGCTAAACTGGGTGCCCCGGACCGGGTACCCCGGCAAGATGCCTAGCCAAGCGTATTCGAAGACCAGCCCATCCCCGTTCCTCGCATCCGTGGAATCGTGCATACAAGTAGCACAGAGGAGTCGCGTAATAGCTAGCAAACCGAGGGTGTTCTCGGTGTCCGAAAATCAGTTGGTTCTTCGAGCAAATGGGGTTCCCAATCAGCGCTGCGGCACCAGAGCGCCTGCGAAGGAAGGCGACGGCCGGGATCGTAGCATGGCGATTCCAAAGCCGACCAAATTGCAGGCATTCGAGAGCGGGTCGTGCAGGGCGCTCACTTCTAAAATGCGTGTTATTCAGTGAGCGAACGGAAGTGAAAGGCGAAGGAATGACGAAGATGTTATCATTGGCCAGGATCTGGCGAGGCGGCCCGAGGTCCCCGTGAACGCAACCACGCTGGAGGAGCTCGATCGGCTCAAGCATTCCGTGGCGCTGTTGAGTCCCAAGACAAGAGTGAACAACTATTTGCAATCGCGGGAGAAATGCCGCCTGGACAATGGAGCGCCACGCCCTCCGCGGTTCGTCCAGGAGCTGGTACCCATATGGCGGGTGCTCTGGCGGTGGAGCAGGAGCAGCAAGGTGCCGGGGTTCGAATATTTTCGCATATTCAAGGTTGATTTCCACAGGCTTCACCGATATGGTGAATTGTGGTGATATACTCCCAGCCGGCGAGCTAACCCGTGACCAGGGGCCAAATACGGAAAGAGAAGCCGATGCCAACCGAGGGCACCACAGTGCGCGCCACCATAAGTTTTCCCGCTGAAATTTACCAGACGCTTGAAGACATCGCACGCCAGAAAAAAGTTTCGCTCGCCTGGGTCGTCCGCGAAGCGATCGAGCAGTATATCGCGGACAAATGGCCGCTCTTCAAAGGCAAGGCGTGATCATGCCCTCCTTTTACGAATTTTTCGCTGGTGGCGGAATGGCCCGAGCGGGACTGGGCCAGGAGTGGACATGCCTCTTCGCCAACGACATTGATGCGAAGAAGGGAGCAAGCTACGCCGCCAACTGGGGCGACGCACACCTCACGATTGAAGACGTCGGCAAGCTCAAAACCAAAAATCTCCCACGCCGCGCCGATCTCGCCTGGGCTTCGTTCCCCTGCCAGGATTTGTCGCTCGCCGGCGACGGCGCGGGCTTGAATGGAGAGCGCTCCGGAACATTCTGGCCCTTCTGGCGGCTTATGCAGGCACTTGGCAAGGAGGAGCGCGGTCCATCGCTAATCGTGCTAGAGAATGTGTGCGGTGCGCTCTCCTCGCATGGAGGTAAGGATTTTGCGACGATAGGCGCTTGCCTCTCCAAAGCCCACCGATTAGGGGCTCTTGTCATCGATGCAGTAAAGTTCCTGCCGCAATCGCGACCGCGCCTGTTCATTGTCGCCATTCGCAAGGATGTTGATGTGCCCCAGAATTTGACGCTCGGCGAACCCGACCCGCACTGGCATCCAGCGCATCTCGTTGCGGCCTACGACAAGCTCTCGCAACGCTCAAAGGAGGAATGGATCTGGTGGAGCCTTCCGGTGCCCCCGTTGCGCCAGTCCACGTTCGCAGAACTGATTGAAGACGAGCCACAAGGCGTCGAATGGCATACGCCTGAGGAAACCAAGCGGCTGCTATCGCTCATGAGCCCCATCAACAGGCGCAAGGTCGAGCTGGCGAAGCGGGCAGGGGGGCGTAGAATAGGGGGCGTCTACAAACGCACGCGTAGGGATGAAGACGGAAACCGGGCGCAGCGCGCAGAAGTCCGCTTCGACGACATCGCCGGCTGTCTGCGCACGCCGGTGGGCGGCTCCAGCCGCCAGACGCTCATTGTCGTGGAGGAAGGCAAGGTTCGCTCCAGGCTGCTTTCGCCGCGCGAAGCCGTCCGCCTTATGGGCTTGCCAGACGCCTATATTCTGCCTAAGAACTACAACGAGGCGTATCACCTTGCGGGCGACGGCGTCGCGGTTCCCGTAGTGCGTCACCTTGCGGCCCACCTCCTTGAGCCGCTGCTTGCACCCGCGATGAACAAGGGCAAGGAAGCGGCTTGAATGGCGACTGCGCACCAGACTGAGCTGGAGAAATTCGCTTCAGAAAACTCCTTCCGAGGCCAGGGGCCACTGTCAGTCGCTCTCGTCGTCACCCAACATGCGAAAGAAATGGGCTTGCCGCTCGATTCGGCAAAACTCGTCACTGAAGGCGGCGGCCAGGTGTTAGGGCTTGGCAAGGGCGCAGTGCAGAGTGTGTTAAAGGGCCACGGCATCGACCGAGTGCTTGCAAAAGAAGGCGGCCGCACCTCCCGCGGAAGCCTTGGCAATATGCGCGAGTATGTGGCCTTCCTCAATGCGCTCGCCAAAGGCGGCAAGGTGGACCTTGAAGGAGTGGAAGCCTTCTGGGTCGAGCGCGTGCGCGAATTCTTCGCCGGCAAGCCGTTCAAGATCAAGCTCGATCCCTCACGCAGCCTGCGCACGGTCGTGCGCGATGTGATCGCGCAAGCAGAAGAGCGCCAGAAAAGTGCTCCCGGCATGTATTATGCCGGCGCAGTCCTGCAGCACCTTGTCGGAGCCAAGCTTGATTGCGCGCTAGGAAAAGGAACCCTAAAGCACAACAGTTTCTCGACTGCGGATGCGCCAGGCGGACGGGCAGGGGACTTTTTTCTGGGCGACGTGGCGATCCATGTCACAACGGCTCCGGGCGAAGCTCTCATCTCACGCTGCGGCGAAAACCTAAACGACGGTGTGCGGCCAGTCATAGTGACGTTGCAGCGAGGCCTGACGGTCGCGGAGGAACTGGCGAGCCGCATCGGTCTGGGCGAGCGCGTTGATGTCTTTGAAATCGAGCAGTTCGTCGCGCTCAACCTTTACGAGCTCGCGAAGTTCGCAGCGGACGGACGCAAGACCGCCGTTACCGATATGGTGAACCGCTACAACGAGATTGTGGAAGAGGTCGAGACGGACCCGAGCCTCAAGATTGAGTTGCGGAAATGAAAGAAACGCCGGAGCTTCGCAGTCGCGTAATGCGCGCCGTCAAGAGTGCGGACACGACGCCCGAGCTCCTCGTCCGCAGACTGGCGCATGGCATGGGCTATCGCTTCCGACTGCACCGCAAAGACCTCCCTGGCAAACCCGATCTCATTTTTCCCGGCATGCACAAGGCGATTTTTGTGCACGGATGTTTCTGGCACGGCCATGATTGTGCGCGGGGGGCGCGGGTGCCGAAGGCGCATCGCGATTACTGGGTCAAGAAGATCGGCAGAAATCGGGAACGCGATCGAGCGGCATGTGCGGCGTTGACAGGGCTCGGATGGAAGATTACGGTTCTCTGGGAATGCGAGTTGAGCAATGTAACCCACATTCGTCGTCGGCTCCGCCAGTTTCTGACTTAGTCGACTAATAACAGCTGGACCACATCAGCGCATCGATGATTGAGAAGCTAGAGTTCTACCACGGCGCGGCGCTCGTGCGACTCATTGAGGACCCACGCTGCACGCGAATCGGTAAGCATGCATGCGGTTATCTCATAAACCAGAATCGCGTTGTGGCGATCAAGTATTCCACAAAAGCTCACTCACCTTGGGGTTTCACGTTTTCGCAAGACGACCTCACCCGCATAAACAAGGCTGAAGAAGAATTAGCTGGTTGCGTCGTCGCGTTCGTGTGCGGGGGCGATGGCGTCTGCGTTCTCACTTGGACGGCGGTGGTGGAATTGCTGGGAAACGCACCGGGACGGATTGGCGCTAAGCGTGGCTTCGCCGGGTGCTACGCTGTTAGCGGCCCGGCGGGGGAGATGAAGGGCAAAGTGGCCATGAATAGATGGCCCGCGATCGTCTTTGACGGGGAGGCCAAGAGTTGACCTTCTCCGACTATATCCAGAAGCAGCCAACCTCAGCAAATGAGCTGCCAATGGTGCATACGACCGAATACTTTCGTTTGCCACTAATCCGGACCACTAACGCCCTTCAGGCTCATGACTGCAAGATTTTCAAAGAGCCGCTTCTTTATTTCTTCTACGGCCGGCCAGCGTACCGAGATACTTCGCAAACGACTCCGACGAGAGACGTTACTCTCTACCCGATCTGCTTCGTCTTTGGCCCAGGAACCATTGTTAAGAAGGCCAAACGGCTTTATCCCTTTGACACTGGAGCGTCGCAGCATGGATTGTACAAACCTGCTATCCAGCCCGCTGGCGCCCTTCTGCATTATCAGGTCGCGGCTGTTGCGGAAAGCGCCCGCAAAATTGTTGGCGGCTTCTTTGCGACCGACGAGGAGTACCTTTCTAATAAGCCTAAATTAGGCCTCAGTTTTTCATCGGGTGAGACCAACGCCCGGTCGTACTACGACCTAATCAACGGTGGTGGCGACCCTGACTGCGACGATCGATATTCTGCGGTCGAAATTCAAGTCGCCGAAGACATCGACGTTCGCGAAGGCCTCAAGGCAATCGTTCTTCCCAACTGTTTCTTGGACGACAAGCCCTTGAAAAAAACACTCGTCAAAGATTGGAAAGTCAAGCTATTGCCTTATCCTGCGGATGTCGGCTTGCGACCCATTGAATTTCACAACACGATTCGCTATTTGATCCGCAAGTTCTATCGCCGGGCGGGGTATCTATCATGAAGAGTCCTTCTCGACTTCCTCTTCTCGGTTTTTTAAACCCCCGCGAGGCGCTTCCCGCCTTCTTGGTGCCCATCTTTGGGACCAGCTCTGATCCTTGGATTCAGGACGGCGACAGAGATGAAGTAGTTCAACGATTTTCACCCTGTAGCGTGCCAGAGGGTAAGCTTCTCCCAGCGCAAGATCGACTGGTCTCTGCGGAAACTGACAGTCCGTTCATCTACGCCTTTCAATTTACAGAGAACCACATTGAAGTGGGCCCAAAATCCACCATAACCAAGAAGTTGACCGAGAGATTGCAGGAGTTTCAGCAGTTTCCGTTTCTGATGATTGACGTTCTCATCTTCATAGGACATTCAAGCGCGCTGCCCCAGGCCATTGAAAAAGCGAAGCACGAGCTGGCGGCGTACGATCCTGAAATCGCTGACGATTGGGCGCTGTCACTGCAAGATGGGGCTTTTTTCAAGATGGGAGATAGATCCATGGGTAACCAACGCGTTCTGATTACCGATGGCATCCACACTCAGGAAGTTCTGGCCGTTCTGCAGAAGGACTTGAAGGCGGCTGGCATCGCCGTCGCTTTGCAGAAGGCTTCAAAGATTATCGAACTTGCTGTTAATCCAAAGAGTGGACCTCCGTCGGAACCCTCTGACGGCTTACTTTACGGATTGATCCAGAGCGGCAAGACGAGCATTCTCACTGTCTCTGCCGCGATGGCTGCGGACAATGGGTTTGATTGCATCCTTGTCTTAACTACCGACAATGACCCGCTCTACGAGCAGACGCTCGATCGAGTCAAAGCCGCCCTGCGATGTTTGACTATTCTCGGAAAGAAGGATTGGGAGGAGCCCCAACGGTTCTCCAAACAACTCCAGAGCAAACCCTTTGGCATTGTCTGCTCCAAGAATGGAAGTATGCTGAAGAGCCTACTCCTGGCGTTTCAGAAGGCGAAAGCTAAGGGTCTTTCGGTGCTCATTATTGATGATGAAGCCGACCAGGCCAGCCTGAATACGTTTACAGCCAAACAGACTGGAAAAGTGAGCACAATTAACAAAGCAATAACGGACTTTCGCGACTATTTCCCTGTGAACACCTACTTGCAGGTCACTGCGACTCCCCAGTCTCTTTTCCTTCAGAGGCCCGGCCATCGCTATCGGCCTTCCTTCACGGTGTTGACAGAGCCGGGGACAGGCTATGTTGGCGGCGATGATTTCTTCGGAGACGAGAAGAAGAAGCTTCTGCGTGAAGTTGATATCAACGAGATCACTTTGCTGAAAGCGTCCAATCAACCCAAACCAACCGGCACGCTGCCGGGGGGCCTGAAAAAAGCTCTCTATACCTTCCTTGTAGGTGCTGCCGCCAAAGTCATTGAGAGACCAACAGAAAATTTCGCTTTTTTGTGCCATGTAAGCATGGGCACGAAAGATCATGAATACACCCGCCTTCTTCTAGACGACTTCAAGGGCGAAATGACCAGCACTTTCAAGAACAAGTCCTCCGCAAAATATTCAGCAACGGAAAAGGGGCTCAGGGAAGCCTATGACGATCTAGCCACAACCGACCATTCGTTGCCGCCTTTCGCAGACATCATCGGGAAGGTTGAGCGTTACATCCCCGGCGCCAACATCAAGTTAATCAACGCGCTCTCCAACGATGAAATCAAGCTGGATTCGGTGTTCAACATCTTCGTCGGCGGAAACAAACTTGGCCGTGGCGTAACGATTAAGAATCTGCTTGTTAGCTACTATGGCCGTAATCCGAAGACCCCTCGTGCAGACACGATGCTTCAGCACGCTCGAATGTACGGCTATCGCCAAAAGGATCTTGGTGTAACGCGCTTATTCTTGCCAGAGCGCTTGACCGAACATTTTAAATCCATTCACGAAATGGAGAAATCTCTTCGGGATCTGCTCCACAACCGGGATACTTTCGAGGGGCTGTATATTTCTGGTGCCTGGGCTGCTACTCGGAGCAACGTGCTTGACCCAAACACTATCGGTTATTACGTGGAGGGGTCGAGTTACAATCCTCGCAAACCATTGCGCGCCGCGGCGGCGAGCAAAACGACCAATTGGCTCAATGGAGAGCTTTCTAAAGTCAAAGACGCTCCGCCATTTGTGACGATCACGTGGCCGCGGATAATGGAGCTGATAGAAAAGATCGAACTTGACCCCAAAGAGGGCGCTCAACTGTGGGATCTGAAGGCCATCCGGACCGCATTGGAGGTGCTTGCAAAAAAGAACAAGACTGACAAAGCCTACTTGGTTGTGAAAAGGAACCGCGGCCTTGAAGCGGTGCGTACTGAAAGCCACGGAATCATCCAGAGCGCCGAAGCGGCTCTCGCTCCTACCGATGCTCCGACGTTGTTTATGTACCGAGCAAACGCGACTCCGAATGGCGAGGTTGAGGTCTGGTGGCCCCAGCTACGCTTCCCTGATGGAGAGTATGTAATGGCGTTCAGTTTTGATTGGTGAGTTCAGAGAGATCCGGGATAAAACCTTGAGAGTCGTTACATCTCAGGATGCAGAAAACCGTAACAAACGAGCGGCAAGATGCACATTGATCAAGTGCCCACCTCGGGACCGCTTTCGTTAGCCTCCGTTTATCGGAGAGCCGAACTGCACTCTCGATTCGGAGGTAGCCGCTTCTCGGGAATTGTGCCTTCCAAGAGGGAGCCGGTGGTGTTGCTCTTTCATACCCAGGAGCCGGCGCAACAGTTTTATAGCGATGGATTCGATGACGACGGCGTGTATTGGTACAGCGCCGAGGGTGCCTCAGGCGATATGACCTGGACCCCGTCAAATCGAGCCGTACGCGGCCATGCTCAACTGGGATTCGACCTTTTGTTTTTTGAGCGTGCGCAGCGCAAGGATGGCCTCTGGCGATTTGCTCAAATCTTCCATTACTTTTCTCATAAAGAAGAGCAACGTATCGATAAGACGGGAAATCGCAGGTCCGCGATTATATTTGGACTGTTGCCCGTCACTGCTTCGGCTCAAAATGACGAGTACGCTTCTACGCCCTCAGACTTGGAAGGCCTACGCGCAGCCGCTCTCTCGGTTGTCGAGCCAGATCGAGTCAGCCCAACGCTTGCGATCAGGAATCTCTACCTCAGATCAGAGGCTGTTAGGCGTTACGCGCTTTGCCGGGCCGCAGGTAAATGCGAGGCGTGTGGCTCCGCGGCACCATTCGAAGACGCGTCAGGAATGCCGTTTCTGGAGGTGCACCACATCGACAGGCTCGCCGACAGTGGCCCGGACAAAATCGATAGAGTGGCAGCACTTTGTCCTAATTGTCATCGCAGATGTCATTATTCCAGCGATCGACTTGAATATAATTCCGAGCTACGAAAAAACATCATTCAATTAGAAAATCTATCTGATCTTCCGACAATTAGCTGACGGCTACCACCGACAGGGGTCCGAGAATTGGAAGGGGACATCAACTGCCTATGGAGGATGCTCTTAGTCGTCTTCCTCGTCTGCCCCTTCGCCCCGTGTGACAGGAGGGCCTGCCTTAAGGAAAGCTCCGCGGTATGCATCAAGACGGTCGAAATGTGCGGCTAGTGAGCGCCGCAGCTGTGGGGTATCCTTTACCGTCAAGATGTGATCGACCAGGCGCCCTATATGTTCAATCTGTCGCGGAAGCCGCAGCGCCGGGTCTTTCCGGACTTTAATCTCCTCGTCGGGCATCATTTGTATGATTTCGGCAGGCCTTGGCAAGCGCTTTAGCAAGCGAACCCGCGCGACGGGTATCGAACCGTTCATCAACGGTTTCTCCTTGTGAAACCGGGCGAACAAGCTCGCTTCAAGCAGCGGAATCTCTTGGTTGCGTTCGACTGGGTACGCGTGCACGAAAGCTATTTCCCACGGATCTATTTGCCTATTGGCGATAATATCCGACCTGGCGGAGGTCAAGTGACGACGGACCCTGCTCTGAATGCCGTCAGTGCTCTGGCCAACATAGATCGGCACTCCGTCCAGATCGCAGAGTGCGTAGACCCCGATCTCATTCGTGAGGGTCTTCATCTGCTTTTTTCGGTAGTTCTGGATCTCTGACACGATCAACTATCCCCTGATCCAACATTTGGAATAACATCGGGCCGGTATCCAGGTTCGCTGTGACAAAGTCCTCCTTGTTGCGGTGCATCGAGTCCGAGTCAAAGGTCGCGTGGTGAAAAGAGATCAGGGTAGAGCTTATCAAAAGACGGAACACGAGCACAGGGGAGGATCGATTGACTTGTTGGTGGATGTGGACCGGCCCATCGCTTGGCGTAAAGTTATCCACAACTTCAAAACTCAGTTGCAACGCCTTGCCCTTTAGCGAGGGATCGTCATGCAACCAGCGGAGCCTTGTCACGGACTACCGACTTGAGGATCATTTGTCCTGCGGTTACCGCCACAATAGTGCAGTCGGCATTCATCTCCCGAATGGCCTGTACTGCGCAGCGCAGAGTGCTGCCCTCCGTGCAAACGTCGTCGAGAAGGAGAATGCGCGAGAGGGCACGCGCTCCAGGGTCCGCAGTCAGTGCTTGCCGATATTGTCGTTCAAATTGCTTCGCGGTCAATCCGAGATCCGTTCGTAGTCTGTGTTTTGAGATCGGTTTGTTCAGGGACAACACGCTTGCCACGGTTGTTCCAAATAACATCGCGAGCTCCTTCGCGAGAAGCCCGGTTCGATTGATCTCTCCCGCATCTGCCTTATCAGGAGACAGTGGGATAGGGACGACAGCGTCGAAATCGATGAGACCTCGCTTCCGCAGGGCCTTATAAAGCCCGAGTGCTAGAGGGTATGCGAGATTCGCAATGCCTGTCTTGAAGCGGTAGAACAAGTTCGACGATTGGCGGACTGTAAGTGTTATTGCTTCTCCTTCGTAGTTAAGGTAGCAGCGGCTCGGGATCACCCAATAGGCGGGCACAAATTCGCTCACATTTCCGTCGAGGCGGGGCGGCAAGCAATACTCACACTCCTTGATAAGGGGCAGCCGCTTCCAGGTGGGGCAGGAGCCACAGTGCCGGTTTGCACAGCTCTCGGCGCTCGATTCGACCATACAGAGAGGAGGAATATCCCATTCTTCCGGGTAGACGAAAACCTGAAGGCCACGCGCGGCAACTGCCTTGGCTATACGTTCCGAAGTGGCCGCGTCAGTAAGCGGAGCTTCGGTCGCATACTCGCGCACGCGCAGATTGGCTTGTGCGCGTTCGGGGGCTTTGGATTGAATGAAGCCCTTGGCATAGACTCCGGGTCGAAAGGCGTGGGGACCGTGGAAATATATCCACACCTCGTCCCCCAGTTCAACCGAGTCCATATAGCGCGACCAACTGAGCCGCAATACCTTGCTGGGGAGCAACCGCTGCGGGATGCGGGCTGGCGCAAAACCGTCGTAACCACTGTAGATCTTGTACAGGAATTTCAAAGAAGCAGTACCTCACTGAACGATTTCAGAGCGGCTGCCGTATTGCCTGGACGATCTCGCCCATATCCATATGACGCCCACGCGAAAGTGATGCCGGCCGCGTCTGCAGCCGCCGCATCTCCGGGTTGATCGCCAATGTAGAATACATCTCCATCCGGCACCACCCCGATGCGACCGAGTGCGAATATCAGGGGGCCGCGACTCGGCTTGCGCGACGGGCAGTTGCTCGCGTTTACGACCTCGATGAAGAAGTCGCGAGCCTTTACGCACTCCAGCAGCGGATCGGCTATCCGTGCTGGCAGGCTGGTAACTACGGCCGTCGGAATGCCGCGAGAACGTAGCTGCATCAGTGCGTCACGAACTCCTGGAAAAAGACGGAGGCAGTCTCCATGAGCGCTGCACAGTCTACGGAAGTGGGTATCCGTGACGCCCAAACGCCTGCAGAGCGTCACGACAGAGGAACCCTGCCTCAGCTCACTCAAGAGTGAGTCGGCGCTTCCAGAGGTCGCCCTGGCTAAGACTGAGGCATACCAAGGGAAGCTGTCCCAGACCGTTCCGTCCAAGTCGCAGAGGATAGCTTTTGGAGCCATCGCTCATAAGCCCCGTTCTCGTTCGTCAACACCGCGTCCGAATGCTTTGCCGCGATCGCTGTGTTGCCGGACGTGTCGTCACCTGCGTCCGGCGCAAAAATGGCGATCCCTTTCCGCTGTTCAAGCGCGAACCGATAAGCATTCATCGCGCCGCCCTTCTCTGAGGATTGGCATATGAGAACCCCGCGGGAAAAAGCAACAATAAGCTTGTTGCGTTTCCGGAGCGTCAAGGAAGAGGCCGTTCGGCCAAACGGTAACTCGCTAACCATTACTGCACCGGAATAATCGAGTAAACTTTTCCAAAGTTCCTTGTTCTCGGGCGGGAATGGTCGATCAAGGCCTCCGGGCATCACGCAGATAGTCTTGCCATTGCGCTGCCAAGCCGTTCGATGACCGATGCTGTCGGCCCCAAGCGCGAATCCCGAAACAATGGCAAACCCCGCCACGCATGCGCGGTTCACAAAACTTACCTCCCATTCACTGTACGGAGAACGTATCCTACGTGAACCCACACAGGCGACAGTATTTCTCTCTTGGAGCACATCGAGCGCTCCGCGAACGTACAATATTGGAACGGGATAGCTGCTCTCGTAGAGCGTCGGCGGATACGCGGCGTGTGCGTAGGAAAGAATCTTGGCGTCAAGCTTCGCGGCGGCGAGTATCTGTCGTATGGCGCGTTCCCGCAGCTCTGTGTGATCCTTGGTTTGGGCAGCACGCAACTGCTCGCGAAGCTTGTCGCCGCGTTTCCCCTTAATGGGCATCAGGTCGGGATGCGCACATGCGTCACATGGCTGGACACCGTTGTTGTGCAGCGCCTTGCAGGCCTGAGGGCCTAAGCCCTTGATGCTGTCCAGGATATATAGGGAGGTCAGGTCCTCGATCGAAATCCCCACGCGTGAGGCAGCGTCGCGCGCAATCGCGACCATGGCGTCATCCACGTTGCGTCTGGCCTTGGGAGTTGTTATCGGATGGTTCTTTTCCATCGGTCACCTGATTGAACCCAGTGAACTTGCAGGTTTCATATTCCCACTAGCCTTCTGTTTTTCCAAGTGCGAGTGCCACGACGTTGCGCGCGCCCGCCGAAATAAGCTTATGCGCAGAGATCGGGATCGTCCTGCCCCACGTCCAAATATCCTCAACCAACAAGAGGCTGAGCCCTTGTACCCCGCCCCCGTCCGCTGACCGGACTTCGAACTGAACTGCCAACTCTTCATCCGTCGCTTCGCGAGTGGGGGGTCCCGGACGGCGGCACAGCACGGGTATGAGTGGGAGTGCGAGGCGCGCACCGATGTGCCGGGCCACAATATCATTCGGCGCGAATCCACGTTCGCTAAACTTTTCGGTCGAGGGTGGAACTGGAACTACCGCGTCGAGATCCTTGATCACGTTTGTGTTTTCGATGAGGAAGTCGGCAGCTATATCTGCAATCGGTTCGAGCAGGTCTGCTTGAAACTGCTTCTTGACAGACTTCAGCACTCGGGTCCATCTATCGCCCATCCGGCGAGAGTAATAGGGAGCAAGCGTGTAAATCGTCACTCCGTTTCGTGTGTGCCGAAGGCCGGAGCCGATCAAACTCCTGCAGCGGGCTATCTGCGCGTGCGAGGTGCACGTACAACACTTTTTGGTGCATACGACGCCGAGTTTTCGCTGGAGACTTATGAGGCTGGCGCGCCAACTTACGAGCTTTCTTTCGGCAATGGCACGTTCGAGCATCTTCGCACGGTTCACGAAGATCTGCTGTTGAGGTACAAGCTTCTGTGCCAAGCGAAAGGCAACTAAGGCCTTATTGAAATCGGTGTTCGCGAGCGCTGTCGTGCCGCACGAGTAGACCCCGTCGGCCAGGGCCGCCCGCTGGCCACTCGGGATGGTAGGAATCGAGAGCTTCTGGACTCGCGGTATGAGGTCAGGCGCACCAGCTATGGCGCTCTGTAAAGCCAAGTCGAGTTGTAGGCGGTCGTAAGCGCCCCCTAGATCCTCAAGCTTCATACAGTTGTATTTCCTGGTACGACTATGATGGGGCCACTGGCATCTCGTCGTCTAGGGGAGGTTGGATGGCCTCTGCGAAACGAAGCTGAGACGTCTTTCGGCAAGCGCTGCAAAGCTGCACAAGCAGATCTCGATACTCAGCTCTTTTCTTCCAGGCCTGCTCGAACTGGACGATCCTCCTCCTAAATCTCCCAACAGGTTGGAAGACTGGAAGACTCACAGCCCTATCCCAATTCCGAGCCCGGCGGATGAAGTTTGATTAATCTCCAAAGCGGAGGTTTTCGAGACATCGGCTCCGAGTTGAGGACTGAGTTTTGCCATATTATCTGTAAAGAGTGTGGCTTGATGGCTGGCACGGGAGATGGAGACGTAGGCGAAGCGGGAGTTGAGCAGGTCCGGGTGGACGCTGGTATCGGCGTGAACGAGGACGCGTTCGGCGGTGAGGCCCTGGGAGCTGTGACTGGTGACGGCGTAGCCATGGTCGAAATGTCGATGCTCGGTGGCGTTGAACTCGATCTGGCGGTTGTTGTCGAGGCGGGCCGTCATGCGGCCACCGGGCGCAATCGACTCGATTAC
>Ga0187872_10001272_pt1 | contig 26243 bp, 25 predicted proteins | sample June2016WEW_16_4_FD_132973 | JGI IMG/M metagenome (GOLD analysis project Ga0187872, IMG submission 132973) | Peatland microbial communities from SPRUCE experiment site at the Marcell Experimental Forest, Minnesota, USA - June2016WEW_16_40 | ecosystem: Environmental > Terrestrial > Soil >...
GATGAGGCCGGAGTACTCGACCGGCATGTCCCACCCGCCGAAGTCGACCATCCTGGCCCGCAGCGCGCGGTGCGTGGCGTTGAGCGCGGTCTTGCGCAGCGGCGGAGATGGATTGGCGGTGGCGCTCATGGCAGTCCCCTATGATTCGACTTTACACGCGAGATGCACCCGGCTGCACGGGTTGTATTTACTGCACAGGGCTGATGGTCTTGATGTTGGTGAGTATGGGCAGATGGCCGAGGGCGATCCATGCGCCGACCGCGCCGAACAACACAGAGAGCCAAGTGCCGATGATCCAGATGTTGTCGCTGTCTGCCGTGGCGCGCGGGCCGGAGGAGCCGTGCCAACGGGCCGTGACCTTGACCGCCAGAAAGCCTGCGATCAGTTGGATGCCGCTGCCGGGCACCATTAGCGCACCAGTGTAGATGGCCCGCTCCAGGACGCCCACCATCCAACTGAGACGGGACTTATGGTTGCCCGGCTCGGGCGGATGGCTCTTGCGAACATAGGGCCACAAGGTTTTTTCGATCAACAGCCAGAGCACGATATGGCCCACCAGAATGGAAAACGCAAAACCGGCAATCACACGCAACACATTCATACCCTCCCGCAGTCAATTCTTATCGGCACAGAGAATGATAGCCGCTCGCGGACGATGGGTGTTGTTCTTGGCGGATGCTGAAGCGGCCCTAGGAGGCCTGGGAGGGTTGCTTGGCGGCCTCGGCCTGCTTTTTGGCCTTGCGGCGGCTGAGGACGGAGCTGCGGCGGGTGCGCGCTCGCTCGCTGACGTGGTCGATCTTCTTCCAGAAGCCGACGAAATAATCGGTTGCCGAAATGATGGAGACGATGGTCATCCAATAGATCGCCCACATGGCGATCATGTGGACGGCAACGACGAAGCCGCCCCCACGTTTTGTTGGGAACCATAGCCAGTAGTCCCAGTGGTGGGCGAGGATGGCGGCGACGACCGAGACGATCTGGATTACGGTTTTCAGCTTGCCGATCTCGGAGGCGTCGATGGTGAAACCCTCGGATGCGGCGATGGAGCGGAGGCCGGAGACGAGGAACTCCCGGCCGATGATGATGACAGCGATCCACGGGTGTACGACGCGCGGGTTGTAGGCAACCAGGATGATGTAGGCCGCTGTGACCATCAGCTTGTCTGCCAGCGGGTCGAGGAGCATTCCGAGGGTTGTGATCTGCTTGCGGCGGCGGGCGAGGTAGCCGTCCAGGCCGTCGGTGATGGATGCGAGGATGAAGACTCCGGAGGCGATCAGCTCCTGCCGGCCGCCCAGCAGGCCATGGGCCGCGGGATTGGCGGGGAAGGCCGGGGAGAGGATCCACATCAGCAGCGGCACGGTGGCGATGCGGCTGAGCGTGATGGAGTTGGGCAGGTTCATGGGCCTCGGGATGGGGCGCCGCACTTCGCGCGCGACGGCCAGCGCAGGCAAAGTCCGGGCCGCGCATCCAGCGGGAGGAGCGGCCAAAACAGAGCAAAGCAGACACTAGCATTCTGCCACAGCCGGGGGGCTTTGCGCCTCGTAAATGGCGCGGCGCGCGTGGTAGATTGGCAGATGTCCTCCCACGCCCTGGGCCCTTGGGCCGGTACCTCCATGTCGCGCTTCAGTCGCATCCTTCGGCGTACGGTCTGCTGCCTTCTGGGCGTGGTTTCGGGGGTCTGCGCCGCGCAGCAGTCGACGCAGGTCAAAGCTCAGCCCTATGTGCAGTCGACCCGCGGCCGGGTCACCAGCTTCCTGCCCGGAATCTTTCAGAACCCGTCCGGCGGGGTGGACATCCTGTACATCAACGCCCCCGCGATCATCAACCAAAGCCCTGCCATCGTTGCCGGCATAATGCTCAACGGGATTCCAACCTTCGCGATTCCGGACGGGGACAAAATCCCCTTTGCCAATGTCTCGAACGTCGTTGCCGCGCTGGGCGACTTCAATAACGACGGACTCACCGACTTTGCCTTCGCGATCTCCGGCGTCAGCACGGATAACCTCTGCGTCTACTACGGCACCGGCATTCAGGCCTCCCTCTTTACGGGGAACGGTGTCAGCTCCTACGAAGGAGGCAATACCTATCCGCCAGGGGGTACCAAGAGCGGCTGCATGACATTGCCGACTCAAACGACGAATCCATCTGTCGTGAAGCAGCCTATTTTTTCGTACATCGCCGCTCTGCCCTTCACGAACACGACCGGCGCTCTATCGCAACTCCTGGTTGAAGACAGCGCGAATAATCTCCTCTACGTCATCGCCAACAACGGCTCGACCGGCAATACGCTGCCCGGCTTCAAGCTGATACACACGCTGCCCATTCCGACGACCGACGGTCCCGGCCCGATCTACACCGGCAACTTCGATCAGCATGGCAATGCCTTCTTCATCATCAACGGCCAGGCTGGCCACTCCGCCACGGTCTACATCGGCGACGGCAATGGCGGATTCACTGCTCAACCTCCGCTCACCTTCACCAATGGTGTCTACTCGATGCTGTTGCAGGACATGAACGGCGATGGCAAACCGGACATGGTGGCGGAAGGTGACAACGGCGTCATCTCTATTTACAAGGGCGACGGCAACGGAGGGTTCACTACGTATATAGGCGGCACGGCCAGCCCCAACGCACTCTCCGGCATTGGCGGGCACCTGGCCGCGATCGACCCCAAGACGCTGAATATTCTGACGACCACGCCTATCGGCCTGAGCGTGCTCACCCCACAGACCGGCACTCTGACCTACACGCTGAAGGGCATCTATAACATCGGCCCGGGGCGTTCCAGCTACGCGCTGGCGTCGTTCGGCAGTGGCAACCTGGCCGTGGACTCAGCCGAGGGCGTCGCCTTCGTCCAGGGCAATGCAGACGGCAGCTTCAATACCTCCCTCGCCTACTCGGCGCTGGCTCCGGCGCTGGGCGCGACGATGGGGCAGTTCAGGCCGCTCGGCAACCCACTCGACGTCGTGGTGGCCACCGGCGCCGTGCAGGGACAGTTGCTCGAAGGCAAGGGCGACGGCACCTTTACGCCCGCTGCCGCGCCCACTAATACTCTCGGCGGGCCATGCGCAAATATTTCCGCTGGCCTCTGGTCGAACATTCTCTCCGGTGACTTCGATGGGGATGGGAAGCTGGATATTTTGTACTCTCTGACCGGTTTTCTTCAGCCTCCGTCGACTCAGAACCTTGACCTCTGGGGGATTCAGTATGGGAATGGAGATGGCACGTTTGTTCAGCCCGCTGATTGCTTCGGATTCCAGTACGGGAGCGGCAATAACAGTACGAATGGCTACTTTGGGCAGAGCGCGGTGGGCGACTTCAACGGCAGCAGCGTCAGCGGCAACAGCGTCTCCGACATCGCCTACAGCCAAAACTATATCGATGCGATTGTGTACCCATGTAGCCCAGGCGCCCGCGGTACCGCCTGCAATTTTTTACTTAATCAGAACAGCAATAACCCCAACTTCAGTCAGGCGGCGGCGGGATACTTCAAGACGGGACGAACCAGCCAGCAGGACCTCGTCTTACAGCAGGGGACGAGCCTGGTTCCGTACAAGAACGCGCAGGATAAGACGGGGAAGAACTTTACGGCGATGACTCCGCTGACCGTCTCGCTTCCGGCGGCGAGCTACGCGATCAGCACGGTGCTGCTGACCGACATCGACGGCGACGGCAACGGCGACATTCTGGCGCTCTACCACAACCTCGCCTCCGACCCGTCGAACCCCAGCGCCAGCACGAGCACACCGAACTGGCTGTACATCTGGTGGGGCGACGGCACCGGCAACTTCAACCCGACGCCATTCACAATGAAACTAACCCGCAACTACTACCTGGCCGCCGTGGCGGACATGAACGGAGACACGCTGCCCGACATTGTGCTGAGCGATGGGTACCTGGTCGGCATCCTGTACAACCAGGGCGCGCTGAGCAGCCCGCCGAACCAAAGCTTCGGCAACGAGACGCACTTCCTGGCCGGGCAGGGGATCAACTCACTGACGCTCCAGAGCGTGCGCGGCAGCATGGTGCCGGACCTGGTGGTGGCCAACGGCGGCGCGACGATCTCCAATGCGGTGGCGCTGGAGGGCACCTCGGCTAGTTCGATCAGCCTCACGCCCAACCCGGCGGACATTAACACGGGCGGCATCACCGTGCTGCTGAACAACATCACCGCGCTGCCGACGACGGGAACGCTGGTGGCGAATCCCGAGCCGAGCACCATCGGGGAGGCATTCACCATCACCGCGACGCTGACTTCGAGCTCAGGGAACACGCCCACGGGCCCGGTGACGTTCTACATCGATAACACAACCACTCCGGTATGCACTGTGCAACTCACTGCCAGTACGGGAACGACCTCTACCGCACAATGCATCGTCCCGGTTGGCAACAGCTATCTGGGCGGCACGCACACGCTGACCGCGGTGTATCTCGGCGACACCAACAATGCGGTGGCAACCCTCACGGGAACGCACAACATCAGTGTTACCACCACCACCACCAATCTTCTCCTCTGCGTGGGGCCGAGTGCGCAGTGCCCGTCGACGGGCGTTATCAGTCCAGCCCCGCCGTTTTCATCCGCCCTGAACATGATTTACGGGCAGACCTTCAACGGGATCACGCAGGTCACAGCCGTCGATCCAAGCACGCTACTGGGTGACGTCTTTCTATACGATCAGTACCTGGGAACCCAGTTCACGCTGTGTGAGACCCTAATGACCGTCTCATGCCCGGTGAGTGTGGGAACGGGGACGCAGGTTGGCGTCAATGTACTGACGGCGGCGTACGTCCCAGGAACAGCCGACACAACCAATGCTGGATCGACCTCGCGAGCGGTGACGATCACCGTCACTCCCGACACTCCGGCGGCGACGGTGACGAGTTCGCTGAACCCCGCGCCGTCCGGGCAGGCGGTGACGCTGACCGCGACGCTGCTCGGAGCCAACGCGCCGCTTGATACCGCGGCGTCTCCGGTCGGCAACTACATTCCGCCGAGGGGCTCGGTCGTCTTCATGAACGGAAGTACGGTGCTCTGCGGCCCTTCCGTAGCCCTGGCTCCCAGCTCCACTGGCGTTAGCAGCATCGCCACATGCACCACCACGACGCTGCCGGTGGGGACGGACCAAATTACGGCGAGCTATGCGGGGAATCAGGACATCGACTTCAATGGAGCGGCGTCGGCGGCGTTCCCCGAGACGATTACCAAGGTGAATACGACCGACTTCACCGTGAGCGCGACGCCCAACCCGGCGAGCGCCGGTGTGGGCTATGCCGCGCTGCTGACGGTGACGGTGACGGCGAACAACGGATTTGCCGAGGGCGTGAACCTGACCTGCGGCAGTCTGCCCAACGAGGCGACCTGCACCTTTGCGCCGGCGGCGATTGCGAGTGGCGGCGGCACGAGCATGTTGATCGTGTTGACGACGGCGCCGCATAGCTGCGGAACGACGCAGCCCTACTTCCTGGGCGCCAACGGGGGCGGACCGCATCTGGCCCCCTTCGCGCTGCCTGCGCTGGCGGGGCTGGTGGCGTTCCTCATCCCGGGAAAGCGGCGCTGGCTGCGCGCGCTGATGGCCCTGATTGTGGTCGCGGGGATTGCGCAGATGTCGGGATGCGGCAACTGCACCGACCTGGGTACGCGGCCTGCGACGTACACGTTCCAGGTGATCGGCACGTCGGCTGTGACATCCGAGGTGCAGTCGCAGACGGTAACGCTGAATATCACGATCTAGGTACGAGGCTCAAGATATGATGGAGCCACAACCATGCCTCCCGCATCCGCCCAAGCCCTGCCCTCCGCCCGCGAGTTCGTGAAGTTGAGCCGCCAGCACACGCTGGTTCCCGTGTACCGCACGCTGACGGCGGACTTGGAGACTCCGGTCTCTGCGTTTCTGCGCGTTGCGCAGCGGCCCAACGGACAGCCCGAGCCGGAGGCGTTTCTGCTGGAGTCGGTCGAGGGCGGCGAACACGTTGGGCGTTATACGTTCATTGGGATCGAGCCGTACAAGAAGATTGTGTCGCGGGGCACGGCGATTACGGTGGAGGAGGGCGGCAAACGGCGCGGCTTCGAGGGCGACATCTTTGCCGAGTTGAAGCGCGCGCTGGGCGGCCACACTCCGGCGCGGCTGGCGGGGCTGCCTCCGTTCACGGCGGGCGCGGTGGGATTCTTTTCCTACGATGTCGTCCGCCAGATCGAGCGGCTGCCTTCTTTGGCGAAGGATGAGCTTGGAGTGCCCGATGCTTGCCTGATGTTCTTCGACCAGGTGCTGGCGTTCGATCATGTGAAGAAGGAGATTCTGCTGATCGTCACCGCTGACTTGGCGCGGGAGAAAGCGGCGGCGCGGTCTGCGGGGAAGACGGCGGCGCAGGTTGCGCAGGCGGCCTACGCGCGAGCGGTGAAGCGGCTGGATCGGCTGGAAGGGCGGCTGGCGCGGGCGCTGCCAAAGGTGGGCAAGTCGCGCGGGGCAAAGTTGGGGCCGCTGAAGCTGACGGCGCGGACGCCGAAGGCGACGTTCCTGAAGTCCGTCCTGCGCGTCAAGGAGTACATCGCCTCCGGCGACGTCTTCCAGTGCGTGTTCTCGCAGCGGTTCGACTGCGTGCCGGGGGTGGATGCGTTCGATGTGTACCGCGCGCTGCGGATTGTGAATCCCTCGCCGTATATGTATTTTTTGCGCTTTGGCATGGACGGTGCGGGAGCGGCGTCGGCCAAGGCTGGCAAGAAGAAGGTGAAGAAGTTGAAGCCCGCAGTTGCTCACATCGTCGGCGCTTCGCCGGAGTTGCTGGTGCGGGTGCACGGGCGTTCAGTGGAGTACAGACCGATTGCCGGGTCGAGGCCGCGCTCGGCAGACGAGGTTGAGGACCGTGCGCTGGAGGCCAGCCTGCGCGCCGACGAGAAGGAGGTCGCCGAGCATGTGATGCTGGTGGACCTGGGGCGCAACGATGTGGGCCGGGTGAGCGAGTACGGTAGCGTCAAGGTGAAGGACCTGATGTTTGTGGAGCGCTACAGCCATGTGATGCACCTGGTCAGCTCGCTCGAGGGCAAGCTGAAGCCGGAACTCGAAGCCATCGACGCATTCCGCGCCTGTTTCCCGGCGGGAACGCTGAGCGGCGCGCCCAAGATTCGCGCGATGGAGATTATCGAGGAGTTGGAACCGGCGCGGCGGGGCGTCTACGGCGGGTCGATTCTGTATGCGGATTTCTCCGGGAACCTGGATTCGTGCATCGCCATCCGCACGCTGTTTATGAACGGCGAGCAGGGGCACATTCAGGCGGGCGCGGGGCTGGTTGCAGATTCGGTACCAGAGAACGAGTTCGTCGAGTGCGCCAACAAAGCGCGGGCGGTGGTGCTGGCGATCGAGCGCGCGCGGCAACAGTAAACGGGCGCAGATTCCATTCCTCTTTAGGGTGTGATGTCGACGGTGCCGACGCGTCCGCTGGTGAGGTCGCGCGCGACGAAGCGGATGCGCGCGGTGCCGGGCGGCGCGGCGACGTGCATGGGCAGCGCGGCGGACGAGATGGCGATGGAGGCGAGCGAGGCTTCGGTGTTTGAGCCCAGGGTGGCGAAGTTCTTGGCGAGCAGCTTGCCGCGGGGGGAGAGGCAGGCGGCCAGCAGGACGACATCGGCGTGGCGGCGTCCGTCGGGCAGGTCGTGCCAGGTGAGGTCGCGCGCGGTGGCGTGGAGGGTGAAGTTGCCGCGGCCGTCACGCTCGGCTGTAAGGTGAAGGTCGGTGAAGGCGAGGGGGCTGATAGCGGCGCCGTTGAGGTCGAAGGCGAGTTGCGCAGTGGGAATTTTGGCGGGAGTGGCAGTCTGCGCGGGCTCCTCGAAGTAACCGTTACGGGTCTGAACGGTGAGGCCGGGGCGGGTGACCGTGACGCGAATCCTGCGATAGGCCTTCGGATTGTTGGAGGGGTTGGTGGGGCGGTAGGAGAGGGTGTAGTAGCTGGAGCCGGCGGCGATGCTCTCGGCGATCTCGCCATCCAGATCGTTGCGGTTCTGGTAGGCGCGTCCTCCGGTGGGCGGCGCAAGGCCGGAGAATGCGATGCCTCCCTGCGAGATGTTGAGTCCGTCATACCCGCCCGAAGACATCATGTCCGAATCGGATTGTGTCTCGATGGTGACGGGCTGATGGCCTTTGAGCGTTGGGCCGGCGATGGACAGCGTGACGCGGGCGTGGAGCATGACGCTGGAGAGATGGCGCAGGTTAGTTGAGATCTCATTGGCCGTTGTGCGGCCAACATCACTCATGTTCACGGGAGGAAAGCCGTCGCCGACCCAGAGAACGTTCTTGCGGCCGGGAACGCCGCGCATGGCCTGGGAGACGCGCTCGATGGCACCGAGGGTCTCGGCCATGTTCTGAGAGGCCTGCTCGCCGGTGCGGCCGTTCGAATCGTAGCGCCAGACTACGTCGCCGGAGTGCTTGTTGAGAACAGAGAGCAGTGCGTCGCGGTCCTGCGTGAAGTCGCGCAAAAGATGGAGGTCGGTGTCGTTGATGGCCAGCAGCGCGGTGGGCTGGGGCAGCACGGATGGCTGACGGGCGAGCCACTGCAACAGTTTGGTGCGGGCGTAGGCGCGATCGGGGAAGCTCATGTTGAGCTCATCGAGGATGAAAATGGTGATGGGCGCTTCTCCGATCTTGCCGAGGTCGGCGGTGGAGTTGACTATGACCTTGTCGGCGGTGGCGGCGGGCATGGCGTGGGCGGTGGGCGGCTCGAAGCTGGCGATGGTCTGCGGGAGATTCTGCTCGGTGATGCGGAACTCATCCTGACGCAGGTCGGTGACGGGCTTGCCTCTGGCGTCGGTGACGGAGACATCGAGCAGCACGATCTGGCTCTCCACCTGGAGAATGGTGGGAGACTGCGCAGGCGGGGCGGAAGACTGCGCCGGCGAGAGAGATGTTGTGATGCCGAGGACAAGGCAGGCTGTGAGAGTGCGAACCATGCTGTTCATGCTACCCCGTTCGGGTTAATTATCAACGCAATCATGGCCGTTTGATATTGCAATGAGGCCGGAGGTTTCAGCACAGCGTTGCAGTTTTCATGGTGCCGCGCTACAGCGTGGCTGGACCACGTCCGTCCGGGATACACTTGGGACGAAGCGCAAATCGAGCTCAACCCAACATGGTCTTCGTTCTCGACAACTACGACTCGTTCACCTACAACCTCGTCCAGTACATGGGCGAGCTGGGCGCGGAGATGGTGGTGCGGCGCAACGACGAGCTGACGGCGGCCGAGGTGGAGGCGCTGGGGCCGACGCACATCGTGATCTCGCCGGGGCCTTGCACGCCGGAGGACGCGGGCATCTCAATCGAGCTGGTGCGCCACTTTGCGCGGCTGGCGCGTGCGGGCGGACGGCGGGTGCCGCTGCTCGGCGTGTGCCTGGGGCACCAGGCGATTGGCGCGGCCTTTGGCGGCAAGGTGGTGCGCGCGGCGAAGCTGATGCACGGCAAGACCAGCCAGGTGGAACACGACGGGCGGACGATCTTCGCGGGGATTCCGTCGCCGATGACCAGCACGCGCTACCACTCGCTGATTGTGGCCGAGGAGGGACTGCCGAAGGAGCTGGAGGTCTCGGCGCGAACGGCTGGGCCGGGTGGAACGACAATCATGGCGCTGCGCCACCGCGAGCTGCCCATCGAGGGCGTGCAGTTCCATCCGGAGAGCGTGCTGACCGTGCATGGCAAGAAGATCATCGCAAACTTTCTGAAGATGTAGGCTGAACGCATGAGGCTGCGAATGGCACATGTATCGACCAGATCCGCAAAGCTAGCGGGCGTCACATTTTTAGCCATTCTTCTGTTCCTTGGCTGGTACTATGTGGCCGCGAATTACGATTACGGCGCTTTGGCCGGAACCTACACTTTCCACGGAGATGGTGTTTCATCGACAGTGCTGCTGCGCCGAGATCGCAGCTTCCATCAGGAAGTTCTGGATCGGAGCCAACGTAAGGTGGCCGACGGGAGCTGGCGTCGCATTGGTGAAAGCGGAGTCAGTTTTTCAAAGGAATTTTTGCGGCTCCCAGGAGCGAAAACATTTACCGAAGAATTTGGAATGTCCTACGGCAACGAGAACGATTCCGAGTTTTATGGCAATTTTGAAAAGATCGCTGGTCTCTATCCGATTTTGAAGATCAATTCAAATCCTCCTGGTCCCACGCTATACAAGAAGCCCTTTCGCTAACTGCTGCGATACTCTGTAGGCAGATGCGCTCCCTAGTCACCGCCGCTCTCATCATTGCATTCGCGCCTGCCTCGCTCTCCTCGCAGCAGTTGATTGGCTACGTCTCCACGCGCGACGCGGAGGTTGCGGGCGCGAAGGATGTGCTGGATGGACGCGCCGTGCTGATGGGGTCGGTGAGCGTGACGGCGCGGGACCACACCGCTCCGATCAGCCTGGGCCGCGGCGGGACAGTGCGCGTCTGCCAGACCAGCGTGCTGCATCTGAGCGAGGGCCGCGAGATGATGGTGGCCGCGCCGCTGCTCTTCTCGCTGGATGGCGGGGCGATCGAGATTGAGACGAAGGCGACGCCGACCGATGCCGTGATGACTCCCGACCTGCGCTTCACGGTGCGGTCGGCCGGGCCGCTCGACCTGCGGCTGCGGGTTGCGCCGAACGGCGACACCTGCGTGGAGAACCGCGGAGCGGGCGCGCCGCTGCTCGAGGTTAGCGACCCGTTTGGCGAGGCAACGTATGAGCTGGCGGCTGGGCAGCACGTTCTGTTTGAGCATGGAAGCCTGCGCGAGGTGGTGGACCACGAGAGTTCGCCATGCGGTTGTCCAGATGAGAAGGGCGTGCCGGTGGCCGACGCGTCAATGGCGCCCGCTACAGCCGCAGCCGTGCAGCATCCCTTCCCGGTGGCGATCAGCGAGGGACTGGCTCCCGAGGCCGAGGTCCCGCAGGCGCCGACGGGCGAGGTCCATGCGCAGGTGAGCGAGACGCTGAGCTACAACGCGCAGGCCGGCAGCGGCGCGGCGGCCGGCGCGCCGTCCACTGCCGCACCAGCGCCCGCGCCGCCGGTCAACGATCTGGTGCATCTGGTCGGGCGGCTCTTCCACAAGCTCTTTCGACGCGGTTGACCTCTGCGGGACCCAGCCCAAGACCTTCCTTCCGGGTGGTTTTCTTGACAGGGGGCGAAGGGTTACGCGAGACTTATAGGGCTGGGCCTGTTGCGCGGGCCCTGGGCGGCTTTCTGTGCGCACAAGTGCGCGGGGCAAGACAAGGTTTCGCCGCCGGCAGCTTTCATGACAAACACCTCCAGGCCAGGTTGCGGGTCCAATCGCAGCTCCGGGGCGTGCTCCGGCGACGATCGACGCGCGGCGGCTTGAAGACTGGCCTGAAGAAGAAGCAAGTGAAGCTGAGAAGGATGGATTTGGATGCCAACGAACGGTGTTTCCGGGCAACTGCTTCTGATGCTGGTTTTCATCGCGCTGATGTACTTCGTGCTGATTGCGCCCAACCAAAAGAAGCAGAAGAAGTGGCAGCAGATGCTGGGCCAGTTGAAGAACGGCGACCGGGTGACGACCAACGGCGGCATTCGCGGGGTCATTATCTCGGTCAAAGAAGATGTGGTGCAACTGCGCGTTCCTCCGGACAACATCAAGCTCGAGTTTGTGAAGAGCGCGATCGCCGCGGTGACGCTGCCAGAGGATACGAAGCAGAGTTAAGGGACCAGGGATAAGGGGTAAGGCGGCCCGGGCCGTCACCACGGGTTTGGATAAGGATGCAATGGGCAAGAATCTGAAGGGCAAGACGGCGTTCATCGTAGCGATCCTGGTTGTGTTCTGCTATGGCTTTTTGGGCATCCCCCGTGGATTGACTCCGGCTGCGCTGAAGCAGGCGCTGACCGATCACATCAACCTGGGGCTCGACCTGAAGGGCGGGACGCACCTGATCCTGGTGGTCCACGTGGAAGAGGCAGTCGGCGACACCACCGACCGCGACGTGCAGCGTCTGCAGGACGATCTGGAGAAGGCCGGCGTCACCGGCGAGACGGTGCACAAGCTGGATCCGGCGCATCCCGAGACGATCACCGTCAGCGGGATTCCGGTGGGCAAGGCGAGCGACGCGCGCTCGGTGATGGACGGCAACGATTATGTCAGCTACGACGTGACATCGCTTCCCGACGGAAGCGAGAAGCTCACCATGAAGCCGGGCGCGATTCGCAGCCTGGAGACGGCGACGCTGGAGCACTCCATCGAGACCATCCGCGCGCGCCTTTCCCCCCTTGGCGTGACCGAGCCGACGGTCCAGAAATACGGACTGGGCGACAACGAGGTGCTGGTTGAGCTGCCCAACATCTCCGATCCAGGCAAGGTCGAGGACGCGATCAAGTCGCAGTCGAAGCTGGCCGTCTACGCGGTGGTCAGCGGCCAGGGACCGTGGGAGAACGACCAGGCGGCGATGACGGCGCTCAATGGCATCGTCCCGCCGGACGACCAACTGCTGCATGGCAACGCCACGACCACCTCTCCCGATGAGGTATTTCTGCTGGAGCGGGCGAGCGTGGTGGAGGGAACGGACTTCCGCGATGCGCAGCCCTCGACGGACCAGAACGGACGCCCGAACCTGACCTTCATACTCACCACTGAAGCTGGCGGCCGCTTCTACAAGTACACCTCCGCGCACTCCAAGGACAGCGCATCGCCGGGTTCGATGGCGATCGTTCTGGGCAACCGGGTGCGCGAGGTGGCAGCGATCGACTCGGCGATCAGCGACCGGGGCGAGATCATCGGGACCTTCACCAAGGACGAGGTTGACAACCTGTCGCTGATGCTGCGCACCGGCGCTCTGCCAGCGTCGATCGACACCCTGGAGACGACGACGGTTGGCCCCAGCCTGGGCGCGGCGTCCATCCGGCAGGGGGTCATCGCGGCCATCGCCGGCATGATGGCGGTGCTCGTGTTCATGCTGATCTACTATCGCGGCGCGGGCATCAACGCGGACCTTGCGCTGTTCCTCAACCTCGTCATCCTGCTCGGCTTCATGGGCTACACCAATTCCACGCTTACGCTGCCGGGGATTGCCGGCGTTATCCTGACCATCGGCATGGGCGTGGACTCCAATGTGCTGATCTTCGAGCGCATCCGCGAAGAGTTGCGCGCCGGCAAGACGGCGGCGGTGGCGGTGCAGCAGGGCTTTGGCCACGCCTGGATCACCATTGTGGACACTCACGTCACAACCATTGTGTCGGCCGCGATCCTGTTCCTCTTTGGCACCGGGCCGGTGCAGGGGTTCGCGGTCACGCTCACCTTCGGATTGCTGGCCAACCTTTTCACCGCCGTCTTCGTATCGCGCACGATCTTCGACGCGATCCTTGCCAGCAAGGAACGCGGCGCGGCGTTGTCGATTTAGGAGCGAGTCGAGTCATAGGAACAGCAGCGAGTCAGCAAGTTAGCAATACGAGGCGATGCACGGCACGCCTGAGGAAAGCAAAGTGGAACTGTTTCGTGATGTAAACGTCGATTGGCTGGGCAAGAAGTGGTACTTCCTCGGCTTCTCGCTGATCTTTTCCGTGGCCGGCATTCTGAGCATGTTGTTCTGGCACGGCATTCCGCGGGGCGTGGACTTCAAGGGCGGCACGCAGATCCGGGTCCCGTTCGATTCGCCGCCCAACGAGGACCACATCCGCCAGGCGATGGAGAAGGCGGGCGTCAAAGACGTCACCATCCAGCGCATCTCCTCGGGCACCGGACAGCAGGGCAACGATGTGGTGATCTCTCTGCCGCAATCCACCGCGACCGACCAGAACCACGACGCGGGCCGCCAGGCGGTGGAAGGCGCTCTGCGCGCGTACTACCACGACTCCGGCTTTGCGCAGCCGAGCGTGGATATCGTCGGCCCGACGGCGGGCAAGCAACTGCAGAAGCAGGCGGCGCTGGCCACCGGCTACTCGCTGATTGGAATGCTGATCTACCTGTGGTTCCGCTTCGAGCTGATCTACGGCGTGGCGGCCGTGGTCGCGGTGTTTCACGACACGCTCATCACCGTGGGCGCATTCAGCCTGACCAACCAGGAGATCACGCTGACCGTGATTGCGGCCATCCTGACTCTGATCGGGTACTCGATGAACGACACCATCGTCGTCTTCGACCGAATTCGCGAGAACCTGTCTCTTTCGCGCAGGGAATCGCTGACGGATGTGGTGAACCGCAGCATCAACCAGACGCTGAGCCGGACCGTGATCTCCTCCGGGCTCACCTTTCTGACGGTCATGAGCCTGTATCTCTTTGGCGGCGAGGTGCTGCACGGCTTCTCGTTCGCCCTGGTCGTCGGAATCCTGATCGGCACCTACTCGTCGATCGCGGTGGCCGCGCCCATGCTGGTGGCGTATCAAGACTGGCGCAAGAGCCGGGGCAAGATTTCGAGCCTGCCGGCCAAGCGCGCCAGGGCGTAAGCGGCCTGATTTCAGGCCGGGGTTTTCAGATGTGTGTGTTTTTGTGTAAGATTCATGGGCGGCCCCGTTTTGGCGGTCCAGGGTTTCAACGGAGATTGGGATTGCGTACGCGGGGACGAAGCACTGTGGACGCGGGAACAAAGTAAACCGGCGCGGTGTCTAAGCTGGGTAGAACATTTTTTGCGAGGCTGGGTATGTTTGAAAGCGCTTTGATGGAATCGGGCGGTCAGCTCAAGACCAAAACAGGCAGGTGGATGTGGGTGACGGGCGCAATCAATCTGTCCATCCTGGCCATCATCATGCTGATTCCGCTGATGTGGCCCGAGGCCCTGCCGAGGACGGCCCTGACGGCGCTGCTGGTAGCGCCACCTCCGCCGCCTCCGCCACCTCCACCGCCTCCGCCCCAGCAAAAGGTCGCGGAGGTGAAGATCGTCTCCGAGATCGACTCGGGCCTGCACGCCCCGACCAAGATTCCCAAAGAGATCAAGATGCTGAAGGAAGAAGTGGCCCCGTCGTCGGGTGGAGTGCAGGGAATGCAAGGCATGGGTAGCGGCAGCGGCGGCGGCGTGGCGGGCGGCCTGTTCGCTGGGCTGAGCGCGAGTGCGCCGGTGGTCCCGAGGGTGGTTCCGAAGCCGACCGGGCCGGTGCGCGTCTCCAGCGGAACGGTCGCCGGCATGGCGATTTCGAAGCCCGATCCGATCTATCCGGCGATCGCCAAGGCAGCACACATTCAGGGGGCGGTCATCCTGCATGCGATCATCTCCAAGCAGGGCACCATCGAGCAACTGTCCATTGTCAGCGGTCCGCCGATGCTGGCCAACGCCGCCCGGGACGCCGTTCAACGCTGGCGCTATAGGCCCTATCTGCTGAACGGGGAACCCGTTGAGGTGGAGACGAGCATTACGGTCAACTTTACCTTCGGCGGCGGATAGCCGGATGCAGTACTCGCAGATGTCCTTTTCACGCAGTTCACGCTTCAGATTCAAAGCCGGAAAAATGAGCTTGTGCGTTCGACTCGTTGCAGACCAGGTTTTTAGATCGATCCAGTCCAATGTTGTATAGAAATCAGGAGGAAAGATTCCAGTGATTCTCGCTCATCTCGTAAACTTCGCTCACGTCCCCGCGCCGCTCGCCATGTTCTTTCAGGAATCCAGTGGAGGGGTCAGCTTCAGTGTTGGCGGTCTGATCCAGAACATGGGATGGCCCGCCCGCTGCATCGCCATCATCCTGTTCGTCATGTCGATCTGGTCATTGGCCGTCATGATCGACCGCTGGCTATACTTCAACGCGGCACGCAAGCAGTCGCGCGAGTTTGCGCCCAAGGTTGCCGGCGCGCTGAAGGATGGCCGTCTGGACGAGGCGATCAAGCTCGGCGACCGCAGCAAGAAGTCGCACCTCGCCGAAGTTGTCACCGCCGGCCTGCAGGAGTTCCGCAGCTTCGGATCGGGCGGCAACATCACCGAGGAGCAGGTGGAAAGCTCGCAGCGTGCCCTGGAACGGGCCGAGGCGATCGTCCATGCCAAGCTGAAGCGTGGCCTCGGCGGTCTTGCGACCATCGGTTCCACCGCTCCGTTCATCGGGCTGCTGGGCACCGTGATCGGCATTCTCAACGCCTTCCAGGCCATCGCCACGCAGAAGACCTCGGGCATTGGCGCGGTTGCCGGCGGTATCTCAGAGGCGCTGGTCACCACGGCGTTCGGGCTCTTCGTCGCCATCCCCGCCGTCATGACCTTCAACTTCTTCACAAACAAGGTGGAGGCGTTCGACGTCGAGATGGACAACAGCTCCAGCGAACTGGTGGACTACTTCATCAAGCAGAGCCACCGGTAAGCAGGTCGCCCTGCCGACGGGCAGGGGAGCAATTTCACCCAGACGGCATGGCCTTCGGAGGCCAGCAAGCGAACCGCCTCCGAAGGCGCATCCTCCGCGGTGACGATGACGGCAACCACGGCGCAGGCCGCGAACGACCGAACGGGACAGACAATTATGGGTATCGTCAAGCGCGAAGAAGGCAAAAAGGTCAACTCCAACATCAACGTCACTCCGATGGTGGATGTGATGCTGGTGCTGCTGATCATCTTCATGGTCATTACGCCCATGCTGAACAACAAGGTCAACGTCGATCTGCCGATCGCCACGGCCGCGGTCATCATGGAGAACGCAAACAAGGAAGACGCGATCACGGTTGCGGTGACGCGCGACGGCAAGACGTTCCTTGGCGCGGACCAGGTAAACCCCGACCAGCTGGGACCGAAGATTTCCGCCAAGCTGGAGAACAAGACCGACAAGGAGGTCTACCTGCGGGCCGACCAGCGCGCCAACTATGGCAAGGTGATGAACGCAGTCGACCAGATCCGGACGGCCGGAGTCAGCGAGCTTGGCCTGCTGACCGAGAAGCGCGACAACGACGAGCCAATCCAGAAGTAAGCAGCAGCAACGCCTGCCGTTCGAGGGCAGGGCGACCGGGAGACAACGGTCGATTGCAACAGAAGGACTAAGGAGATTGTTATGGGAATGGGCGGTGGTGGTGATACAAACCATGCGATGTCGGAGATCAACGTTACGCCGTTGATCGACGTACTTCTGGTGCTGCTGATTATCTTCATGGTGATCGTGCCGGTGACGCCGAAGGGACTGAGCACGCTGATTCCGCAGCCTCCCAAGGACAATTCGGCGCCGCCGCCCGTCACGACGATCGTGGTGCAGGTGATCGCCAACGGGGCAGGCGAGCCTTCCTACAAGATCAACGATACAGCCTTCAGCAAGTCTGAGATCGAGCCCAAGCTGGTGGAGATATTCTCCACTCGCCAGGAGAAGGTCATGTTCGTCAAAGGCGATGCGTCGCTCGACTTCCGCAAGGTTGCCGAAGTGATCGACTTTGGCCATCAGGCGGAAGTGGACAACATCGGACTGATTACCCCGGCCGTCGAAGCCGGCCATTAAACTCTGCCGGCTGCGATGCAACGAGGATTCGGATTGAGTGAAGGGGGAGGGCCAGCGGCCTTCCCTTTTTGCGTTTCTGCGCGGGAAAGTTGGTTCAGGCTTCCAGGGCGTCGTTTACGTCGCGGACCAGGTTGCGCAGGTAGCTGCGCCGATTGAGCAGGGCGACCATCGCGTCGCGCGCGGCGAGTTTGGCGGGCGCATTGGCGGCGTCGAGGGCCCGGTCCCAGTCAGCCCAGAGGGTTTCCAGCTCCTCCTGCGTCTCGGTCATCTTGGCGTCGAAGCCGGCCTTGGCGGCGAGCAGATCGCTGCGCAACTGCGGGTCGTCCTCGCCCATCTTTTTCGCGGCACGCGTCTCTTCGAGTTGCATGTTCAGCTCGAAGGCCTCTTCCAGCAGGTCCTCGGGGACGATCTGCTTCTTGGCCGTGCCGGTGGCGCGCGCGGCCTCGGTGGCAGACTTCGACTGCTCCTCCATCTCCACGCCCTCGAGCTTCAGCAGGTATTCGGTGCGCGCGATGGGGTCTTTCAGCGTGCGATAGGCGTCGTTGAGCCGCGAGCTTTCGACCAGCGCGGCAGCCTGTTCTGCGGGGGATTTGGAGGCGAAGCGGTCGGGATGCAGTTTGCGGCTGAGGGCGTAAAAGCTCTTCTCCAGCGCGGGAAGATCGAGCACCAGGTGCTCGGGGAGAGAGAAGATTTCGAAGTAGGTGCGCGGTTCGTCGTGGCCCATTACGTTGAGAAGCTGGAGCCGCAGCCGCAGCTCTTGGTGGAGTGGGGGTTGATGAAGTTGAAGGCCTGGCGTAGCAGCGTCTCCTCGTAGTCGAGGGTCATGCCGCTCAGGTAGATGAAGCTCTTGGGATCGACAAAGATGCGCAGCGGCGGCTCGCCGGTGGCCGCGGGGTCGAGGTGCGTCTGACTGAAGGCGTAGATGCGGTCGCGCTCGCGGGGCTGCGAGTCGAAGCGGATGCTGTAGCTGAGGCCCGAGCAGCCGCCGCCGGTGATGCCCAAGCGCAGGCCGCCGGATGCAGGCGAGATCTTCTCCTTCGCCATGGCGGTGCGGATGCGCTTGAGCGCGCGCGCCGTGACCTGGATGCCCTTGGAGCCGGCTGGTTCGCCGTCGGCGGTGATGGCGGGCGGGGTTGGCGCGGGCGCGGGTGGCGCGGCTGCTGCGCCGATGGGGGTTGCGGTTTGTAGAGCTACCATTGCCATTTCTTTGCGGCTTTCTGTGCGACCTCAGGGGCTAAAGCCCCGGTTTCAATTGTGCATTCAACGGCACGGGAAACCCGTGCCCTTAAGCAAAACGAGGCGAATCCCCAAATACTCTGTCCCAGGGGCTAAAGCCCGCTTTCATATTGCCTGCCGATTGCCGGGACTAAAGTCCCGGCCTATCTCCCTCTTCTCGACATCCTCGGAGCGATTAGCTGGCTGCCGCAACTGCAACGACAGCCTCTTCGGCGACGTTGTTCTTCTTCTTCCAGTCGCCGATGGCCGCGCGGATGGCGTCTTCGGCCAGCACCGAGCAGTGGATCTTGACCGGCGGCAGGGCGAGCTCCTTGACGATGTCGGTGTTGGAGATGGTGAGCGCCTCCGTGACGGTGCGGCCCTTGACCCACTCGGTGGCCAGCGACGAGCTGGCGATGGCCGAGCCGCAGCCGAAGGTCTTGAACTTGGCGTCCTCGATCACCTGCGTCTGCGGGTTCACGCGGATCTGCAACCGCATGACGTCGCCGCACTCCGGCGCGCCCACCAGCCCGGTGCCGACCGCCCCGCACGATTTGTCCAGCGTGCCCACGTTGCGCGGATTCTCGTAGTGGTCTACTACCTTGTCGCTGTATGCCATGTCGATTCTCCTTGGTTCACCCTTCTTAATTTGATGTTGTCGCCGAACTGACGATTCTTAGTGCGCGGCCCATTCAATCTTGGTCAGGTCGATGCCTTCCTGGACCATCTCGTAGAGCGGGCTGAGCTCGCGCAGCTTGCGCACTACGTCGATGACTTTGTCGGCCACATAATCCACCTCGGCGCGGGTGTTGAAGCGGCCCAGGCCAAAGCGGATGGAGCTGTGGGCGATCTCGTCGCCCAGGCCGAGCGCCTTCAGCACGTAGCTGGGTTCGAGCGTGGCCGAGGTGCAGGCCGAGCCGGAGCTGACGGCGATGTCGTTGATGCCCATGAGGAGCGACTCGCCCTCGACGTAGACAAAGCTCATGTTGAGGTTGCCGGGCAGGTGGTGCTCCATGTTGCCGTTGACCTGGACGTAGTCGAGGGCGGCTTCGAGCTTGGCGCGCAGGTGGTCGCGCAGCTCGGCTTCGCGGACGGCTTCGGCGGCCATCTCGCTGCTACAGATCTCGCAGGCCGCGCCCAGTCCGACGATGCCGGGGACGTTGAGGGTGCCGGAGCGCATTCCGCGCTCGTGGCCGCCGCCGTTGATCTGCTCGGTAATCTGCACGCGCGGGTTGCGGCGGCGAACGTAGAGCGCGCCCACGCCCTTGGGCCCGTAGAGCTTGTGCGCCGAGATGCTCAACATGTCGATGTTCATCGCCTGCACGTCCACGGGGACCTTGCCCACGGCCTGCACCGCGTCGGTGTGGAAGAGGACGCCCTTCTCGTGGCAAATCTTGCCGATCTCGGCGATGGGCTGGATGACGCCGATCTCGTTGTTGGCGAACATGATGGTGACCAGGATGGTTTTGTCCGGCCCCTCGGTGACGATGGCGCGGCGCAGGTCGTCGAGGTCGATCAGCCCGTCGGCCATCACCGGCAGATACGTCACGCGGAAGCCCTGCTTCTCCAGCTTCTTGCAGGTGTCGAGGATGGCCTTGTGCTCGGTTGCCTGGGTGATGATGTGATTGCCGCGCTCGCGGTACATCTCGGCGATGCCCTTCAACGCGAGGTTGTCGCTCTCCGTCGCGCCGGAGGTGAAGATGATCTCTTTCGCGCTCGCGCCGATCAGTTTGGCGATCTGCTCGCGCGCGACCTCGACCGCCTTCTCGGCCTCCCAGCCGAACTGGTGGTTGCGGCTGGCCGCATTGCCGAACTTGCCGGTGAAGTACGGCATCATGGCTTCCAACACGCGCGGATCCAGCGGCGTGGTGGCGTGATTGTCCATGTAGAGCGGAAGATGCACGCCCTCGGGCACGGGCGTCGCGGAGTGGGAGATCACGACGCCGGTGCTATTCATTCCTGGGACCGCGCCGTTGCGGCCGGCCCCGTTCCCGCCGTGGCCGTTCCCATTGCCGTTGTGGCTGATCGCATTCTGAAGACTCATTGCGTTGCTCCTCTGTGGTTCCAATCCCTCAAGGGCTAAAGCCCCGAAATTTTTACGATGCTCGCGGACGGGCTAAAGTCCGTCCCTATCAAAACCCCGAAGTTATCCGGGTACCTACTCCAGGATGCTCACCAGTCTGCCGCGCAGCGCGACGGCTTCGTCGGTGCGTGCGGCCTCTGCCGTCTCGATGAGGTCGCTGATGTGGATGTTGCTGAGCAGCTCCTTGATGCTGTCGTTCACCTTGCGCAGGGGTTCTTTGATGGTGCAATGCCCGGCCAAGTCGCACGATCCGTGGATCGTAATGCAGCTGGTGATAAACAGCGGCCCATCGATGGCGCGGATCACCTCGAAGGCCGAGATCTGTGACGCAGGCCGCGCCAGCGCGTAGCCTCCATTGGTTCCGGCATGGGAGACCAGAAGCCCGGCGCGCGCCAGCGTCTGCAGAATCTTGGCCAGCAGCGGCGGCGGAATGTGGTACGCCTGAGCGATGTACTTGGCGCTCTGCGCGGCGGGACTCTGCGCGCCCGCGCCCGGCTGCTCGGCCAGGTACTTCAGAGCCATCAGCCCGTAATCCGCTTTTTTGGTCAGACGAAGCATTTGGGTCCCTCTCTCGCCAGCATTCCAACTCAGACCAATCTGGGTGGAGTTCGTCGGCAAGAACTAATCCGACCGTATTGGTCCTATTTAGTGTACGGCGGAAGGGGGGTGGGTTGCAAGTCCTCTCCGCCAGCCTTCGCGCAGGGCCAGCGGAGGCGGCGGGTGAGGCGCAGGCCAGCGGTCGCGCGGGGCCGTCGGTGGGCGTCTGAAGCCGGGAAAAATTTCTTCCGGGGGCAATAGGGGACACCTCGATTGTGGTATGACAGAGTTAAGAATTCAGGATTGACAAGCGGTTTGGGCAAAGGCAAACTTTTTATCAACCCGTAGCTTCTCCCCTTATGCCGGCATCGTGCAAACATCCCAAGGTCCGCGTCGTCGCCCGCGAGGAAGACGCCGAGTTCGTTGTGTGCCAGCTCTGCGGCGAGGTCTTCGATTCGGCCGAGTTTGCCGACATCCTCAACGAAGACGAAGAGGCCCCGGCCGCCGACAGCCGCGAAGCATCCGGCGACAAGGCCTGATGCGGCGTTGCGTCCGAAAAACTTAACACCGATTTGCACCGACGACACCAATAGGCGAACCGTTTATTAGAGCCGCGGACCATCCATTGGCGCAGGGAACTTGTCTGCGAAACGGTCCCTGAACCGGTGGTTCATCTGTCCAGATTGGAGGTAAGTTTTCGCTCAGGGCAGCGGCGAGCGCTTTATTCCGCGGCTTGCGCCTCGGAGGCGTTCACTCTGCGCACCACGATCCACGCGTACTGCGCGGCGGAGATGGGCGCCAGCCAGGCGATGGAGCGCAGCAGCCACACGCGCAGCAGCACCGCGTCCACCGACGGCCACACCTGCTCCACCAGCACCACGGTGAGGCCGAAGATCTGCACCAGGGTGTTGAACTTGCCCAGCAGACTGGGGCGGAAGTCGCGCAGCGTTCCGGTGGCAAAGAGCAGGGTCGCGATCAGCAGGATTCCCAGGTCGCGGCTGAAGACCAGCACGGTGACGTAGCGCGGCACCAAGTTCATGTGCGTCAGCACCACGAAGAGCGTGCTCAGCAGCAGCTTGTCGGCGATGGGGTCGAGATAGAGGCCGAGCCGCGTGTACTGATGGGTGAGGCGCGCAGCCAGGCCATCCAGCCCGTCGCTGAAGCCGGCCAGCACGAAGAGAGCAAATGCCAGGTCGTGCCGCCCGTCCAGGATGGCGATCACCAGAAACGGGATGATGAACAGACGCAGCAGCGTGAGCAGGTTGGGAGCGGCGCGGAACTGACGCAGGAAATCCATCGATTGGGGGACCAGTCCATCGTAGAGCATTTTGATGATTGCCGTGGTGCAGGAAGGACGTGCGGTGCGGATTTCTTCGCAAGTTGGCCCTCAGACTCGTTCGCGCGGTGCCTCCCGCGTTTGCCCTTGGCGAAGGGTTCCATTTACACTACCTAGACGCACCAGAGGCGCGTAGCTCAGTTGGTTAGAGCGCTTCCTTGACACGGAAGAGGTCAGGAGTTCGAGTCTCCTCGTGCCTACCATATTTCCCAATCACTTGCACATTTTCGCAAGGGACCAGAGCGATGGACGCGATGAAAGATCTGCCTCTGTCGAAAGTTTACCAATTGCTCGAGCCGGGTCCGGTGGTCCTGCTGACGACCGCCCGCAAGGGCCGCGCCAATGTCATGGCGATGTCCTGGCACATGATGGTCGAATTTGAACCGCCGCTGGTTGCGTGTGTCGTGAGCAATGCCGATTACAGCTTTGCCGCACTGCGGGCGACGAAGGAGTGCGTGATTGCCATTCCTGCACTGGAGCTGGCGCTGAAGGTTGTGGCAATCGGCAACTGCTCGGGACGGGACGTGGAGAAGTTCGAGAGATTCGGTTTGACGCCGGTGCCGGCCGAGCGTGTGGGGCCGCCTCTGGTGGCCGAGTGTTTTGTCAATCTCGAATGCAAGGTGGCCAATACTCGTCTCGTCAACAAATACAACCTCTTTCTGCTTGAAGTGCTCAAGGCATGGATTGATCCGGCGCAGAAGAATCCGAAGACCATCCACCATCACGGACATGGCAGATTCGCGGTGGATGGCGAGATGATCCAATTGAAGTCGAAGATGCCATAGCCCGCACAGGCAGGGTGGTCGATTCGCCAGCCTGAATTTCCGGTGCGGGCAGCACTGCCGATTGCGGCAAGCGGCCCTTTTCCGTTCACCGCAGGGCCGGTTTCGCGATTGGAAACGCTGCTCCGCTTCCCATTACTGAGGGAAAACATCTATCATCTAGCCGTCTCGGGGGGCAGATAATTCTCGCCGGGGCTGGCGGCGACAGGGCTTCGCTGCCGATTGATGCATGGAGAGGGGGCTGTTCGCCATGGGCGCAACCGAAAAAAATCTCAAGCGCTACGAGATGCTGATTGACGGTGAATTTGTGGCGTCTTCCAAGATGCTGCAGGTCGTCAACCCCGCAACCGAGGAGGTGATCTCGGAGTTTCCAGCCTGCACGGTGGAGGACGTGGACCGTGCCGTGCTGGCGGCCGAGGCGGCACAGAAGAGCTGGGCCGCGCTGCCGGCCATCCGGCGGGCGGGCACTCTGCGGGAGATCGCCACGCTGGTTCGCGCCAACCGCGAAGCCCTGGCCCGCGTCATCACCCAGGAGCAGGGCAAGATTCTCTCGCTCGCGCAGGTGGAGGTGGACTTTTCCGCCGACTACCTGGATTACATGGCGGAGTTTGCCCGCCGCTACGAGGGCGAGATCATCCAAAGCGACCGCCCCGGCGAGAACATCCTGCTCTACAAGATGCCCATCGGCGTGATCGCCGGAATTCTGCCGTGGAACTTCCCCTTCTTCCTGATCGTGCGCAAGATGGCACCCGCGCTGGTGACGGGCAACACCATCGTCATCAAGCCAAGCAGCGAGACGCCCAACAATGCCTTCGAGTTTGCGCGGCTAGTGGCGCAGTCGTCGCTGCCCAAGGGCGTCTTCAATCTGGTCTCCGGCGCGGGCTCGGTGGTGGGCAAGGCACTTGCCGGCCATCCCAGGGTGGGCATGGTGAGCCTGACGGGCAGCGTGGAGGGCGGCGTCGCCGTGATGCATGCTGCGGCGGAGAACGTCACCAAAGTCTCGCTGGAGCTGGGCGGCAAAGCACCGGCCATCGTGATGGCCGACGCGGACATCGACCTGGCGGTGCGCGCCATCCGTGCCTCGCGCATCATCAACACCGGGCAGGTGTGCAACTGCGCCGAGCGGGTGTACGTGCAGCAGTCGGTAGCCGCGGAGTTCATCGCAAAGATGACGGCGGCCATGCGGCAGACGGTCTCCGGCGATCCCTTTGCGGCGGACACCGAGATGGGGCCGATGGTCAGCAAGCGGCAGCGCGAACTGGTACATGCGGCAGTCGAGCAGGCGATCAAAGACGGCGCCAAGCTCGAGTGCGGCGGCAACTACGCAAGCGGGACCGGATACTACTACGAGCCCACGGTGCTGACCGGATGCCGCCAGGAGACCGCCATCATGCAGCAGGAGATCTTCGGGCCGGTGCTTCCCATCGCTACGTTCGATACGCTCGACCAGGCCATCGGCTACGCCAACGACTGCGAGTACGGGCTGACCTCGTCCATCTACACGCGCAGCCTGGATGTGGCCATGCGCGCCTGCAATGAACTGAAGTTCGGCGAGACCTATGTGAACCGCGAGAACTTCGAGGCCATGCAGGGCTTCCACGCAGGATGGCGCAAATCCGGCATCGGCGGCGCGGACGGCAAGCATGGACTGGAGGAGTACTTGCAGACCCACGTCGTCTACATGAACTATGACCTCAACCGGCAGTGAGAAGCGCTTCTGTGTTGCACCTCATTTGGTGTGCAGCCGTGGTGGGTGAGATACGCCAAAAAGTCCTAAAGTATTCAATCTAAATATGTTAAGTCTGGACTTAGTTTGGACCAGGTCTGGACTTTGGCGCCAAAGTATTGATTCCATTTGTGTTATTTTGTAAAGTCTCTGGAATCAATGCTTCGATCGCATGACGAGTTGTGTTCGCTATTCCCATTTACTTTAATTATACGGGATGGAGGATAACTACTATGCCAAGTATTTTTTGTGGGGAAGTGGTTGATGGCGAGTGGGTTATGGGGATTATGTAGGGGCGAGGGGGTTGACAACAGTGGTCAGTGGTCAATGGTCAGAATCCTCACGAGCAAAGGCGTACTTCCGGGGGTTAAAACCCCCGATTCGATGGAGGGGTTGATTGCCCAGGCTAAAGCCTGGGCCTATCTCAGAAGCAAAGGCCAATGCGGGGATCCTTCGCTGTGCTCAGGATGACAAGCAAAAAACAGGCAACGGCAAGGACAAGGCCCGGGGCTGAAGCCCGCTTCCTCGAGGGGACGGTTTAAGGGGGATGAAGCGAAAGCCCCCTGCTCCCTCCGGGTCGCGCAACCGCGCGAAATCTCACTCATCGCGCAACGAACGCGCATGAATGGGGCACCCGGCGCTAAGGACGCCTGCCGGGATTCATGGTTGCGAAGCGGGCTGCGCGGCGAGGGTGACGGTGTTCATGGACTTTGCGGGGACGCGGAGGAGGTAGAGCTTGCCGCCGGACTGGAGGGTTGCGTCCAGCGATTGCTCGGAGTCGTTCTCGAATTCGAGGACCTGGTTGCCGTTGGGGTTGGCAAAGGCGACGATCTGCGGGAAGGGGCCACCGGAGACGGTGATGCGGCGCGCGCCGGGAAGAACGCTGGCGGAGAAGTGCTTCATGGCGTAGAACTCGGGGTTGTAGCGGACCTGCTTCGTGCTGCGATCGACAGTGAGCAGGCTGTTCTGTCGCCAGCCCCAGGAACTGGTCTCCGCGTCGTTGAGCACGGTGTTCCAGAAGAAGTAGCTGCCGGCGAAGTGGCTGGTGTCTTCGATGATCTTGCGGAAGGTGATGAGGCCCTGCTGCCAGAGGTTGTCGCCGTTGTAGCACTCGGTCTCGGACTGCATGAGCTTGATGCCGGGATAGCGCTGGTGCGTGGCGAGCAGCGCCTGCTGGCCGCCGTACTGGTAGGCGACGCCGGCGATGGAGGGCGCGGTGCGGGGATCGTCGA
>Ga0187872_10001276_pt1 | contig 26191 bp, 30 predicted proteins | sample June2016WEW_16_4_FD_132973 | JGI IMG/M metagenome (GOLD analysis project Ga0187872, IMG submission 132973) | Peatland microbial communities from SPRUCE experiment site at the Marcell Experimental Forest, Minnesota, USA - June2016WEW_16_40 | ecosystem: Environmental > Terrestrial > Soil >...
AACGCCCGCCGTCGCGCATATTCAAATCCTCTTGGGCAACGCCAAGCCCCGAACCGGCATGACGGCGCAAAAGGCCGCCATGAACCTTACCGAACGCACCCCTCTCCCTGCCCTCTCCCCGCGAAGCGGGGAGAGGGTGGCCGAAGGCCAGGAGAGGGGGAGGGCATGGAAAGGGCAGGGGACCGAACTGGCCGCGCTGGACCAGCGGGTCGGGCCGCTACGTGAGTTCCATCGCCGACTGGCCGCGGCCGGCCTCGGCGACACCCCCGCCGCGGCTCACGTGCAGCTTGCCCTCGACTGCATCGAAACCACGCACCGCCGCCAGCACCTCCTCCAGACCGGCAAGATCAAACCGTTGCCCGGCCCCGCCGAGGCCGCCGCCGACCAGTCCTACCTCGAAACCGCCCAAAAGCTCTGCGCCGGCTTGGACGCCTCACTGAAGTCCGCCGAAACCGCCACCGACCCCGCGTCCCGGAAAATTTCTCGCCTCTGGCGGGAAGTTTCCCACTGAACGCCCAATCGAACGGCGCGCATCTCGACACTGCCCCCGGACCGCGAGCCGTCCCCGCAGCGGCCACGACTGCGAAGCGGCGATCAAGCCTCTGACATGCTCCCCGCACGCTCCAACGCCCTGCGAGCCGGGGACGGCTCGCGGTCCGTCACTGTTGGACATTCGAGAGGGGTCCGTCTTTGCCTGGGGGTTCAGGGGCGAGAGCTTCCACTCATTCCTGCCGAGTTCCATTGCGAAGTGGTAGAACGGGCGCGCAGGCGTTTTGGCATTGACGCGTTTGCGTTTCCTCCCCAAGCTTCGGGCATCATCACATTATGAAGACTCCAGCAAAAGCATGTCGGAATTGCGGCGGCACGGAGTTTTATGCCGGCGACTCCGCCCGGACCGTAGCGATAGCCGTTACGTTCTTCTCTCTTCCGCCCAAGTTTCATCTGCGCGTTTGTGGCGGTTGCGGACTGGTTGATTGGTTCCTGCCCGAGAAGGACGTGCAGAAGCTCAAGAAGAAGTTTTCACCTGAAAAGGCAGGATGATGGGGCACTTGCCGCCCAACGGGACTCGGAGGCCACCCGAGAGGGCAAAATCACCATTCCTGAGTGCCAGAAAAGGCCCATTTCTGGCCAAAGCTCGCGGATTTCGTCTGAAAATGGCGGTTTCAGCCCCCCGAACTGTAATACCACTTCCAGTTCCAAGATGCACTATTTCCTGTAAGGCAAGCAGGCACAGTAGTTTGCGCCATATTTGGACAGACCTTGGGGGCTACCGCAGGCACGAAGACTACGGCGGGCGGGCTAAAAGTGAGTATTGGGAACATCATCGGAGCGACATCATGCCATTGCCGGTGTCTGTATCGCAATCTTCAACTTTCGGCCCATCCGCACGAGGGGGCGCAAGGGGGTTTTCTGCCCTTGCGCCCATAGTCGTGTCGGGTTCGACGCAACCGGCAACGGTTCTGAGGCCCGTTCGCCGGAGCCGTGGTCTGAGCATTCCACGAGGCTGACGGGCGTATAACAAAAAAGGCCCTCGCTGTCAAGAACGAAAGCAACCGGCTGCGGGGCGGGCAACCACTCGCACCTGGGCGAGACCTGGCGGGGGTGGAAGTGGAAGTTGGGGCATGGTGTTCTGCGGTTGAATTCGTAGGGCGGCTCTTGACCGCGCCAGGCGAGGATGCGGCAGCGGAAGCATTTGTAGCGCGGGAGCCTCCTGCGGCTGAGGCCGGGCGTTCGACAGCGGCAGCAAGCAGCCGCACTCCAAACGCTGGCGCGCAATTCGTCCGCTCTACGCGCAGGCGACGGAGCAGCATCGGCGGAATTCACTCTGCTCCATAAAGCCGCGAAGGTTTCTCGATTCCTGGCTTGCACCCCGAGCGACAGCCGGTCAAAATGCATCCCGAACGAAAGACTTTGACTTTGTGCCAAACATACTGTTTGGCGCTCTAGTCGTTTTCTGGTTTATGAATATATTATTCTTTGGAGTGGATGAGTCTGATTTGAAAGAGCTCGATTTGAACCTCGTTCCGCGAGTGGGCGATTACTTGGCCCTCAATGCTGGAAAGACATATCGAGTCACTAAGATTGTTTGGGTGCTCACACAGCCTCTCGATCATCCCGGCCTCCGAAACGTTCAGGTTCATTGCGTCACCGCCACAAATGCTTTTGAGGATAGCTGATGCCTTCTCCCATTCCGCATGTAAGCGAATGCAGCACGCGCCACTTGAGGCGTCTGGCGTTCGCCTTGAGCACCCGAGCCAGCGTTGTTTCCCGCGAGAAGCGCCGAACCAGACGGTGCAGCGAATGAGAGCCAGCGCGGTCACGCGGGTCTCCGCCAATCACCGAATCCATGACGGACGAGATCAGGGAGTACTATCGCCTTTTTGAGCTTGAACCCGGAGCCGGGGCAGACGCGGTGAAGCAAGCGTACCGCGAGCTGCTCAAGGTCTGGCACCCCGACCGGTTTCCAGACGCCAAATTCCAAAAGAGAGCCACGGAAAAAACCAAAGCACTGAACGAGGCTTACCAGAAAATCACCGCTTATCTGTCCGGTACTTACGCAGAATCCCGCGCCAGCGCCAAAGCCAGAGCGGCAACTCAAGATGATTTGCAGGCAAGGGAAGCGGAAGATGATGCTGAAGAGGAAGTTGATCTTGAAGACGAAGAGGATTTCGCTTCAATCTTAGAATCTGCCCGAAGCGGTTCTCCGTCGGATCAAGTCGAGTTGGCCGACATGTATTCTGAGGGCACGAAAGTTCCCAAGAATGAAGCGGAGGCATTTCGGTGGTATTTGGCGGCTGCTTCACAAGGAGACTGTCAGGGGATGTGGATGGTCGGTGTAAGCTACCTCCGGGGTCTGGGCGTAGAGCGAGACAAGAATGAGGCCACTAAATGGCTCTCCAGATTAGCTTACCCGGAGACCACAGAGGATATCAGTGGGCTGTCGCTGATGCTTAACGCCCAAATACTCATGGCAGAGATCTATTACGATCCGGGCGAGCCCCACGATCCCGCAACGGCTTACGGTTGGGTGCTTCTAGCAATCTGCTATGGCCAGCCGTCGAACGTCGAAGTCACTCAATTCAATTTCGATTCCCCGATGTTCCATCTTGAACGACAGAGAGCATCCATGCTTGAACAGATGAAAGAGAAACTTGAGTCAGAGTTGACTCCCGAGCAGCGTGCCAAAGGCCAAAAAATGGCTGCGGAGCTGTTTCGTTCTGAAGACTATTTGAGAGCGAGGTACAAGCAGATGCTGAAGGAGTGGCTGAAGGCGCAGGAAGATGGCCCGCGCAGCAATTTGTGAGACGGTGCGGTCCCTGGCCGTTTCGGGGCTTGCGCCAGCGGGCCGGGGGGGCGTAGAACCGGGGCGAACGGGTAACATTAACCAGGAATAAATTATGCTTATCCGGTTTGTTGACAAATTGATTATCCACCACTATTACTTGTGGCCGCGCTGCTTTGAACATTTATGCACCCCAGAATGAACGAAATCGTAGATGATATGCGCAAGCTTCGTGCGCCCTCGGCCATGAATGCCGGACGTTTCCAAACCGAGCAATCCGCGCTTATGGCAGAGTTGCTTGTTCTGCTTGCTGAGGAGCAAGCCAAGTCGGCGCAGACACTGGAGCGTTATACTCGTTCGCTTGTTCGACTCACATGGGCTTTGGTATGGCTTGCCGTAGGCTTGCTCGTATTCACGATAAGCACGGCAATAGTGCATTTATGCTTATCCGGTTTATTGACAAAATCCTCCTTTTGGCGTTTCTGGCATTAGCCGCCTGGCTGATCTTTGATGCCGCCCCACATCGAAATGCGCTTCAAATCCGCTGGCGAATCCGCCGATGGATCGGCCTTCGACGCTTGGAGTTGCAAATGCGCCTCTTGGAGTTTCGCATAGGCTTGGGCAAGCTGCTCATGTTCTGCCACCAGCGCAGCTACCTCTCTTCCAATAAACGCAATCTGGCTGCGTATTTCGGGCTTGCCCGAGCCACCGTCAACCATCCGATCCAGGTCATCAATATGTTCAAGGATGCTTCGCATGACGCCAGAAACAGGAAAACCGCAAATTTGTCAAGCAACCGGATAAGCATAGATCCAACCTTGTCCCAAACCAACGCGCCCATTGTGTCCGCCGAACTGCGCGACCAGTTGAACGGGTTGAAGGACCTGATTGATGCTCTGGTCACGTCCGGCGTGAGGGCGGTTTTGTGGATGAACTGCCACGCGAAGCGTTTGGAGTGCGGAACGCCAGTTCCGCTTTCGGCTTTGACGCCGGCAAATCGCAAAGCACGGATGTGTCGCGTGCGTGAGTTGAAAGCGGCGCTGCCGCGCCGCACTCCAAAACGCTGCGCGCAGTTCGGTTGCGGTAGGCCTTAAGCCGCAACGGGCGGGGGCGGGAAATGGGGTTTGCGCGGGTCGGTGGCGGTGATGACGACGCTGACGGATTTCTGGTTGAAGCCTTTGAAGCCGCCGTGGCGCTGGAGGTTTTCGAGGTGGCTGCCCAGCGCGCCTTGTTTCATGAACAGGCCGAATTCCTCGCGCGTAATCAGGTTGGCGGACAGGAGGCGCTCGGCGCGCTCGCGGCGGACGGGCCAGCGCTCGCCTTCGGTGAAGGCCTGGCGCAGGAAAGGGAAATCGGAAAACGGCTTCATGGTGTTGACGCCGGAGGCCTGCAACTGGCCGCGCAGAAGGTCGAACTCGAACCGCGCTTCGAGATGGTGCAGGCCGGCTTCGAGGAGGCTCTCGCCATGCAAACCGACCCACAGGCCGACCGTGCCCAGGCGCGAGGCGGGCGGGAGTTTGTGCGTCGAGAAATCTATCAGGGTTTCCTCCGGCAGCAAATCCACGTCGGCAAACACTACGATGCCGGCGACGGGTTGCTCGGAGATTTGCGCGCCCCAGCCGGCCTCGGCGCCGGCGTAGTAGCGTTCGCGTTTGACGAAGCCTAGCTTCAACAGGAATACGACCAGGTCCACGAAGTGCTCGCGGGAGCAGCGGAAGGTGTGATGGTCGTGGTTGCCCCAGCCAAGGCCAAGCAGGTCCTGACGGTGCTTCTGAATCCGCGCGGCGCGGTTGCGGCTCTCCCAGTAGGCGCGCTCGGCTTCAAAGAACAACTGGCAGGCCAGGTCGCATCCCACCAGGCGGACGACGCGGTCAAGGGTTTGGCGGGCGGCGCGGATGCCGTCGGCGTCGGTGGGAAACAGACGCCGGCGGGTCCGCCAGAGTTCGCGGGCTTTGATAATGTTCGTCAGTTCGAGGCGCTTGAGCGGGGCGGGCACGAACCCGAGATAGGCGCGGCGCTCGACGGCTTCGAGCTGCGTCCCGTTTTCTTCGGCGACCAGGATGCGGCGATAGCGTGAGAAGGGTTCGCCTTCGGGTTCGCCCGGGAGGTTGTGGCAGGCGATGAAATCCGCGATGGACTCCGGCCGCAAGGCCAGCAGAGATGGGCTTTCGTTGTGGCCCCGGCGCAGGAGGACGCGGGGGAGGGTGGTGCGGGGATGTTCAAAGACGGTCTCGCCATTGGGAGTTTCGGCCTGCGGGTCGGGCACGAAGCCCACTGCGCGCAGAGCTTTCTCCTCACTCGGGGCCAGCACGAGATGGTCGGTCCATTCGAAGAGGTCGGTGCCGGTCTCGTCGCGCATTCGGGCTGCCAACTGGCGGGCGAAGGTGTTCCGTTGCAGGAACAGGGCGATGCGGTCGCGCAGGAACTGTTCGGCCTCATTGGCCAGCGGCCAGTCGAAGGGCAGGGGAGCACGGGCAGGGCGGGTGGCGGCTTTCATGGGCCTTTTGGCAGGACGGCTTTTCGTTGCGCTGATCATAACTGGTTAGCAGGTAAAGTAGTCGAAACGCGCGGTTCTGCAACCGGGAGGGCGAGCGTCCTCGCGAGCCCTGATTTCTTGGGATGTTTGGGCTCGCGAGGACGCTCGCCCTCCCGGGCATTCAGGAACTAGCGCTGGTGTAGCGGCGCAGAGAGGCGCGCCAGCCCCATTCGGAGACGCAAAAGCATACGACGCTCATGGCCAGCAGCAGGAGCACTGGCCCCGGGGAGTCCAGTTTGTCGGCCAGCAGGCGCACGGGGACGTTGGAAACCAGCAGCATGGGGAGAGCAAAGGTGAACACGGCCTTGAACAGCCCGCCAAAGGCCTCGTCGGGCATGCGGGCGATGTTGAACAGGTTGTAATAACCCCAGACAATCCCCTGCGCGCGCACGGTCCAGAAGCTGATGCCGGCCAGGAGGAACATCAGGGAGTAGTGAATCGCGATGCCCGCCACACAGAGCGCCAGAAAACCCAGCACCTGCACAAGCGTGGGGACCAGGTGCAGTTGGCGGGCGGCATAGACCATCACCGCCAGCGCGGAGGAGGCGTTGACGAAGGCCCCGAGGTCCACCTGCCGGAGCGAGACGACGAAGCGTGTGTTGACCGGGAGCAAGAGCAGGAAGTCCAGTTTGCCGCTGCGCACCAGCTCGGACAGGTTGGTGCAGTTGACGAGAAAGAAGGCCTGGAAGACCTGCTGAATGAAGTGGCTGGCGCCAATCAGCATGACCACCTGCCACTTGGTCCACGTGCCGATATGGTCGGTGTGCAGGTAGAGCACGCTGATGAAGCTCAGTTGCAGGCCGAACCAGAGCAACTCGACGAGAATCCAGAGCAGGAAGTTGCTCTTGAAGCTCATCTCGCGCGCGACGGAGTTCTTCCATAAGGCGGCGTAGATGGAGAGGTAGCGTGAGGCGTGATGCGTGATGCGTGAAACGTGAAACGTGAAACGTGAAACGTGATGCGTGAAACGTGAAACGTGATGCGTGAAACGTGAAGGGAGGGGCGTGGTGCGTGGTGCGTGGTGCGTGCCGCTGTTCTCCACTTCGGATTTCGGATTTCGGGTTTCTGGCTTCATGCTGTCACCCTCCCACTGCCGAATACTTCTTTATGCCCCGGCGCCAGGCAAGGCGCGCCACGCCGTAAGCGGCAACGACCCATAGGGCTTGGATCAGCAAACCGCTCACCAGGTCCGCGCCCGTTGTCTTGCCCATATAGATGCTCACAGGAAAGTAGAGTTGATAAGGGAACGGCGTGAAGTAGAGCGCCTGTTCGACGCCGCGGGGCAGGATGTCCAGCGGGAAGAGGTGGCCGCTGGCGAGGTATTCGAAGGCAAACAGGATGAAGATGAACGTCGAGACCTCCAGCACCCAAAACGCCAGCATCGCCATCGCGTAGGACATGAAGAACTGGAGCAACGCCGTCAGGACCGTCGAGAGCAGGAAGCAGCCCAAGGCGGTCCAACTCGGCGGCAGCACAAAGTACTGGTGCAGGTAAAGGATGAAGAGCGCCAGCGGTGTGACCGCCACGGCGAGGTACGTCACCCGGCCGGACAGGAACAGGCAGAGCCGGTACCAGAGGTAATCAATCGGCTTGAGCAGGAACTGGCTGATGTTGCCATCCTTGATGTCGGCGGCAATCTGCCAATCGTCCTCGTTTACCGCCGTCAGGGCGTCCACCACGGTGATGAGCAGGTAATAGGAGATCATCTGCGCGAGGGAATAGGTGCCGACGGTGGTTCCGGCGCCCTTGTCCGAGTAGATTTTCTGCCACACGTACAGCATGGCGATGAGCGGGATGAGGCCGAACACCGCTCGCGCCAGGAAGTTGAACCGGTAGGTCAGGTTGTTCTGAATCCCGATATTGATGACATGCCAGTATTTCTTCATCTTGCCGGTTGGGGAAACCGTTGAAACGGTTTCCCACGCTCCGAGTGCGCCAGGCACCCCGCTGAAGCGGGGTGTTAAATGAGGGCCGATCGCCAACAGCGAAGAAATCTGTCCTGCGCCCTTGAAAAGCACAAGCGTAATCCCTCCGTGACGGCGGGGAGGGGCGCATCCGCGCACTGCCCCCGAGAGTGGTCCGATCTGGTGGAATCTCGCGCCTGCTTCGACTCAAACGCCCCTCCTCTCCCCAGCCCTCTCCTCCATTTCATGGAGGAGAGGGAGTTGTGTCACGGGTATCTCGGGGGGGCAGTCGCGCCCGGCATTTGCGCCCGCCTTCACTGACCGGCTACGCACAAGGGCGGAATAAGGCTGGCGTTTTCCAGGCGGCGGGGTGAAGATGGGGCCTGCCGTTCACAACCAACAAAGCGATGATTGATCAAAAGCACTGTCCGTTTTGCAGGACGCCGGCGACCACCGGGTGCGAGCACCTGGCGGTGGCGGCGGAAGGGCGGGATTTTGTCCGGCGTTGCATTGAGCTGTGCCAGGGAGAGAAGCAGTGGCGGGCCCTGGGCGAGGGGCGGCGGCGGCAGCGCCTCGTTACCGGCGAATGGTCGCCGGAACGGGAAGATTACACGTGGCTGGAGACGGCGTTCTGCGATGAGTTTCTCAAGCGGCTCGCCTGGTTCGGAGGAATGGAATACGAATGGCGGTCCGGACCCAAGTCCACGCAGACGGGTTTCTGGGTGTTGCTGTGGTCGAAAGACCCGCGGCAGCTCTGGTGGGAATTGCGCGACGAGTTCGAGCGGCAGGCGCAGGAACGGCGGTCGCCGCGGGGCGGCAGCCCGAAGGCCAAAGGCAGAAGCCCGAAGTTCGAGAGCCGGGGCGAAAGATCATTGCCGCTTTGAAGCGTGGTGTTGCCGGAATGAGAAAGGCCGCTACACTCGGCCCATGATTCGGAACATCATCTTCGACTGGTCGGGGACGCTTGTGGACGACCTGCCCGCCGTGTGGCAGGCGACCAACTACGTTCTGACGCAGTCCGAGCGGTCAGAGATGAGCCTGGAGCAGTTCCGCGCCGAGTTCTGCCTGCCCTTCACGATATTCTACGACCGGCATGTGCCGCACATTCCCCTGCCGCAACTGGAGAGCTGGTTTCACAGCCGCTTCCGGCAGGTGCAGGATTCGGTCTGCGCGCTGCCTCATGCGCGCGAGTTCCTCGAGTTTTGCCGGGCGCGCAAGCTCCGGACCTTCCTGCTGAGCACCGTCCATCGCGACCATTTCGCCGTGCAATCGGCGATCACGGGGTTTGGCCCGTATCTGGACAAGCCGTATGTGAACGTCTGGGACAAGCGCAAGAAGATCCATGAAATGCTGGCAGAGAACGCTTTGGTCCCGGACGAAACGCTGTTCATCGGGGACATGCAGCACGACATTGAGACGGCCCGGCACGGGGGCATTCACTCGTGCGCGGTGCTGACGGGCTACAACACGCTGGAGCAACTGCGCGCGGCGGAGCCGGATTTGATCGTGGAACACCTGGGCGAGCTGCGCGCAGTGCTGCAGCAGAATGACCTGCACCTCAAACCGCAGGGCCAGCGACTCGAGGAGAGCCATCGGCCCATCGTGACGGTCGGCGGCTTGATCTTTGACGGCGCCGGCCAGGCGCTGATGATTCGCACGCATAAATGGTCGAATCTCTGGGGCATCCCGGGGGGCAAGGTCAAGTGGGGCGAGCCATGCCTGGAGGCCTTGCGCCGCGAGATTCGGGAGGAGACCGGCCTGGCCGTCACGGACGTGGAGTTTGTCCTGGTACAGGATTGCATCCACTCGAAAGAATTCTATCGCGATGCGCACTTTGTTCTGCTGAACTACACCTGCCGGTGCGCGGGCGAGCCGGCGGTTAAGCTGAATGACGAGGCCCGCGAGTTTCGCTGGGTGACGGCGGCGCAGGCCCTCGAGCTGCCGCTCAACCAGCCGACGCGCAAGCTGCTGCAGGCCGTGGCGGCGCTGAAGCGCTAAACGAAAGAAGCATGTCAAAGATTACAATTGTCGATCTGGAAGTCTTTTATTGTGTCGGTGTGACGGATGAAGAGCGCGCGAAGCCGCAGCGCCTGCTGCTGACGGTGGATATGAACTTTGATTTCTCCTCCGCCGCGGTGAGCGACCGAATCGAACGGACGATCAACTACCAGACCGTGGCGGATGACTTGCTGAAGTTCGGCGAGGGCCGGAGTTGGAAGCTGGTCGAGAAACTGGTTGCCAATGTTGCGGACAGAATTCTGGCGGAGTACAAACCGCAGGCGGTCATGGTGGAGGCCAAGAAGTTTTCCATTCCGCAGGCCCGCTTTGTCTCGGTCAGCACGGGCAGTTCCCGCCCGCCGCGCTAGGCCGTATCCGAGTGGTCCGGGAGAGAGAAGATTGACGCAAAGGCGCGGAGGGGCAGAGGCGGAGAGCCGATGAATCCGTCGGCTCAAACCACCCGCAGGTCAGCCCGGGACGCCGGTAATGTAGGTTTGCAACTGGCTGATGGTGGTGTGCTGGGCGGAGATAATCCAGTTCACCAGGTCCCCAATCGAAACGATGCCCATAATCTTGTCGCCGTCCAGCACGGGGAGGTGCCGGAAGTGATGATCGGTCATCAGTCGCAGGCATTCCTCGACGGTGTGGGACGGGCTCACGTGGATGACGTGGCTCGAAAGGATTTCCCTCACCGCCGTCGTTTTGGACGCCTTGCCCTTGACCACGATCTTGCGGGTGTAGTCGCGTTCCGAAATGATGCCCACCAGTTTGTTGTTCTCCGTTACCAGCAGCGCGCCGACGTTCTTGTCGGCCATCATCACGATGGCCTCGAAAACCGTGGCGTCCGGGGAGATGGACCAGACGGTGTTGCCTTTATGGCTGAGAATCTCGCTAATCGTTCCATTTGGGTTCATTGCTGACACAGCTTATCACGGCCCGGCGCGAATGACACGAGATTTCTTGCGGGGATAGACCGCCCACAGCGGGAGAGGAGTGGAGAAGGGGATCGGTGAAGCGGCGCGGGTGCGCGCGCGGGAGTTCAATGAACAAATTCCTTGTAGAAGGTCGCCGCCGAAATGAGGAAGCCGATGAGGGTGATGATTTGCCGGACGCGCTGCTGCGGAATTCGTTGGGCGTAATGGGAACCCAGGAAGTAGCCGAGCAAGGCTCCCGCGGTCATCACCCCGGCTTTGGGCCAGTGAACCAGGCCGGCGAGAATGAACCACACCGCGGCGACCAGGTTGATCAGCGAGGTGAGCATGGTCTTTAGGGCGTTCATCTCGTGGATGTTGCTCAAGCCGATGAACCCCAGGGAGGCGAGCATGAGGATGCCGATGCCGGCGCCGAAGTAGCCGCCGTAAATGGCCACCGCGAGCTGGAACAGAATGGCTCCGCCCACTGCAGGATGTTTCCCTTCGCGCGAGGCCTGGGCGCCGAAGTTGGCCAAGCGCCGGAAGGTGCCTTGGGCCAGGAACAGCACGGTGGCAAACAGGATCAGGAACGGCACCAGTTTGGAGAAGGTCTGGTTGCTGGTGCAGGTGAGCAGGACGGCGCCGATCAACCCCCCGACGGCGCTGACGGGCGCAAAGCGCCAGAGCCAGGGCCGGATGGGGTCGAGATGTCTCCGGTAACCGTAAATGCCCCCCGAGGTGCCAATGACCAGAGCCAGCGTGCTAGTGGCGTTGGCAATGATCGGCGGTGTGCCAAAGACGAGCAGCGCAGGAAACGTCACCAGCGTCCCGCCGCCGGCCACGGCATTGATCGCGCCGCCCGCTGTCGCGGCGACCGTTAGCCCCAGGATTTCAGTCACCGACATTCTTGGCGCGGGAGGATAAAGGTGGATCAGTGCAACTCAAGGGCAACCTGTGAAGCGAGCGCTCTGCATTCAGAAACCCATTTTGCTACGAATAAGGAAGCAAGACCTTGACCAAGGCGTCGAGTTGGCGGCGGCTGTGTTCGCTGGAGATGACAAAGCGAAAGTAGCCGCCCGGGGGGCCGCCGGGATACTTGATGAACGGCGGGTAAATGCCCGCTGCCAGAAGAGCGCGGTTCAAGCGGGCCGCTTCACTCGCGCGCCGGGGGAGCAGGGGCACAATCGGCCCGGGCGTTTCGGCCAGCGGCAGGCCAGCTTCGCGCAAGGCGGCTTTCACGTAGGCTGCGTTCCCGACCAGTCTTCGCCTCAGGCCCTTGTCCGCCTTGAGTATCCGCACGCCTTCCAGTGCTGCGTTGACCAGCGGCAAGGGTGGGGCGGTGCTGCCGACGAACATCCGGCTCCGGTCCAAGATTTGCTGGCGGAACCGGGCGGTTCCGAGAATCGCGCCGCCATAAGCGCCGAACGCCTTGCTCAACGTGACAGTTTGAATGATGCGGCGGCGGCCCACGCCCGCATGTTCGAGCGCGCCCTGGCCGGTGCGGCCCAGGACCCCGGCGCCGTGGGCGTCGTCCACAAGGATCAGCGCGTCTTTGGGAATCACCTGCAGGTATTCGGCCAGCGGGGCGGCTGAGCCGTCCTGCGAAAACATCCCGTCGGTGAGCACCAGCAGCTTCGACTGGGGACCGCAGCGCCGGACGGAGCGGGCCAGGGCTTCGGCATCCCGGGACTTGAACTGAAGCACGGGGCATTCCAGGAAGCGCGCCGCGTCCGACAGAGACGGATGCGAGCCCGCATCAATGAGCGCATGTGAGAAATTGCCCGCCAGGGCCTGGGCGACCACCAGATTGGTCATGTAACCGCTGGAGACCAGCAGGGCGCTCTCTGCGGCGAAGAAGCCGGCCAGGTGCGCTTCCAGTTCACGGTAAAGCAGATGGTTGCCGGTGGTCAGCCGTGAGGCGGCGACGTTCAGTCCGTATTTCTTCACGCCGGCCTGCAAGGCGGCGATGACCCGCGGATGGCTGGCGAGGCGGAAGTAGTCGCAGCCGGAGAAATAGGAGAGCGTGCGTTGGCGAAAGCGCACATAGGTGCGGCTGGTTTGCTGAAGCGGCTCGGGCTCGGTCATGGCGGTAACGTATAAGCCAGCCCCCGGCGAAGGGCACGAAGAAAGTGAAGTGCGGGTTATGGTTTCGGCGCTGCGGCCTGCGGCATGAGCTGCACCACGTCCCCCGGTTGCAGCGGGATGTCCACCCCGCTCAGCAATTGTTTGGGATCAACGCGGGTCGCCATGCCGTTATGCACGATGATGATCTGGCCCGGGTCTTTGGCGCCGTAGTAATCGGCGGCGAGCACGGCCTTGGCCAGGGTCAGACCTTCCGTCCAGGGAACGACGCGGTTCCGGACCTCGCCATTTACCGTCACGCAGGGCCCCTGACCCAGGGTCTGAGTTTGCTGCATTCTCGTCATTGCCTGCTGCTGTCCGGCTATATAGGCGGCGCGCGCCTGGGCGTTGGCCTTGCTTTTGGTGACACAGCCTCCGAGCGCGACCGCCACGAGCAACGGGACGCACAGACGGATGAGGAGCAACCATGACTGTTCACTGTTCACCGGGTCGCTTGAGAATCTTCCCGAATTCGCTCTCGCCGGGCTCAATCTCGATCCTCGCAGGCGCCTGGGTGCCCGGCACGCGTGAGGGCGAAACGTGTTTGGTCTCGGGCCTCGAAGGCTTGGGCGCGATGGGAAAGGCCGGCGGGCGCGCGGGGGGCGGCCCGGCTTCGCCCGGCTCGGCATCGGCCGCTTCGGGGCTTTGCCCGGGTATAAACCAGTTCTTGCGGCTGTCCAGCCACGTCCGATACCGCTGCACCGTCCACATGCCATGCTCGGCGCCCGTCTCCAGCGAGGAGGTGATCTTAAAGAAGTCGCGGTTGCGGATGAAGTTCTTCACCGCATGAGTCGGGACGAGAATCTCGCATTCCGGCACACGGATGTTTAGTTCGGGCCGAAAGTGCAGGCGCTGAGAGATGACGGCCAGCATGCAATCGGCCAGTTGCGCGGCGACGCTGCTTTGGATTTCGGCCGGGAAGGCGGACACCACCCGTTGCAGCGCTTCGACGCAGGTCGAGGAATGGACGGTGGCCATCACCAGGTGCCCGGTCTCGGAGGCGCTGAGCGTTAGCCGCATGGTTTCCGGGTCGCGCATCTCGCCCACCATCAGCACGTCGGGGTCTTCGCGCAGGGAATCGATGAGCGCCTGCTCGAAGCTGGGCGTGTCGCGTCCGACCTCCCGCTGGCGGATGTAGGCGCGGCGCGGGCGGAAGGTGTATTCGATAGGGCTCTCAATCGTCACAATGTGCCGCGTGTCGGTCACGTTGATCTCCTGAATCAAAGCGGCCAGGGTCGAGGATTTGCCGGAACCCGTCGCCCCGCTGACCAGGATCAAGCCGTTGTGGGCGGCGACCAGTTTCTTGAAGTCGGGATGCAAATTGAGCTTCTCGACCGTCGCGGTGAAGGTCGAGAGCAGGCGGATGGCGAAACCGACGCCGCGGGAGGTTTGGAGGATGTTAATGCGGCAGCGCACGCCGTGAAAGTTTCGGGAGCAGTCGAACGACTTCTGCTCCAGAAACCGCGGCCAGTCCTCGTCGCCGATCACGCGCCGCGCCATCTCCAGCAGCAGATTCCCCGGGAGGGGTTCGCCCGAGGTGCGCAGTGAGCCGCGAATCCGCAGTGCCGCCGGCAGCCCCGCTTCCAGGTGCAAATCGCTGGCGCCGTTCGTGGCCGCCAGATTGACTAATGAATCCAGGTCCATACGCAGATTCTAACCGTCAACAACCGCCGTGGCAAAAAGTTCCTGCTATAGCCGGTTAACCGGGAAATTTCATAGCGTGTAGCCGCCGACGGCAGTCGGCGCTGATTTTCAGTCCCGAGAGATGGCGCCGACTGCCGTCGGCGGCTACACCCTGTAAGCGGTTTGTGCGAGGTATGAGGATTCCGGGCTAACAACTCGTCGGCGTTTCCTGCAGGACTTCAATGCAATGCGGAATGGCCCCGGCGACAAAACCCAGGCACTCGACGGCCCCCTTGGGCTTGCCCGGAAGGCAGATCACCAGGGTCTTCTCCACCACGACGGCCAGGCTCCGTGAGAGAATAGCATTCGGCGTGAGCTTCAACGATTCCAGCCGCATGACTTCGCCAAAGCCCGGCAGCTCGCGTCCGCCGATCTCGCGCACCGCCTCGGGCGTCACGTCGCGCCGGGCCACGCCGGTGCCGCCAGTGGTCAGGATGATCTGGCAGCCCCGCGCAATCTGCTCGCGCACCGCGCGCTGGATGTCTTGCTTCTCGTCCGGGACCAGCGACTCGGCCAGCACGTTCCAGCCATAAGCCTCCGCTGCCGCCTTCAGCGCCGGGCCGCCGCGGTCGTCGTAAACGCCCTGGGACGCCCGATCCGAGATGGTAATAATGCCGATTTGGATTTGCATATTGGGCGTGAGTTAAATGGGGTAAATCGGTTACATGAGTTACATGAGGCGCAGAGCCGGAAGCCGATGTAACCATGCAACCATGCAACAAGTGCAACCACTTCAGCGTTTCGTCTTGGAAACCAGCCTGATGTTGGTCACGCGCATGGTCTTGTCCACCGCCTTGCACATGTCGTAAATCGTGAGGCCGGCCACGCTCACCGCCGTGAGGGCTTCCATTTCCACGCCGGTTTGGGCCGCGATTCTGGCCGCAGCGGCAATGACGATCCGGTCGCGGGTCTTGGGGATGGCAAAATTGACCTCACAATGCGTGAGGGGGAGGGGATGGCAGAGGGGAATGAGTTCGCCGGTTTTCTTGGCCGCCAGGATGCCCGCCAGACGCGCCGCGGCCAGAACGTTGCCTTTGGCAATCGTCTGGGACTCGATGAGTTTCAGCGTGGCTCTTTGCAAGCGCACCTCTCCGCTGGCCACGGCTTCGCGGTACATCACCGGCTTGGCTGAAACATCCACCATGCTGGCCTCCCCGCGCGTGTCAATGTGTGTCAGTTTCTTCATTCTAACCCTTTAACCTTTCAACCCTTCACTGCCTCGACGCTCTGCTTCCATTCCTTGACCACCGTCCGCATCTGCTCGGCGGCATTGAGCTTGGGCTTCACGTGTTTGAGGCTGAACCAGGGCAACATGCCCAGCAGGTCGGGTGTGACCAGAATTTGCCCGTCGCAGTCCGGCCCCGCGCCAATCCCGATGGTCGGGATGGGAAGCTGTTGCGTGAGTTCCTTGGCAACCCGCGGTGTGACCAGTTCGAGCACGACGGCGAAGGCGCCCGCCTGTGCCAGCGCGTGGGCGTCCGCCAGCAACCTTTGGTGCTCGGGCTCGCTCTTGCCTTTGACGTGGTAACCGCCCTCCTCGAGCACATGCTGGGGCAACATGCCGAGATGGCCCAGGAAAGGAATCCCGCTGACGACAATCGCGCGGACCTGCTCCAGAATCTCGCAACCGCCCTCGGCTTTGACCGCTTCCGCGCCGGCGGCGATGAGGCGTTTGGCATTCGCCAGGGCGTCCGCGGCGGTGTCGTAACTGCGGCAGGGGAGGTCGGCCGCGAGCAGGGCGCGCGGTTTGGCGCGGGCGGCGGCGCGGGTGTGATGTTCCATTTCCGCCATGGTGACATGCGTGGTGTCCGGGTAGCCCAGCACCACCATGCCCAGCGAATCGCCGACCAGGATCAGCGGAACTCCCGCTTCATCCAGCAACCGGGTCATCGGGCAGTCGTAGGCGGTGAGCGCGGCGATCTTTTGGCCGCGCACCTTCATCGCGCGAATGGTTTCAGCGGTTACTTTGGTCCCTGTCATGGTCCAACCTTCGTGGCAGAATCAGCATTCGACAAACAGAAACTGAATACGTCAGCGCTGCGGTTTGAAGCTCGCCAGCAATTCCTCGGGGGCGACCGTGGCCGTGCCAATCTTGCCGACCACAATGCCGGCGGCGTGATTGGAAATAATCGCCGCCTCCAGCGGTGACGCCCCCGCCGCAATTGCCAGCGTGAACGTCGCAATCACCGTGTCTCCGGCCCCGGACACGTCGAACACTTCCTGCGCCACCGTCGGAATATGAAACGGCTTCTGCCCATGCCGGCAAAGCAACATGCCCAGTTCACCGAGCGTGATCAACAGCACCGCCGGCCGGAGTTCGTTCAACAGCCGCTCGGCGACGCGCTTGAGGTTGGTGTCCGCGAACGGATGGTTGTGCCGCGTTTCGTCCGGCAGGCCGGCCAGTTCAAAGGCTTCTTTGCGGTTCGGAGTGATCAGCGAAAGCCCGGACAAGTCGAGATGATGCACGGGCTTGGGATCGACGCTGAGCCAGACGCCGTGGGCGCGGCAAATGCGTTTGAGCTCGTCCAGCAGCGGTTGGGTGACGACCCCTTTGCCATAATCGCCCATGATAACTGCCGCGGTGCGCGGAATCATCGCTTGCACCGTGCCGACTAATCGCTCGGTGAGAGAGGCGTTGAGCCCGTCGCGCGTCTCGCGGTCGATGCGGACGACCTGCTGTTTGTGGGCTACGATGCGGGTTTTGACGCTGGTGGCGCGGCCGGCGTCTTCGAGCAAACCACGGCAGCCGATGTGGTATTCGCTGAGAAGTTCTTTCAGTTGTCTGGCCGCCGAGTCGCGGCCGACGGCCCCGAGCAACTCCGTGGGCACCCGGAGGGCGGTCAGGTTGCGCGCGACGTTGGCCGCGCCGCCGGGCATGAAGTTCTCGTCCTCGAAATCCACCACCGGCACGGGCGCTTCCGGCGAAATGCGCGCCACGCTGCCCCGGACAAAATGGTCGAGCATGGCGTCGCCGACGACCAGGACACGGGTTCGGCGCGCGCCGGCCAGGATTTGGCGGACGCGCGCGGCAGAGACTTTAGTGTGATTCATGTTGGTTTTAGGCACCGATGAACACCGACCGACCCGGATAGGAAAGACAACCCGGCCAGGGAATGCCAGAGCAAAATAATACGAGAAGCCCGCAAGTTCGCATCTTGTCGGTGTCACCAGCGCGCGGCTCCCTCTCCCCGCGAGGGACGAGCGGGGAGAGGGGCTCGGGAGTGCAGCAACGACGCGGTTGAAATGCCCCTCCCTGACCCCCCACTCCTTCGTCGGGGGAGAGGGAACTCGCTCCAGTGGCAATGGTGGTACGGCTGCCCAGCCCGCGACTGCCTTCGGGAACTGGCAATCCAAACTTACCTCTCCCGACGGAGCTCGGCCCTGATCTGCATGAGGATGTCGTAATAGCGCCAGGCCGCAGGCGCGTTGGGTTCCTGCTGATGATCGGGCTTGAGGACCAGGTTGCCCGTTGCGAGCAAGACTTTCCTTACTTCGGGGTTCTGGCGAACCTTCTCCCGGGTGGCCGCTGCAATGAGCCGGTAATGCTCGCCGGGAACGGCGGGTTTATACTCGAATCGTTTGCCCTCGAATGTTACCCAGGCAATGCCCATCTTCTTCATATTCTCTGTGCCGAGCGTGCCCGCCCGTTTGGCCTCAAAACCGGTCAATTGCGCTACCTGCTGTCGGGTGAAGGTCCAGTGCAGCCCGGGAAAGGTAGCGCGCGGGTCGTCGGGACCCTCGGGGTATTTCATCATCTGCCAAAAGCCTTCCAGGCTGGCGTAGCGCTGGCCCCGAAAGGTGAACGGGGTTGCGGCAAAGTTGGACAGCAAGCCAAGCTCATTGCGCTTGGACAGAATCACTTCGCCGGGGCCGGCCTCCTGCGGCAGGATTTCCCACGCCGGCGCGCCTTCCCTGGACACCGGCTCCCACCAATGGCTTGGATAACGCGCAGCGTTCTGGCCGGTTCGAGGCGGAGAGGCTGCTTCGCGGGGCGAATGACAGCCGGCGAGCATCAGAAGCAGGAGCGGTGTGAGGCTGCGGCGCATGGGACTATTTTGGCAGCTTTCAAGGCGGCCTTCAAGCGTCGGCGAGCCGTATCCGGGAGAAAGGGGATTGGCGCCAAGACCCAAAAGAAGCTGGGGCGCGGAGCTGCTCACCAGTCACTAATTACAAGTCACCATTCACTTTCTGCGTCTCTGCCTTTGTAGTGCTATCCCATTGGCGACTTTAGACTTTAGACTTTAGACTTTAGACTCCAGACCTTAGCATTTGGCGTGTTTCGTCCTTGCATTGATCTGCACGAGGGCAAAGTGAAGCAAATCGTCGGCGGCACCCTGGGTGCCGGGCCGGGCCGGTTGCAGACGAACTTTGTCTCCGATCGGCCTGCCGCCTGGTACGCCGAACTCTACCAGCGCGACGGCCTAAAAGGCGGACACGTGATCATGCTCGGCCCGGGCAATGAGACCGAAGCGCGAGCGGCGCTGCGGGCTTATCCCGGAGGGTTGCAGATCGGCGGCGGGGTCAATCTCGACAACGCGCGCGCCTGGCTGGATGCGGGCGCTTCGCACGTCATAGTCACCTCGTGGGTGTTCCGCGGCGGGCAGGTGGACTGGGAACGCCTCTCGCAGCTCGTCGAGGCGGTCGGCAAGGCGCGGCTGGTGCTGGACCTGAGCTGCCGCCGGCGCGGCGAGGGTTATTTCGTCGTCACCGACCGCTGGCAGAAGTTCACCGACCTGGCGCTCAGCCGCGAGAGCCTGGAGAAGCTCGCGGCGTGGTGCGCGGAGTTTCTGATTCACGCCGTTGATGTCGAAGGGCAGTCCCGTGGCATTGATCAGGAGCTTGTCTCCAGCCTCGGGCAATGGTCGCCGATCCCGATTACCTACGCGGGCGGCGCCAGCTCGCTGGCGGACCTGGAAGCGGTAACGCGGCTGGGGGAGGGGAAGGTTGACCTGACCATCGGTTCGGCGCTGGACATCTTCGGCGGCAGCGGACTACGGTATAAGGATGCCGTGGCATTCAATCGTCGGTTGGAATAGAGCATGAACCCGCAGCGCTGGTTCCAAGAGCATTCGCTGAAGCTGCTCGCGATTCGCGACACGCCGGAGGCCATCGCGGGCGGCGTGGCCATTGGCATCTTCATCGGCTTCACTCCCCTGTTCGGCCTGAAGACAATCCTGACCATCCTCTTCGCCTGGCTGACGGGCAGCAACATCATCGCGGCGGTCATTGCCAGCGCGGCGCACGACGTCCTCCTGCCGCTGATGCCGGCAGTTTTCCGCTTGGAGTACGACGTGGGCTTCTGGCTCTTGAGCCAGCCGCATCATCTGCCGCCGCCGCTGGTCAGGATGCACTTGCAGGGGCACTGGCGGCATTGGACAACCTTCTTCACGGTCGGAAAACCTTTGCTGGTCGGATCGGCCGTGTGCGCCGCTCCGTTCGCCCTCCTCTCCTACGTGCTTACACAGAGGTTAGTAGCCCGGCACCAACGCAAGAAGAAGCCGCAGGCCCCGCCAGCCACCCAGAATCCGAGCTGAGCAAGCATTGTTCAGCTTCAAGCCGCCTCAATGCCGTTCAGCTTGAGGCTGGTGACATGCATGAGATCAACGATTTCCGCGGCCCCGTTCTCATGTGCTATGCCGATGGTCCGCCCCCCCGGCATGACCCACACAAAATCGGGATGGGGAATCTCAAATCGCCTCTGGTCTGACAAATAAATGGTAAAAGCCTTGAAGGGGGCCTTCTCTCGCGCCTCTCTGACTTGTTCTGCCGTCATGCCCAAACTATCACCGAAGCGCTCGTAAAAGTCCAGCCCGCCTGGCGGGTTGACGGCGAACAACGCGGCAAAGCCGCAAGCGCGCTTGTTCGGGAGGGCGAGCGTCCTCGCGAGCCCCATTTCCCGCAGATGTTTGGGCTCGCGAGGACGCTCGCCCTCCCAAAGCGGCTTTGCCTGCCGGCGCCAACCGTGAATCAAAGAAAACAGGGCCCTATGTACCAATGGAAGATGGCGTACGCGGCTACCGCGCCCTCAATCGCGGTTGCCCCCAGCAACGCCCAGCGGGCAAAGCGGGTCGGCGCGAGGCAGCCGCCGAGCAGGAACGTGGCGGCCAGCAAGGGCGCGCCAAGCACTCGCATCAGGCTGAAGAATAGACACGCCTGCACGAAGAACGGTGGATTTGGCAGGCTGGACATAAACGCGACCACGGCGACGCTGACCGGGCCGGTCGCGGCCAGCGCCAGGGAGGCAATCGCCAGAATGGTCCAGAAGACCCGGAGGGGCCGCAGAAAGTAAAGCCCCAGCCCGGTCGGGAAAAGCGCCACGCCGCCAAAGACGGCGACGAAAAGCAAACTGTCGCCAAAGGCATACATCCCGGCGTCAGCTTGAATGTCCGTCCCCTGGAAATTGAGCTGACGGACATAGACTGCCGCGCAGGCTGCGAAGAGCGCAGCGCTGTAACCGGCCAGAACCGCAAGCGCCTTGAGGAGGGGTTTCCATGAGTACACTTCCCCGTTCATCGGGGCAGGCGATGTCATTGGCAACTGTGTGACACTGATGCTCAAGCAGGGTCGGAGTGAGCATAACGCAGACCAGCTACACCTGAAAACGGCACCCCGGCCATCTACAGGGAGGGCGAGCGTCCTCGCGAGCCCCGTTTCCGGCAGATGTTTGGGCTCGCGGGGACGCTCGCCCTCCCTTGCGGGGGTTAGTTGTTCTTCCGGTAAGCGCCCATCGCGGGGGCGTCGGGATTCACTTCGGGGCCGAAGTAGCGGAGGCAGACGAGCGGCTCGGTCTCGCTGGTGTTCTGGAAAGTGACGCCGGCTTTGGCGCCGTCTTCGGTGCAGAAGTATTCGTCCTCGGTCAGCTCGGTGAAGCGGATGAGCTTGGGGCTGTTGAGGGGCTGGCGGTTGATTTTGCCGGTGCCTTGGACGCAGATGAGGCCGTAAGCGCCTTTGTCTTTGATGGCGCAGCGGGTGCCGGGCTCGACGGTCAGTTCCTTGGCGGTGAAGAGCTGTTCGCCGTTGATCTTGCCATAGACAATCCACCGGTCCACGAAGCCTTCTTTGCGTATGTCGGCCACGGGGACGGGTTCGAGGTAGTGGTTGTCCTTGAAGTTGGGATCAACGTTGGAATCCCAGTCGAGCTGCTCCACGATGAAGTCGAGGTCCTTGTGTTTGTCTTTGGGCATGTCTTTGACGAGGAGTTCCCAGGGGACGTAGCGGCCTTCGACCATGCTTTGATACATGCCGAAGACGTCGGAGCCCCATTGAGGTTCGTAGGTGCAGAAGGAGCCGGGGGCGTGGAGGATGCAGGGGCCGACGAGCCAGCCAGTGCCGGGCTTCAGGCGATACGCCTTGGAGAGGTCGAGAATGCCGTTGTCGCCTCTGTTCCAGTCCTCAATGCACTTGCGGACCTGGCCTTTGGTGGTGCCGGGTTCGAGGCCGAAAAAGGTGTAGGGGAAGTTGTTGCCGACGTTGTTGTGCTGCGGGGGGAAGTAGTAGGACTCGGGCTTGCCTTCCTGCCCGACGAGCTTGGCCTGTTTGGCATTCTGGTGCATGTGCAAGGGGATTGGCCCCATGTTGTCGAAGAACTTGGAATAGACCGGCCACTTGCCATACTTCTTCCAGAGGGCCTTGCCGACGATGGTGGCGCCGCAGTCGGCGACGGCCTGGCGCAGGGTAAAGCGCTCCTTGCCGGCGATGCAGTAGCTCAGGCCCTCGTCGGGGACGCGGCCCTCGTTGGCGGCCTCGGTCGTCGAGCCGAACCAGCGCTCGTCAATGCCGCCGCGGTTGGCGCCGTAGGCATAGGTATCGTCGGGGTGGAGCTTGATGCGGAGGCCGGGCTGGAGGAAGGAGCGGGGGACCCAATTGGGCGCGAGGCGCAACAAGCCGCCGGAATCCTGGAGGGCGGCTTCGACGAGGGGGCTGACGTTCTTGGTGACGGTTTTGAGAGAGGTGATGGTGTTCATAGACTTGAGGTTAAATGGGTTAAGCGGGTTAAAGAAGTTAAATGAGTTACACGGTTACGTCGTTACATCTGTGAATCCACGTTGATCTGCTGTCGGGGACAACGGTTGCAGATTTGGGCGGGGGTGGCAAGCGTTCGTTGAAACGCGCGGTTCGTGGTTCGGGCCACCCGAATCCCACGAGGCGGCCACAAGACCCACGCAGCCACAAGGTAGGTGTTCACCCCAGTAGCCCAGCCCGGCCCGAAGGGCTACGTTTTAACTGCATTAACAATTAACAGAAAGCATTATTATGATCGCAACAATGGAACAGAGCACGACACTGCGCGTTACGCGCCTGATCAAGGCGCCGCGCGAACGAGTCTTTGCGGCCTGGACGACCTCGGCCGACATCCTCAAATGGTTTGGGCCGGAGACCTGCCAAGTGGTATTGGCCAAGGTCAATCTCCGCCCGGGTGGAGATTATCATTTCCGGGTGAAGTCGGAGAAAATGGGGGAAATCAATTTGGACGGCCTCTTCCGCGAGGTGAAGCGGCCCAGTAAACTGGTCTATACCTGGAGCTTCAGCGGCCATCCGCAATTGGACTTCGGCGAGTCGCAGGTGACGGTGGAGTTTCTCGACCGAACGGGCGCAACGGAGATTCAAGTCACTCACGAACAATTGCCGAGCGAGGAAGTGAAGGAGGACCACAACCAGGGCTGGAACGGATGCCTGGACAAACTGGAGCGGCACCTGGGCGTTGGTTCAGAGACGCAGCAGCAGCCGTTGTCAGTGGGCAAGTTTTGCTGGAACGCGCTGCTGACGAGCGACAAGGCCGGCGCGACCAAGTTTTACTCCGCGGTGTTCGGATGGCAGGCGGAGGACTTCCCCGGCGCGGGCGTGAAATACACGGTCTGGAAGAACAAGGGGAAGGGCGTGGGCGGCCTGATGAAGCGCCCGAGCGAAGATATGCCTCCGCATTGGCTTGGCTACGTAACGGTCGCGGACGTGGATGCGACCGCGAAGAAGGCAGGGGAGGCCGGCGGGAAGGTGACGATGCCGCCATCCGATGTGCCGACGGTCGGAAGGATCGCGGTGTTGCAGGATCCTCAGGGAGCGGCTCTGGGGGTCATCCAGCCACTCGATAAACATGCCACTTGCAGCGACAATCAAATCGTCTGGTGCGACATCCCGGTGAAGGACCTTGATCGGGCGATCCGGTTTTACTCGGCGGTGCTCGGCGCGCCGGTCAAGAAGGAGCAACACGAGGGCATGACCTTCGCGGTCCTGCCGCACGCGGAGGAGCATGGCGTGAGCGGATGCCTCTCACCGGGTGGTGAGGGCAATGAACCATCACGGCACGGGCCATTGCTCTACTTCAACTGCCAGGGGCGGCTGGACCAGGCCGTCGCGGCGGTGGAGCCGAACGGCGGCAAGGTGTTCCAACCGAAGCACCAGATTGGCCCCTACGGCTTCCGCGCCGTCGTGCTGGACAGCGAAGGCAACCGGATTGCCTTGCACTCGAGGTGACGAACAGTTAGCATCCGGGGTCATGAAAGCTAACGTATGGACCGCGGGCCTGGCGCTCGCGGGTGTCGGGGCACTGGCCACCGGCTGCGTGGAGCGGCAGGTGGAATATGTGCCGGTGTATCACGTTCAACCGGCTTACGCCGGCCAGCCGGCCTATCCGCCTCCGGCCCAGCCTCCCCCCAATAGCGGGACAGGATTTGCTCCAGCGGCGCCGACGGCGGATTGGCAGCAACCTCCGCCGGTTCAGGCTCCTATGCAGGCGCAAGCGGCCCCGCCCCAGCAGGCAGCCGTCGTGGTTTCCTCAGCGCCGCCGCCGCCTCAGGTCGAGGTCATTCCGGCCGCGCCGGGTCCCTATTTTGTCTGGACGCCGGGTTATTGGTCTTGGAATGGCGGCTGGATATGGATCGGTGGCCGATGGGTGGTTCGGCCCTGGACCACCGCCGTCTGGGTAGGCGGCCATTGGGGGAGACGCGGCCACGGCTATGTCTGGATCGGCGGTCACTGGCGGTAGCCGGAACCGCCTGAAGCAGAGCCGCAGGTCAGAGTGGTGTGGGAGCCGGGAGGGCAATCCTCCCGGCGAGGCGATTAAGCGGGCTCATTCAGTGTCTCATGGTCACTTCGGCTGTGCGGAAATCCGTGGCTCTCTGCCCGCCTGGATGGATGTTGCTTGGCCGACAAGCACCAGATCTGCTCCCCACCAGGAGGGTCCGCCGCTGCACTCGCCGGGGCCTCCATATTGTGTCAGCTTGAACCGCAGCGGGAAAGTCCAGCCTAGAAAGTTCGTTGACTGCAAAACTTCGTAGTGGCAGATGCATTGGCCGTTCGTCGCATAGAGGTCCACGCTCTTGGGCAGCCCCAGGCCATCATCAAAGACCATCGTCCTGTCGGAGCAGGCGGATTCCAGCCAATAGGGTGCCTCGACCGGCAACGGAATCAGGCGGCCGCTCTGCTTCAAATAGGTGCCGGAACAGAAGGCCAGCCAACCGACATTGGCCACGTCCGCGCCAATCGGCTTGCCATGCGGAGAGTTATGGACCTGGGTGGTTTTCTCTTGCGGGACAGACTTGTCGTTCACAACAAAGTGCTCAATGATATTGGTGCCAGTGAACAAGTATGCAACCTTCTCGTTGTCTGCGAAATCCTCCTCGACGAACCAAGTGTTGGTTCCGACAACACACCGCACGGTATGGCTTGCCTCCTGCTGTTCGCTGACTGGGCCAACTCCGAAGCCAATCCAGTTTGTTGATCTCAACTCGGCGGTGATTTGGACAAACTGGGCGGCGTTACCCCGGAGGGGCACTGCTACGAGAAGGCTGAAGGCCACGAGTTTAGCACTGGCTGCGGCTAGCGACCAACGTCTGGTAATCAGCACTATTCTTGCTGAGCGGGTTTTTCCTGTCGCGTGGAGCATAGGTGTTGAACTTCTTCACGAGCCTGGTTTTACGCCTGGGGCGGGAGGGCTGGCAAGGGAATTCGCGGATAAGTGCCAAGCGTCCCGCCCGCGAGGGAGAAGCCGGGGGCGAGACGCCCGGATGGCAGGCCAGAGGGCTGCCCCACTAATTAGCCGGTTTTGCTCTCGTCCACGACGACGTAGTGGCTGCCGCCGTTGCTCCAGATGCGGAGCAGGGTAACTTTGTCCTTCGGGTTCTCGGTCAGGCGCACGGCTTCGTCGGCGGTTTTGACGGGCTGACGATTGATTTCCTGGATGACGTCGCCTTGCTTGAGGCCGGCTTCGGCGGCAGGGGAATCGGGCTGGACTTCGGTGATGACCACGCCTTTGACGCTGTCCGGGAGCTTGAGGTCCTGACGGGTCTGCGGGTCGAGGTCGCTGACGGTGACGCCGTTGAGGGTGCCGGTGTCGGGGCCGTTCGAGGTGTTGTTCCTGGCGAGTTCTTCGCTGCCGGGCACTTGTTGGATAGTGACTTCCAGGGTCTTGCTGAAGCCGTCGCGGAGGATTTTCACGGGCACGGTGGCGCCGGGTTTGGTCTCGCCGACCGCGAGTTTGAGGTGGCGGCTGTCGGTGACCTTTTTGCCGTTGTAGTCGAGCACGACGTCGCCGTCTTTGAAGCCGGCTTTGTCGGCGGGGCCTTTGGGGACGACCTCACCGACGAGGGCGCCGGTCATTTCCTTGAGCTGGAACTCCTTGGCCAGGGCGGGGGTGACATCCTGGATCATGACGCCGAGATAGCCGCGGGTGACGTGGCCGTATTTGATGAGGCTGTCCATGACGTTGCGGGCGAGGTCAGAGGGGATGGCGAAGCCGATGCCCTGGTTGCCGCCGGAG
>Ga0187872_10001279_pt1 | contig 26140 bp, 23 predicted proteins | sample June2016WEW_16_4_FD_132973 | JGI IMG/M metagenome (GOLD analysis project Ga0187872, IMG submission 132973) | Peatland microbial communities from SPRUCE experiment site at the Marcell Experimental Forest, Minnesota, USA - June2016WEW_16_40 | ecosystem: Environmental > Terrestrial > Soil >...
TCGCCACTTTGACCCGGGTCTTCGAGGATATGCAATCCTACCCGGAGCTGATCCGACCCCGGCTGCTACCTTTTTGCTAGCCATCATGTCCCTTTATTTATGCGCGGATGTATATCACGCGGTAGCCGCGAATCGGGAGGAAGCGGCCAGCGCGGTGATCTGGAAACACAACGGCAGAGGCAACAGCGAGAATTGGCATAAAGAACTGAAGAGCGGCTTGGGGATGGAACAGATGCCGTGCGGGCAGTTCGAGGCCAATGCGATGTATTTCGCCATCGGCGTGCTGGCCTATAACTTGGCCCAACTCCTGAAACGGCAGGTCCTGCCGGCCTCGTATCGCACGGCGACGGTGGCGACGCTACGCTGGAAGGTGTATCGGCTGGCGGGCAAGCTGGTGCGCCACGCGCGCGGCTGAATGCTGCAGATTAAGGCTGACTTGGAGAAATGGCGCCTGTTGGAATCCGCGCGGGTCTGCTGCGCGACGCTACCGGTCTGAAGGAGGAGGCAAAAAAGGACGACCATCGAACCGCCACGCGGCGGTGTCTGTCGCCGACAGAAAAACCGTATGCGAGGACCTATGGGACCCTGAACTTAGACCGGGATTGGTCGCGAGTTGCCCCGCTGCTCGCGCCAACTGACTTTCCCATCACCTCGCACAAGCACAACATCGCTCAATCGCGATTCTTGGGCCAATAGAGGTATGTTGTCACTCGACGTGATCTTTAGTAGTATCCAACCCTTTGGATACTCGAGTGCAAATTATACCCTGGCAGCGGACGAGAATCTCCCCGTCCGCTGACCTCGTGGCTGTTAAACTGCCTGTGAAAGGGATCTTCCGCGGGATGGCCCGGCGGACCGAAAACCCATGATTCGTTTCCTCAGGCGTCTGTCCTTCTTCCTCTTGGTCGTCTTGCTGGTCACCGTTGTAGGTGGCGGGGTATGGCTCCGATGGCGCGCGCGGGCGAGCCTTCCTGCCCTCGATGGCGCCATTCCGGTACCGGGGCTTTCGGCGCGGGTGGAAATTCTGCGAGACGCACGCGGCGTTCCCCACATCCGGGCCCAATCCATTGCGGACGCTCTTTTTGCTCAGGGTTATGCCACGGCTCAAGACCGCCTATGGCAAATGGATTTGAACCGAAGGAATGCGGAGGGTGAACTTTCAGGAATCTTTGGCGATCGCACCCTGCGCATAGACATTGAAAGCCACACGCTGGGCTTCCCCCAGGTGGTGGCAAGCGCCCTCGCCGATCTCTCCCCCGAGGAGCGGAGTCTCCTTGGTGCGTACACTCGTGGCGTCAACGCTTTTATCGACAGCCACCGCGACCGTCTGCCTTTGGAATTCCTCATCGTGCGATACCAGGCCCAACCCTGGCGCGATATCGATTCGGTGGCGGTGGCGTTGAACCTTGCGACGGCCCTCAGCCAAAGCTGGGAAAGCGATTTGATGCGCGAGCATATCGCCGCCAAGTTGGGGCAAGTTCTCTTACCAGACGTGTTCCCTGACCACTCTGCATTCGACGTGCCGGTTGCGGATGTTCCAAAATCAACCCTTGAGAGCCCGAAACCGCTGGCCGTCAATCTGGGCAATGAAGCCTTTCCGGACAGCCTTCTCGCCGAAGCCTTGTTCCCGGCCAGAGTGGATTACGCGAGGGGTGTCGGGAGCAATAACTGGGTTGTGAGTGGATCTCACACAAAATCCGGCAAGCCGTTACTTGCGAACGATCCCCATCTTGCTCACAGCGTTCCCAGTGTCTGGTATATGGTTCACCTCAAAGCGCCCGGACTCAACGTAACCGGCGTAAGCCTTCCCGGGCTACCCCTCATACTTATTGGTCACAATGAGCACATCGCCTGGGGCATGACCAACACCGGGCCCGACGTTCAAGATCTCTACATCGAGACCTTCAACTCCCGCGACCCCAGGAAATACTTGCACAACGGCCAGTGGGTGGATGCAGAAGTAAGGGATGAGATCATCAAAGTCCGTAACCGGAGCGATTACCATCTCCGCGTCATGGTCACGCGTCATGGGCCAATCATTTCCCACGACGGCGGCCGAGACCTTGCCTTGCAATGGACGTTGCTCAGCCCGCATGCAGTAGGATTGCCCTTCCTGCGCATCAATCAGGCGAGCAACTGGCAGGACTTCACGGGGGCCCTTCGCGAGTTCAAAGTGCCGATGCAAAATTGCGTTTACGCCGATGCCGAAGGCAACATCGGCTATTACGCCGCGGGACTTGTTCCCATCCGCAAACATGGTGTCGGCGCCGTTCCCGTACCCGGTAGTACCGACGATTACGATTGGACCGGTTTTATCCCGTTTGATGAACTTCCCCACTCTTTTAATCCCCCGAGCGGGATGATCGCAACCGCCAACGGGCGCATTGTTCCTAACAATTATCCGTATTTCATTACCGCCAAGTGGGAAGCTCCGTTCCGTACCGCGAGAATATTTCAACTCCTCCGCCAGGGGGCGGCCTTCACTGCATCGGACATGCTGCGGATTCAGACCGATGTCCTGAGCCTCGAGGATGAGTGGCTTGCCAAACAACTTCTCGCGGCGGCCGGGAATCAACCGCCTTCTTCCCCCGACGCCCAGTTTGCGCTCGATCTCTTGAAAGGCTGGGATGGCGAAGCCCGAGCCGATTCCGCTGCCACGCTGGTCTTGGATGTTACCCGGCACGCCCTGCTTGCCCGCATCCTGAAACCGAAACTGGGTGACGGGCTTTCCGGATATCGTTGGCCCTTGAGCACGATATTCCTTCAGAATGTCGTGAACCAAAAACTCACGCGTTGGCTCCCCCCAGGCGATACAGATTTCCAGATGACCCTGATGAAAAGCCTGGATGAAGGGCTCCACCAGATACCTTCTCTGGTTCACAGCCAGAATCACGCGGCCTGGAAATGGGGTGATACGATCCCCCTGACCTTTCACCATCCTTTGAGCAGCGGAGTCCCGTTCCTGGGCCGATGGTTGGATGTTGGCCCTTTCGCGCAGGCGGGAACAGGTACGACCGTGAAGCAAACAACTCCTCACGTGGGACCTTCCATGCGCATGGTGGTGGATTTCTCCGACTTGGACCAGTCAATGCAAAACATAACGTTGGGAGAATCGGGCCAGGTCTTTAGCCCCTACTACCGTGACCAGTTTTCGGCTTGGTACAACGGAAGAAGCTTCGCGATGCCGTTCAGCGACGCGGCCGTCGAAAAGAGTGCTGTGCACAAGCTCGTGTTGGAACCAGGTCGATGAAGTCATTAACACACATTTCCATTTTTCTTATACGGTTTCAGCCATGAATTGGATCAGGAGTTCAATTTGCATTGTAACTGTAGCTTCCGGGCTTTTATCGTTTCGTTGCATTATGGTGGGACAAGATGCTGAGCCGAGCACGCCGAGGGATAAGAGTAGTGACACTGGGGCAGAAATTGTCTCCTTTCCAAGCGGTGACCTGACCCTCCGTGGGGCGGTATACCGGCCCCAAGGTAAGGGTCCGTTCCCAGCGATTGTTTACAACCATGGTAGCGCTCCGGGAATGTTGAGCAGTGAGGTGTTCTCGGCGCTCGGCCCGATATTTGCCAAACACGGCTGGGTGTTTTTTGGACCATGTCGAAGAGGGCAGGGACTGAGTGGCGCGGCCGGTCCCTATATCGGCGATGAGATCGAGGCAGCCAAGAAGAAAGGCGGCATTCATGAGGGTGCGGTCACCATGGTTCGTCTTTTACAAACCGACCACCTTAATGATCAGTTGGCGGGTTTGGAGTGGCTACGTAAACAGCCCTTTGTCCCGCCATCTCGTATTGCTGTCATGGGCACCTCGTTCGGAGGCGTCGAAGCTGTGCTCGGCGCTGAGCGGGCTCCTTACTGTGCCGCAATTGACGTCTCAGGGGGAGCCGAAAGCTGGTCTCTGGCGCCTGAGCTGCAATCACTGATGAGGAAGGCCGTCTTGAATGCGCATGCACCGATTTTCTTCATGCAGCCGGAAAATGACTATGACTTAGCGCCGAGCCGAATTCTCTCCGCAGTGATGAAGGAGGCAGGCAAGACGTTCGAGATAAAGATTTATCCTTCTTACGGCGATTCGGTGAAGGAGGCTCATAGCTTCGGCTATTTCGGAACCTCTATTTGGGGTCCAGAAACATTCCGCTTCTTGAATCAACATTGCGGCGACTCCTCCCACACACTTTGACGAGGCGGAAAGTGAGAGGATAAACTGAACGGAGCAAAGGAAGTCCTATATTAATCCTCATTTGGGCTTCGGCGCGGGCCAAATCGCGCCGAGCCAGATCGGGATTCAAGCAAGCCAAAGGGATCATATATTGATGACATTATTGTTGCCGCAGTGCGTCTCGATTCGCCAATCAGAATCTCGCCGGTCATTTGCGACCGAACATCTTTCGTGCATCAACCTGTTTCTCCTGCTCGTCTGCGTCACGCTGGGTCACGCGGAGTGTTTTGGGGCTGCTCAGGAACCGGCCCCACGACCGCTTGAGCTTGCATACACCGTGCAAGTGGATCGTCCAACAACACACAGGGTAGCCATCGATATTGTTGCCCGCCAGGTGGAAACAGACCATCTCGAATTCGTTCTCCCGGCCTGGGGACCGGGGCGCTATGCGATTTATGATTTTGCCAAGAATGTTCAGGAATTTTCCGCTCAGGGCGCGGACGATCACCCCGCGCCATGGATCAAACTCGACAAGCAGACGTGGCGCGTGGATGCCGGCCAGGCCGGGGGAATCGTCCACGTCCATTATCAAGTTTTTGCCAATGATCTCACCGGGTCGTTCTCGCAGGTTGACAATGCGCACGCCAACTTGAATGGTCCCTCAGTGTTCATGTACGTTGATGGGCATAAGCCCGATCCCATCACGCTAAACGTTGAGGCTCCCACTGGATGGAAAGTCATCAGCGGATTCTCGACTTCGGCAACGGAGAGAACTTTCCGCGCGCGCAATTACGACCTCCTGGTGGATACACCGCTCGAGATCTGCGGTGAATGCTCCCTCGATCAGTTTCAAGAAGGGGACAAGACCATAGAGGTTGCGGTACACACGTACAACGATGAGGATAACGACCGATCCCGCCTTCTTGCCGGGCTGAAGAAAATTGTCCACGTTGAAATGGCGTCGATGCCCCCGCCGGATTTCGAGCACTACCTTTTCATTTTCCATTTTGTGCCGGACATCTCCATGGGAGACGGCATGGAGCATTTGAATTCGACCCAAATCATCATTAAAGGTAATGTGCGGGACAGCACGCAGGAAGCGCTGGAGACGGCAGCCCATGAATTCTTCCACCTTTGGAACGTTAAGCGGCTTCGCCCCGCGGCACTGGGACCCTTCGATTACACCCGCGAGAATTACTCGCGTTCTCTCTGGGTCGCCGAGGGCATCACCACTTATTACGGCTACCTCTTCCTCCGCCGATCCGGACTCTGGACGCGCGAGCAGTTCCTCGATCATCTGGCGAATGAGATTGCCACGCTGGAGAGGGAACCGGGAAGGAATTTGATGTCCGTGGAATCGTCCAGTTTCAGTGCCTGGTTTTTCGACCGGTCGCCCCAGATGCAGGAAACGAATTTCGCCAATACTACAATTTCGTATTACAACAAAGGCGCACTCTTGGGCATGTTGCTGGATTTGGAAATACGGTCGCGCACGGAAGGACACAAGTCTCTGCTGGACATGATGCGGTTCATGTACCACGAGTTCTACCAGGCCCCCGCCACGAGCTACTACGGGCCAGGGCGGGGGTATGAGGAAAAAGACGTGGTGGAGGCTCTCAATTCCATCACCGGATCAGATTTCGCGCCCTTCTTTGAGCATTACGTCAGGGGGACGGATGCCCTCCCGTATCAGCAGACCCTGGCGATGGGCGGACTCGAGCTCCGCGCGCAGACGCCCCCTGGCGCTGCCCCAGAGTTGGGTGTCGTGGTTCAAGCCGAAACCCGGGGGACGCGGATTGTCACGATCATTCCCGGAAGTGCGGCCGACCAGGGAGGGCTCAGCCGCGATGACCTGCTAATCGATGTAGACGATCAATCGCTAGCGACCGAGGACCTTGCGACGCGGCTCAAACCCTATCCGGTGGGCGCCAATGTCCCGATCACGGCGGAACGGCACGGGCGCCGGGAAAGAATTACCATAACGCTCAACCCCCCGAGGCACAAACAGTATTCCATCGTCCCCTTGCCGTCCGCGACGCCTGAACACATAGCCATAAGGGAGGCTTGGCTTGCTGCGCAATAAACTCATTACTGTTCACCCGAGGGATTTCAGAGCCACGAGGGTGCCTTTCATCAAGCGGCTGAATTGCCACACCACATTCTCACGGAAAGTCTCCGCTTTCGTTTTGGGAACCCTGATCCTGGGGCTGCTTCCGGCTAGGCCGCGGGTTGCCCGCGATTCTGCCGCCGACGGTCAGCGCGCGGACGTGGAAGCGCTAGTCCAAGCAGGTCACTGGAAGAGAGCTCGCGCGATTCTTGAGCCTCAAGTCAAAGACCATCCCCAGGACCCCAAAGCAAGCTACCTGCTCGCGGAAGTGAAGGCGGCGTTCAAAGATTTCGACGGAGCACTCCCGCTTGCCCAGCACGCCGTCGATCTCGATGGCAAGAATTCCGAGTTCCACTTGAAACTGGGTCAGGTGTATGGAGAATTGGCTGCTCGCGCCAGCATCTTTTCGGTGGGGCCGCTGGTGCTGAAATTCCGAAAGGAAGTGGAAACCGCCATAGAACTCAAACCCGCGAATCTTGAGGCGCTCGACTCCATGATGCAGTTTAAGTTTCAAGCGCCGGGTGTGCTGGGGGGAAGTAAGGATGAAGCACGCGCCCTGGCGGAGAAGATCACACTTTTAGACGCCTGTGAAGGAAACTTGGCCCACGCGGAGCTCGCTGAACTGGAAAAGAATCCGGCCCAGGTGGAAGCATATCTGGTAAAAGCTGTGCAGGCGAACCCCAAGAATTACGGTCCGTTGATTGAACTCGCAAAATATTACAGCCGACAACCCCACGCAAAATATGATGAGGCCGCGAAACACGCCCAAGACGCCTTGCAGCTTGATGCCACGCAAATTGGGGGGTACTGGATCCTGGCGCGAGTTTTCGCTCTCCAGGAACGGTGGAACGATCTTGAACCAATCCTTGCCACAGCGGAAAAAGCCGTTCCCGATGACCTGCGCCCGTTTTATGAAGCTGCACAGGCATTATTGGAAGCCGGCAACGAGTTCCCGAGAGCAGAGGGCTTCACGAAGAAATACCTTTCGCAGGAACCGGAGGGCGGGGACCCGGACAAGGCAGAGGCGCACCGGTTATTGGGACTCTTGCTCGAGAAGGAAGGCCGGAAGGCAGAAGCGCGCGCGGAAATTCAAACCGCCCTCCAGCTCCGGCCCAACTTCCGAGCTGCGAAGGACGATCTGAAGCGATTGGAGAACTGAAAGGTCCGTGAAGTGTGATCCCCGCCCCGTCGTTTGACCCGCTCACCCAACCGTGAACTGCCTACACTGACTTCTTTCGCCGAAGCTTATGAACCAGATACAACACGATGACGCAGCCCGCAATGATGGCTAGCGCGAGGCGATCCACTCGGCCCACAATCTTGACCAAGGTGCCCCAGCTACTTCCAAAAAGAAATCCCACGTAACCAATGACCACTGCCCAGCAAACCGCGCCCAGGAAAGTAAAAAGGAAGAAAATCGAAAAAGGCATACCCAAAGCGCCGGCCAAAACTCCCGCAAATACGCGCAAGCCGGTGATGAAGCGTGCCACAAAGACTGCCCATTGACCGTGCTTTTGAAACATTCTTTGGGAGGCATCGTACTTTTTCGCAAGCCGAGGAAAGCGCCTGAGGAAACGATTGACAACGGAAGTCCCGCCGTACCGGCCTAGCATATAGCCGCCACTGGCGCCAAGGGTGGCCCCGGCGATGGCGGTAACAATGGCCGACAGGAGATGAAGCTTGCCTTGGAAGGCGAGAAATCCGGCAAACAAAAGTACGGTCTCGCCGGGAATCGGGATGCCGACGTTCTCCGCCATCGCCCCAAAGAAGACTACCCAGAGCCCGTAGCGTGCAAAGAAGTCAGACAATACTTGGAAAATTGAGTTAGCCACGACTTCCGCGATTATGCACGATGTTGGGCTTCCATCCCAAAGGATTCTAAGGGCACGTCGTTCGAGGTCACCCCGCGAAGCGCACTATGTCGCCACTAAGCGCACAACTGGCTTTGTTTGCTATAACATCTCAGGGTAGCGGGCCTCCGGCGGGTTGGGGGGGGGGGATAGTTACGATTATCTCGCTTGTTTTCAATAACATCTCAGGGTTTTTGGTAATCCATTTGATTTCAAGGACTTCTCAGCGTAGAGGACAAATTGTCGTACAGCGCCCCTTTGTTTTCATCAACATCTGGGGAGCTACCTTCGTTTTTCCTGTTGAAGCGTCGTTCGAACCGGGCCACATACGGTCAAAATAACACTGCCGATTGCCCGCGTCGCCGACGAGAAAAAGCCGGTTGATGACGGGGGGGAAAGCCTTGCAAAGCCGCATGAGTGAAGCGTACAGTTCTCATACAACTATCCTAGTCTATTGCACTGTGGTTTGTCAAGAGAAATCGGCATAGGGACTGGGCATATCCACATTTCGCCCCTACGCACTAAAGGCATGGACCACCGGGTGTCCAGCAAAATATCTGGATGTGGTACCCTACCATGCGGATTCGCCAGGCCAACGGTAAGAATACCGTGGTCAGACTGATGCACGAAATCTTTGGGAGGAATCATCATGATAGATTCGGATGAATTCGCCAACCGGGTGGCAGTGGTTACGGGGGGGAGCGAAGGGATCGGATATGATTTTTGCCGCGCCCTGTGTGAGGTCGGCTGCGAAGTCTATTTCTGTTCCCGAAATGCCGAGAAGGGTGAAATGGCCGCCAAGGCGCTGGGAAGGCCCGCCCACTACTATCAAACCGACCTGAGCGTGCCGGATCAGATCAAGGATTTCGCGGCCTATGTGCGCGAACTTGCAGGGCACATTGATTACCTCGTCAACAATGCCGCGAATGACGACAGGATTAGATTTGATGACCTTACGGTCGAGGATTGTGACCGTATGTGGGCCTTGAATCTGCGATCCTTCTTGCTCATGTCCAAAGCCTGCCTGGAATTAATTCGACAAGGCGAAGGCAAGAGTATCGTCAACATCAGCACCACCAATTACTTTTCCGGCCTTGAACCCTTCACGATCTATAACGCCACAAAGAGTGGGATCCTTGGCTTCACACGATCCCTTGCGCGCGAACTGGGGAGGGAAGGGATCCGCGTGAACATGATCAGCCCGGGATGGATTATGACGGAAAAACAACTCCGTAAATACGTGACGGAGCGGGATAAACAAGATTTGCTTCGCGACCAATGCATCAAACACTTGATTGAGGCCAAGCACGTCTCCCCCGTCATGCTCTTTCTGCTGAGTTCCGCCGCGGGCGCGATGAGCGGTCAGAACCTAGTCGTCGATGGTGGAAAGCACTTTCAGTAGCCCCGCCAGAATTTGACAGGCCCGGAAGCATGGTTTAATCTGGTATTTCACGACTCCACTGTCCGGGCTGTATTGAAAGACATTCTAAACTTTGCCGAAGGCGGCGCCGCTGACCGGCAGTGGTTTCTCTTCCTGTGGGAAGATGCGACGGCGTACCTTCGATACTTTCAGGATTACGAGGAGGAGTTATGCCGTTCACACTACCCGCGCTTCCGTACGCTCCGGATGCACTGGAGCCTTCCGTCGATAAAATGACGATGGAAATCCACCACGGGAAACACCACAACGCGTATGTCACCAACCTGAATAAAGCCCTGGAATCCGCACCCGAGTTGGCTTCCAAGAGTCTCGAAGAATTGCTCGCCCATAACTGCGCGATTGTCCCGGAATCCATCCGGACCGCCGTCCGCAATAACGCCGGCGGGCACATTAACCATTCCATGTTCTGGCAAATCATGGGCCCCCACGCCGGCGGGCAACCCAGCGGAGCGCTGGAGGCAGGCATCAAGAGCGCTTTTGGTGACTTCCACAACTTTAAAGAGAAACTGTCGGCTGCGGGGATGGGGCGCTTTGGCTCCGGGTGGGCATGGCTCGTCGCCCACGGCGGCAAGCTCGACATCTACTCGACCGCCAACCAGGACAGCCCGGTTATGGAAGGTAAATTCCCCGTCATGGGCATCGATGTTTGGGAGCACGCATACTACCTCAAGTATCAGAATCGGCGGAATGAATACCTCGCCGCGTGGTGGAATGTGGTGAACTGGGCTGAGATCGAAAAGCGATTTCATGCGGCAAAGTAGATCGCCGAAAGTTGACTTCGAGGTTTCTGGGAATTAGAGATGACTGGGCCTGGCGAGCAAAGGGTAGTGGTGCAGATTGCCCTTGCCGTTGCAAAGGGAACCTCGTGCAGGTTCCCTGAACAGCCACGGAAGCGCCTCATAAAATCCAAGACGGCGCAGCACCCTGCCCGCTCGCACACGGAGGAAAACATATGGCAGAAAAGAAAATCATTGCTGTTGTGGGAGCCACTGGGGCGCAAGGTGGTGGTTTGGCCCGTGCCATCCTGAGCGATCCGAATGGCAATTTTGCCGCGCGCGTGCTCACCCGTGATCCCAACTCCGATAAAGCGAAGGAGTTCGCCCGCCTTGGCGCGGAAGTGGTCGCGGCCGACGTGGACGATATTGAGAGCCTGAAGCGCGCCTTTCAAGGGGCCTACGGAGCATATTGCGTAACTTTCTTCTGGGCGCACTTTTCTCCCGATAAGGAATTAGCTAATGCTGCCGCCATGGCCGAGGCGGCAAAGCACGCCGGTCTTAAGCACGTCATCTGGTCCACCCTGGAAGATACGCGCCGGTGGGTGCCGCTCAGCGACAATCGCATGCCCACCCTCATGGGCAAATACAAGGTGCCGCACTTCGACGGGAAGGGCGAAGCCGACCACCTCTTCACCGACCTCGCCATCCCCACCACAATCCTTCTGACTTCGTTCTATTGGGACAACTTCATTTACTTCGGCATGGGCCCTAAGAAAGGACCGGACGGAAAGCTGGCGATCACGCTTCCCATGGGTAACAAGAAACTTCCGGGCATCGCCGCGGAGGACATCGGGCGGTGCGCTTACGGCATTTTCAAGAAGGGCACCGAATTGATCGGCAAGACCGTCGGCATTGCCGGCGAGCATTTGACCGGTACCCAAATGGCTGCGGCATTCAGCAAGGCACTGGGCAAGGAAGTTGGCTACAACGCCGTCCCCCCGGAGGTTTATCGCAGCTTTGGTTTCCCGGGCGCCGAAGACCTCGGCAATATGTTCCAGTTCAAACGTGATTTCGAAGAGTACTTCTGTGGCGCACGCAACCTCGACTTCTCCCGAGGCCTGAACCCGGCCCTCCAAACTTTTGACCAGTGGCTCGCGCAGAACAAGAGCCGTATCCCGGTGGAGTAATCCACCCTGGGACCCCTGCGGCAAACCTACGGCTACTCACGGTTGGCCCCTGCCGGTGCCAGTCACGACTCCTCAACGCCGCCTTGCAGCCTACGCAAGGCGCAGGCGGCGTGTTCGCGCACGACAGGATCGGGATTGTCCGCCGCGGCCTCGAGCCAGGGGATGAACTGGCGATCGCCGGAATTTCCCATCACCACGCACAAATTGCGCAGCCAGCCGCGGTATTTCGCGCGTTTGATGGGCGAGCGTGCGAAGATTCGACGAAAATCTTCTTCGGTAATCGAAGCCAGATTTTCCAACGTGGGGTTGAAGAGCGAAAACGGCTCGATGGTTGAGAGCTGAGGGCCGATCTCGTATTCAGAGGAATGTTCCGGATGCGCCTCGCGAGCTTTGACCTCAACCTGCATGGGTTGGAACTCGGAAAGGGTAGTTGTCGCCGCACGGACCAACGCAGAACCCGCGCTTGAATGTTCATCGCGCGAGGTATCGACATGCAACGGACCACTGACGACGGACAACGGACGTCTATTCCAAGGACAAACATCCTGGCAGATGTCGCAACCGAAAACGTTCCTGCCGATCGCCGTCCGAAACTCCTCAGGGATGGCCCCTCGAAGTTCGATGTTGAAATAGGAAATGCACCGTGACGCGTCCATCACATAAGGCTCAACCAGTGCTCCGGTCGGGCAGGCTTCCAGGCAGCGTGTGCAGGAACCGCAGCGGTCCGGCGCGGGAAGGTCCAGTTCCAATTCCAGACTGGTAAGAATCACACCCAGGAAAAACCAGGACCCCTTTTGTTCATTGATGAGGCAGGTATTCTTGCCCATCCACCCCATCCCCGTAAGTCGCGCGAAAGCGCGCTCCACGATGGGGCCTGTATCCACAAAGACTCGTGTCTCCACCTCCGGCGCCAGTGTTTCGACAACCCTGCGCAATTGTTCCACCTTGCTGCGCATGACATCGTGATAGTCCTTTCCCCAAGCGTAACGCGAAATCCACGCCCGCGGACGCGCATCTTCTGGCACCGCATTTTGGGTACTTGAAATCGCCACGAACGCGCCGGGGTCGCAAACGTCAGTCGAATAGGGAAGCGGCGTATTGTAAACGAGCCCTGCACAGATAATGGATTTCACCGACGGTAGGACTTTTCGGGGGTCCTCGCGCTTGGGATCAGCAAGGTAGCGCATCTCACCGCCGAATCCCTGCTTAACCCAGCCCGGCAAGAATTCCAAATCTCTAAGAGCCGAGGGAGGCGCAACCCCCACGAGGTCGAAACCCACCTCAAAGGCGCGCCGTTTAATTGTGCTCTTCGTGAGCATGGATTGTCATGTTAACCCAGGGAGACCTCCGGTAAAAGGAGTTATGCGCTATATTAGGTGCAGGGGAACCCCCGGCATAACCAGGAGATGATATGAGTTGGACAAATGAGCTTGCCCAAGAGGTTTCCGGCAGGGTTTTGACGGATGACGCCGCGCGCGATGCGGCAGCGACGGACTTTGGCCGCATCATCGTGCGCAGGCCACAGGTGGTGCTGTGCCCCGCATCGGCGGAAGATGTGGCGCGAGTGGTGAGGTTCGCGGGCCGGAACTCCCTCACGGTGGCGACGCGCGGCGGCGGGCACTCGCAAACCGGGCAGTCGCTTTCCGACCAGATCGTACTGGACATGACCTCGCTCAACCAGGTTACGAGCATCCGGGAAGATGCCGTCACCGCGCAGGCGGGAATCAAATGGCGGGCGCTGGCGGAGCGCCTCTCGCCCCAGCGCCTCTCGCCTCCGGTTTTAACCAATAATCTGGATGTCACCGTGGGCGGAACGCTTTCCATGGCCGGGCTGGGCGTGGCCTCGTGGCGGCACGGCACGCAAGCCGACAATTGCCTGGAACTCGAAGTGGTGACCGGCGCGGGCGAAATCGTGCATTGCTCCGCCGCGAGAAATCACGATCTGTTTGATGTCGCCCGCTGTGGCGCCGGCCAATTTGGAGTCATTACCGAAGCCGTCCTCAAAGTGCGGCGGCACGCACCGCGCTTCCGCAGCTTCTACCTGCTTTACGACGACCTCGCGGCACTGCTCGACGACCTCAAAACCGTGATGAACGATGCCCGCTTCGACTATCTGGAATCGTGGTGCGTGCCGTGCCCTCAAGGTTTCAAAAAAGTTGCAGGCCAGCGCCAGCCGTTCGCGCAATGGTTCTTCCCGCTACATGCGACGGTGGAAACGGAGGGGGGCGAACCACCCGAAGAGGAAAAACTCGCCGGGCTGAAGTTTTACAAGCATGTTCACACCGAGGAAGGAGAAATCGCGGAATTCTTTACCCGGCTTGACAACCTTTTTGCGCTCTGGAGGCGTGCAGGCTTTTGGGACTACGCGCACCCCTGGATGGAATGTGTTCTGCCCTGGCAGACCACGGCGATGTACATCTCCCAAGTGCTTGCCAACCTGCCGCCGCAAGCCCTGGTTGGAGGGCACATCCTGCTCTGGCCCGCGCGGGGGACGGCGTCGCGTGCCCCGCTTTTCATGCGCCCCCAAAGTGAATTCCTGATGGGCTTCGGAATTCTGCCAGCCGTCCCGCCGGCGTTTGTTAATGAGGTATTGCCTCGCTTGAACACAGCGAGCCAGGCTTCCGGTTTGATGGCGGGCAAGCGCTATCTTTCCGGTTGGATCAACTTCGACCATGCCGCATGGACGGCTCACTACGGTGAACAATGGCCTCGGGTCTTGGCGGCAAAGAGAAAGTTTGATCCGCAAGGCATTCTCAATCCCGGGTTCGTAAAATACGAGTGAAATAACTCGAATAGAATCAAGCTCCTATCGGACAAAAGGGGGCTTAATTTCGGCAGTGTTCTCCTTGACACCCGCAAAACCCACGTGCTACATTTGCGGGTCTTTGTGAGGTAGCCAACGCATACCTTGTGAGATCTAGCCAATCCAAATGGGCGTGATTTTTGACCAACTCGGGCACTTGTTCCTTCAGACTGTACCCACGGTCATTTTGGTGTTTCTCCTTTTTGTGATCCTTGACCGGATTTTCTTTCGTCCTCTGACGGCGGTCATGAAGCAGCGTGAGGACTCGACCGTGGGCGCCTTGGCGCGGGCGCGCGAACAGGCTGCGTCAGCGGAAACAAAGATGCGCGAGTACGAAGAGGCCTTTCAAGCGGCCCGGCAAGAGGTCTACCGCCAGCGCGAGGTGACCCGGCGCACAAACCTGGAGCAGCGCGACGCGGCCTTGCGAAAGGCGCGCGAGCAAGCCGAAGTATTGGTCCGCGACGCCCAGGCCGCGCTGGCCGCAGAGGTGGCTCGGGCCAAGGCGGAATTGGATGGCGCGTGCCAGCCCTTGGCGGAAGAGATTTCAGAAAGCCTGGTGGGACCCGATTCGACACCCACCGGGCAAGGAAGGTTGCGACTTTGAACCGCACGCTTCGCCAAGCCGCGTTGTTCAGCCTCCTGGGGATTTGCCTGGCAGGATTTGCGTCTCCCCGGATGTTATGGGCGCAGGTGTCTGCGAAGCAAGCGAATTCCGAGGCGCCCCACGAAGTGCTCTACAAAACCATCAACTTTATAATTCTCGCCGGCGCACTTGGTTACATTCTGCGCAAGCCCTTGGCGGGGTTCTTCATCTCGCGCTCGGCCTCCATCCAGAAGAGTTTGGACGAAGGCCGAAAGGCGCTGGAAGCCTCGCAATCCCAACTAAAGGCAGTGGAAGAGAAGTTGCGCGGGTTGGAAGCGGAGATTGCCGAATTCAAGGCGGCAGCTACGCGTGAAATGGAAGCGGAGCGCGAGCGCTTGCAAAAGAGCAGCGCCGAGGAAGCGGCCCGAATTCTGGAATCCGCGCGCGCCCAGACGGACACCGCCGTGCGCGGAGCCAAGCTGGAATTGAAGAACTATGCCGCACTCAAATCGGTGGCTCTGGCGGAGCAATTGATTCGCACCCGCCTGGATGACTCCGGCCGCAAGCGGCTGGTCGCACAGTTTACAGCCACCCTGGGGACGAAATCTTAGCGGTCAGCTATCAGCTAAAGCCATAGCGTATGGCCGAAACTGGTAGCTGAGAGCTGAGAGCTTATAGATCATGCCAACCGTCGTTGCCAATCGATACGCGCGCGCCCTTGCAGATGTGGTTGCATCGACGGGAAACTACCGCCAGGTGCTGAGCGAATTGGAAGATTTCAGCGCGGCATATCACCAGAGCCTGGAACTGCGCGAGGTTTGTGAAACCCCTGCCGTCAGCATGACGCAGAAGTTAAGCGTGCTGGAAGCCCTCGCCGCCAAAATGGGCAGTTCGCACCTTACGTTGAATTTCCTGCGCGTGCTGATGAGCCATTATCGATTCCCGCTGCTGGGGGAAATCGTGCTGGCCTTCCGCAATGTTGCTTATGCGCGCCTGGGGATCGTGCAAGTCAAGATCTCTTCCGCCACCGATCTGTCCCCTCAGGAGCAGGAACTTCTGCGGACGCGATTCAATGAGTTGACCGCGAAGCAGTCGGAATTGGAATTCCACCTGGAAGGCGACTTGATTGGCGGCCTCGTGGCGCAAATCGGTAGCACCGTTTACGACGGCTCGATTCGCGGCCACTTAGACCGCATGCGGGAGAAAATGTTGGAGCAATGAGGCATTGGTGATTTGTGATTGGAGAAACCGGCCCACATGCCGTTTCCTGCCCAGAAGACTTGCGGCAGAGGACGAAAGAGTTTGCTTTGCGCGTTATCAAGTTGTTTCGCGGTCCGCCGAAAACCGAGGATGCTCGCGTGTTGGGCAAGCAAGTTCTTCGCTCCGGAACAGCGGTAGCAGCCAATTATCGCAGCGCGTGCCGGGCCAGGTCGCGAGCGGACTTTATTTCGAAGATCGGCATAACGGTCGAAGAGGCTGACGAGACGGCGTTCTGGTTGGAGTTGCTTATCGACGCGGGCATTGTGAGAAAGGACAAACTTGAACGTTTGCTACAGGAAGCGAACGAGCTAGTGCGGATCTTTCAGGCGAGCCGCACAACGGCAAAGTTGCGGTGGGCGAACTCCAATCACAAATCACCAATCGCCAATCACCAATCGGTAATCACCAACGCATCGCAGTTGGGAAAGGTACTAGATGCCACAAATTAAAGCCGACGAAATAACCAAGATCATTCGCGAACAGATCGAGAACTTCGACCGCAGCGTGACGGTAGCGGAAGTGGGCTCGGTCATTTCCGTGGGAGACGGCGTGGCCCGCATTCACGGCCTTGACCGCGTCATGGCCGGCGAACTGCTCTCGTTGCCTCACGACGTGGCGGGGTTGGCGTTGAACCTGGAAGAAGACCAGGTAAGCGCGGTGCTGCTCGGCGACTACACCAAGATCAAGGAAGGCGACATTGTCAAACGTACCAATCGCATTATGTCGGTGCCGGTGGGCGAAGCCCTGGTGGGCCGCGTGGTGGATGCGCTCGGACGCCCCACCGACGGCAAGGGACCCATCATCACCGATCAATTCAGCCCCATCGAACGCATCGCCCCGGGCGTGGTCGACCGCCAACCCGTGCGCGAGCCGCTCCAGACGGGAATTAAGGCAATTGACTCCATGATTCCGATCGGGCGCGGCCAGCGCGAGCTGATTATCGGCGACCGCCAGACGGGGAAGACAGCAGTGGCGCTGGATACGATTTTGAACCAGCGCGGCGGTGATGTGATTTGTATCTATGTGGCCATCGGGCAAAAGCGGTCGACCATCGCCCAGGTCATCAAGACCCTGGAAGAATTCGACGCCATGAAGTTCAGCATCGTGATCGAGGCGAGTTCTTCCGACCCCGCCCCCATGCAGTACCTTTCTCCTTATTCCGGCTGCTCGATGGGTGAGTACTTCCGCGACCACGGCCGCCACGCCTTGTGCATTTACGACGATCTCTCCAAGCACGCCGTGGCGTACCGCGAGATTTCCCTGCTGCTGCGGCGTCCGCCTGGCCGGGAAGCCTATCCGGGCGATGTCTTCTATCTTCACTCACGGCTCCTGGAGCGCGCGGCCAAGGTCAGTAAGGACCTGGGCGGTGGGTCGCTCACGGCGCTGCCTATTATCGAGACCCAGGCCAGCGACGTGTCCGCGTACATTCCCACCAACGTCATCTCCATTACCGACGGCCAGATCTATTTGGAGACGGACCTCTTCAACAGCGGCGTCCGGCCGGCGGTGAACGCCGGCATATCAGTGTCACGCGTGGGTGGCAACGCCCAAATCAAAGCCATGAAGGGGATCGCCGGAATGCTGCGCCTGGAAATGGCCCAGTTCCGCGAGCTCGCGGCTTTCGCCCAGTTCGGCAGCGACCTGGACAAAGCCACCATGGCGCAACTGAACCGCGGGCGGCGGCTGGCGGAAATCCTGAAGCAGGATCAGTACAAACCCTTGCCGGTGGAAAAACAGATCGCCATCATCTTTGCCGGCACGGGCGGCTACCTTGATGACTTGCCGATTGAACAATGCTTGCCCTTCGAACAGGCGCTTTACGAATTCATGGGTACGTCGTATCCGGCAGTGGGAAAACAGATTGCCGAGAAGAAAGAAATCACGGACCCTCTGCGCGCGGATATGCGCAAAATGCTCGACGAATTCAAAGCGAAGTTCGTGGCGGAAAACAAGGCCAAGGCCGAAAGCACAGCTAAAGCGGAAAGTGTGGCCAAGGCAGAAAATACGACCAAGGCGGAAAGTAAGGCGAAAACCTAGGTTAGGTTTCAGGTGTCGGGTGTCAGGGAAGAACCAGAATCTGGCACAAGGCCCCTGGCACCTGAAACCTGGCACCTGAAACCTACACAATTATGGCCTCTCTTCTCGATATTCGGCGCCGCATCCGCTCGGTAAAGAGCACGCAGCAAATTACCCGGGCCATGAAGATGGTGGCAGCCGCACGCCTGCGGCGCGCCCAGGACCGCATTTTCAACGCGCGGCCTTACGCCAACCAGATGATGGCGCTGCTGTCGAGCGTCGCGGCGCGCACAACAGATCGCTCGCACCCGCTGCTCGCCGAGCGGCCCATCGAGCGTCAGCTTCTGGTACTGGTCACCGCCGACCGCGGTTTGTGCGGGGGTTTCAACACTAACCTGATCCGCGCCGCGCAGATTTATCTGGATGAACACCGCGACCGGGACATCTCCATCCTCATGGTGGGCCGCAAAGGCCGGGACTATTTTATTCGGCGGCCAGTGAAGATCGTAGGCGAGCACGTCAATATCTTTGGCCGCCTGGAATTCAGCCAGGCTCAGCCGATTTCCCAGCGCATCATCCAGCTTTACACGGAAGAGAAAGTGGACTCCGTTGATTTCATTTACAACGAGTTCAAATCCATCATGACCCAGCGGGTGATGGTGGAGCGCTATCTTCCCATCAAGCCCATTGTGCCGGCCCACGGCGAAGCGTTGATTGATTACATCTACGAGCAGCCCGCGCAGGAAATCTTCAACAGCCTGCTGCCGCGCTACGTGGAGATTGAAGTTTACCGGGCGCTCCTGGAATCGCAGGCGGCGGAACTTGCTGCGAAAATGACGGCCATGGACGCCGCCACGAACAACGCCAAGGATATTATCGATTCCCTGACGCTGTACATGAACCGCGTCCGCCAGGCGGCGATCACGCGGGAGATCATCGAAGTGGTAAGCGGCGCGGCGGCGACGTAAGAAAAGATAGAAACTGGAAACTGGAAACTAGAAACTGGTAACTAGAAACTGGAAATTGGAAATTCGAAGTTGGAAATTAGAAATTGGAAACTTGAAACGGGTGGCTGGGAAACTTTGATCCCGAAAGCTTGAAAATAGAAATCGAGCGTGCCGATCGGATCGCGGCAAAACTTCGCTTGGCCAGTTTCCAATTTCCAGTTTCTAGTTTCCAATACGAAGAGGGGATCATGACCTCCGGCTCGCCCATCAAGGACTTTAAGGATCTGGAGGTTTGGAAGGCTGCCCGCGGACTACGGCACGAAATGTGTGAGCTGGCCGGGAAGCTTCCGGATATAGAGAAATTCGGACTCGCGAGCCAAATTCGCCGCGCCGCCGTCTCGGTGACGGCCAACATCGCTGAGGGCTTCGGTCGGTTCGGATATCAGGAGAATGCCCAGTTTTGCAGGCAGGCCCGTGGTTCTTTGTATGAACTGAGGGACCATCTTACAACCTGCGTGGATGAGGGACACGTTACAGCAGAAGAGAGCGCGCGTCTCGAGCAGCTCGCGCACTCAGTGGGAAGACTGCTTAATGGATATCTTCGCTCCACGCTGGCGATGAAACGTGAAGCGGCCTAGTGCTTCCCGCGAGTTTCCAGTTTCCAGTTTTTAGTTTCTAGTTACCAGTTTCTAGTTTCTAGTTTCCAGTTTCTGTTTTCCGAAAGGATTCGCGATGTCAGAGCAGCACGTTGGCAAAGTGGTGGAAGTCATCGGACCGGTGGTGGTGGTGGCGTTTGAAGGCGGCCATCTTCCCGCGATCTACAACGCCGTACGGATCACTTCCCAGGGCTTCGAAACGCCGGCGCCCATCGACGTCATTGCGGAGGTCGAACAGCACTTGGGTGAAGGGCGCGCCAAGTGCGTTTCGATGCAGCCCACGGATGGAATGGTGCGCGGCATGATCGTCGAGGACCAGGGCGGTCCGATTACCGTTCCTGTCGGCAAGGGCACGCTGGGACGCGTGATGAATGTCATTGGCCAGCCCGTGGATAAACTAGGTCCCGTGGCTTGCCAGGACCGCTGGCCCATTCACCGGCATGCGCCTTCTCTGGAGGAACAGAACACCAACCTGGAAGCTTTTGAGACCGGCGTCAAGGTGATCGACCTGCTAGAGCCTTATTTGAAAGGCGGCAAGACGGGACTGTTCGGCGGCGCAGGCGTGGGCAAGACCGTCATCGTGATGGAAATGATTCACAACGTGGCCATGAAGCACGGCGGCGTTTCGGTGTTCTCCGGCGTGGGTGAACGCACCCGCGAAGGCAACGACCTGTGGCTGGAAATGCAGGAAGGCGGAGTGATGGTGGCGGGCGATCCCGACAAATCCAAAGTCGCCCTGGTTTACGGCCAGATGACGGAGCCCCCTGGCGCGCGACTGCGCGTGGGCCTGACGGGCCTTACCGTGGCCGAATATTTCCGCGACGTGGGCGGCCAGGACGTTTTGCTGTTCATCGACAACATTTTCCGCTTTACCCAGGCAGGAGCGGAGGTTTCGGCGCTGCTCGGCCGCATGCCCTCCGCCGTCGGCTATCAGCCCAACCTTTCGACGGAGATGGGCGAACTTCAGGAACGCATTACTTCCACCAAGACCGGTTCGATTACGTCCGTGCAGGCGATTTACGTGCCTGCCGACGACCTGACAGACCCCGCACCCGCCACGGCTTTCTCGCACCTGGACGCTACCACGGTACTGAGCCGCGCGCTGGTTGAAATCGGAATCTACCCCGCCGTCGATCCCCTGGCCTCCACGTCGCGGGTGCTCGATCCACGCATTGTGGGACATGAGCATTACGATGTCGCACGCAGGGTGAAGGCCATTCTGCAAAAGTACAAGGATCTTCAAGACATCATTGCCATCCTGGGAATGGACGAGCTTTCGGAAGAAGACAAGATCACGGTGGCGCGAGCGCGCAAGATTCAGCGCTTCCTTTCGCAACCGTTTTTTGTGACCAAGCAGTTCACGGGCCTGGAAGGCCGCTACGTGAAGCTGGAAGACACCATCAAGGGTTTCAAGGAACTCGTGGACGGCAAGCACGACGACATGACCGAGCAGTCGTTCTACATGGTGGGCACCATCGAGGAAGCGATGGAGAAAGCCGGGAAGCTGAAGGCGGCAGTATGAAAGGAAAGTCAATAGTTGATAGTCGATAGTTGAAAGTTCGAAACCCGGTCAAGTTTCACTCTCGACTCTTGACTATCAACTATTGACTATGAACTATCGACTATTTTGAACTCTTCTTATGGCCGAAATCACTTTACCCACAGAAATTCGTCTCGACATCGTGACCCCTGACCGCCTGGTGGCCCATGATGAGGTAACTGCCGTAACCATTCCCGGGAAGAATGGCTATTTGGGAATCCTTCCCGGACACGCCCCACTGCTGACGGAGCTTGCCCCCGGTGAGCTGGAGTATACATCCGGCGGCGCCCAACACACCTTGGCCGTGAACTGGGGGTTCGCCGAAGTCCTGGGCGATCGCGTCATTGTGCTGGCGCAATCCGCTGAACGCGCCGAGGAGATCGATGTGGTGCGCGCGGAAAAAGCTAAAGCCCGCGCGGAAGACCGCTTAAAGCGATTGGACGATCCGGCAGTGGACCGGGAGCGCGCGCGCGAATCCCTAACCCGCGCCATGGCTCGACTGGAAGCCGCACATAAACGCGAGAAGTAATCTTTTGTTTGCCCCTGCATCTACAAACTTCCGCACAGGGGACAACCCTTTCCAGCACGCTGCACTTTTTTCTTGACAAGTCAAATTACTTATGAGACAATAGCTGGGTATGTATACAGACCTGTTCTGCCCGAGCTTCAAATTCGCGTCGGCTGCAGGTCCGCTGGTCAACGACGAGGCAGGCCGACAAACTGTACTAATGGCAATACGACTTCATGTCCATCGGTGTAGAAGGTCCGCAAACCTGAGAACTTATTGATAATAAAGGGCCTGAAAATCGATTTTTCTCCTCCCAATCCTGACAACATACTGAAAAGAAATCCACTTACAATTAGTCCGACAAAAGCTGAAATTGGGGTGCAATATGTCCGATGAAGGGGACGGCAAATTGTCGCTTGCGAACGTCAGAAAAGGCCCGGCAAGGTGATGGATTTGGGCAAATGACGATGGGCCTCCTCGGGGTCCCACTTAACTGCCTCTACGGGTTCGAGGCTCCCTGTCACAGCCGCTATACCAACCTGGAATGCAAGACCGTAATTCCTCTTGTCAAGCAATTTGCACGACTCGCAGGGGCAGGCCTCGTGCCTGCCCTCGCTGGGGCCGAGTCGGCCCCCGTTTGGGTACCCGCAAGGGGTGCCCCTACGGCAAAGGTGCCCCTACGATTCGCCCGCATGCTGAGTTTATTGTAAAATCGCTGTGCAATTAGTGGCAGGCTCGAGGTCACGTGCAGAGGGGGATGGGCGCATGTAGGCGTAGGGCATGAGTCAGCTTCCTCACGGAACCACGAGAGGGTCAGACCCGAGGTGACGCGATGCAACACGAAGCGATCGTAGTTGTTGAGGGAGACATCACGGAACAAAAAGTAGAAGCCATCGTGAACGCCGCAAACACCTCGTTGCTGGGTGGCGGGGGGGTGGATGGCGCGATTCATCGAGCGGCGGGACCAGAACTGCTGGCGGAATGCCGCACGCTGCATGGCTGCCCCACCGGCGACGCCAAATTGACGGGCGGCTATCGCCTCCCGGCACGGTGGGTAATCCACACCGTCGGCCCTGTTTGGCGCGGAGGCCATGATTTCGAGGATGAGCTGCTGGCAAACTGTTACCGGCGGTCGCTTGAGGTCGCCATCGAGAAGCGTGTGCGCAGCGTGGCCTTTCCCGCGATCAGCACCGGAATCTATGGCTTCCCCTTGGAGCGCGCCACGCGTATTGCCGTCCGGGAAGTGCGCGCCTTTCTGGAAACGAATCCCGCCATCGAGAAGATTCTCTTTGTTTGTTTTGACCGCCACACGCGCGACTGTTACCAACGGGTATTAATGGAAAGCTCATAGGAGCGAGTCCTAGGCTTGACTTCCTGATATCGTTCGGATAGGTTTGCTCGGAAGAACCTCGCGGGTCCGTTCTATGAAAAAAATATCGGGGCGATGGGTGTGGCTGGCCTTAGGGGCCGTCGTCATCGTCTTGATCTTTTACAACCTGCGGCGGAATCCCGAGTGGAGCAATTTCCGCTGGGACTACCTTTGGCGCTCGATCGTGGGTGCGAGCCCCGGCTATCTGCTGCTGGCGACCGTCCTCGTTTACCTCTCGTTTTTCATGCGGGCGGTTCGCTGGGAGTTCTTCATGCGGCCTATCAAGGCTGCATCCTTATGGGTTTTATTTGTGGGGCAGATCCTGGGTTTCAGTTCCATCTTCCTGGTGGGCCGTCCGGGGGAACTCGTTCGTCCCGCCTACATCGCCAAAAAAGAGAATGTCCCCATGAGTGCCATGATCGCGATCTGGCTGCTCGAGCGGGTGTTTGACGTCATCGCCATGGTCGTGCTCTTCGCCGCCGCCATTTACTTTGAACCGGTGAATCCGGACACGGCCAGAGGAGTTTCGGTGCTGCACGCGATGCATGCGTGGGGGCATGTGCTCTTTGGATTTACGGGCTTGCTGATTTTGGGTCTGGTGGTCTTCCGCCTGAAGGCGGCGAGGATGACCGCACTGGCGCTTAAGCTGTTTGCTTTCCTGCCGGACCGCGCGCGGGGCTCCTTTGCCGGTTTCCTGCGCTCCTTCGGTGAGGGCTTGAGCGTGATTCGCGATTGGAAAGGGTTGGCCGGTAGCTTGGTGACGACCGCCATCCTGTGGGCGATTAATGCCACCATGTTCTGGCTGGTCTTCAAGAGTGTCCGGCACCATATGGGCCGCTTGCCTTGGCTGGCCGCCGCCTTGACGCTTTTCTGCGCGGCCTTGGGCCTGATGGTGCAGCTCCCGGGTGTCGGGGGGGGCTACCAGGTCGGCATCATTTTGTCCTTGACCGAGATCTTTAATGTCAAGGTGGAGCCTGCCACGGGAGCTAGCATCCTGGTGTGGGTCATCCAGTTGATCCCTACCCTGGCCTTGGGGTTGATCCTGCTCATCCGCGAGGGCTTGTCAATCCGCAAGCTGGAAGCCATTACCGAAGAGGAAGAGCAGGCGGTGAAGGTGCAAGATTCCTGAGGTGAACAACCAACGTGAGATGTCCATTCTGCGGGTTTGTCGAAGACAAAGTTGTGGATTCGCGCGAAGCGAAGATTGGCGATACCATCCGCCGCCGGCGGCAATGCGCGAAATGCCGCCGGCGATTCACCACCTACGAACGCATCGATGAAATCCCCTATATGGTCGTCAAAAAAGACGGCCGGCGCGAAAAATTCGATCGGCAGAAAGTGTTGGCGGGATTGTTGAAGGCTTGCGAGAAGCGTCCCGTACCCATGGGCAAGCTGGAGGGGTTGGTCAACGAGATTGAAGCACATGTGGCCGAATCGCCCGACCGCGAACGCCCGGCGACCGAACTCGGCGAAATGGTGATGAGCCGCCTCAAGAAGCTCGACAAAGTTGCCTATGTGCGCTTTGCCTCGGTCTACATGGATTTTAAGGACGTCCGCGAGTTCATGGAGGAGTTGAAGGACTTGCTCAAGGCCAAGGGGAAGTAAGCTGTAGGCAAGAGAAATTCTGAATTATGAATTCTGAATGATGAATGCCAGAGCCGGTGGGTTTATTCAGGTAAAGATGGAATTCGGTTTGTTGCATTCATAATTCAGAATTCTCTTTCGTCCCGAATCCCTAACCCCCAATACCTAGTCCCTGTTGAAGATGAACGCGCCAAAGGTCTTGAAGGTTTCGAATCCCAGCCGCTGGTAGAGCCGCACGGCGCCGGCGTTGGCATCCGTTACGGTCAGAGTGACCTGCTCAAAACCTTCCTCCGCGAGGTCCCGAAACGCCGCCTCCATCAGCGCGGTTCCCACCCCCAATCCCTGAAATGACGGACCCACCCCCACCTGTGGAATATGCGCGGTGCGGGGCCGTACCTCGGTCACGGTGAGGATTCCTGCCACCTGCTGTGTGGGGCGATGCACCGCCATACGCGACACGCGCGTCAGGAAATCGCCGCACCCCTGATTGTGGAAGATGTTCTCAATCAGCCGCGTTGCTCCCATTGTTGATGCGTATTGATCGTTGATCATTGCGTCCACGTGCTTTAGGTAGGATTGGTAAAGCAAATCCGCTGCATTGTCATGAAGGCGTTTGTCCCAAGGGATCAGTTCGATCCCGTCCCGCGCCCAGAGTTTCTCCACGGCGGGCCCGGGCTGGCCGCCCTCTGGCCATGACGCCAGCGGGTGCCCTTTCAAGGGAAGACTCATGAAGCGGCGCAGAAAGCTCTGAAACTGCCGGGATTGGAAGCAGGTGGCCAGTTCCTCCAACTCATAGTGGGGAAGCTGCGCTTCAATGCGGCGCAAACCGGGCGTGCCCAGGAGCGTCTCCAGCGCGTGCTCCAGCAAGTCGCGCTCGTGGCCCTGCCCGCCCAGATCCGGGTGCACAAACAGGTCGCCGATAATCCCTTTTTCCCCATCGTAGAAGAAGAAACAGTAGCCGCGAATCTTCCCCATGTCCAACAGGGCGTAACCGGAAAGCCGCTGGTCGCGCAAACAAGTGTTGATGATCCGGGACGAGGAGGCGAAGTCCCACCGCAGCGTGTCATTCCACGCGCGCGATTCGGCTTCCAGAAGGCTTGAGAATTCCTTGGCCTCAAACCTGCGAATATCAATGATTTCCAATTCCAAGCAGGAGTCCTTTTCTGCACTGCGCTTCCGGGAGGCGTGGAAACCCTCTCCCTTCGGACGCCAGAAAGGCGAACGATCCGATGCTGCCAGACAACACCGACGCCAGTATAACCCAAATTCGCAACTGCAACTTTGCACCCAAGAATCGCGATTGAAACGAGCGGGAGACCGCAGAAAAGGCGTTCACCCTCACGGGATGTGTGTTATAGAGATTTTGCGAAGAAATCTAGACCCACACCCGGAGGGTGAACGATGGAA
>Ga0187872_10001280_pt1 | contig 26136 bp, 15 predicted proteins | sample June2016WEW_16_4_FD_132973 | JGI IMG/M metagenome (GOLD analysis project Ga0187872, IMG submission 132973) | Peatland microbial communities from SPRUCE experiment site at the Marcell Experimental Forest, Minnesota, USA - June2016WEW_16_40 | ecosystem: Environmental > Terrestrial > Soil >...
AAGCCACGGAACGTGGATTCGGGGTATTACCACGATGTCCGCCGCACGATACCATTCACGGATGGTAAAGGCTACGAGGTCATCGCCCCCTTCCCGTATGGGCGGTACACTGACCTGCGTACAGCGTTCAAGGAATTCACCCAAGAGGGGTACATTATTCCCGATGCACATCAGTCCCCATCGGACGCTTTTGTACCAAACGATGCGGTGCAGGCGCTTCTCGCAGCGGGCTTGACCGCCCCTTCAGGTTCGGGGGAGACAGTTGCCCAACTAATAGCGGCGATGAACGGTACCGCTCCCGGCTCCGCAAGCTCCATCACCGCTGGCAAGAACGACTACACCATCATCGTGTTGTCATACGCGGGGCAGACATCCAAGTCCGATTCGCAGTTGTTGCAGAATGCCCAACCCGATGTCAAGTCGGCGATTACACAACTTGAGGGCACGGTCACCACCGAACAGCAGGCGATTAGCGTATTAGTAAGTGGGAGCACTGCGCCGACGCTGGCCACGCTGGAAACTCTTGCAGCGAGTCAGACGCCTAACCCCAATGCAAATCTTGGGCTTACGCTGGGAACAGGGGCTCCGCCAGTGAAAGACTTGTACCCAGTGAGCAAACAAGGAACTAGCTAATGTTGCATGTTCAGGACAATTCGCACCTTTATGCTCCTCTTGATTCGTCCAGAGGTCGCACGCAGTTATCCTATGAGGTTTTTCTCGGTCGCGTGCTCTCGGTGGACCAAGAGAGAATAGTAGTCACACTTGAGGACATCCGCGACGGCATGGTGTACAAGGAAGTCAACATCTTCCCCAGCGAGCATTCGTCCGTTGAGGCGACTGTCGTCCACATGCCCGAGCAATTCTCGACTTGCGTGGCATGTCACATTGTGTATTCACAGGGGTTTAGCCAAGTAGCTATCATAAGCTGGACCACCAGCAACGTCACAAAAGCCTTGGACGCCATAGCGCATCGTCCGATCTCTGGAACTGTGATTCAGGGACTCTCAGACCGTATGCGGGGTACCTATCGAAAGGCGTACCCGGGGCAGAAGACTTCTTCTTACACGGGTGGCTACACGGAAAAGATCGACACGGGTTGGGATCGTGCAGGCTATGACTTCAGCCGCGACCACCTCGACCCCGAACGTCGGCAATGGACCCAGATCACGGGTCGGCGAGTGGGGTATTCTGATGCGGGCGTCTCCTTCGTCGGTACGGTGAATCGTCCAAATGCCAACAACATCACCCCCGCCCAACTTCCTGACGGAACCTACCAGTTCGTGTACAACCTTGCTCCGGGGTCTCAACCGACCGACCGCTACGTGTCGGGTAAACCCGACGTAATTCCGTTTGTTGAGAACACGGAACTCACACAGGAATTTGCCCTTGACTATCCGATGCCTGCGGAGATTCTGCAAACGGATTTGTTTGACCAGCTTCTTGGAACTACGCAGTCCCCATGGCTTCGCACCTCAGTGGCCGCGTTGCCCGTGGCGGGAGCCACGCCCGTTACCCCGACCACCACCGTCACGACTGGTGTACCTACTGTACCCACCGCTGTCATCCCGAAGGTTTTGGCTGACAACCAGACGTACCTCATTCAGCAGGGTATCGACCATCCGTATGACACCACGGCGACCCCAGTCGGTCCTACCTTGAATGAAGGCCCCACGCCAAGGCGCAGGGCGTTCATTATGGAGAAAGTTGCAGGCACGCTCGTCGGTTACAACCGCTTCGATAAGGTAACTTACGGTCATGTGCTCAAGCCCGTCCTCTTTCCCTATACGTCACAGGGGCGCTTCGGGGCGGATGTCGATTCGAGCTATTTGGCGGTTAAGGATTCGACCAACACCCCTAACCATGACGAGGCACGACTGGCAGCTTCAGCTTTGGCAATTCGATTCCCCCACGAGTACAACACGACTCGTCTTGACGTGACCAAAGAGGGATTTACGAGTATGGAAATCGGCTCCACGCTTCCGAAGGAAAACAATCAGTTCGGTGGCGGCTATGAACATCCTCATGGTGCGGGACGATCACTAGAAGCTCACTTCGTCGGCAGCGTCAAGGCTGTTATTGGGAAGAACCGTGATGAAGAGGACGCTATCGATCTTCAAGCGTTGGGTCAAGTAGTTCTTCGACTCGGGGCAGATGACACCGAGTTGCCCGATGCCCTCCGCAGCGTGCAAACGCAGATTCGTAGCGGGGGAGATGCTCCCGGTCAGCGTAAATTGCAGTATTGGGATGCGGATCATCGTGCCCTCACACCCGGGGATTCAGGTATCAACGCTGCGGGCTACAACAAGAAGGGTGCAGAAAACGTTTCGCTATGGGCGGGGTTTGATGGTGCGGCTGTTATTCGTCTCGGTGCCCGCAATCCAGCGGCTTTGCGCCGGCACCTCGTCAATGGTTATGAGGATGCTCAAGGCGCTGTTCCGTATGCGATTGGGGATTCGAGTCGAATTGATTCTCACACTGTTGGGCGTCCTAACTATGGGGGCGGAGATTCGATGTACTCTTTCCACGATATGAGGTATGCGGGTGAGCCATCGTTGAATATGCTGCCATACAACACAGCGGCGTACAATGCGCTCGGCCCTGTGATCCCCATAAACTCGAATGTGGTGCCAGCAACTTCGGCCATGGATCAACATGGGTTGTCGCTTGACCTTCACTCAAATCAAGACGTGCTGGTTCGGGTAGGAAAGAACCCCGGGTCGGGGCAGTCCATACTGATTGATTCGGCAGGCGGCTTGGTGGCGACCATAGGCTCGGACAAGCAGGGACGTTCCGTCACGGCATCGTTTGACGGCGGCGTGCAGATCACCATCGCAGCGAACAACGGCGGTAAGGCACTTCAGATCGAGCTTTTGGGCGACATCGACATCGTTCAGAAGGGCAACTTCAGTTTCCTCTGCACAGGAGACTGGACTACGGAATGCACAACGTGGAACCACGTCACCAAGACTGACTCAATCATCACGCAGCAGAAGTTTTTGGATATCTGCTTGGCGCGTAACACAATTCATTCCCCCGATGTCGTGAATCAGCAGGGGACTCAGGTGTCCGCACCGGGAGGGGAGAGTAGCTGATGGGTAGCTTTTCAGGGAGCCTTTTTCCGATCACAGTGCCGGGGGCAATTACTCGCCACAACCCTGCGGGTGATCCTACTGTCGAGAAGTATTACCACAAGGCTCTCGAAGATGGTCGCCTGCTCGAAGCTAACATTGCCGACGCGAACAACTGGCTCCTCCAGAAAAAGCAGAAATACGAAAACGACATCAAAAACTACCTGAACATGAACCAGCTCGCTGTGGACGGTCAGCTCCCGCACGGCGCTCGCGTGCCGAAGTATATCGCGGATTCAATCAAGATACTGCAAGAGGTCAATAAGTACCAGCAGGAAATACTGGGTGTGGTGCAGGCACTCAATCAGAACCTCCAACTGCTCCTGACAATGAAGAACTCCTTGATCGCCATGGTGCAAAACAACCTGAATGCAATTGCGAACCTGCTGAACAACATCTGCAACTGGAATCTTCCCAAACTGCCATCCCTTCCGATGCTGCTGGGGGGTCACTTTCATTGGAATGGGTTCACTTTTTCCCCGACAGTGAATTTCGCGAAATCACTCGCCAACCTTCCGAAGTTCAGCTTCAACTTTTCATTCAGTCAGTGCAACCCCCTGAATTTGGGGGTTAACCCCTCCAATAACCCAGCGGGACTCACCACCTCAGATGGGACGGCTTACAACCCTTCGTTGCTCTTCATCCCACCATTGGACGGGCAAAGCGCAACACCACAGGACTTGGTTGATCCAACGCTAATGCAGGGCACGACCACTCCACCGTACTACAACCCCAACACGTTCAACCCAAATTCGTCCATGCTGGGCGCGGTGCCCGATCCCCACACTATCGTCAGCGATTACCAGATGCCGCCAGCGACGTACCAGAGCAACATCGTGAGCATCACGCCTGTTCTTCGCAACAACACCGTGGAGCCGACCGATTCTGATTATGACAACCCAAATCTAGCTGTTCGGCAGCCGAACCTCCGTAAGGACCTGATACACTACATCACGTTGCAACAGGTGGTCGCGTCGAACTATGATCCGTACATCACGTCCGCGTGGTTGTTCTACTTGCAAACCTGTCGCAATGGACGTGCGGGCAACTGGATTACGAATTTCCAAGCGGCCTACAACCAGTACATCGTGCCGTCCCTCACCTCGTTGGCGAACAACCCTGTCCCATGGAACAACGTTCTCGGTAGTTTGGGTGATTTTTACATGGGTGCTTGGAACGTTGGCACGTCCTACGAAGCTGGCGATGTTACGGTTTACAATAGTGCATTCTACATTGCCCTTACTGCGAACGTGGGATTGGAGCCCGATACCAACCCCGCTGCTTGGCAAACTCCCCCGCCCACGGGCATTGTGTATCAGAACACGCCTTCGGACATACCGTTAGTTGATGTGCTCACTGCTGCTGGCGCTGGCACGCAGGCTCAGTTGAACATTCTGTGGAAGCTATCTTACGTCGAGGCGTCCTTGCTGGGCTACACACGGACAACGATTTGGGACGGCGGGGGGGACTCGATCTACCTTTCGGGGTTCACTGGGACTGATCTGGATTATCAGCCCACCACCGTAGGCACGAACATGACAAGCGAGGTTTTGGGTTCGGGCACGGCGGCGTACCCAGTGCTGTGCCTCATTCCCACGGCGATCAAAGTGGTGTTTGATGAGGTTGTGGCACAGGCAACCCTCAATATCGCGAATGATGAGACATACCAGTCACCATACCCAAAGTTCAAGTACATCTACGATCAGTTCGCCGAAGCAAGTCTTGTGGATAGGTTTACGCAGTTTTGGCGGACATTTAATTACAATCTGTTGGTGTTACTGGCTCAAGACCCTTACCTCGTATCGTTTGTCGTGACGTATGAGGGTGCGCTGGATTCCGCAATCGATCCGTTGGGCGATCCAACGGACTACAACGTCCTGTCGGCAGATACCGCGATCCGTAACCGCAATTGGACGCCCGGGACGCCACTGTTGAACATCCCGATTGCACCCATGGTCGCCTATGCAAACATCATTCCGCCAACCTCTGCGACCAACGGCTGGCTTTCCGCGACCGAATTGGACGCCAATGCATTCTTGAGCCGTCCCGACATTCAGGCGCTTCCGATTCCTACGCAGGTCGCTATGCTGCGGACAAACATCAGCTATGCGGGGCTCACCCTTACGCTACAACAATCTGTCGCCGAGATTGACAACCAGATTGCTAACGCCCAGAGCCTCATCGCCTCGTCGCAGCAGTTGGGATTCTCGGTGACCGCCTTGGATGATACCACGTTGACCCTCTCAACGGGGGCACCAATTGCCGTGGCATTTGATCAGGTCAATTTCGACATGACAGGGTACACCAATCCCACTAATCAAGCTTCGTTCATCATTCAAAACGCGGGGAACTATGCGGGGTTTGGACAGGTCGTCTGGGATGCAACTACGGTGGGCAACTACACCGTCACTGTATTCCAAAACGGAACCCCGATTTACACCGTCACCACCGACCCCTCGGCTTCTCCCGCCAACCCTCTGACAGTGCCGTTTTCGTTCACGGGGAACTTCGCGGTGGGAGATGTCGTGCAGGTGATGGCTTCGCAGAATACGGGAGTCAACCAGATCGTCATACCGACCAGCTATTTTAGTATGCTCTTGGCGGATACAACCTCCACCCCCACAACTGCCTTGGTTGTCACGGATGCCGTAAATAGTTTCACTTCGGATGTTCCCATCAATGCCAAGGTGGTGGTCAACACCAAATCTGATGGGACCATTACTCCTGTGGACCCGTTCATTCCAGCGGTTACAAACATCACGATTGACGGGTTGAACAATGTGACGGTCACCGTGGCGACCTACCACAATTTCACCGTAACGGTTCCGCCGACGTATGTCGTATTCTCGGGTCTCACCACGGCAACGTTCCTAAACGGTCAAGCTGCTTACGTTACTGCTGTAACATCTAATACGTTCGTTGCTCGCCTCGTGACTCCCCATGGGGCTTATTCAGCCGCCGATACGGGCTCCGTACTGTACGCCATCGACAGCACGGGCGTGGTGCTTGCTCCGATCCCTGACGGAATCACCCTCGCCAACTCAGGCACGCCATCGGGATCACCTTCTGCATACCCCGTTCCCGTAGGCACCGAATACGGTGGGGTGTTCTCGGTTGCGGGGGCTGGATGGGTGACTGGCGGTCTTCTTTATGCGGGGCTAAACGGCGTCATCACTCAGGGCTTCGCTAGCCTTATCGGTAGCGTGGGCTGGATCATCTGCGTTGGCAGGGCGATCTCGCCGAGCGAACGGCGGATAACTGACAACTTCATCTACGAACCACACCTTCCGACGCGGTACGCCAGCTTTTTCTAACCAATAGAATCAGTGGTTTATCAAAATTCACCCGAATTTACCCAATATCACCCCCTAGATATACGTGTTTCGACCCATTACATTGTAAGTCCTTTGTTTTCAACAACAAATTCCTAGCCATTCCGCACTTTAGGGTGGTATAATAGAGGGGTGAGTGGTAAAATGGTACATGCACGTCTGTTCCAAGAAAGGGAGAACCGAATGAATCTACGAGCGCATTTGTTACTCGCTGTCCTGACGATCCTTCCGATCTTTGCGAAGGCGCAAGACCCTAAGAAGGTGAACGAGTTTACCAAGGCCGTGGCGCAAGCCGAGGGCTTCAACCACAAGGGCACTATCCCCGCTCGTTACCATAATCCGGGCGATCTCAAGAGTCGTCCCAACTATCCGAAGTTACCCGGCCAGATATCTATCGGCAAGGGCGGGCACATCGTGTTCAAGAACGATGCCGCAGGCTGGGCCGCACTGAGAAATCAGATTACCAAGGTGCTTGACGGTCGGTCGAAGCATTTCAACTCCAATATGTCCATCGCGCAGGTCGGCAAAGTCTACGCGGGAAACTGGCGTCCATGGGTGAAGATCGTGTCCAAGCGGCTGGGCGTGCCGCCCACCATTACCCTTGCGGAGTATTTCGAGCTTCCGCCCACGTTGGAAGTCCAACCCAACTCGGACACCCTGAGTGTGGTCATGCATTTCCCCGTGCCGCTTCCTTTGTCGCCTGTGGAACTTAGAAAGATGCAGGAGAAGGCTTGGGACAACATGGAACTGAGGCACGCATACGAGGACGACCAAGACAACCCACAGCGTCAAAACATTTGCATTTAGTAGATTTTCTTGGTATTATACGGATATGAAACTAATCCGTATTGAAATGCCAGTTGAATTGCACAGCTACTTGACAGATGTTGTCAGGCAGCATTCAAGGAACGGCCACGAGCCCGAAGAGGGGTTGATCCTTTTCCACCTGTGGGATGTCGTTACCAAGCGAGCGCAGGTTGTTGAAATGGGTGATCCCATGACTGCCACCCTCGCACCGACCGCGCCCCCACCCCAGCCGCCAAACGGCACAGTCCACGAGGACGGCTCCGTGGAGATGCGGGAAGTTCATTCAGGTGTCGAAGCCGTTTACAATAACGACACACCGCATTGTTAGGGCTTTCAATCCCTCATTAGAGGGGATTGAAAGCCATGCTGGACGACAAAAGCTTACTAGAGCTGTGTTTGAGCATCTCAGGGAAGTTCGAGGCGGGGTCTCCCTCCTACACCGATGTTACGGGCAACTTCGACGGCATGGGCATCTCCTGCGGTATCCTTCAATGGAACGCTGGACAGGGCACCCTCCAGACTCTCGTCGCTGCCATCGGCAACGCCATGGGCTGGGACAAAGCCAAGACGTTCTTCTCCTCCGACATCCAGCAGTTCAGCACCCTCAAGTCCGCCGCCGCTGTTCAATGGTGCTTGGACCATTATATCGAGACAGGCACCAAGAACATTGATTCCGGCGCGGCGGCGAAGTGGAGAACATTCCTCAGCCAGCCGGAGTCTATCGCTGCGCAAGTCTCCCTAGCGTCAAACGGCGTGCTCGGGCACGCGAAGCGCGAGGTTGCGGCGTATTGCCCTAACTTCATCGACCGCAATCGCCCCTACGCATTCTTCTTCGATCTTGTCACGCAAGAAGGCGGTATGTCCGTTGGACACCAAACCGTTCCTCCGCTCCCCTCGGGACAGACGCCGGACATCTCCGATGCTCTGGCGTTCGCGGGCGCGAACGATCCGAAGTGCCAAGCGATCTGGCAACAGAACTCATACGAAGACAGTGAAGCGCAGTTGCTCCTGCACTACGCGTACCAGCGCTGCCTGCTCGCGAGGCCGCAGTACCAGTGGGACACTCTTAGTCGAAGAGGTACAGTGGCCTGTCGCGGAGGTATAGTCCACGGTGCCGTTCTGGATTTTACTTCCATTTTAGACTAGCAATATACCAATAAATACAGTATCTATATCATGTGTAGGGGTTACACATGAGAAGTTTTATTGATTTGACGGGCAAACGGTTTGACCGATTACTGGTCGTAGAAAAACGAGGGTACAAAAAATACCCTAGTGGTGGGTCATCCGCTCTGTGGCTGGTTCGATGCGACTGTGGAAAAGAGAAAGTCGTTCTGGGAGTAAACCTTCGCAATGGGGGTAGTAAAAGTTGCGGCTGCTTGAAAGAAGAACAACGAGGTTTATACGGCAAAGCATGGGCACTGCCCGCTGGAGCATCTTCACGAAATCGCATCCTAGACGCTTACAAACGTGGAGCAAAAGCCAGAAGTTTACCGTGGGAAATAAGCGACGATCTTTTTGATTTCCTCATCAAGCAAGAATGTCATTGGTGTGGACTTCCTCCCCTAAAAGCTGAACGAAGAAGTAAAGAATCATTCAAATACAGTGACACGCCAGACGCCGTATTTCTTTACAACGGCATCGACCGAGTGGATAACAGTGTGGGATATACGGAGGAAAATTCTGTTTCTTGCTGTGAGCCTTGTAACAAAATGAAGGGGTCTATGCCAGCGAAAGATTTTGTAGTTCAAGCAAAAAGAATCGCGGCTTATGGTGGACTGACATGAAGCGCATCATCCTGATGCTCGCTTTGTTATTCTCCCTTGCGATGAGGGTAGGTGAAAGCGGAGCGCCGATCTCGGGAACCCGAGTGCAATTCAGGGTCTCGATAACCTTCGACGACGGGTACGTATCGGCCTACCGAGCTTCATCTATCCTCGACAAAGCAGGGGTCAAAGCTACCTTTTTCATAATTTCGCGCTGTGTTGGTCAACCGAACTACATGACCCGTGAAGAAGTGATGAGGCTGGCTGCCGAGGGACACGAAATCGGGTCGCACACACGTAATCACCCCCATCTCCGCCGCCTCTCGCTGGCGCGACAAGAGAGTGAGATTGGTGGATCGCTCAAGGATTTCTCGGAATGGGGGCTCCGCCCAACATCCTTCGCCTACCCCTTCGGTCAATACAACGACAACTCTTTCATCGCCCTAAAAGATGCGGGGTTTACCGCTGCCAGAACGACGGACGCATACAAGAACAACACGAATCCCTATCTCTTATCGGGGTACACGGTTAACTCGAAAACCAAACTCAAGGACATCATAACCGCTATTCAGAACGCACAGCGAAACGGAAAGTGGTTGATTATCGTGTTTCACCGCGTAGATGAAAGATTCGACAACCCGATCAACACCAAGCACGAAATCATACAGGGTTTGGTGGACTACCTCGTCCAAAACAAGGTTAAGGTCGTCACCATCGGTCAGAGAGCTACGTCCAAGTAAGCCAAATCCTGCGAAAAATCAATACTGACAACCATGTGGGATTGTGAGGAGTCGCCCGACACAGGTACGTCGAGAGGCGGGGGTAGGGCTGGCGGTTGGTTCCCGGGGTCGGGTGTGTAAACGATACTGATGATCCCATCGGCATACGACAGACCCGAGGGGGTAAACCCTTGAACCGCTGGAGGTAGTGGGGGACTGCTCGGAGGCAACCACGTTGCGTAGTTGTCGGTCATCATGTACTCGTCCGCAAGGGCGAACTGCATCCACATCTTCAGTTCACTCGCCAGCGCCACGGGCGTGCCCCCATCCAAAATCGTCAGAGCCACGGGAGAAAGCAGTATTATTCCATAGGCGGGGAACGTCACTATATCATCACGCGAGGGCTCGGGGCCGCTTGCGGTTGGGGTGTTGAATTCCAGATACCACGAGGCGTATTGAACGGTGGGCGGACTTCCGGGCAAAAGGTCCAACTGCCCGTTGAGGTATTTCTTGCCATCGGCGGCGAACCCCGAATGGTTGTTGGTCGTCGGGTTGTAGAAGGAGTCGTTGTTGTACGCCTGAATCAGGCAGGTAGCGACGATGATCTGGTCTAGGTAGTCGTAGTTCGCCATGGGTGCTCCTACAAAGGGGAAGCAAAGGCTGAAAATTCGGCAGTTTGAGGTTTCCCAACTATGGTTACTCTTCTTTAGAGAAACATTATGGGGGTATCCGCTCAAAATTTGAAAGGACAACAGTTCGGACTTTGGATTGTTCAATATGAGGGGGAACCTCAGGGGGACCGCCACAGACCCGTATGGATATGTCAATGTGTTTGCGGAACGATTAAGCCAGTTAGGGCTGAAAGTCTTCTGAGTGGCCGAAGCAAAAGTTGCGGGTGCGCTACCCAAAGGTTCAGAAAAACAAAGCTGGAAAAACGATATAGCCTTGTGAATCAACGATTTGGTAGGCTGTTCGTTCTTTGGCGTGTGGGGTCGGTGAAAATTGGCAACTCCTTCCATTCTTTGTGGGAATGCAAATGTGATTGCGGAAAGATTATCCCAGCCACAGGCAAATCCTTGCGGGAGGGGACCAAAAAAAGTTGCGGTTGCCTTCGAGAGGACATTATCAATTTGATGCGTAATTACGGGAAAGTGGCTAATGGAGTGGGGGCGTAATCATGAGGGGTAGACGCAACGATTTGACGGATAGGCGCTTTGGAAAATTGGTTGTGAAGAGCTTCGCGGGTACGACCTCTTCCCGAAATTCCATTTGGTATGCCGACTGTGATTGCGGCACTAAAGGGGTAAAAGTACGAGGCCATCAACTATTGAACGGACAAACCAAATCCTGTAAATGCTTGTGGGAAGAAAACAGAAAACGAGGATGGGATGCTGTTCGTTTGCCTGAAGGTCAGGCGGCTCGCAATCAGGTTTTGTTGGGATATAAACAGAAAGCGGTAAAGGCGGGACGTGAGTGGGCATTAACAGATGAACAAGCCTGCATTTTAATGCAGAGCATTTGCTACTACTGCGGGGCCTTGCCGTCAAATTGCCATCCAGCGGGTAGGCATAATGGCTCTTTCACATACAGTGGGATTGACCGTTCGGATAGCTCCAAAGACTACACATCGGACAACGTTGTCGCTTGTTGTTGGGTTTGCAATTGGATGAAACGGCACCTATCAAAAAGGGATTTCTTGGCTCACATTGAAAGAATTCATGTTCACCAAAATAACGTGAAAGCCGCTGAGGTAAGCGCATAATGATTACTTTTCCTGCGGTTGTAAGTCGCACCTTAGACCCGACAAACAAGAGCTTGGTCACGATTGTGGGTATGCATGATCGGCAGATTACTGATGCCGACATAAACCTTATTCAGTCGCTTCAAGATTACAAACGCCAGCGGCTCCTCAACGATCAAGTCACCTCGGGATGCCTGACTTACACTCCCTTCCAATTCGCGACTTTGGTTGCAAACACATTCTACGTCCCATCCTTCGACATCCTTTTCAACGGTGAAGTGATCACGGTTCAGGGCAACAACTCGTCTAACCTATCGCTTAATGCCGTAACGTCGCCCCCGCCCCCTACTTGGTCTCCGGGCACGCAAGAAGAGAACGCCAGACTCTATATTGCTTTTGTCGAGGTTTGGTACCAGTCGTTGAACCCGCAGACAGGGCAGGGGTACTACATCGATCCAATCACGAGCAAGCGGTACTTTTACCCGTATGGCGGGGTCAATCCCGCATCAACGAATGCCGAAGTAGTCCCCGATGATTCGACCGACCCGTTCCAAGGATTGTTTACCACGGAACGTGCCCAGATTCAATGGCGCATCAGCGTCCAGCGTGTGGGGCTCAACTATGACTTCACACAATTCAAGTTCGGTCTTGATCCAGACACCACGGACACCCCCGCGTATCCGAGCATCCCAATGGCGGTGCACCCACAGGCATTGCAAGCAAGTCCCTCTACGGGCTACACCTACACGAATATGGGCAATATCAACGGCGATACGGCGGTGTGGCGTGCGGGCGACGGCAACGTGAACAACTCGCTGGGCACGATGGACGGGTACAGCTATGCCTTCCCGCTTGCCACCATCTTCCAGAAGAACTACGGCAATTTTGACATCACCCTCAACTTGTGGGGCTCCGCGAACTCCAACCCACCCGCATACTGGCTCGCAAACCCAGTGGGGGTCAACGGCCTACTTTCTTCGGGCATCTCGGGACGCTTCGACAATCGTCTCGCCGATCAAATTTTCCAAGATATGGTGGTGGACACCCGCTCGACCGTCAACCTCGCGGGCTGGGACATGGACGCCCTTTGCCGCTACGGGTTTGGCGATCTCGTGCAGGGCGAGACCCAACTTGCGATCTCCCGTGGGGACGCATCGATCTCGCTGGCGACTGCCGAGCATGTCGGCTCGCGAATGAACTATTATGTCTCCATGGCCCCGTCCAACATCATTAACACCAACACCATCGGTTCATGGGATGGGTTTGCAAACGGGTTTAGCAGCGATCTTCGCACCTTCACCTCGACCATCGCGGTTTCGACCAATAGCAAATCTCTCGGCAACAATGGTTCGCCATGGGTCAGCGGACCCCCACAAGGTGACGCATTCACGATTTCCCTGCCGACCAACTCGACGGCGACCATCCAGTCCGTGGCTGTGACCGCATTGGTGACCAACCCATCGACAGGTGTTAATTCACCCGCCGCCCTGCTGAGGGGGCAGGTGACAATCAATGGTTTGGGCTCCAAGTCGGTGACCGTGCAGTTGACCGACGCTCTGGCGGGCACCGCATTCGACCCGAGTGCAAACAATATTTACGCGACGGTCGGGGTTCAATATCCCGCAGGATCGAGCGGTCTCACCCATGTTCCGTATGTGGTCGATGGTGGCCAATTGTTCGACAACTCCACGGGCATTACGATGCCTGTGTACGGCGTTTCGGAGTACGAGGTACAGTCGCCGCAGCTTGCGTTGCAGGCACAGGCGGTCTTTGCAGTCAACCCAGAATATTCCGACACGGTGTTCGGCACCCGAATCTGGGTGCAAATTCCGGGCTCCTCGGGAACACAGCAGACATTGGGCAGCCAAGCGTACACCACATTTATTATTCCTCGCAGCAACCTTAATGAATCTGTGAACGGTCTGTATGGCGTTTCTGCGTGGGATTCGCAGGCAGGCCCGAGCGCACTCTACCCCATCTCAAATCGTGTGTTGAATGCGACCAATTTTGTTCTGACGATTCAGCAGGCGGTTCCCACATCATCCACGGTAGTTGTTTCCTTCATCGCACAGAACACCGCTCAGTTGGCTTACAACGCCCCAGTTAAGGGCGTCACTGAGGTGGAAGAAACGGTTCTATTTGGCAACTATAGTGGACCTTCCTTTACGGTGGACCAACGTGTTGTTGTGGCTTCCAATGTGTACAACGGTGCCACCCCAAATACCACCACGGTTGTTTTGGCGGCACAGCAGCCTACCATCAGCACCTTGTCTACGGGGTGCAGCCTTAAAGGTATTTCAGGCGACGACACGGGGAATCGGTTCGTCTGGGTTTCAGATAATGCTACGCCTTCGCCGAACTTCACCGCCATAGCTATACCCGCCGCCAACATCACCATCAACACTGGCGTCGTCACCTTGGTCATTCCGGGCAACCTGTCGTCCTCTCAGTTTTTCTTTGTGGGGTCGATTCTCCCCGCATTTGACCCGCTCTCAAAGTTGATCGTCGAGACGCACTACGTTCCATATCAGGGTGAGGGTGTGTTGAACCGTGATTACGAATTCTTGCACGCCGAAGACAACGCCCTCATCACAACTAACGGCACGGGCACCGCGCCCATCGTTGGGTTGAAGGACATCTATCCGTACAACCGTGAGCTACCTATCACGGTCACCATGCCCGCTCAGCCCGGTTGGAGTGATGCTACGCTCGCCAATGCTCCGCTTGAAACATTCTTTGATTCGAACTATGTGGCAATGCGGGTGAACAACGTCGAGCACACATTCTTGGCTCCGATGCATACCAATGATTTCATTCCCCCAGTCGATAGGGACATTCGCAAGTCTATACGCTTCGTGGCTGCGGCCACAGGCGGTAGGGGGTTTGCGACGGCGGTTCCGCATTTGGGCTTTGCCATCGCCCCGCCAGAAACCCGCTCCGTGGTAGGCCACAACCTACAGGCCACCACCGCCCCAATTACGCTGTACGTTAACAACGTCACTGGCAATGACGGTAATACGGGTTTGTCGCTGGGTACGGCGAAGCTGACGATTTTATCCGCAATGAACGAACTGCCGCCCATCCTCAGCTTTCCGTGCATCATCGAGCTTGCGGATACTGGGGTGGCGTACAGCATCACCAACATTCAAAGCATTGGGGGGTTGGAAGAAATCACGTTAGGCGACGGTGTAAGTGAGAGCCTTTTTGCGTTCGCCTTGGCCAACTTGTCCCGCGTGGTGCAGGGTGAAGGTCGTCTGGTTATCTCAATTCAGTCGGGGGCAACTGACCAAGCTGTCATCGACGCTACTGGGTTTGCGGGTACTGGCACAGGCCCGACGTATGCGTTCTACACCGACACAAGCCGCGTGATTTTTAACGGTATCCTATTCAAGGGGTTCCAAGGCACGGCTATCAAGGGGAGAAACGCCGACATTCAGTTTGTGAATTGCAGTTGGCAGGACAATCTCCAAGCAGGCTCTTTCGAGGAGGCGTGCGGCGTCGTCATCGACGGGGGCACCATCACCATGTCGAATTCGAGCCTCGGTCAAATGGTCGGTACGGGCGGAACAAGCATCAGCGCCACGAGCGTCAATCTCGCCATTGATCCGCTCGCAACCGCCACCGCCCCGTTCTTCGTTGTGGAACGTAGTTCGAGCTTGACGCTTCAAACGCACGGCATTACTGGCACACAGGAAACCAATTTCCCGGCTGTGCCTCCGTTTGCGGTTGTGGCTCAGGCGGAATTGAACAGCAACATTGAAGTCACGGCGGACTTCGTGACTCAGGGAAGCTGCGTGCTTGAGGCGCAATCAGTTCTGGCTCAAACTGCAACGACTTCGTTTCTTGGCGGCGTAGTGAAGGACGCAACAAGTAGTACGGTAACGCAACTATAAGGATCAAAAATGTCTAATCCGCTAAATCTCGGTTATGTGGGTCCAGCATCGGCGCTGATCGACAACAACAACATTCTGACCGTTAGTTGGTTGCCACCAGCAGGTCCCGTTTACACGAGTTGGGGAATTCTCCTCAATGGAAGTCTCACCGCCACCATACCCGCACCAGTCCCGTACACGGGAACACCGTTGTTCTACACGACGGTCCTGCCCGCAGGCCCATGGACAATGGACATACAGACTGTGGTTGCAGGAAGTCCACCCGCGACCTACGATTGGGAGAAGTACAATTCCACCCTCAACACATGGCAGTCCGTGGCCGTGCTGACACCTCCATATCTCGCTTTCCCCGACGCCATCCCTTCGGCGGATGTCGCGTTCAGCAGCCTCACCCTCGAACTCGGGCAACCCCTGACGGTTACGCTCCAGCCCGCATATACGGGTGCCGATCAGTGGCAGGTTATTTGGCCCGATGGCACGAGCACGGGGTGGTTGCCGCTCTCCGCATCCCTCCTGACCAAGCAGTTTTCGATATCGGGGCCGCTGGACGTTGTGATCCAGACCCGCAGGTTGTACACATCCTCGATTTACAGCCCAGCAGTTACATTGATGCGCCAGCTCGCGGTCCAGATATTTGTGGTCGATCAGCAGTTTACGGGAACAACCGTCACCTCGACCTCCTTGACGGGTACGCTCGGCATCGGCGGTCAACAGGGGTTTGAGATCACAGGCGCATCAGGTGTGACGGGGGTCGCTAACCCATGGGAAGTGATCGCTCGTTTCCTCGTGCGTGATACGGTCACCAACGAAATCAAGCTTGGAATCGCGACGACTCGCTTCTCCAACGCCTCGTCCATATTGGGCACGATGGGCATCGACGTGTTCCCCATTGAGGGACGACCGAAGGAAAAAGAACTGATCGTACCTGTCTACGAGAACAGCTTCAACCCCCTCACATCCTCGGTCCCCGTGAGCATCACGACATCACAGTTGCCGACAAGCATCTACGTCGGCAAGCCGATGGCGGAATTCCAGATGCAGGCGTCGGGCGGAAACATCCCGTATGCTTGGTACACGGACGGGCTGCCCGATGGCTTGAAGCTGAGCGTCAACGGTGTGCTGAGCGGGACCCCGTTAGCCTTGGGCACCAACTCCATAAACTTCGCGGTGCAGGATTCCAGTGTGCCGTTCTTCATTGCCGAACAGTCGTTCCCCATCACAGTGGGCACCGATCTACTGGTGGAACTTGCATTGGGCCAGCATGATGCCAACGGCAACCTACTGTCTCAATTGGGGACTTCGCTCGGTGTGGCACAGGTTGACACGCCCTACTCGGTGCAGATGCAAGTCGGGAACATCAACCCCTTAAACCCATCGTCGGGTGGGTTGCCGCCGTACACGTGGAGCATCCCTGCGGGCAATTTGCCCATCGGACTCAGCATCAACCCGAACACGGGGCTGTTGTCGGGCGTGCCCACCACGTACAACTCGACCACGGATTTCAGCAAGACATTCTCAGGGGTTGTTCAGGTGACGGACGCCGTTGGTGCCATCGCCACGCAGACGTATACGATGACATTGAAGCCCGCCGTGTTGCAGTTCGGCAACCTCTCCCAGCCAACCATCTACGCTGGGCAACAGTTCAAACTCATGGTTCCGATCTTCGGCGGGATATCGCCCTACACACTTACGACCTTTCTCATTTCTCCTGCGGATTCAACATACTATGCTACGCCCGTGACACAGGCAAATATAGTAGATGGTCAATTTCAAATAGATGTAAATTTCCCACCCACGGCTTTGGGCACACACACGTTCTCATTGCAGATTACCGATCATTTGGGTCATACGCCCTCGGGTTTGCCGACACAGTTCACCCTCACTGTCGATGCCGCTCTTAGCGACCCGTTTTTCGTTCCCGCGTTCGTTGACCATGTATGGGACTATGCGGATGTGGCCAAGTCAACTCCAATCGCCATCACGGGTGATCTCGCTGGCTTTACCCTTGGTGGGGCGTATGCCAGCTTGCAATCAGTGGCAAACACTGTAGGCGGCAACACCACGTACACAGGCACGCCGGGATTTTGCAGCGGTGGTGGCGGAAACGCCTATGTGGGTTTGACTTTTGTTGTCTCAGGGTTCCAGAACCCACTGAATAACGGTGTATTCGCCTGCTCCGCGTCATCCTCCTCGCTGCTGACTTTGAACAACACGGCTGGCGTGATGGAGAATGATTTTCCCATCAGGCTGATATTGACATCCGTAGACGCTGCCGTGGTAGGGTCACTCACCGATCCTGACGCCCCGTTTGCCACCACGACGATGTACCATGGAGCCATCACGGGCGGGGCGAACAACGCACTCGTCGGACAATCGTTTGGCATTACAGGGTTTGCAAACGCAGGGAACAATGGCTTGTTCAACTGTGTGGGTTCGACCGCGACTACGCTGACGCTGAACAACACGGGGGGAGTACACGAGTCGCTTGCTTCCGTCACGTATGATTTGACTTCGGCAATCCGAGCCGCCGCTGCATCACCCGTCGCCACAGAGTTAGCAACGGCAGCGGCGTATGCCATCCTCGGCGCTTCTGCGGTTACCAACACAGGCTCCTCCGTCATCGATGGTGGGAATGTGGGTTCCTACCCGACTAACAGCATCACCCCCGGAGGGTGGACCTTGACCCCCCCAGCGGCAGTGGTCACAGCGACCGCCCAGAACCAGACAGACTTGGCCAATGCCATCACCTACTACGAGGGACTGCCCGCAACTTATACGCTCACTACCGCTGACCTTGGAACGCAGACCTTCGGCGGGGCACCAGTTGGTACCTACTATGCGGGTGTGTATGTAAGCCCAAGCTCTATCGCCATTGACACCCCGATTGTCCTTGACGCGCAGAACAACCCGAACGCATTGTTCGTGTTCTACGCGACAGCTTCAACCATCACCCAGCAGATCGCTGGAACGATGACTTTAATCAATGGTGCGGTGCCCGATAATGTGATCTGGCTCGCTGGAAGCTCCTTTACAGCCATCGGCCCGGGTGCTATTACTATGGGCAATATTCTCGCCCACGCAAGCGTCACCCTTGGCGGCGGCACGCTGGAAGGCAGGGCACTCGCCAACACTGGCGCAGTAACTATCTCGACCGCCGAAACCATCACGGTGCCAGCCACGTCTTCCGCTTTGACCACGATTTATACGGGAAGTTTTCCCGCATCCCCACCGCTGTCGGGCATATTCACTGTTACAGGATTTGACATAGCGGGGAACAATGGTATTTTTAGTTGGGTGTCCAACAGCCCAACTCAACTGATTTTGGCTAACCCCAACGGTTCGCTGACCATCGACTATTCCGCAGGTAGCCCACCGACTGCTACAGCCACCCAGTCGGCTCTAGCGATTCAGTCAGAGGCGAAGGCGTTGCAAGCCACGGTTCTGTCAAATGGCATCGCGGTCGCCATTGACCCAGTGATTCCAGAAGTGGAATTCAGTGGACCTCCATCAGGGATTTACGGCAATGCTCAGGATCAAATACCCCTCCTGCTTCAATTAACAGGCACCACTGTCGCTACGGTGTCGCAGGCGTATACCATCTTGACACATGATGATGCTGCGTCCCTCGGTTGGATGCAAGGCACGGACATCGGGATGATAAGCACGGTCACACGCCCGTATGTCGTCGGAGAAGTGGTCGGCTTGAATCCGCGTCAGCCATACTACAACTCGCCCAACGTTCTTGCAGTCACCCCCAATCCCGCACCGAGTGATGCTCCGTGGTTGGCCACGGTGCAGAGCGGCTCCAACTTGCCCCCGGGTCTTTCGCTTGACGCGAACACGGGATTGGTATATGGGACACTCATGGGTACGTTCACGGGCACCAGCGTCATCCAATACATAGGTGCTTCAGGTGTAATCCACGGGACAGTGACGATTACTTGGACCACCTATCAAAGTGATTTCCAGTTGACAGATAACATCATCGACGGGGTACTGCTCGGCACGTCATACCCACCAACTAGCAATATTGCAGTGCCTAATGCGATCACCCCGCAATCGGCATCCATAGTGTATGGAAGGTTGCCAGCGGGTCTACTTTTTACGGGCACGCCCACGGGTCAGAACTTTCTGATCACAGGCTCGGCTACGGAAAGTGGGTATTTCGATGTTTGGTTCCGAGTAGTCGGAAGCACGGGCATTGCGTACCTGTATCATCGCTTCTCCATTGATTTCGTTGCACCATTGACGATTGTTAACACGTCGCTACCAAATATCAGTCAGCAAGCGTACAGTGTGCAATTGCAGGGGTTCGGCGGGACTCCGCCCTACACATGGTCGGCAGCTTTCCCGCTGGGGGCGTTGACGTACTTTAATTTAAGTTGCAGTTCATCAGGGTTAATCACAGGCACGTTGATAACTCCTCCGGGGGCTAGCCCAACCGACTTTGGCAACGTTACAGTCACCCTGACAGATTCCCTAAGTTCTACCACCACAGCACTGCTTGACCTCACGTACAACAACAGTTTAAGGATCACGACGCCATTGAATGGCATAGCGGCTATTGTTCCTAGCGACTCCGAGGGGTATTCGTTCCAGATGCAAGCGGCGGGTGGCGTGCCACCATACACGTGGGCCGAGACGGGCGCACTACCAACAGGCATCTCATTCGCGAGTGGTGTTGCCGCCCCGTATCCCGGAGGTGGTTGGTTCTCGGGCACTTATACTGGTGTGATTGTGTCGCCATCTACGGTGTCAATTTCGGTCACGGATAGTGTACTCAATACTTATGGGCCATTTGCATTCACTATAACGACGGTACCGCTTAGTTCGCTTGCGGCTATCAATGACAGCGGAGTGGGTCCAGTGCCGCGTGGCGAGGCATATCAAGGAACGCTATCAGCGGTGTGCATGACGCCTCCGATACAGTGGCAGATTGCACCGACCACGCAATACCCAAATCTTCTTCCAAATGTACTTGGTGTGGGCTTGTCGTTGCAGGTCAACGGTACGGGCGCGACGGCGACGATTGCTGGTGTGTATTCAGGTCCTATAATCCTACCGACGAGCCCGTACCCTGTCAGGGTCATTGCGGTAGACAGTATCGGCAACACGGCTGAGGTTATTGTAGAACTCAGCACCGACACGAATCTGGCTATCATCGGGTGGGATACCGTTCCTGCAACAGGTATTCAGCCGTTTCCGTTGCCAAATGCGGTTATCACAGCTACCTATGGACCAATCCAACTTGTCGCAACTCATGGCGTGCCGATATTGGTAGGTGGGGTTGATGGTGGGGTGTACAACCAGTACAGTTGGGGTGTTAGCCCACCGTTGCCTTCGGGTCTATCCCTTTCGGGGAGCGGGGCGAATGCGGGTCAGCTTTCAGGTTCAGCAGGTACATTGTTCAGCACATCTATCACTTTCACGGTGTCGGACAGCCTCTCGCCAGCCAACACCGCTACATACACCACGACGTTTGCCTCGCAGACATCAGCGTTGGCTATCACTACGACATCGTTGCCGAATGCGACCGCAGGCATTCCATATTCGTTCCAAATGACAGAAACGGGAGCAACGGGTGCCTACTCATGGTCCATCACGTCTGGCTCCCTACCTTCGGGGCTTTCGATGTCGTCCGCAGGTTTGATCACGGGCACCACAGTTCAGGTGTTGGGACACCCAATCAGATTCCGTGTGACGGACAGCACGGGTGCTTACTCCACCAGATTCCTCACCCTTACGGTCCTTTCGGGGTTGACGCTGTATTCGGGTATCGATTACTCCGACTACAATGTACGGGGTCTATGGCTCGCTGCCAACACCTATGTGGCAAGGGATTTGGTTATCAGCGGCGGTGTTTACTATAGCTGCATTCTCGCTAACACAAACCAAGCACCACCAAATGCGACTTATTGGGTACCAGCGGGATTCCTCGGATATGTTGACACAGGCAATGTGGTTTCCATCTCGCCGCGTTCGAACCTGTCGTTCTACGTGGTCGCCACGCACGTGGTCAGCACCAGCCCAAGCCAACTTACGGTGACCGTTAGCGGTGGGTTTACTGGGACTGTTGTGTCCCTTACAGGACCCTCGGGAAGTGCGGTTGCTCTGATTCAGTTGACTGGACCCTTCTCGGCAGGCACCCCCACTAATGCGCTTATTCCCCTGACCATTTCGGTAACGGATTCTGGTGTTACGGCTACCGCGACGTTTTATTGGTGGGTTTACAGCGATGGGGCGTTGCGGCTGCACGCTGACAATGCATTCCCGACCAAATTGACGACTCCATAAGGATAATATGGCTACTGTATCTGAAAACATCATTGTGACCGTTACGGGTGCAAATCCGCAAACGTTTAACACCAGTGTCCTCATGAATACCGCTACGGGCACCACCGTTAGTGGACTCCCCCTTAGCATTCCTTTGACGGGCATCAACTCAGGCATAGATACCGTCGTGGCAACCATGCCCTCGCATTCGCTCACGTCAAATCCAGCGGAAATTTCATGGCAGCCAACGAACGGTCCTATTGCGCTTGCTGGGCCTGTATCGGCCTTCTTCTACCCACATGTTGCCGACCGTTTTAGCAATCCCGCCAATGGGATATTTACTTACTACTACGCGGGAACCGCAATCTCCCCCGCCCTCCCCGTCACCTTCGCTGGGTCCGTCACAAACATAAATAGTCTATTGTTCAACGATCCGACTGTGCCGGGGAACCCTCCCTTGGGGTATGGCTTTGACCCCGATGTCTACCCAATGTACACAGCCGTCTTGAACTCCGCTGGAGCAATCATTAACCACGTCCAAATGCCAAACTTCGGTTTTACGGGGCCCGGACCAGCATACTGTATGGTGGCTACTGGGTATTTTGTGGTGGCGGCGGCGGGAAACATCACATTCAACATTAGCCACGATGATGGCATGTTTTTCGCCATCGGACCCTCAATTGCAGGCCCGGTTGGAGTTGCAAATTACGTCAGCGGCCCAACTATTAACCTTGATTCAGGGGTTGCAACCGCCAAACTCGGTCTCGCCTTCGGTGGGGCACAGAAGATCGCTGGAAACAACACGGCTGGGTATTTCCAGAATGAGCAGTATGTAATCAGCTTTTCCGCACCGGGCGTATATCCGTTTGAGTTTGATTACTGCCAATACATCGTATACGAGACCTTGTGCGTGAGCACTACGCATGGGAATATTCCCCCCATTTCTTTATCGGCCCCTCCCCCTACGGGGGCTACTCCAAGTGGACAGTTGCAACTAACGCCAACAGGCGGCGTACCGGGATTTGAAATTCAAGGCACAAGTGATTCCTTACATCTGGCAATTTCAGGTGTGACTTATACCGCCATTCCGTACATCCCTGTTTTAGAGGGTGTGACGGGTGGCGTCTCTCTTTATGACAATGCATCACTACCCCAGTTTGATTTCGGCAGCGTAGTCTATCCGCCAGTAGGTGGGGTGCCCATCACTGCGGGTGCGGCCATTCAAGCGAGTGTAGTCAGTTTGTCGGGGGACAACACAGCTTGGCAGGGCTTGTTTGAGCTTAACTATGACAACAATCCCCCCACAGGTTTTTATTTTCTGGCATACAGCGGCAACCCCGTGGTACCCAACGTCGATGTCACCAACCTGCTGATCACGGCGAACGACATTGCGTGGTATGACAGCGCGAACAACAGTGTTGACTTGTTCACTGTTTCTAGCGGCGGGGATTTGCAGTACCCAATACAAATCGCGTACATGGTCATGCCTGATCGATCTGGGATTACGGTCGGTGGCGGACCATTGCTTGCTAACGGTACGGCTCAAACCCTTACTGTCAATCTACCTAAGCCGATGAGCCCCGAACAGCAGGGATTGTACGGCACGGGCAATACGGTCAACGCTCCTACGGCAAGTTGCACAGGCGGTGTGACCGTCACTACTCCCCCCACCGCAGTTTTGAACGGTAGTGGGTGGCTTACAGGTTGGACCATGAAGGTCACAGTGCCTTTGAGTGCGTCTAGTGGTTCTTTCCAACTGACCTTCGGCGTTACGGGCACACTCACGTACTTGAGCGGCAATGCGTTTACGACTGGCACTGTTACCTACATTTCAAGCTCGACACCTCTTGCCACTATTGCTACGGTGGGCAACTCGTACACTGCCCCCACAAACTACTCCTTCGTGGTCACGGGCGGCATAAGCGGCACCGCACCAAACTATACGATTGCTGGAAGCATCACGCTGACGGCGACTATATTCAGCACGGATAACGGTGCGTTCACAACGAACAGCTTTTTCCGCATCCAAGGTGCGACAAAGACAACGATAGGCACGGGCACCGTGACCGCTGGACCCACCCCCGTCGTTGGCGGCTACCACACCACCATAGCTCTTACGGTTGCAAGTGTCTCCGGCTGGGGCACGCCTCTCAGCCTCGGGTACTCAGCGACAGATTCATTAAGCAGTTATGTTCTCACCTACACCGATTCAAACACGTATGCCAACTGAAACGCCGTTCCGGGCGGTGGTGGGGGTGGAGGCGGCGGTGGCGGTTGCTTCACCGCGAGTGTTGAAATTGAAACTCCTGCGGGTCTCATGCCGTTCGGCTGTTTCCCAACAGATCAGCCGTTTGAGATCGTCAACAAGACAGGTACACACTTGGCGATGCTCGTTGTGCACGAGAACTACACCGATCAGATGGTTGTTTTTGATGGTGATCGTCTCGTCACGGTCGGGCATGGTATGGGTGTTGACGGTTTGATGTCTGCGGCTGAAAAGTACCCAGACCTGCCCCGTGTCCAGTTTACGGGCACGGTGTACAACCTGCACATCCTGTCGGACGACCCAGCGGATAAGCATTACATCCTCTGGAACGGCGATGTGGCGCATAACAACAAAATAGCACCGCCAGTGTAAGGAAGAGACATGGCCACGACAAACCCGTACCAGTACGCTTACAAAGGTCCCCCGTTCAACTGGCTCGGGCACGTTTCCACGACTCAGTGGGACGCCTTCAATAGCTGGTACACGGCTTTGGGAATCAGTGCGTCCCCATCCCCTACCACGCCCGCTTCGCCCGGAAGCACGAGCACGAGTACGACCACCCCGCCTAGCACGGGAACCGCCACTCCCGCCACTCCTCAGACGAATGCGGCAACTCAGTCCGCCGCTACCCTCGCAACGAACTTGGTAAAGCAAGAAGAGGGGCTGGGACCAACTTCTAACGGAATCACACACGCATATCCTGACCCTCCGGGGCAAACAAGCGTGTATTCCATCGGGTACGGGCACAAAATCATTCCGGGCGACGGTCTTTCTCCGACCTCAGCGATCACGCTGGATCAGGCAAGTGCGCTCCTAACGTCGGACATGAGTTCGGCGACCAACACCGTCACCAATTCCGTGAACGTCCCATTGGAGCCGTCACAGCAGGCGGCTTTGACTTCGTTGTGTTACAACATTGGCGGTAGTGCTTTCAAAAACTCAACGCTGGTTGCCGACCTTAACAGCGGCAACACGGCGGCGGCGGCGGCCCAGTTTAATAGTTGGGTGTACTCTGGCGGAACTGTAAATGCGGGGCTGGTCGCCCGTCGGTTGAAGGAGCAGGCGCTTTTTAGTACAGGGGTGATCTTGACCAACAGTGGCAACCCGATCATGGCTGCCAACGCCAGCAACACCACCGGCAGCGGGTCGATGGTGACCCCTCAGCTACACTACCAGATTCGTGCCCAGCAGTTACGAAAAACCGCTGGCGCTATGGAGCAATACTACCAGACGGTCAATGACGACAAGCTCTCGGCCACGTTTACTAAAGCCGCATGGCAGCCCCCACAGACGGGGTATTTCCAGTACGTTCATCGCGACGACCACCTCCCAATGATCGCAATGGGGAAAATCAAGAGCTACCTGAAAGAACGGCTCCAGCGTCAGGATGACTCGGTTTTCCACATAAACCACGCCCGCAACATCATTGAAAAGGTTGAAGATAAGGCACAATATCAGTTGGATGCCAAAACCCAGATTCCCAACCTGATTTCCCAGATCAACAGCTATTTCTCTCTTCCTGCATACGCTCCTGTTCTAGTGAAGGATCAGACGGACGTATACCCAGCGGGTAGCACTACGCCTCGGTATCGGGTTCACGAGCTTGATCCTCCGACAGTTTGGGAAATGGAACAACACGGTCGTGCACTCCCGGGCGGACCTGTTAACTTGAAGGAAACGCCACAGACCACGACATCACAGACCACGGCTTAACTATGTCATTCGATTACAACGTTTTGGTGATTGACCCAAACACGCAACAGCCTATCGGTGCCTGCGACCATCAGCAGAGCTTTGAGCGGTATGTTGTTGACTTTAACGATTTTAGGACTCTTCATTACGCGGAAAATACCTCGCTGAACATTCGAGCGCCCATCAACGGTGCCTCCTTGGTTCAAATGTGGATTTCGGGGGAAGAGGTTCAGTCGGACGATCCGACGTATGGCTGGTCGGTGGTGATCGACCCCAACCGAATTGATGCCTACAGCGACACGGATGTGTTCTACAAGATCATGTTCAACCTGCCCGTCCGCATCGTAGTCCCTCTGATCGAGGTGTCGTATTTGACCACGCAGGGATACTGCCTGAAGTGCAGTGCGATGGGTTTCTTGAACGATTTCAAGAATTCGGCCTCGGGAGGCTTTGTACAGATCACCCAGCAGGCAAAATTGGCCCAAAAAGGACTGAAATGGATTCTGACCTCTCAATGCC
>Ga0187872_10001284_pt1 | contig 26031 bp, 21 predicted proteins | sample June2016WEW_16_4_FD_132973 | JGI IMG/M metagenome (GOLD analysis project Ga0187872, IMG submission 132973) | Peatland microbial communities from SPRUCE experiment site at the Marcell Experimental Forest, Minnesota, USA - June2016WEW_16_40 | ecosystem: Environmental > Terrestrial > Soil >...
GACCAGGCGCGGCGCATCGTCGCCAACATCTACAAGCTCGTGAACGTGCTGCTCGTGGACGACCTGACAAACCAGTCCGCTCTTTTGCGCGACCTTTCCCTGGTGAAAGTCCGCGCGGCGGGCGAAACGCGCGCGCAGGTGCTGAAGTTGGCGGAAGTTTTCAAGGCGCGCGTGCTGGATATCGCTCTGGAGTCGATCACCCTGGAACTGACTGGCGGAGAAGAAAAAGTGGATCGCTTCCTCGAGTTGCTGACGCCGTTCGGTCTGATGGAAGTGGTCCGAACCGGAATCGTGGCGATGCGGCGCGGCGTCTCGAAGTCTCCGACGGAGGTCGCCAAGCCAGCGGCCGCCGCCCCAGCCGCGAAGGACGACACTGTTTCCTATTCCGTGTAGCACCTGGATGACGGCTAGGCGGACTTTCTCTTTGCGTGCCCTTTCGCTGTATGCGGTTTGGGTCTCAATGCCGCGAGAAATTCCTCGAGCGGCCGGGTGTTGATCACATCCTTCTTTTCGATCCAGCCTCTCCGGGCCGTTTCCACGCCGTATTTCATAAACGTCAAATTGCCCGCCGAATGAGAGTCCGTGGAAATCACGATCTTCACCCCGCGTTGCTTTGCCATCCGGAGATGAACGTCGCGTAGATCGAGGCGGTCCGGATAAGCGTTGCACTCCATCGCGACGCCGTGCCTGGCCGCGGCATCGAGGACCTTTTCCATATCGTATTCGAAGGGATCGCGCCGCAGGACGAGACGGCCGGTGGGATGGGCAATGATCTGCGTGTAAGGGTTTTCGATCGCCGCAAGAATTCTTTCGGTCATCTCCGCACGCTCGAGGTTCATGTACGAGTGCACCGACGCGACGACCACGTCCAGCTGAGCGAGAACCTCGTCGTCCAGGTCGAGTGAGCCGTCCTTCTTGATGTCGACCTCGATCCCTGCAAGGAGGCGGATTCCCCGGACGCGCTGGTTGGCCGCGTGAATCTTCTTGATCTGCTCGAGCGTGCGCTTCTCATCCATCCCATTCGCGACGGTGACAGCCTGCGAATGGTCCGTAAGCGCGATGTACTCGTATCCGAGCTCGCGCGCCGCCTCGCCCATTTCTTCGATGGAGTTCTTGCCGTCGGACGCGGTGGTGTGCATCTGTAAATCGCCGCGAATGTCCGCGAGAGTGACGAGTTTAGGCAGCTTGCCCTGCGCGGCCGCCTCGATTTCGCCGGTCATCTCGCGCAGTTCCGGCTCGATGTAGGCCAGCTTCAGCTTTCCGTAGATTTCCTCCTCGCTTCTGCTCGCCACCACGCGCCCGCCTTTGAGCGTGGTGAGCGCGTATTCGTTGAGCGTCCAACCCATTTCGTTCGCTCGCCCGCGGAGCGCAACGTTATGTTCCTTCGAGCCGGTGAAATAGAGAAGCGCGGCCCCGAAGCTCTTTTTGTCGAGCAGCCGGACGTCAACTTGCATCCCGCTGGTGAGCTGGACGCTGACTTTGTTCTCGCCGTGCGCGAGCTCCCGATCGATTTCCGGGTATTTCAGGATGTGCTCCGCGACGGCGTCGACATCTTTCTGCTTGTCGTGCCCCGGCCGCATCGTCACCAGCAGGTCGAGGTCGCCGATGGTCTCCTTGCCGCGCCGCAGCGATCCCGCGGGCGTGACCGATTCGACGGAGGCGCCCGCCTCGGCGATATAGGCGGCAAGCTTCTGCGCCTCGTCGTCGGCGACGTTCAGACGGAACCTCCCGGAGCCGGACAGGTGCTTGAACTGCTCCGCCGCCTTCAGTATGTTCTGCTCGCTCTTTTCACCGAATCCGGGGAGGTCGCGCAGCTTTTCTTCGCGGGCGAGCTTTTCCACTCCGTCGACCGTCGCGACCTTGAACTTCTTCCACAGGAGTGCGACTTTCTTGGGCCCGAGCGATTGCAGATCGAGCAGATCGAGAAGCGTGGGCGGGTATTTCTTGAGCAGCTTTTGCCGCAGGCTGTAGTCGCCTGTCTTCAGGATTTCGTGGATGTGCGCGGCCATCCCTTCGCCGATGCCCGGCAGCTCCTTGAGCTTGTCCTCGTCCTTCGCGATGTCCTCGATGCGCTCGTGCATGCTCTCGAGCAGCTCGGCGACCTTTTCGTAGCTGCGGTAGCGCCCGATGATCGCGCCGTCGATTTCGAGCAGTTGTGCGGTGTCGCGCAAGATCTTGGCTACTTCTCTGTTTTCCACGGCAAAAACCTCCGCTATCTGCGAGCGACGAACTTCGCGTAGTACAAGATCCCCGCGACGGATTTCGAGTCGCGGATTCTTCCCCCGTGGATCCAGCGCTCGGCTTCTGTCAGTGTGAACACCCGCTGGGTGATCTTTTCATCGTCCTCCGGCCGGGCCTTGCCTTTCGTCAGACCCTTCGCCAGGAATATCACCATCTTCTCGCCCAACAAGCCTGGGGAGGGGAATACTTCGAGCAGCTTCCTGACCTGCCTCGCCGCGTATCCGGTTTCTTCCTCGAGCTCGCGGTGCGCGCCCGCCACAAAGCTCTCGCCCGGGTCTTTGTGCCCTGCGACTAGCTCCCACAAGTATTGCCCGGCCGCGTGGCGATACTGCCGGATGAGCACGATGCGCCCATCGGGCAGCACCGGCAGGACGACCACTGACCCCGGGTGCGCAACGATTTCCCGTGTCACCGTGAGCCCGCTCGGCTCGATCACGCGCTCGCGCTTCAGCGCAAACACGCGCCCCTGATACAGGAGCTCGCTGCTCACCACCTTCGCACGACGCGCGCCCTTCTTTTTGCTCCTCTGCACCGGATCTCCCCTGAACTGCCCTGGAATTCTACCGCACCGGCCCGGTGTCCGCCTCCTTTGCTTCCTCTACGTCCATCGAGTCCTTTATACTGGCTTCAGGTATCCATGCCGATGAATACGGTCATCGTGGACGACGAACGGCCCGCCCGAGACGAACTCGCGTATCTTCTCAAGGGATTTCCCGAGGTCAATGTGGTCGCGCAGGGCCGGAACGGCCTCGAGGCTGTCGCGCTGATCAAGGAGCACGAGCCCGATCTCGTTTTCCTCGACGTGCAGATGCCCGGCCTCGACGGCTTCGGCGTGATCAAAAAGCTCGTCGAACGCAAACTGCGCCTTCCGCAAATCGTCTTCGCGACGGCCTACGATCATTACGCGGTCCACGCGTTCGAAGTAAACGCCGTGGACTACGTTCTGAAGCCCTTCGACAAGACGCGCATCGCGCGCGCCATCCAGCGCGCCAAGAAGATGGTCGAGGCCCATGCGTCTCCCGTCGAACGCCTCGAGACGCTGGTGGGTCAACTCGGCGCCGCCGCTCCGAAACCGCGCGCGGCGCAGCCAGTAAAACTGCTAGTCAAGGCTCAGTCGCGCATGATCCTGATTGACGCCGAAGACTTGGTCTATGCTTCGATTCAGGACGGCGCGATCACGATTTTCTCGCGCGACGCTGAAGGCGTCTCGAACTACCGCACGGTCGAGGAACTCACGGAGGCGCTCGATCCCGACGTCTTCTGGCGCCCGCACCGTTCCTATCTGGTCAACATCAACCACATCAAGGAAGTCGTGCCGTGGTTCAAGTCGAGCTACATGCTCAAGATGGACGACAAGCGCGCGAGCGAAATCCCTGTCTCTCGCAACCAGACCAAGCGCCTGCGCGAGCTGCTGAAGCTGTAGCCCCCGCCATCAAAGCGCTGTCATTCCGAGTCCGCCGCGGCGGACGAGGAATCTGCTGTTGCTTTTCGGCCCGCGATTTGCCATTTTCTATTTTCACTGTTCCATTTTCCGGCTGAGGAGTTGTTCTCGAGAGTGGCGAAGCGTAAACGAGTCCTGAGCGGCATGAGGCCCACCGGCCGCCTCCACCTCGGCCATTACTTCGGTGCCCTCTCGAATTGGCTGAAGCTCCAGGAAGAGTACGAATGCTTCTTCTTCGTCGCGGATTGGCACGCGCTGACGACGCACTACGAAGACACGTCCTCGATCGCTGAAAGCACGCTGCAAGTTGCGATTGATTGGCTGGCGGTCGGTCTCGATCCCGCGAAATCGACACTATTCATTCAGTCGAGCATCCTCGAGCACGCCGAGTTGCACGTACTGCTGTCGATGATTACGCCGCTTTCGTGGCTCGAGCGCGTCCCGACGTACAAAGAGCAGATCGAAAATCTGAAGGACCGTGACCTCGGAACCTACGGTTTCCTCGGCTACCCGCTGCTGCAATCCGCCGACATCGTCATCTACGACGCCGATTTCGTTCCCGTGGGCGAGGACCAGGTGCCGCACGTCGAGATCACCCGCGAAATCGTGCGCAAATTCAATGCGACTTATGGCTTTGAGGTTAGGCAAAACCTGGCCGGATATAGGGAGGCGGTCAAACGGCTCAAAGGCGTCGTCGCACCATTTCCACCATTTCTCGGGGCAAGGCCGGAGGTCGGCGGGGAAGAAATGTTCCTCAAGAATCCGGGGATTTTTAGGGCACGAGCCTTCGAGATCGGCTGGGACAACTTCCGCGAGGAGGTAGGCGACGACGCGAAATATTTTCGGATGAACTCAGTCCTGCACGAGCCCGGTCACTTGCTAACCGAAACGCCGCGGCTGCCGGGCACCGACGGCCGGCGGATGGCGAAGAGCTATGGCAACGCGATCTGGCTGAGCGACACGCCCGACGAAATCCGCACAAAAGTCCGCAACATGATGACGGACCCGCAGCGCCAGCGGCGCACCGATCCGGGGCGGCCGGAGATCTGTCCGGTGTTTGCGTACCACAAGCTGTTCTCGACTCCGGCCAACGGCGCCGATCCAGACACAATCCCGCGCATCGACCGCGAATGCCGCAGCGCGCAGATCGGCTGCGTCGATTGCAAGGCGCTGATGGCCGATTCGCTGGTCCGCTGGCTCGAGCCTGTTCAGGCACGTCGCAAAGAATTCGAGTCACATCCGCAGCAGGTTTGGGATATCCTCGACGCCGGCGGAAAGAAGGCGCGTGCAGCCGCGCGCCGCACGATGAAGCGCGTGCGCAACGCGATCTTCAAGTGGGACGAAGCCCGCAAGTCCGCCGGAGGGAGCTGAGTTGGCGTCCACATCGCCCTATCGCATCAATTTGCCGGTGTACGAAGGCCCGCTCGATCTTCTGCTCGATCTGATCCGCAGGCAGGAGATGGACATCCACGATATTCCCATCGCCAAGGTCACCGAACAGTATCTCGACTACCTCCACCAGCTCGAAAAGCTCGATATCGATGTCTCCGCCGATTTCATCTACATGGCGGCGACCCTGATACACATCAAGTCGAAGATGTTGCTTCCGGCCGACCCGCTCGCCGGGCCGGACGAACAGCTCGACCCGCGCGAAGAACTGGTCCACCGCTTGATCGAGCACGAGAAATTCAAGAACGCCGCGCAGCTTCTCTATCAAAAGCAGCAGATCGAGGACCACGTCTGGTCGCGGCCGGACCGCGCGCTCTATACGGGCGACGCCGTCGAAGGCGAACTCGTGGTCTCGCTCGTAGATCTCATCAAGACGTTCCAGCAGGTGCTCGAGCGCCGCAAGGAAGTCACGAAATTCGAGCTGCGCCACGAGACGGTCACAATCGCGCAAATGATGGACCGCCTCCGCCGCAGCCTGATGACGAGTGACGAGCCCGTCTCCCTGATCGAGTTTTTCGAGACTTGCGAGACGCGCAACGCCATGATCGTCGCGCTGCTCGCCGTGCTCGAAATGGTCCGCATGCAGGCCGTGATTCTGGTCCAGTCTCAGCTCTTCGCGGACATTCGCCTGCGGAAGCATCAGATGTTCGACGCCGTGTTTGCCGGACCCGACGCGATGTCGAAAATCGAGGAGCAATACCTGTGATCTGTATTTGTTCTGTCATCCCGAGCCCAGCCGCGTTCCTTGCGGATGGCGGCGAGGGATCTGCTTTTGCCTTTCTTGGCCAGGGGCTGAGGTAACACGACCATGACGCCACAGGAACTCCAAGCCGCGCTCGAAGCCATCATCTACGCCGCGGATGAGCCCGCCACGCTCGACCAGATTGCCAAGGCGCTCGGAGTGGAGAAGACCGAGGCTCGTGCGGGGCTCGATCTTCTCGTCGCGTCGTATCAGACGGAGGACCGCGGCATCGAGGTGCGCAAAGTCGCTGGCGGCTGGAAGTTCTACACGAAGGCGCAGCACCACGACGCGGTGCGCAAGTTCATCAAGAGCCTGCAACCCCCGCTGCGGCTCACGATGCCTGCGCTCGAAACGCTCGCCGTCATCGCCTACAAGCAGCCGGCCACCGTCCCGGAGATCAACGAGATTCGCGGTGTGAACGTCGGCGGCGTCATCAAGACACTGCTCGAAAAGCGCCTCATCACCACGGCCGGGCGCAAGGAAGTGATCGGCCGCCCGATTCTCTATCGCACTTCGAAGCAGTTCCTGATGCGCTTCGGACTCTCCGACCTCGAAGAGCTGCCCAGCCTCAAGGAATTCGAGCAGTTGGCGCAGGCCGCGCTTGGTTCCGACGCAGGCATCGCGCCGACCGAACCCGAAGACCTCGCTGTCGCGTCCGCCCCGGTGCCCGAATCGCCGGAAGCGGCGGCAATTCACGAATCCGGCGAAACGAATGATCTCGCCGAGCTTGGCGAGGACGCGCCCGAGTCTGCCGACCAATCCCGCGTTGCATCGGCAGGGTCATCCGAGCAGTCGTAACCCGCACGATCGCGTCTGCGTCAGGTTTGGAAGCTCTGCCACTGCCAGGCGCCATAATGCTTCGTCGTCTCCCTGTTTTCCGTTAATCTCTCTACATGGAGGAGCGGCTACAGAAGATCATTGCGCGCGCGGGGCTCGCTTCGCGGCGGCGCGCCGAGGAAATGATCGCCTCGGGGCTGGTCACCGTGAACGGCCGCACGGTGACCGAGCTTGGCACGAAGGCCGATGCCTCGCGCGATCACATCAAAGTGGCGGGGAAGCTTCTTCGCCCGGGGACGGAACACGTCTATCTGGCCTTGAACAAGCCGCCCGAAGTGGTCTCCACGATGAGCGATCCTGAGGGGCGTCGCTCACTCCGCGATCTGCTGCACGGCGTTCCCGAACGCGTTTTCCCGGTCGGGCGTCTCGAATACCACGCTTCGGGTCTCGTCCTGCTCACGAACGACGGCGATCTGGCGAACCGCATCCTGAAGGCCCATCACCTGCCGCAGACCTATCATGTGAAGCTCAAGACGCTGCTCACCTTCGCAGAGATCGAAAACCTGGCGCGCTCGACCGGAGCGCGCATCTCGCGGCTGCGAGGCAAAGACTCGCCGTGGTACGAGGCGACGCTCTCCGAGGCGCGTCGCGATTCACTTCGCAACAAGCTCTTCCAGACCGGCCACCCGGTGGAAAAAATGAAGCGCGTGGGCATCGGGGATCTCGAGCTTGGACCTCTTGCGCCCGGACGCCACCGCGCGCTTTCGCCGGGCGAAGTCGCCTCGCTCAAGCTGGCGCTCGACGGCGATCGCGCCACGCGCAAACCGAAGCGGCATTCGCGTTCTCCCTTGCGTTAGCTGAGTATTTTCTCTTTCCGAAGATTTGCGCTATGATGTGGCTACCCTTTGGGCGGGGTGACTTTCAACACGCATTTTAAGCGGACTATTTCATAGGTGAATGCACCGGTTTGGCGCTTGCTACTCTTGCGCGCGCGACCGGCTTGCATTACGCCACAATCGAAACGCCCTGGAGAGACCTATTATGGTCAGACAAACGGAGAGCTCGAACCTGGGTGCCGGCCGCGTTTCGGCCCCTTCAGCCGGCGATCCCACCAGCGAGATTCTCAAAAGCAGCCGCACCATCGCAATCGTCGGGCTTTCGAGCCGGCAGCATCGTCCGAGCTATGGCGTGGCGCAGTACCTGCAATCGGTGGGCTATCGCATCATTCCGGTCAATCCGAGCGAAACCGAGATCCTCGGTGAAAAGTGTTACGCGCGCCTGGAAGACATTCCGGAACGCGTGGACATCGTGGATATCTTCCGGCGCTCCGAATTTGTTCCTGAGATCGTCGAATCGGCCATCCGCATCGGCGCTCGCGGCGTCTGGATGCAGGAAGGCGTGATCCACGCGGAAGCCGCCGAGCGCGCCCGCCGCGCCGGCCTCTTCGTGATCGTGAACACCTGTATCCTGAAGGAGCACATCAAGAGGTTCCGTTTACACTGAGAGGCCGCCTCTATCACCGCAAAGGGTAAACCTTCAGGACTCGCTTTCCAGGAATGGTCACGGCCAGGGATTCCATGTCGGGTGCGATCTGGAAGTCGCGAAACTCAAGGCCATGCAAGGCAGGCACGAACGAGTCGTCGTATAGCCCGACCCACACGAGATCGCTCGACCGCTCCTCGGGACCGCGCTTGAGCAGGACGCGCCGCTCGTCCCGGCTCCATTCAAACCGCCCAAATCCCGCCCGCGCGCGAAGCCGCTTCGACGGATTGGCGATGTCGATCACCTCGATTGTGTCGCCGTCCTCGAAAAACCCGATTTTCGTGCCCGAAGGCGATAGGCTGAGCGCGCCCTTGTAGTTGTCGAGTTTCGCGATCTCCGTCACGCCCTCGTGGATCAGGTCCAGTTGCACAAGCGTCAGTTGGCCGCGAAGGCTCAGATTCGATCCCACCGCAAATGCCCGGTTGTGTCGAGCGTCCCAGATGACCGCGTCGAACGTGTGTCCTTCGAAGAGTGAGGTCGTTTGGCCGTCGGACGGACGCACGCGCGTGATCGCGTAGGGTCCGCCGGCGGTCAGGTAGACGACAGACGAGCCGTCCGCGAGCCACGTGCCATTCGTGGCATTCTCGATGAAGCGCGTTTTCGACCCGGCTACCTTGATCTCCCGGCCCTCGCCATCGAACAAGGCGACTACCTTGCCTCCGCCTACGCTCGCCAGGGAAGCTTCTTCCTGCGCGTCTCTCTCCCTTTCGTTCTCTTTTTCCTTCTTCTTGTCTCTGGCCAACTGCTCTTCGTAGCCGGGCGGTGGCTGCTCCAGTGTCAGGTCGGCGGCGAAGTGCTGTCCGTCCGGCGACCACGCCAGCGAGTTGACCACGTAGCCCGTCGGAGGCGGGATGGGCATGAACTTGTCTGCTTCGACGATCTTTCTTGTTTTGCCCGGCCCCGTCGCGATCGCGATGTCGTCGCGCGGGATGAGCAGCTTCTTCACGCGTTTCACTCGTGACACGGCATAGACGATGGAGTTGTTCGCAGAGATGTCAAACGTCTCGCAGTCGTCATCGATGACGAGCTTCGGAGTGTCCTGCGCTCGTGCCGCGAAAGGCAGCAGCGCCATCAGCGCCATCAACGCGCTCGCCGTGGCGGGGAACCACCGCAGATGCCTTCCGCTTCGTCCACCCCCTTCCGGATTCTCCCTCACGCCTCACCCCTGGTCGTTTTCCTCTGGATGCGCCGAATCTCTTCGAGTCTCTGCCGGATGCGCGCTTCGAAGCCCTGGTCGGTCGGCTTGTAGTAAGAGCGCCCCGCAAGACTCTCCGGAAGGCAGGTCATGTCCGTGACTTTCTCCTCGGTGTCGTGCGCATATTGGTAGCCTTTTCCATATCCGAGGTTGCCCATCAATCCGGTGACGGCATTTCTTAGATGCAGGGGAACCGGCTCAGCAATCGTCTTTTGCAGGTCCTCATGGACCGCGCCGTACCCTGTGTAAAGCGCGTTCGACTTCGGCGCGAGCGAAAGATAGACGGCCGCCTGCGCGAGCGCCAGGTTTCCCTCGGGTGGCCCGATGAAGTCGAATGCCTCTTTCGCGGCGATCGTCACGGCGAGGGCGCCCGGCTCGGCGAGGCCGATGTCCTCGCTCGCCATCCGCACCATTCGCCGTGCGATATAGAGCGGGTCTTCGCCCGATTCGAGCATCCTTGCGAGCCAATAGAGCGCGGCGTCCGGATCCGAGTTTCGCACCGACTTGTGCAGCGCCGAGATAAGGTTGTAATGCTCCTCGCCTGCCTTGTCGTACGGCAGGAGCTTCTTCTGAAGCACGTCCTCAAGCCGCGCCTCGGAAAGAACGCGCCGGCCGTCCGCGCCCGGCTCCGTGCCGAGCACGAGGGCTTCGAGAGTGTTGTACGCCGCGCGGGCGTCGCCGTTTGCGAGCACCGCAATTCGGTCGAGGATTTGGTCGCTCGCTTCGACTTGCTCCTTTCCAAGCCCGCGCTCGGAATCCCGGACGGCTCGCCGTAGCAGCTCAACGATCTGGTCCTGCGAGAGCGGGCGCAGTACGTAGACCTTCATCCGCGAGAGCAGGGGAGCGATCACCTCGAACGACGGATTCTCCGTGGTCGCGCCGATCAGGAGGATGTTTCCGGCTTCGACGTGCGGCAGGAACGCATCCTGCTGCGCCCGGTTGAACCGGTGCACCTCGTCGACGAAAACGATCGTTCGCCGGCCGTATCTCCGCGCGCCTTGGGCTTTCGACATCACTTCCTTGATTTCTTTGATTCCCGCGAGAACGGCGCTGAAAGGAATGAACTCCGAACGCGTACGCTTGGCGATGATCCGCGCAAGCGTTGTCTTCCCGCATCCGGGCGGACCCCAAAAGAGCATCGAGCTCAGTTCGTCGCGCTCGATTTGCGTCCGCAGCGGCTTGCCGGGTCCGAGCAACTCTTCCTGGCCGATGAATTCGTCGAGCGTCTGCGGACGCATCCTGTCCGCGAGCGGCCGTCCGGCCTGCGGCTCTTCCTCCGGTTCAATCGCGCGAAACAGTCCCATGTTTCCTGCCTTTGCCCTCGCCCTTCAATCCAGGTCCTTCGCGCTTTGCTTTCTTTGCCGCGCTGCCTCATATAGCACGATCGACGCCGCAACCCCCGCGTTGAGAGACTCGACGGTGCTGCTCGTGGGAATCGAAATCATCGCATCTGCGGCTCGCGTAACTTCCGGCGGCAACCCGGCGCCTTCGTTGCCGACAAAAATGGCCGCCGGTTCGCGCAAATCTGCGCCGGTCTCGCTCCCGCGTCCGTTTGACTCCGAGCTTGCCGCATAGATTCTGACGCCGGCGATCCGCAACTGCGCGAGTAGAACCGGAATCGCCATCCCCCTCAGCACGGGCAGCCGCAGCGCCGATCCAGCCGACGCGCGCAAGGCCTTCGGAGACCACGGGTCCGCCGTCCCGCGCGTCGCCACCGCGCCGGTCGCGCCAAACGCCTCGGCCGATCTCAGAATTGTGCCCACGTTCCCCGGGTCCTGCACCGCCGCTAGGACGATCACGAGCGGCGCGTTCTCGCGCATCGCGCCGGGCCCGCGCAGGACGTCGTCGAGTCCCCACGCGCGCTGACGAAAGAGCGCAGCCACCCCCTGCGGCGCCTCCGTTCCCGACACGCCCTGAAACAGTTTGTCCGTCGTTCGCAGAATGCGAGACCGGGGGATTCCTGCCTCGCTTTCGCTCGCTGCTTGCAGGACTCGTTCGGCGTCGCGCTCGCCCGAGTCGCTCACCAGCATGGCCTCCGCCTCAAGCCCCGAGCGCAGCGCCTCTTCCACCAATTTCGGCCCCTCGATTCCGATCAGCTCGTCCGCAGCGGAATCTGGTCCCGAGCCCACGCGCGGCCCTTTCCCGCGCAACGCGGTGCGAAACGCCTTTAGCCACTTGTTGTCGCGACTCGTGATCGTGGTCATACGCAGTTTCCGTGCCGTCCAACTCGAGCGCCGGACCCTGCCGCAAGCCTAGCAAACGCCACCCCTCGCGTAAACCTGGAGCAGACCTTCCTTTCACGTTCGGCGCGTCCGTCCCAGCCCTCCCGGATGCCCGCGTCTAACATCTTGTGCTGGTTCATCTTGCGTACGCTCCGGCGGCTGTGGTAGCTTGCCCAAGGAACAAGGCGTAGCCCGCCGCGAGCGAAAATTTGCCCGTCGAAGTCCTCAAAATCTCATCGGAAGCCCCGGAACGGCAGACAATCGACTATGCTGCCAGTTTCATAAAACGAGGCCGCGTCATCGCTATCCCCACCGACACCGTCTACGGTTTGTCCGCTGATCCATTCAACCTGGCCGCCATCGAGCGTGTGTTTCGCGTGAAGGGGCGTCCGGAGAGTCAGGCTCTCCCTATCCTGGTCGATTCGATCGAGCAGGCCGTGACGCTCGTGCGCGACGTTCCGGACGCGTTTCTCACTCTCGCGAACAAATTCTGGCCCGGCGCTTTGACGCTCGTCGTTGAGGCGACCCATCGGCTCCCGCTGAAAGTGACGGGCAACAGCGGGCGCGTTGCCTTGCGATGGGCGGATTCGCGCGTCGTTACCGCGCTCATTGGGGCGGTCGGTGGTCCCATCACAGGCACGAGCGCGAACCTTTCCGGCCGTCCTTCGTGCACCAATGTGAACGAGATCGTCGAGCAGCTCGATGACAGGCTTCCCCTCATTCTCGATTCGGGTGAGACCGGCGGCGTGCTTGCCTCGACCATCGTTCGCATCGAGGACGACACCTGGTTCGTTGCCCGCGAAGGCGCTATTACAGAGTCCGAAATCCGCGAAGCCTTCGGCCAGTAATCTTGCGCGGTGTCGCGACGAAGCTGGTTCGCGACAGCAGGAAACCGTGCAGGCATTTCGTGCAGCAACGGCAGCATGGTCCATGCAGCAAAAAGCAGGGCTAAAATGCCAATTTGGGCCCGATTGCGCCGTCTCGCAGACGGTTGCTCGCTGCCCGCCGCGTGGAACCGTCCTTTCTATTTCAGTTCTGCGCTATCGAGGAAATCATACTCGCCGGTGGGAGGAACTACGATCCCGGTCACTCTTGTCCGGTGCACGCACACGTTGTCGACATACCACAAATTGATATAAGGCTCGTCCTGCGCGACGATCCTCTGAATCTCCGAGAGGATTGCCTTTCGCTTCTCGCGGTCCATTTCCACTCGCTCCTGGTCGAGCAGGGCTTCGAGCGTTGGGTTTCGGTAGTGGCCGCGGTTCGCCCCGTTGGGAGGCATCCTCTTCGAGCTGAACACGTAGTCGAAAATGTCAGGATCGTCATTCGCGCCGACCCAGCGAAATGTATAGAGCTGAAAACTCCCGCGCCCGACGTCGGACAAGAACGTCGCCGATTCGAGCGGCCGAAGATCGAGCGCTACGCCCACGCGCTTCCACTGGTCCGCGAGCACCTGTGCCAGCAGCCGGGCCGACTCCTCCGTCGAAGTCTTGAGCGTCAGATGAAACCGCACGCCATCCGGACCGCGTGGGAATCCCGCCGCATCCAGCAAACGCTCCGCCTGTGCGGGGTCGTAGCCGTATTGCTGCACGTTCGGCTCGTACGCCCAATGGTTCGGCGGCAGCAGACTCGCGGCGGCCCGCGCTTGCCCGCGCAAGAGGTACCGGATCATCGTGGCGCGGTCGGTTGCGTAGGCGAGGGCTTGCCGCACCTCGCGGTGCGCCAGAGTCGGGTCGTCGAAATTGAAAGCGATGTAGGCGATCACCGTGCCCGGCTGTTCGTCCGCGACGATGTTCGGTTCCTTCTCGAGTGCCACCACCATGTCGGGCGTCAGCGACGTCACTCCTCCAATGTCGGCCGTGCCTTTGCGCAGCTCCAGCGCTCTCACGATCGCTTCCGGCACAACGCGGAATCGAACGCGCTCGATTTTCGGTGCCCCTCCGAAATAGTCGGTGTTCCGTTCCAGCACGATTTCCTCGTCCGTCGTCATGCTGACGAAACGAAATGGCCCCGTTCCGATCGGATTCCGCGCCACTTCTTGTCCTGAACCCGCCGGCACGATCCCCATGGCCATCTTTGTCAGATTCCATACGAACGACGCGGATGGCTCGCGTAGATGAAACACGACCGTCGCGGCGTCGGGAGCTTCCACGGACTCGAGCATCGGGAACGTGCCGCGCTTCAGCGAGTTCAGAGCGCCGGACATTAGCGAGTCGAACGTGAACTTGACGTCAGCCGACGTGAGCGCCCGGCCGTCGTGGAATTTCACTCCTTGGCGCAGATGAAAAACATACGTCCGGGGGTCGGGTGACTCCCATCGTTCCGCAAGATCCGGAACGATGTTCATCTGGGCGTCGAGCGCCACCAGGCCGTCGAAGATCAGGCCATCCAGGTGCTGCGACTGCGCGTCGGTGCCGATGCGAGGATCGAGATTCGTCGGCATCGACTCAATCAGAAAATTGACCGTCTCGGCCTCGCTTGCACCTCGCGCCTTCCCGCATCCCGCCAGCGCGGCGGTTGCGATCACGCAGATGAGCGCCAAGCCGGCGCCACGGGCGCAATTCGCGGCATGTCCCCTAGAGGTTTGCAAATCCCAACCCTTCTTGTCGGCGCTTAAGCGTGGACTCCCGGTCTCGGCGTTCTCGTGCCGCGCGGGTTGCGCCGTGGTCTCCTAATATCCACCGCCGGACGTCTGCCTGCGGTTTGACCCGGCGGTGCGTGCGCGATCTTCCCAAGGATCACGGGATGCGTGGCACCCGTGGCGGAGGGGACATTGCTCGGTCGCCCGTGATAGGTCTCGTGCGCCAGCACCGCAAAGGCGAACGCTTCCTTGGCTTCGGGAGGCACCCCAAAGCGAGTCGGTGGCACGATCTCAATGCCCGGCAGCGACGCCGCCAATTGTGCCACGATCAACGGGTTCCGCGCCCCGCCTCCGGTGACGATCAATTCGTCCACCTTCGTGCGCGGCAATATGAATCGGCGAAAGGCGTCGGCGATTGAGAGGGAAGTGAACACCGTCGCGGTTCGCACCAGGTCTGCCGGTCCGGCGTGGTGCCGGTTTCCCCACGCGATCAGGCTGCGCGCGTACGCTTCCCCGAACTGCTCCCGCCCGGCGGATTTCGGCGGTTTCTTCAGCAGGTAGGGTTCGCGCATGAGCCTCAATAGCAGCTCCCGGATCGTTCGACCGCTTAAAGCGATGCGGGCGTCGCGGTCATATGCCGCGCGTCCGCGCGTCATCCAGCCAACCAGCGCGTCCACGATCATGTTCCCCGGTCCTGTGTCGAATGCAAACACATCCCGCGGTCCGGCACCCGCCGGGATCACCGTGATATTCGAAATGCCGCCAATGTTCAGCGCGACGCGGCCCCGCTGCGCATCCCGGTAGAGAAGATAATCGACAAACGGGACGAGCGGCGCTCCTTGCCCTCCGGCCGCGATGTCCGCGGGGCGAAAATCCCCCACCGTCGCGATTCCCGTGCGCTCGGCAATCACGCTGATCTCCCCGATTTGCATCGTGGACGCCGCCCGGACCTTACCCTGGTAACGGGCAGCCGCCCCAAGATGGAAAATCGTCTGTCCGTGTGAGCCGATTAGCGAGACATCCTTCAAAGGGACGCGCCACTTCCTGCACGCTTCAATCGCGGCTCGCGCCAGCTCTTCGCCAAGGAGGAAATTCAGTTCGCTGACATCCGCAGTAGTTGTTGCCGCTCCGTTCGCAAGCCGCAGAACTGCCTCGCGCACGAAGGGACGGAAGGAAACATGATGGTGCGCTTCAAGTTCGGCCGATAGATTCGGCGGCGCGCCCGATATTCGCGCGAGCGCCACGTCGATCCCGTCCGCCGAAGTCCCCGACATCATCCCGAGCACGCGCATGGCTCTGCTCATCGACGGTCACCGGCCATTCACCGCGGGTAGCTGCCGCCGCTCACTGCAATTGCTTCTGCAATGCCGCGAGCAAATTCAGCGCCTCGAGCGGCGTCAGCTTGTTCAAGTCGGCGCCGCGGAGCGCTTCGAGCACGGATTCGTCGATCGCCGCAAAGCTCGTCTGCCGCGGCACCGGAGGCGCCGCGCCCGGAGTCCCGCGATCGGCAAGCTCCTCGGTCAATCTCTCCTCGTTCCGTTCGTGCTGGCGTAGGATCTCCCGCGCGCGCACGATTACGTCGTTTGGCAGACCGGCCAGGCGCGCCACTTCGATGCCGTAGCTCTTATCGGCGCTACCCGGTTCCACTCGCCTCAGAAAAACGATCTCGTTCCCCGCCTCTTCGACCGATACATGTACGTTCTTCACGCCCAGTAGCAACTGTTCGAGGTCCGTCAGCTCGTGATAGTGGGTCGCAAAGAGCGTCCGGGGCCGGGCGCCCGCGTGCAGCGCCTCGACGACAGCCCACGCGATCGAAAGCCCGTCGAACGTCGCAGTCCCGCGGCCCACTTCGTCCAGCAAGACGAGGCTCGCCGGGGTTGCCGTGTTGAGAATCGCTGCCACTTCGCTCATCTCGACCAGGAACGTCGAGCGCCCGCGCGCCAGATTATCGGAAGCGCCGATTCGCGTGAAAACTCTGTCGAGGAGCGGCAGTTTCGCCTGCGCCGCCGGTACGAACGAGCCGATCTGCGCGAGGATCGAAATCAGTGCCGCCTGCCGGAGGTAGGTCGATTTTCCGCCCATGTTCGGTCCCGTGATGATCAGCAGGAACGGCGCGTCGTCGCCGAGGTACAGGTCGTTCGGCACAAATCTCTCGCCGCGCTCCTCGAGCAGTTTCTCGATCACCGGGTGCCGTCCGCCGGCGATCATCAATTCGCCGCGCGGGCCTTTCCTGGCGACCTCTTTTTCCGTGAATTCCGGGCGAGTGTAGTTCCGGGCCGCGGCGATGCGTGCAAAGTTCACGAGCGTATCGAGTTGCGCGATCGCCGCCGCCGCGCGGCGCAACCGCCCCGCCTCTCGCGCGATCGACTCACGAATGTCGCTGTAGAGCCGCCGCTCGATTTCGAGCACCCGCTCCTCGGCCGACAGCACCTTACGCTCGTGTTCCTTCAGTTCGGTCGACGTGAACCGTTCGGCATTGACGAGCGTCTGCTTTCGTTCGTAATCCGCGGGCACGAGAGAAAGATTTGGTTTCGACACCTCGATGTAGTAGCCGAACACCTGGTTGTAGCGGATCTTGAGCGACGCGATCCCGGTGCGCTTCCGCTCGCGCTCCTCCATCGCGGCGATGATTTGCCGGCCCTGCTTCAAGATGTCGCGAAGCTCGTCGAGTTCTGCATTGAACTCGCGGCGGATCACGCCCGGCTCGCTCGGCATTGCAGGCGGGTCATCGGCGATCCCGTGGGCGATCAGGTCGCGCACGTCCGCCAGTTCATCCATCTGCTCCCGGAGCGACCGTAGTCTCTCGAGCGCGGTTTCCTCTCTCGTATGTTGTAATGCTGTTTCCTCTTCAATTAATCCTCGCACGCGCGGAATTCTCTCGAGAGACGTTCGCAGTGCGAGCAAATCCCGCGGAGTTGCCACCCCGAGCGTTATCCGGCTGGTCAGCCGTTCGAGGTCGAGAATCCCTTCGAGTTCTCTGCGAATCTCTTCGCGCGCGACGGTCTGGGACTTCAGCGCCGCCACCGCGTCGAGCCGTTCTTCGATCTCGCGGAGCGAAATCTCCGGCCGCAAGATCCAGGCGCGCAAGAGGCGCGCTCCCATACTCGTTGCCGTTTCGTCGATCGCTTTGAGGAGCGTCGCTGACGTATCGTCTCCGGCTGCCGGTTCCACCAGCTCGAGGTTCCGCGCAGTTACCTGGTCGAGAATCATCGCGTCTTGCTGCTCGTAATATGCGATGCGATCGAGATGTTCGAGCCCAGCTCCAGCCGGGCGCAGCGAGGGGATCGCGGTGGTATCTTCGGGCTTGCGCGCGCCGATGGAGGATGTCTCGCGGAGATAGTGCACGATCGCGCCCGCCGCGGCAGTCGCCTGGGGATGACCCGTCAGCCCGAATCCGTCGAGGGCCGCCACGTGAAAGTGCTGTTCGAGTTGTCGCGCGGCGTAGTTGCTCTCGAAGACCCAATCATCGAGACGCGTTTCGACTGTGCCGAGCCCGTTCAGGTTTGCGTGCGCCGGGACAGGAAAGAGAGTCGAGGGCTGGGGGAGCAGAATCTCGCGCGGCCGCAGAATACCAAGCTCGTCGCGCAATCGCGCCTCGGCCTTCTCGCCCGCGAATTCCGTGGCGCGAAAATCTCCCGTCGACAAGTCGACGAAGGCCAGGCCGATCTTCATCTCCACCGAACGGCTCGCTGTTCCTCCTGTACCCGCCGCGGCGGCATTAGCGGCGGCACTCCGAGCGACGGCGGCGAGAAAATTGTTCTCTTTGGGTTCGATCAGCGATGCGCCCGCTGCCGTTCCCGGCGTCAGAACGCGGATCACCTCTCGTCGGACGAGCTTTTTCCCCGGTCCGGGCTCTTCCATCTGTTCGCAGATGGCCACCTTGTGTCCGGCCCGGATCAATCGCGCGATGTAGTTCTCCGCCGCGTGGTAGGGAACGCCGCACATCGGCACCGGCTCGCCCTTCTCTTTGTTGCGCGCCGTAAGCGTAATTTGGAGGATGCGCGAGGCGACCACCGCGTCGTCGTAGAACAGCTCGTAAAAGTCGCCGAGCCGGAAGAGCAGCAGCGCCGCCGGGTGCTGCTTCTTGATGGCGTGATACTGCTGCATCAACGGCGTAGTCGGTTCTGTCATAGGCGCGATCCGTGGCCCCGGCAGGAAAGCGATTATGCTGGCTCGTGCGCGCGTTGGCAACTCCGTTCCTGTCGGCCACGCATCGACTCTGCGCGGGCTTGCGTCCCGGGCTAAGTTATACTCAGCCATGCTCGCCCGCGGCCGCACTCACTACGAAACCGAAATCAAGCTCCGAGTCGCCGACCTGCCGGCCCTCGTCCGCCAAATCCGGCGCCTTGGCGCGGTCGAGCACGGCCGCGTTCTCGAACGGAACACACTCTACGACACGCCGGATTCCGACTTTCGGCTCCGAGGACTTCTGTTGCGGCTTCGCCGGGAGACTCCGGCTCCGTCTAAGATGATCCGGGGCGGCGCGCGGCGCTCGGTGGTCACATCCAAGGCTCCCGTCCCGGCGTCTCGCTGGTCGCGCTACAAACAGAAGCTCGAAAGGGAGGTCGAGGTGCGATCCCCGTCCCGTTGGGCTTCCGCCCTCCGCGCGCTTGGGTTGCATCCCAGCTTCCGCTACGAAAAATACCGGACGACCTTCCGACTTCGCGGGCTCCATCTGGACCTGGACGAAACGCCCGTGGGCGTGTTCCTTGAACTCGAGGGTGCTCCGCGAACCATCGACCGCGTTGCCCGCGTCCTGGGCTTTGCGCCCCGGCACTACATTCGGGGCACCTATTGGGACGTCTATGCCGCCGATTGTCGCCGTCGCGGCCGTGCGCCCCGAAATATGCTGTTTTCGACGTGAAAATTTCACCAAATACTCACTCTTTGCTTGACAAAACTTCCATCTGCATTTACTAGTCGAAGCGGGGACAAGCGCATCGATATGGAAACGCGTTCGTCCAATTCTGAGCCTGGAAGTAGCCGCTCCGTCGGGCCAGCAGCGAAGGTCCGGCGGGGACAGGCCGATTCCACGGCTGTTCTGAATGATCGGTCCCGCCCGACCGCTGGGATGCGCGATTCGCGCCCCGAATGGTCTCGCGGAAACCGGGAGGCGAGGCCCGGCCTGAGGTAGTTCGGGGCGGTTTTTCTGCGCCCGTGGCCGGATAGAGCGCCGGTCCCGGGCATTTTTTTTGCCCGGACTCGCCGGGCCAATGAGGAGCCATCTATGCTTCATGCTACAGAGGTGTTGGGCGCCGAAACCTACGACTCTTTCGGCAATTTTGTGGGCCGCGTGAAAGAGATGTTCATCGTGCCGGCCGAACAGCCAAACCGCGTCTCGCGCCTCCTTCTGGGCCGTGGCCAATACCGCCCGCTCGTGGCGCGTTATGATCAGATTGAATCCGTCGCGCCCGGCCGCGTCAGACTGAGCACCGACGAGTCGGCCCTTGAGCTTTATCATCCCAACGAGGCCTGGCTGGCGGTGAGGAAGGATCTGCTCGACCAGCAGATCATCGACACAAATGGGCGCAAAGTCGTCCGCGTCAACGACGTGGATCTCGCCGACCAGCGGACGAACGGCAACACCGAACTTCGCCTCACCGACGTGGACGTGGGCCTGCCCGGAGCGGTGCGCCGGCTTTTGCAGGGCCTCATCCCGCCGATGGCCATCCGGCGCGTCCAGGAGAAGCTGCCGCATCGCACCATCCGCTGGGAATTCGTCAACCTGATCGAGCCGGACCCTCTTCGCCGGGTCAAACTGCGCCTTTCGAGCCAGAAGCTCGCCGAACTCCATCCGGCCGATCTCGCCGACATCATGGAAGAGCTTTCGCCTGACGAGCGCCAGTCCATCATCGGTTCGCTCGATGAGGAGACGGCCGCGGAAACGATCGCCGAACTCGACAAGCGCTTGCAGACGCAGGTGGTCGAGAAACTCGACCCGGAAAAGGCGGCGGACATCATCGAGGAGATGAGTCCAGACGCCGCGGCGGACTTGATCCAGAATCTCGAACCGGAAACCTCCAAGGAAGTTCTCGAGGAGATGGGGCAGAGTGAAGCACACGAAGTCGAGGAACTGATGCGCTTCGGCGAAAACAGGGCCGGCGGCATGATGACGACCGATTTCGTCATGGTCGGCGAGGACGCGACGCGCGGCGAGGTGGTCGACTACATCCGTTTCCACGAAGTGCCGCCCGACCAGCTCGACAACATCGTCCTGATCAATCGCGAGTCGGCGCTCGCCGGGACCGTTCCGCTCGCCCGCCTTCTGCTGGTTGACAACGAGCAGCGCATGATTGAGCTCGCCTTCGAGCCGCTGCTTTCGGTGAAGCCCGATGCGAAGGAGAAGGAAGTTTTCGAATTGTTCGACAAATACAATTTACGCAGCCTGACGGTCGTGAACGCGCAAAATCACCCGATCGGTTCGATCACGGTGGACGATGTCGTCAGCCGGCTGCGCAGGAAAATATACAGGACTCGCTCGTGATGTCATGAACAGCCGGGACACACTGACCGACACGTTCTCCCGATTCGCCAAGGGAGGCAAGGAGTTCGGCCACCGCACGCGCTCGATGCGCCGGCGGCTCGCCGTCTTTCTGGCCGTGGTCGGGCCGGGCCTGATTACGTCGAACGTGGATAACGACGCCGGCGGAATCGCCGTGTACACCACGGCGGGAGCGCAATTCGGCTACACGCTCCTTTGGTCGCTGATTCCGATGACGATCGCTCTGTACGTCAGCGAGGAGATGTGCGCGCGGATGGGCGTCGTCACGGGCAAAGGCCTCTCCGATCTGATCCGGGAGGAGTTCGGCTTCCGTTCGACGTTCTTCGTGATGATCGCGGCGTTCCTGGTGGACCTGAGCAACACGGTGGCCGAATTCGCCGGCGTGGCCGCCTCGATGCAGATTTTCCACATCAGCAAATACGTTTCCGTTCCCCTGGCCGCCATCGCCGTGTGGATTCTCGTAATCCGGGGCACCTATCGCCAGGTGGAGAAGATCTTTCTCGTCGCCTGCGCGTTTTATCTCTCGTACGCCATTTCGGCGTTTCTCGCCAAGCCCGATTGGCTGTTCGCGGCCAAGGAAACGATCGCTCCGTCAATTCACATGAACGCGCCCTACCTGTTGATGCTGATCGGCCTGGTAGGGACAACCATCGCGCCGTGGCAATTCTTCTATTTGCAGGCAGGGTTCGTCGAAAAGCGCGTCGGCGCGCGGCATTACAAGCACGCGCGCATGGATGTGCTGGTCGGCAGCATTTCGTGCATGGTCATCGTGTTCTTCATCATCGTGTGCTGCGCGGCGACGCTCCACGCCCACGGCTTGACCAACATCACCGACGCCGGACAGGCGGCCGGAGCCCTGATCCCGCTGGCGGGGAAGTGGGCCGGCATGCTGTTTGCCTTCGGCTTGCTGAACGCGTCGCTCTTTGCCGCGTCCATCCTGCCGCTTTCGACCGCGCACGTGATCTGCGAAGGGCTGGGAGTCGAGGCGGGCCTCGACCGGAAGCTCCGGGAGGCGCCGACATTCTATTCGCTCTACACGCTGCTGATCGTCGCAGGGGCCGGAATCATTATGATTCCGAAAGCGCCGCTTTTGAGAATCCTGGTGCTATCGCAGGTGGCGAACGGCGTGTGGCTGCCCGTGGTGCTGATCTTCATCCTGCTGCTGATCAACCGGAAGGACCTGATGGGCGAATACACCAATTCCGTGGCTTTCAATGTGATTGCATGGGCGTCGAGCATCATCATGATCATCCTGACGGTGGTCCTGGTATATGTGGCCATCTTCGAGCCCTCCGCTGCCGGGCTTTCCGGTTCCTTGGCGCATCCATCGCACCCATTTGTAGTGATTTGGCAGGCAGCCCACCGCGTGTTTTCTGTCATTTAGGCCGGCTTCTCATGATTATGGCCTTCCGATTCAATCGCCGCGACAAGTCCGATCTGTTCTTGGATACGCTGCGACATATGATTACTGCGCCCGTTTCGACGTTTGGGCGTCTGACTGCTTAGAGACTTTCACGCGCCTCACTACTTCCCCGACGCTTGTCCATTCCATGTGTCCGTTCTTGATAAATTCAACGGCTTCTTCATTGGTTCGCGGTCGACCTTTTTCTTCCCATATCTTCCGGACCCCCTCTTCAAAGTCTCCGACGTGAAGGAAGGCATCAGCCCCGTATTTGGAAATGAACAACCATGTTTCCGGGCCTACGTCAGAAGCACTCTCGGAAGCATATTTGGAGGCAAGAACGTTATAGACCGCCTCTTCAAGTGGCGTATTTTTTCTGTGCCTTAAGACCGCTAACATACCCAAAGCCATAGTCGCACCTTTCCCGATTGCCCAGAATCCCGGCTTGTCGTACACGTCTACGCGACCCGGATTGGTTACGGTGAAGAGATGCGGATGTTTCCTATCGTCAAAACCGTAGATCAAGAAGGTGCAACCTAGATTTGCCCTCCTGATCTGAAACGAAATGTCTGCAAATACTTCGGGATTTAGCCTATCTCGTCCATGCTTTTTGAACTCTTCATATCCCATATCAAATCGTGAGAGAAGATCGTCTGTGATGACTTCCCTGAAATGTTGTTGGTAGGCTTTCTTGAAGGCGTCCTTCACCACAGACAGTCAGCCCGATTTCCCTCGTAAGGCTAACTTCGCCTTTTCAAGCACTAAGGCGTGTTGAGCCATATCATTTCCCGCCATGAGTACGCTCCATTGCCGGAAGAACGGTTGAGTCTTTACGACCCCCTCAATTGAGTAGCTGCCGCCGAATGAGAGCCTCGTGTCCGACACCGTGATGATCAAATCGGCTCTGTTCACAGCAAAATCAGGTTCGTTGATGCTCGCTATGCATGTTGTCACGACAGGTCTCCGGTCCGATGGTTTCAACTCTGAAGTATCCTGTTCCGATTGTCTACCTGGGGCAAGTAAACAGTCTTCCAGTTTCTAATGGTTATGTTTGGCGACTGGAAACACGGATGGGGGGTGTCGATTGCGCTGTCCGCGCTCCAGCCTCGGCTTCGAGAAAGTACGTCGTGTGCGTCGACTTTCATTTGTCTGGCCCGGAAGGTGCGCCAGATTTCAAAATGGCCTAAGCATAACAGCCGGAAGGACCGGTGGTGGTCTTTGGTACGAAAAAGGGACGAGGACTAGACCCCCTTTGGGGCAGGGGAAGGAGGAGGGAAGGAGGCGGAAAGGAGTTAGGTGGGCGCCGAGTATGCCGGGCCGCGCGAGTGCTGGATGTGCTCAGTCCTTGCGTACGATGTCGGTGAAGCCGGAAATGAGCATCGTTGTGAAGAACCAGCCGAGTACAATCTGGAACCACCGGAACCAACCTAGGAGTTCAGCCGCGCTAATCAGCCGGTACGAGATGTGCCCAACAGATCCCTGCGGGTTTGGGTCGGGCTGCCAGCGATCAGCTTGGCCTATCTTGACCAATTGAAATGTGTTCTCGAAAGAGTAGAGAAAGGGATGGAAGACCCCATGATAGTCAGGTGGCTCTCCCTTGGTCTTGAACGCCGAGTACGCATCCTTGTCTACGGGGACAATGATTCTCTTGGTGTAGCCGCCGTAATAGAGGAGTGTACCCACCACAATCAAAGCCGCTAGCCATTTAAGGGCTATAGCGCCGGGATCGTAGAAATAGCCGACAGTCCATCGCGGGACGAGACTCCAGATGGGAACCATCACGCAACGCCAGACGTAGCGCATCGCTCTTAGCAAGATGCCGTGAGCGGGCGGATCGTCCCATTTGCGCGCTTGTTCCGCACGCCGCAGTCGCTCTATTTCGAAAAGAACCTTCCGAGCGCCGGACGCGTTCCCTTCGTCCCTAAAAACCTTCGCGAGTTGGCGGTAGGGTTGCGGCGCGAACCGGGCTTGGCGAGCCAGCCAGTGGAGCCGACTTTTGGCGTCTGTTGGGGCGCGACCGGAGAAACGCCTATAGACGAAGCCGTCGAGCATTATCTTCCCGGCTAAGGGCCAGCTCGTCTCATCGTCAACGAGGGTGTCTACGGACGCATCTGTTACGTCGAGGGTCGCCTGGTCCGGTTCGGTGATTTCCAGCCAGCGCAGAGAGTCCTTGATGGAAGCACGCCGCAGGATCAATGCTCCGTCGAATTGGGCCTTGTCGCAGACAAGGTCTCCTCCAATCTGGGCGCCGACGAGTCGGACCGTGCCCTCGGCTTGGAAGCCCTGGTTTAAGAAGACACTACCCTTGACGACCGCGCCGTCCGCGAGCAAGGCCGTGCCGCCATTTTCGGCCTTGGCTTGCGCGGGATTGTGAAGCACCGCGCCGCGGCAATCGAGGTCACCTCCGATTTGAGCGCCAATTAGCCGCACCTCACCTGTGGCGTGGAAGCCCTCGACCAGGAACACAGCTCCCTTCACGTTGATGAAGTCGGCTGCCAGCGAACCCAACCACGAACCTTGGAGACAGAGTCCCGGCATCTCTGTGCTGTGCAAATTGAGTTCCTTCATCAGTCGGCAGCATCTGAGATCCAGGGGGAACGGCACTGTAACAGACGAAAGATCGAGAGGATCGTCGATCCTCGCGCCGTAGATTCGAATTCCGCGCGGGTCCACGAGCTGTTTCGCTTGGCGATCCACGCAAAGCCAGCGGATCAGTTCCGCGCGAATTGTGCGAGCGGCGGGCCATTTGTCACTTTCGCTCGGATCGTCTGTCGAGCCGTTACCGGGGATGTTGCCGGAACTGCAGTCCGCGGGCGTCCCGTTTGGGGCGGAGCGGACAAGCTCTTCCTCTGCGCTGTTAAGTTTGGGATTCGAAAAGCGATCCCGGGCAAGGGCCGCGAGATTGGGGCTGGAAGCCACAGCGTATACTTATATACTACTAATAGCGCTGTGACAAATATGGGTTGTATGAAAGACGGCGGGAAGTGATGTATGTGAGCTTAGCTAGATGCCGGCCGCTCGGAACGGGAGACGCGGAGCATCTCGTTGCCGCCCTTTTGGAATTCGTATGGAACGCGCCTGAGTTCGCAGCGGTAGCCGTGCTTGGTCAGCTCGCGCGCAACCGGCGCGAGGTGGGGCGAATGTCCGCTGCTAAAGCCCGGCAGGAGCGGGAAAATGCGCGCCTCGCGGGCCACGCGGCACAACTCGCGAATGGAATTGATGTGAAAGTCGAGCGGGAAGAGATCGGAATAGGTGAAGAGAAAATGGGAACAGACCGCGAGATCGAATTCCCGGTCGCGAAAGGGGAGCGCAGGTAGCTCGGCTACACGGTAGCGCCCCTGGGAAATTCCCACAGGCAAGTCGTCCAGAAATTGCCTCATCGCGACCATCCTGATCTGCCCAAGACGTTCGACCGACTCGAATTCGCGCCACACGAAACGCTCGCGTGTTTCGTGGGTCATTTCGAGGATCGTGTCGCGGGTCTCTTCAATCCGGCGGGCAATGTCGGCGGGAGAGAATTGGTAAATCGGATCGCAGGAGACGACCGTCCGGCCGCTTCGATACATTTCCGCGTTGAAGCTGGATGGTCCGCCGGCGCAATCGAGAATTCGGGAATCGAGGTCGGCAGCCGTCAGATCGAACATCCGGACGTATTCGTCGAGCGAACGTCCCCAGGGCACGGCCTTGTCGAGAGTCACGGCCACGTCTATCTCCTCCTCTGTCCGATAGTGTCTGCCGGCTCAGACGGTCGACGCAACACCCTCTAATCAGTACTTCCGATCGTACTTTTCAGAAAAGACTGACCTTCTGGGATGCACTCAATTAGACCTAATCAGGACGGGGTTTTCTTTGAATCGACGCCCGCGAACGGTTTTGGCCTCTTAAACTCCGCCAAATGGACTTCGAACTGGTGTTGCATCGACCCATTGAGACCACC
>Ga0187872_10001285_pt1 | contig 26014 bp, 24 predicted proteins | sample June2016WEW_16_4_FD_132973 | JGI IMG/M metagenome (GOLD analysis project Ga0187872, IMG submission 132973) | Peatland microbial communities from SPRUCE experiment site at the Marcell Experimental Forest, Minnesota, USA - June2016WEW_16_40 | ecosystem: Environmental > Terrestrial > Soil >...
CTGGAAACGTGCAATGCCTGCACCCAGGTTTGCCCGACCGGGGCGTTGACGCCGCTTGATCTGCAGCAGAAGAATAAGTACATCATCGGAGAGGCGCTCGTCGATAACGATGTCTGCCTTACGGCCCTCGGCAAAAAGGAATGCGACGCGTGCGAGCTCGCATGTCCCTATGATGCAGTCAAAATCACCTGGGACGAGGAACAGTACAACGCCTACCCCGTGGTCAACGATAAGTGCATCGGCTGCGGAGCGTGTGAAGCCGCGTGCCCCACAACCCCGGTCAAAGCCATTCGTGTGTGGACCCAAAAGCCTTCGTGATTGGCACGTGACCGTCGTGCAACTCAGAAACACTACCGGCTGAACCGCCAGGAGTTTTAAGCTAACAGTTAGAGCGGAGGTGCACATGCCGATTCGGAACGATGCTCTAACAGACCGCCTTTCCCGATATCGCGAAATCAAGATCACCGTGACCGGCCGAAAGTCAGGTCGTACCATCTCAATCCCTGTTTGGTTCGTATTAGAGGGCGAGAAGCTTTACCTGCTGCCGGTGCAGGGGTCGGATACACAGTGGTACAAAAACGTGTTCAACAACCCGATGATTCGGATCGATGCGCGGGGCACAGAGACTGAAGTCAAGGTTGCTCTTGTCACTGACGCCACACAGGTGTCGTCCGTGGTCGAGAAGTTCCGCGCCAAGTATGGGATCAACGACGTGAAGAAGTACTATTCAAAGTTGGACGTTGCCGTTCTCGCTCAGATGCGCTGATCTCTTCGGAGTGGGAACAGCGAGTGACCGCGCACTCGGAAGTTAAGAAAGCCGCAGAGAAACCCACCCAGATCGAGATCTGTGACTACTACGATTTTACTACAGTGCGGCGCTTTTGCTCGTTGGATTGGTCGTGAGGCGGAGTGACGATCTCGGGCTAGATACTTGATTCCAAAGAAACTGGCGGAGAGGGGGGGATTCGAACCCCCGGTACGGGTTTTGCCCGTACAACGGTTTAGCAAACCGCCGCCTTCAGCCTCTCGGCCACCTCTCCGCGACAATACGAGTGTGCAGGAACGGCTGCCCGATAGTATAGCACCAAGGTTTTCGGCCGGGCGAACCGCACGCCGGTCCGTTGTCTTCATTTCCTCTCTTGACGCTGCGCAGCCGATTCGATACGGTGTCGCTCGCTTCGCCAGGACTTATGCCCGCACGCTATCGAGCCGAACATGTTGGCAGTCTGCTGCGTCCGCCCGAACTTTTGCAGGCTCGCGCGGCCTGCGCCCAGGGCCGTCTCAGTTCGGACGAGCTTCGCCCCATTGAAGATCGCGCGATTCTCGAGGCGATCGAAAAGCAGCGCCAGGTCGGACTGGACATCCTCACCGACGGCGAGATGCGCCGCGGCTCATGGCTCACCGACATGGCCGATGCGGTCGAGGGCTTTGTCCCGGACCGTGTGACGCTCGAGTGGAAGGGTCCCGGCGGCGGTGCCGAGGGAAGCACCGCGCACGCGGTCGGCGCGAAGCTGCGCAAAACGCGGAAGCTGACGGCTCACGAACTCCCGTTCTTGAAGAACAACGCGCCGGGGCCGTTCAAAGTCACCGTGCCCGCGCCCTCGAACTTCGTCATCGCGAGCTACAAGACGGGGATCACGGACAAGTTCTATCCCAGCCACACCGACCTCCTCGAAGATCTCGTGAAAATCGTTCGTGACGAAATCGAGTGGTTGCTTGCCGAAGGCGCGCCTTACATTCAGCTCGACGCGCCCTACTACTCTCACTACCTCGATCCCCAGCAGCGTGACCGCCTACGACAGGCCGGCTTCGATCCGGACAAGGAGTTTTACAAATCGATCCTTGGCGATAACATGTGCCTGAAAGGCATTCCGCGCGACCGCCTCACTTTCGGGATCCACGTCTGTCGCGGCAACAGTCGCAGCCGCTGGTACACTGAGGGCGGTTACGACGCCATCGCCGAGAAGCTCTTCGGCGTACTGGATGTGGACGAATTTCTGCTCGAGTACGATACCGAGCGCTCGGGCGGATTCGAGCCTCTACGCCTGGTGCCGCGCGGCAAGACCGTCGTCCTGGGCCTGGTCACTACGAAGGTGCCGGCGCTCGAATCGCAGGACGACCTGCGCCGCCGCATTGACCAGGCCGCCCGCTACGTTCCGCTCGAAAATCTAGCGCTCAGTCCGCAATGCGGCTTCGCTTCGGTGGCGAGCGGCAACCTCCTCTCGATCGACGATCAGTGGCGCAAGCTCGGGCTCGTCGCGAGCACCGCCCGCAAAGTTTGGGGTTAGCCTACCCGCGCCAGTCTCGCTGGGCCCCGTACAACCCGCCGGCGCCATTCGGGTATCATTCAAGCATGACTCCCCGGCCTGTCGCGACAGCGCCGCCTGCGCCCGCCGCCGATTTTCGGTTTCCTGTTTCGCTCGCCGGCGCGGTAGAGCGCTGCTGGCGGAAAGCAGCCGCGCCCGCCGAATGGAATCTCACCCGCGACCAATTTGCAGCCGCACTCAGACGCAGCGTCGCGCACCGTTTTTTGGGCGCGACGGGCCCGCCGGAACCGAAAGCCATCGAAGACTATCTCGAAGCGCTCCACCATGGAGACCTCGCGCTCGCTTGTGCTTGCAGCGCGGGCGGCGAAGCTGCGTGGGACGCGTTTGTGGCGCAGTTCCGTCAAGACCTCTATCGCGCCGCGCGAGCGATTGCGGATGAGTCGAGCGCGCGCGAACTCGCCGACTCGCTCTACGCCGATCTCTACGGCCTGCGCGAATCCGAGGGTCGCAGAAAATCGCTCTTCGACTATTTTCACGGGCGCAGCAAGCTCGGAACGTGGCTCCGCGCGGTTCTCGCCCAGCGGCACGTGGACGCCATCCGCCGCGCCCGGAAATTCGAACCACTCGAAGACGAGACCGGCCGCGAACACCCCGAAGTGGCCGCGTCCACATCAGCAGGATCTCACGCTGCGGCCGATCCGCCCGATCCTGACCGTGCGAAATACCTCTCGCTCGTGCAAGCGGCTCTCGCCGCGGCGCTTGATTTGCTCGAGCCGGGCGACCGCTTGCGCCTCGCCTACTACTACGCCGACGAGCTGACGCTTGCCGAAATCGGGCGATTGCTGGGCGAGCACGAGGCCACCGTCTCGCGGAAGCTCGATCGCGCGCGCCGCGACCTTCGCCAACGCATCGAGGCGGCGTTGCGCGACGGCAAGAAACTCAGCGCAGCCCAAATCCAGCTTTGCTACGACTATGCGTGTAAGAAATGGCCTCTCGACTTGACTCTCAGCTTGCGCCCGGCGTCAGCGAATCCGGCGCACGCGAGACGTTCCGGCGTGGTTTCTTCCGATGACTGATCGCAGCGGCGCAAGATTTGAAATTTGGCGCGTTCTAGGAGATGGAGGAGAATAACCTCGTGGCTTCGCGAGACCGAGACGACGCGTTGGCTGGCCTGCTGCGGCGCAACCTCGCAGGTGACGCAGACGCGGGAAACCACTGCCCCGCGCCGGACATTCTCGCCGCCTATTTCGAGGACTCACTTGATCCGGAAGAAACTGCGCGCTACGAACTGCACTTTTCGCAATGCGCGCGCTGCCGCGAGCAGCTCGCGGCGCTGAACCGCGCCGGAGAACTCGCCGGGGCAAGCGAAGCGACAACGCAGCGGGCACAGCACTGGGCATGGCTCTGGGATTGGCGCTGGCTCGCGCCGGCTGCCGCCGCTGTGCTGCTCTTCGCCGTCGTCTGGTTTGCCCGGCGTCCGGCTGCCACTCGATTTGTCGGCCAGCCGGCGGAACAACCTCTCATCGCGATGTCTCAGCCGGGAAAATCGCCCATGCAAGAACCGCTGCCGCAGGCGAATGCCAGTGTTCAGAGCGCTTCGCCGCAGCTCACTGCTCCCGCGCCGAGTGCGGTCCCGGCAACCCCGCCACATTCACCCGTGGCAAAGTCACCCTCCGCAAAGCTGGAAGCTCCCGCCGGGAACGCCCGATCTGTCGAGAACCTCCCTCTCTCGGGGCGCGACTACGTCGCGCCTTCGAAGACAGCGACCGCTCCGCCGCGCGATTCCAAAGATCAAGCTGCGTTCGGGACGCCGCTCGCCACCACCGAAAGCGTGACAGTCGAATCGACAGCGCCTGTGATTGCGCCCTCTGCGGGCCCTGCATCCCTTGCCCCGTCGGCGTCTGAAGCCAAGGAAGCTCCCACCTTTGTTGCGGGCGCGGCGGCGGGCGGCGTGGCTGGCGGCGCTGTGTCCGCGAGGAAAAAACAAGAGGAAGGCACGCGCAGCCTTGTACAGCAGGCTCAGACGCAGTCAATGTATCAATCCCGGGCGCTCGCGCTGGCCGCCGACAACGAACGGTCGGCGGTGATTCATACACCCGACGCAAAGGTCCTCTGGCGGATCGCAGGTGGCGGGTTCGTCGAGCAGTCCAAAGACGGCGGCGCGACTTGGCAAGGACAGCTTCCGAACGCGAACGCTCACCTCGTTGCAGGTTCAGCTCCCGGTCCGAATGTCTGCTGGTTTGTAGGTGACGACGGAATCATCCTTCTGACGCAAGACGCCGAGCGCTGGCAGACGGTCCGGCCGCCGCTGCGCGCCGATTTTACAGCCGTGACTGCGCGGGACGCCTCCACCGTAACCGTGACCGCAGCCGACGGCCGCAAATTCATAACAACCGATCGCGGCAAGACCTGGACGTCCGCGCCATAGCAGCCCTACGCGCCGCAAATAGCCTGCAAGAAACTCCGCCCTCGCCGTTCTAACCTCGGAATGATTTTTGCGCCAAGGAGACTTCTCATGCGCTCGCACCAGTCAAGAATTGTCACTACGGCCGCTCTGTTCGCAATTTTTCTGTTCGTGCCGCTCGCAGGGAAACTGAAAGAGGCCCACGCGGCGGGACGCGCCGGCGAACAAACCGCGAAGGCGGATGCCGCGACGACAGCTCAGAAGGATCAGACCGACGTTTCCGTCACGGTCTACAACTCGAACCTCGCGCTCGTCCGCGACGTCCGCCAGATTCATCTCCAAACGGGCGCGTTCCCACTGCGGTTTGAAGATGTCGCCGCCTCGATCATGCCCGCGACCGTGCATTTCCGCTCGCTTACCGATCCCGCGAAACTCAACGTCGTCGAGCAGAACTACGAGTACGATCTGCTCGACCCGCAGAAGCTGCTGCTAAAATACGTGGGCCGCGAAGTGACGCTCGTCCAGCGCGAAACCGACGCTGGCTCGACCAAATGGGTGGAAACGAAGGCGCTGCTGCTCTCGGACAACAACGGTGGCACCGTGTGGAAGATCGGGAAAGAAATCGTTACGGGAACGGGCGCTGATGCCTATCGCTTTCCAGACTTGCCGGAAAATCTCTACAGCCGGCCGACGCTCGTCTGGACGCTCGACAATCGTGGTGCAGACGCGCAGAAAGTCGAAGCGTCTTATCTCACGAACGATATGAACTGGAGCGCGGACTACGTGCTGAATGTGGGTCGGGACGAAAAGACCGCCGATCTCGACGGCTGGGTGACGCTCGTGAACAACAGCGGCGCGGCCTATAACAACGCAAAGCTTCAACTCGTCGCCGGCGCCGTGCATCGCACACCCCAGCAGTTCGTGGCCGAGCGCGAGGCGCTCGCGAAATCCATGGCCGCTGCCATGAACGCGCCGCAGTTCGAGCAGGAAGGGTTTTCCGAATATCACCTCTACACGCTCCAGCGCCGCACTTCGATTCAGAACAACGAGTCGAAACAGATCAGCCTGCTGAACGGGACGAATATCCCGGTGGAAAAGTATCTTACGGTCGAAGGCCAGCAATCCTACTACCGCAACCCGCAGGGAATCGGAAACGCCGTCCCCGAACCGGTGAAAGTCTTTTACTGCCTCAAGAATGACGAGAAGTCCGGTCTTGGGATGCCGCTGCCTGCGGGCACCGTGCGCGTCTATCAGGCGGATTCGAAGGGCGGCGCGCAATTCGCGGGCGAGGACACGATCAATCACACTCCGAAGGATGAGACGCTGCGGATCTACGTCGGAAACGCCTTCGACGTGGTTTGCGAACGCAAGCAGATGGACTACAAGAAGCTCGCGAACAACCTCTACGAAATGGAGTATCAGATCGCTCTACGGAACCACAAAGACGGCCCGGTGACGGTCGAGGTGCGCGAGCTGGTCGGCGGCGACTGGGAGGTGGTCAACTCCAATTACAAGTGGACGAAGCTCGATGCGACGACAATCGGATTTGAGATTCCAGTCGACAAGAACGGCGCCTCGACGCTCGACTATCGCGTCCGCGTGAAGTGGTAAGCGCCGATTCTCAGCACGGCGTAGTCGCCCGGTCAGGGAGCAGGACTGTGGTCGATCAGCGCCAGCTCGTGAGCGTACAGCGGATTGGTGGGGAATTCGCTCGCGAGCTCGGCCAGCAGAACACGAGCGCGGTCCATCCGATGCTCGCGCTCGTATGCCAGCGCCAGCAGGATTTTCGCGAACGGCTGCAAGTAGTGGCCGTGATCAGCCGTCCGCTGCATCTGTTCGATTCCGCGCTCGCGGTCGCCGTGAATTCCGCCGAACCACAGGAACGCGCGCTTGAATCCCGGTAGGGAGCCGATGATGTAATTGCCCGCGCCGAGCGCCAGATACGCGTCCTCGGCCGACGGATCGATGGCCAGCAGCTTCGTGGCCTCGCTTTCCGCCTGGCGCGTCAGGCCCAGGCCCGCCATCTGCTTCTTCACGATCAGCGCGTCGTAGTCGGCTTCCATCCCGTCCGTCATCGTGAGGACGAGCAAAGCATGCGCGTCGCTCGGATTCGATTTCAATTGTTCCCTGGCCATATCGCGGGCGCGCCCGTTGGCGTTCAGGAATGCATCATTGCGATTCTGGGCCGGGCTCCCGTCCGCCCCGCCAAGGAACTTCGCATCGTTCAAAAAGAACGCCGAGGTGAAGACGCCCTTGGCGTTGAACTGTTCGTAGAGGTAGCTTGCGGCTTCGGCGGCTTTGCCGAGGGGGTCGTCCTGCCGAATTTTCTGGTACGAAAGAAACTGCGCGCGCGCGCCCTGAAAATTTAGTTCGTAGAGCTGATGAAAACCGGCGTCGAGCATGCCCGGAACCGGGTCGGCCTCGACGCGAGGCGGATCGACTACGCCGCTTCCCTGACCCTCTGCGCGGGCAGCGGAGCAAAGCAGCGCGGCCAGCGCGCAGGCGGCTGCGATGCATGACGCGATGCCGATCCGTTTCTTCCGCATTTCAACTTTCCAATGCCTCGACCCGATCGCCAATCGAAGGAACGTAGTGTACCTCCACTTTACTCCATTTTGGAGGATTTCCGCACTCGCTGGGTTGCACGTACCGTTATCTTAGAGATTCCTCATCAGGAAATCGGTGATGCGCTGATACAGCTGGATTCGCGCCTGCCAATCGCTCATCGAATGTCCCCGGCCCGGAAGGATCATCAGATCGGCGGGATAGCTGCCCGCGAAAATAAGTTCGTTGATCATTTCGGAGGTATTCGCGAAATGCACGTTGTCGTCCCCGGTCCCGTGCGCGAGCATCAGTTCGCCATTGAGCCGCGCGGCCTGATTCACCGGTGACGAATTCTTGTAGCCCTCGGGATTGTCCTGCGGGCGGCCCATGTAGCGCTCGGTGTAAGTTGTGTCGTAAAGGCGCCAATCGCTCACGGGCGCGACCGCAACGCCCGCCTTGAAGACACCCGGGGCGTTGCACATGGCCTCGAGCGTTATCGTGCCGCCGTAACTCCAGCCCCAGATGCCCATGCGCGATCCGTCAACGTACGGAAACGATTTCAGGTACTTCACGCCGGCGAGCTGGTCCTCGAGCTCCACCTTGCCGAACTGGTGATAGAGCGGCGTCTCGAAGGCATGGCCGCGCGCGTAGGAGCCGCGATTATCGAGCGTGAAAATGATGTAGCCTTTCTCGGCCATCATCTCGTGCCATAGAAAATCGTCGCCGCCCCATTCGTTTCGCACTTCCTGGTCCTGCGGCCCGCCGTAGACAAAAACCAGCACCGGGTATTTCCGCGAGGCGTCGAAATCCCGGGGCTTGATCATCTTGGCGTAGAGTTTCGTGCCGTCGTTCGCCGAAACGGTCAGGAACTCGACGGGCGAGAGATGGTAATCGGCGAGCTCGGGCACTTTGTTCTGGTCGATCGAGGCGACGCGCGAACCGTCCATACGTTCGAGGTCCCGGCGTGGCGGCGTCATCGTGGTCGAGTACGTGTCCACGAACGCGGAGGCATCGGGCGCGACGAGCACGTCGTGGGCTCCCGGCTCGGGCGTGACCCGCGTGACGTTCCGATCTTGAAGCGAGAGCCGGTAAAGCTGCGTCTCGCGCACGTCGTCCTTGTTCGAGAGGAAGTAGACGAATCCGCGCGCTTCATCGACGGACGGACGGCTGCCCGCGCCGGGGCCGAAGCCACCGTTGCCGCTGATTTGCCAGTCTCCGCTCGTCAGTTGAGCGAGCTGCTGCCCGGAGAGATCGTAGAGATAGTAGTGTCGAAAGCCGGTGCGCTCGCTCGACCAGAGGAAGCGCTTGTTGTCCGAGAAAAAATAGAGGTCGTCCGAGATGTTGATCCAGTACGGATCCGTTTCGGTGAGGATCGTTGCGGAAGCGCCGGTGGCAGCGTCGCAGAAAAGCAGATCGAGCCGGTTCTGCGCGCGGGTCAGGCGTTCGATGGCGACGCGCCGGCTGTCGCGTAGCCATACGACGCGCGCGAGATAGACGTCCGTGTCCGTGCCCGTGTCCATCCATTTCGTTTCGCCGCCGTCAACCGAAACCACGCCGACGCGCACGATCGGATTCGCCTCGCCCGCCTGCGGGTAGCGCGTGTACTCCATCGCGCCCACGGGCGAGCTCATGTCCATGATCGGATAGCGCGTCACCGGGCGCTCGTCCATTTCGTAGTACGCGATCTCCGAGGAATCGGGCGACCACCAATAAGCCGTGGCTGCGTCGAGTTCTTCGGGATAGAGCCAGTCGAGCTGGCCTTTGAGAACTTCCTCGCGGCCGCCAGTCGTGAGCTGCCTCACTTCGCTGCTCGCGACGTTCGCTAGCCACAGATTCGATTCGCGCACGAAGCTCACCCATTTGCCGTCCGGCGAAAATTTCGGATCTTCGATATCGTCCGCGCCGGTCAGGAGCGACTTCGCCGCCATCGTCTTCAGATCGAGGAGAACCAGGCTGCTGCTGCCGATGAAGAGCAGCGCATCGCCCGCGGGCGACCAGCGATAGTTTTCTGCCTGCACGCGACCGAGGCCGGTCGATTGAATTGCGCTCGTCTTTTTCGGCGGCATCGCCGCCGCGAGCGCGTCTGCCTTGACGAGAACCTTGCGCTCGCCCGTGGCCGCGTCCGTCGTCCACATCTCGAGACCGGAGCGGCCCCGCCCGAAATACGAGACGCGCTTGCTGTCGGCGCTCCACTCGATTCCGGAAGTGAGGTAGCCGTTGAGGCTCGGCGCGCTGTAAATGCGCTCGACGGTAAGCGTTTTCGCGCCGCCCGGCTGCGCTGAAGCCGCCGCCGCGCTAAGCATCGCCGCGAGCGCGGCGAGCAAAACAGACCGCAAAACAGCGGCGACAATCCCCCCAGATTTGTGTCGATTAGACTTGGGCGCGATCCTTTGTTTCCAATGAGTTAGAGCGGATTCTAATCGTCCTGTGTGTCGATTAGAAATCGGCGGCACGGCGCTCCCGAGTACGCTACCGCGCGACGCGCACGGCCGCCTCGATCCCATTAAGCGCTCGCTCCAACCGCCAAAAGTCATCAAGCCTCCAAAATACCTCATTATGATGATGCACGAGGGAAGAGGCATTTCAAGGATGAAGTTCTGGGGACTTGGCACGAATCCAGAATGCCCAGGGGGAGGCAGTTGGTAGCGAGTCCTGGAGGGTTCCCGAAAGATCTCAACGGGAACAGAGGTATTGGTTTTCGTGCCCGCTTGAAGTAGTCATAAACAGAGGACACATCGGCCTTTGGTGTCTGCAAAGGGAAACGTGCCCGAACAACGGAAGCTATTTGATGACGTGAAATCCAGAGAATCCGAACCATCTCCGCTTGCGGCGGGCCACAAGTAACCTCGGTTTTGTCGTTTCAAGACGCGGTCCAATTCAGTCCATTCAAGTCCCACTGAATTCAAATTAGAGTACGGCGATCGCTGATATTCGGCCCCTGAACGGACGTGTGCCGCAATCCATTTGAAGTTGCTGAGCCAGCCCGTTCCCACTTCGGCATATAATCGCGGGCGGCGATGAAACAGGCGATCGAGAGATTCATGCAGTACCTGCGCTACGAGCGCAACGCTTCGCCCGGCACGCTCCGCGAGTACCGCCGGAACCTCCAGCAGTTCGAGACATTCCTGACGCCGCCGGGTGAGAAGACGCTGCCGCTCGGCGAAGTCGATCACCGCATCGTCCGCGAATACATGAGCTCGCTCTACGACCGGCGGCTCGAAAAGGCTTCGGTGGCGCTGCAGCTCGCCTCGCTGCGGTCGTTTTTCAAGTTCTGCATCCGCGAAAAACTCGCGCGGACGAATCCGGCGCGGCTCGTGAGCACGCCGAAGCTGCCCCGGCGCGTGCCGCGCGTGCTGACGGCGGAAGAGCTGAACAAATTCCTCGACAACCTCGGCAGCGGCGCCCCGAAAAAATCTCGGCGCGGCCGGCGCCCGACGCCTCGATCCGAGGAAGAATCGAAACTCATGCTAAAGCGTGACCGCGCCATTCTCGAGCTACTCTACGCCTCCGGCCTGCGCGTGAGCGAGCTTGCGGGGCTCGACCTCGGCGACGTCGACCGCCGCGGGCAGATGCTTCGCGTTCTCGGCAAGGGCCGCAAGGAGCGCGTGATCCCCTACGGAGCGAAGGCGCAGGCGGCGCTCGAAGCGTACTGGCCGGTGCGCGACGGAATCCTGGCGCATCCGCGAACGAAGCCCGATTCGCAGGCCGTGTTCCTGAACCATCTGGGCGGGCGGCTGACGGCCCGGTCGGTGCAAACGATCGTGAAGAAATACGTCCGGCTTGCGAACGTCAATTGGGATCTGCACCCGCATTCGCTGCGGCACGCCTTTGCCACGCATCTGCTCGCCGACGGCGCGGACCTGCGCGCGATTCAGGAACTTCTGGGCCACGCCTCGCTTTCAACCACGCAGCGTTACACCCAGGCGAGCATCCAGCAGTTGATGGAAGTTTACGACAAGGCCCATCCCCATGCGTGAGGGCGCCTCGAAGATGAACCGGCGCATTGGCTTGCTGGCTTGCGTGGCGCTTGGCTGCGTCATCTGGTTCGCGCGGCCTGTCGCGGCGCAAGCTAACTACGAAATCCAGGTGTACGGCGCCGATACCGTCGAGCCGGGGAATACGATGGTTGAGCTGCATAGCAACTTCACCATCGACGGCTCGAAGCAGATGGTCGATGGGCTTTATCCGACCAACCATGCCGAACACGAGACGATTGAAATCACGCACGGCTTCACCGATTGGTTCGAGACTGGTTTCTACATCTTTACGTCCGCGCGGTCGGGACAAGGCTGGCAATGGGTGGGCGACCACATCCGCCCGCGTTTTCGCATTCCCGAAAAATGGCAATGGCCGGTGGGCGTCAGCCTTTCGAACGAGATCGGCTACCAGCGGCGGCAGTTTTCCGTGGACACGTGGACGTGGGAAATTCGCCCGATCGTGGACCAGAAGGTCGGGCGATGGTATTGGTCGATCAACCCGACGCTCGACCGGTCGTTCCACGGCGAAAGCGTAAACCAGGGCGTGGTCTTCTCGCCGAATTTCAAATTCAGCTACGACTTCACTCCGAAGATTGCGGGCGGGCTGGAGTATTACGGCTCGGTGGGGCCCGTCACGGGATTCGATCCCATTTCGCAGCAGCAGCACCAGATTTTCCCCGCCATCGACTTGAACATCGCGCCGCAGTGGGAGATCAATTTCGGCCTGGGCGTCGGGCTCACCGGCGCTACCGACCATTTGATCGCGAAGATGATTTTGGGCTACCGGTTCGACTTCTGAGTGTGTGCTTGAATCCTAGGCTGTAAGTGAGCTTGCGGGAATGAAGCCGGAGCCGCGCGCGGGAGGCGGAGCGACAGGCGGCATCAATGCGCGATCGACGCGATTGTAGAGCGTGTCGCGCTCGACGGGAACGCGCCCGGCAGCCGTAATCAAGCGCTCGAGTTCGGCGCGCGTAAGGTGCTCGGGCGTGGTGGCGCCGGCGTCGTGGTAAATCTTCTCCTCTACCACGGTGCCGTCCAGATCGTTCGCGCCGAACCGCAACGCAATCTGCGCGATGCGCGGCGTGAGCATGATCCAGTAGGCCTTGATATGATCGAAATTATCGAGCATCAGGCGCGAGACGGCGATGGTCTTGAGCGCGTCGAAGCCGGTCGGTTTGGGCACGTGCGCGAGGCCGGTGTTCGCCGGATGAAACTCGAGCGGAATGAACGCGACGAAGCCGTGCGTCTTGTCCTGCGTTTCGCGGAGACGGACCAGGTGGTCGATGCGCTCCTCAAGCGTTTCGACGTGGCCGAAGAGCATCGTCGCGTTCGAGCGCAGGCCGATTTCGTGCGCGGTGCGCGCGATCGAAAGCCACATGGTGCCCGAGACTTTGTGGTCGCAGATGATGCGGCGCACGCGCGGATGAAAAATCTCCGCGCCGCCGCCGGGGAGCGAATCGACGCCCGCCTCTTTCATCTTCAGCAGCGTGTCGCGAATCGAAAGCTTCGAGATGCGCGCGTAGTAGTGCACCTCGACCATCGTGAACGCCTTCAGGTGCACCTGCGGAAAGCGCTGCTTGAGCCCGCGGATCAGATTGAGGTAATAGTCGAATGGCAGATCGGGGTGCAGCCCGCCGACGATGTGAAATTCCGTGGCGCCTTCGGCCACGCCCTGCGCCGCGCGCGCGAAAACCTCGTCCAGCGAAAACGTGTACGCTCCCGGCGCGTCCGGCGAACGGCCGAACGCGCAGAGCTTGCAGTGGGCCACGCAGACGTTCGTGGGATTGATGTGCCGGTTGACGTTGAAGTAGCAGATGTTGCCGTGGCGCTGCTCGCGCACGTGGTTGGCGAGCCAGCCGACCGCGAGCAAATCGTTCGACTGGAAGAGCGCGAGGCCGTCGTCGGACGTGAGGCGCTCGCCGGCGAGGACTTTTTGCGCGATCGGCTCGAGCCGCGCGTCGGTAATTTGCAGATTTCCGCTCATTTTTCGGTCGCCTAAGGCTGCCGGGCCACGACGACGGCAGCGCCCCAAAACAGCAAGAACAACAAACTAATATAGCCATTCACGGCAAAAAACGCAGCATTCATTTTGCTTAGATCGTTCGGCTTTACGAGCGAATGCTCGTACCCCAGCAGCGCCGCGACCACCGCGATTCCCGCCCACGCCGGCCAGGCGAGATGGAAGCTCCAGGCGAGCCACGCTAGCAGCGCAACCATCACGACGTGCATAGAGCGCGCGAAAAGCAGCGCTTTTGCGATGCCCAGCTTCTTCGGAATCGAGTGCAGCCCCGCCGCTCGGTCGAATTCGACGTCCTGGCAGGCGTAGAGCACGTCGAAGCCGCCCACCCACAGCGTCACCGCCGCGCAGAGGATCAGCATGCGCGCGTCAAGCGAGCCGCGAATCGCGATCCACGCAGCTGCGGGCGAAATCCCGAGGCAGAATCCCAGCACGAAGTGCGACCACGAGGTGAAGCGCTTCGTATATGAGTAGAAAAACAGAATCAGGAGCGCCACGGGTGAAAGTTCGAGCGCGAGGCGGTTCAGTTGCCACGCGGCGATCACCAGCACGGCCGAGGCAAGGATCGTGAAGGCCCAGGCAAAGCCGACGGAAAGCTCGCCCGCTGGAAGCGCGCGATTTGCGGTGCGCGGATTGCGGCGGTCGTATTCGCGGTCGGCGATGCGGTTCATGGTCATCGCGGCGGAGCGCGCGCCGACCATCGCGGCCACGATCCAAAGAATTTGCCGCCACGTCGGCAAGCCCCCATTGGCGCGCGCCGCGAGCAGCGCTCCCACCAGCGCGAAAGGCAGCGCGAAGACAGAGTGCTCGAATTTGATCATTTCAAGCACGATGCGAATTCGGCTCTTGCCCGCGCTCACGCTTTGCCGCCCTTCCACCGGTACTGCTTTTCCTGCGGCAGGCCGAGCTGCGCCAGGACGCGATAGGCGAACTGCTCGACGACGTCCGCGATGGATTTCGGCTCGTAGTAAAACGCGGGCATCGCGGGCATCACCGTGGCACCGGCGTCGTGCACGCGCAGCATGTTTTCAAGATGGACGCGGTTGAGCGGCGTTTCCCGCAGACAGAGGACGAGCGGGCGGCGCTCCTTCAGGCAAACGTCTGCGGCGCGCGTGAGCAAATCGCCGGCCGTGCCTGCCGCCATCGACCCCAGCGCCCCCGCCGAGCACGGCACGATGACCATGGCATCCACCGAGGCGCTGCCCGAGGCGATACTCGCGCCAATGTCCTTATTCGGGAGATACTCGAATTTCTTCGCCGAGGTTCCGGTTAAAAGCGACGGAAGCTTCTTGCCGTCCGACGCCACCACGCCAAGTTCGGTCGAAATTAGACGCAGGCCCGCATCGCTCGCGACGAAAAAGACGCGCTCGACCCGCCGGTCGGCGTCTAGTAGGCGCAGCACCGCCTGGGCATAAGCCGCGCCACTCGCGCCCGTCACTCCGACCGTGATGATGCGGCCCTCGGATGTCGCCATGGGAGTCAGTCGAAACTTCGAGTCTAGGCAAGCGGTTTCGGCAAAGTCAAGGCGGGCACGGCGTTGTATCATGCAAACGAAAGTGGGAGTATCGCGTCAAAGCACGGAAGAGGTGATCCGTTATTCAGGCGCGCTTGAGCGCGCGGACCAACAGAAGCAGCACAACCGCACCGACCGTCGCCATCACAAGCCGCCCGATGAGCCCTTACGCGGCAAGCCCCAGCAGCCCGAAGACAAAGCCACCCAAGACCGAACCTACGATGCCCACGATCAGATCGACCAGAACACCCATGCCGTGCCCTTTTACGAGTTGGCCGGCAAGCCAGCCCGCGATGATACCGATCAGGATCGTCCAGATCAGCCACATGATGGAACCTCCTAGAGAGTTTGGGGTGCGGGGCGCTTGCGGGGGCTGGTTTGCGCCCGCCTGATTGCGGCTCACTCTATCACAAACGCCTGTGCAAGAGACGCGGCGAGCGCTGCTTCTTCATCGGGGAAGACGGTGCGGAGATCGAGGACGAGACGGCGTTCGGCGACGCGCGCGACGACGGGCGTGCCTCCGCATAGCGGCTTGCGGAGCCGCTCTTCGAGCTGCGCAGCGGAATGTGTTCGGCTCGCGAGTGTAATCAGATGTGTCGGCAATTGCTGGTCCGGCGTCGAGCCTCCACCAATCACCGAAAATCCCGCGCGGACCTGAATCTCCGCATCCGCCGGCAACCCTTCGCGCAAGCGGTCGGCGAACGCCACGGCGCGCTGCCAGATTTCGTCCGCGCTCAACCGGATCATGCGCACCGTTGGAATCTCGTCGAGAGCGCTGCGGTGATACGCCTTGAGTGTCACTTCGAGCGCCGCAATGGTGAGCTTGTCGACGCGAAGCGCGCGGAAGAGCGGGTTGCGGCGAATGCGCTCCACGAGTTGCTTTTTCCCGGCGATGATTCCCGCCTGCGGCCCGCCAAGCAATTTGTCGCCGCTGAACGAAACAATCGCGGCTCCCGCGCGGCAGCTCGCGCGGACCACCGGCTCGTCGATTCCGGCGGCGGCAAGATCCGCGGCGCAGCCGGAGCCGAGGTCTTCGAACACCGGGATGCGTTTTCGACGCCCGAGCGCGACCAGCTCGTCGAGCGAGGGGCGCTCGGTGAATCCGGCGATGCGGAAATTCGACGGGTGTACGCGCAACAGCAGGCGCGTGCGCCCGTTGATTGCGCGTTCGTAGTCGCGCATGCGCGTGCGGTTCGTGGTCCCCACCTCGCGCAGCACGGCGCCGCTTTCGGACATGATGTCCGGGATGCGGAACCCGTCGCCGATTTCGATCAACTCGCCGCGCGAGACGATCACTTCGGCGCCCTTCGCGAGCGTGTTCAGGACCAGAAAGACAGCCGCCGCGTTGTTGTTCACCACGATGGCCGCTTCGGCTCCGGCAAGCTCCGCGAGCAGCCGCGCCGTGTGAACGTCGCGCTTGCCGCGCGCGCCGGTCGCGATGTCGTATTCGAGGTTCGAATAGCGCGTTGCCGTTTCCGCCATCTGCGCGACGGCGGCGGATGCGAGCGGTGCGCGGCCCAAATTCGTGTGCAGGATCACGCCGGTGGCGTTGATCACGCGGCGGAGCGACGGCGCGAGCAGCGCCTCGACTTCGGCGGCTACGCGCGCCTCGATTGCTTCCGCACTCGAAGCGGCGCTGCCGGGCGCGGCGTTTCTCGCGGCCTTTAGCCGCGCGCGAAGGTCCGCAAGGGCTGCCCGCACGGCCTGCGTCACGATGGAGCGTCCCGCCTTCTCGCTGAGCGCGACCAGGCGCGCACGGCCGAGCAGCTCATCGACGGAGGGGATTTCACGGAGCCGCGCGGCCGCGTTTTTCTCCTTACTCTTCTGCATTTTCGCGGCGGATGGGACGGGTTGGCGCATCGCCCGCCTATTTGAACACGCGGCCACCGACAGGGCAACCTCCGGGCTTTCCCTTTGCGACAAGCCCCCGCACGCCCCGGTTGACTCGATCCGTGGCCGCCCTTACGCTGAAATCTCGCCCGTAACCAAACCATTATGGCCGCCACGATCGACGAAGAGCTGAATCAAATCGAGCGCGACATCCGCGCGCTCAAGATCGAGTACGAGCAGTTCTTCGGCGGCGGCCGCAAGCGGCCTCCCTCGGATACGCAATGGCGCCTCGATTCGACCGTGCGCCGCGTCAACGAGCACATCGGCGAGCTGAGTTTCGGGCAGCGCTTCCGCCTCAACAATTTGACCCAGACCTACGCAAAGTATCAGGACATGTGGCGGAAAAAGCTCGTACAGAGGGAGAGCGCCGCACAGCAGCGCCACTTCGGAGCGGCTGCGAGGGCTATCGAAACCGAGCGTGCGCAGAGGTCGACTCCCGCAGTAAGCACGGCGCCGCCGATAAACCCTGTGGCCGCGCCCGCCGCCGTGCGGCGCGAGCCCGCTCCGTTTGTTCTTGCGCTCTCCAGTCCGGAGAATGAAACAGAGAAGATCTACACGCTGTACGAAAAGCTGATCGAAGCGCGCACCGAAACGGGCGAAAGAGCCGGGGCGCCGAGCCTGAAGGATTTCGAGCGCTTCGTCCGGCAGAAGACGAAGGAACTCCAGGGCAAAGGCGGCCGCGAGGTCGAATACACCGTCGGCATCGAAGGCGGCCGCGTCAAATTGAAAGCCCGCATTTCCAGCTGACGCCCGCCGGTCCGCGATTTCGCACAAGTGCTCTTCCGAAATTCTCCGCAAACGCATAAACTGACGCGCTCGTTCCTTTCGGAGCGATTCTCGCCATCAGGAGCAGGGCCGTGGCCATCGAGCGGGCGCTCATCAGCGTCTACGACAAAACCGGGATCGTCGAATTCGCGCGCGAGCTGGCGGTGCTCGGGCTCGAAATTGTTTCCACGGGAGGCACCGCGCGGCTGCTGCGCGATGCGGGAATTTCCGTGCGCGACGTGGCTGAACTGACCGGTTGGCCCGAGATGCTCGGCGGGCGCGTCAAGACGCTGCACCCGAAAGTTCACGGCGGAATTCTCTTTCAGCGCGGGAAGGCCGAAGACCGCAAGCAGGTTGGCGAGCATGGCATCGTGCCCATCGATCTGGTGGTTGTGAATCTGTATCCCTTTTCCGCAACGGCGGCGAAGGCTGGCGTCACCGCCGAAGAGCTGATCGAAAATATCGACATCGGCGGGCCGGCCATGGTGCGCTCGGCGGCGAAGAATTTTCAGAGCGTTGGCGTCGTCACCGATCCGGGCGATTACGGCCCGATCGCAACTGAGCTGCGCGAAAAGCGCGAACTGAGCCTTCCAACGCGGCTCGCGTTGGCTCGCAAAGCCTACGCACGCACGGCGCGGTACGATGGCGAAATCGCGACGGAACTCGAGCGCCTCGCGGTGACCGACGGCGGTGTGACCATCGGCCCGCTCGAAAAATTGCCGGAGCGGATTCAGGTCTCGCTCGAGCGGCGCCAGTCGATGCGCTACGGCGAAAATCCTCATCAGGCCGCTGCGCTCTATATTCCGGCGGGACGCCCGGCGGCGGGCCTTGCGGGTTCGAAGCAGCTTCAGGGCAAGGAGCTTTCGTACAACAATCTCGTGGATCTCGACGCGGCCTTGGCGCTGGCCGTCGAGTTTCGCCGCCCCGCCGTCACCATCATCAAGCACAACAACCCGTGCGGCGCGGCCGAGCAGGAATCGCTGCGCGACGCCTACGCGAAGGCGCTCGCGTGCGATCCCGTGTCCGCCTATGGCGGCGTGCTCGCGTTCAATCGCACGGTTGACGCTGCGACAGCCGCGGAGGTCGCGAAGCTGTTCGTTGAATGCATCGTCGCGCCGGGCTACGAACCGGCGGCTCTGGCTGCGTTCGCGGCGAAGAAAAATCTCCGCCTGCTCGAAATGCCGGCTAAGTCCGCGCCCGAAACGCTCGAATTCAAATTCATCTCCGGCGGTGCGCTCGTGCAGGAGCCGGATCGCCACGAGCTCGGCGAAACGGTTCTGAAAGTCGCGACCGAGCGCGCTCCGACCGAAGCCGAGCGGCGCGCCATGCTCTTCGGCTGGATCGTGGCGAAGCACGTGAAGTCGAACGCCATTGTGTTCGCGCGCGAAGGCCAGACGGTCGGTGTCGGCGCGGGGCAGATGAGCCGCGTCGATTCGGTGAAAATCGCGGTGATCAAGGCCGCGACGGCGGGGCTTTCTCTCGTCGGCAGTGTTGTCGCGTCCGATGCGTTCTTTCCCTTTCCGGACGGCGTGGAAGAGGCCGGAAAAGCCGGCGCCACCGCCGTGATCCAGCCGGGCGGCTCGGTCCACGACCCGGAAGTCATCGCTGCTGCCAACAAACTCGGCATGGCGATGGTTTTCACCGGCGTGCGCCACTTCCGGCATTAAGCTGACCAAATGCCAGAACCAGCCAACACGGGCGGATTGACCGGGCTTCGCGTTCTCTCGCTCGAAAGCCGCCGCGCCGGCGAGATGGCGAAGCTGATCTCCGCTTACGGCGGTACGCCGATCGTCGCGCCGTCCATGCGGGAAGTTCCTCTCGAATCCAACACCGAAGCGATTTCCTTTGCGCGCACGCTCGCTGGCGACGGTTTCGACATGGTCATCTTCCTGACTGGCGTGGGCACTCGCGCGCTCGCGCGGGTCGTCGAAACCGTTTATCCAATCGGGCAATTCGCGGACGCGCTTCGCCGCATCGCCGTTGTGGCGCGTGGGCCGAAGCCCGTGGCCGCGCTCAAGGAATTGGGAGTGCCGGTGACTCTGGCCGTCCCCGAGCCGAACACCTGGCGGGATCTGCTGCGCGCGCTCGACGAAAAGGCCGATTCACTCCCGCTCGCGGGCCGCCGCGTCGCCGTTCAAGAATACGGCACGTCGAATCAGGAGCTTCTCGCGGGGCTCGCCGAGCGCGGAGCGCGCGTCACGCGCGTGCCGGTCTACCAATGGGCGCTGCCGGAGGACACGGGACCGCTGCGCGCCGCCGTCCAGACGATTGCGCACGGCGAAGCGGACGTAGTGGTGTTCACCACGTCGATTCAGATCGTTCACCTGCTGCAAATCGCGCGGGAGACGAAGCTCGAAGAGGACGTTCGCCGGGGCCTGGCGCGCATTGTCGTCGGCTCGATCGGCCCGGTGACGTCCGAGGAGCTGCGCGAGCACGGCATTTCGCCCGACTTCGAGCCGGTGCATCCCAAGATGGGTTTCCTCCTGAACGAAGCTGGCCTACGCGGAAGAAAGCTGCTTGAAGAGAAGCGCCGGAAGGCTTCCGGCTGACTTCCCGGAAGTTTCGGCGAGCGGTCGGGCGACGGAAGGTTTGGGTGGGGGGGAATGCCGCTGCCCGACCGCTTCGGCGAATGGGCAGACTCTAGCAGGCTTCTCCGAAATCGCCTTCGTCGAATTATCGATGGAACCTATCTGCGTTCCCGATTTCGCGCTAACTTTAAGCGAAAAGTAGCCTTAGCCGGGGCGACCGCGCTTCCGGTGGCGCAAAAAATCTTCAAACGAAGCTTGGCTGGCGAGCCGATGGAGGAGCGCGCGGCGACGCTGCGGCGAAATTGCCTTGCCGAAAAGCTTTTTGCGGGCTTTCCAGAGCTCTTCGAGCCACAGTTCGTACTCTTCGCCGAACTTCTGCTCGATCTGTTTTCTCAGCCGCTGCGCGAGCGCGGGGCTATGCCCGGCCGTCGAAATCGCAATTTGCAGCGCGCCGCGCCGGACCACCGAGCCGTAGTAGAAATCGCAATGCTCGGGATCGTCGACCACGTTGCAGAGAACCCCGCGCCGTCGCGCCTGACGGTAGATCTGCGCGTGAAGCGCCGGCGAGGATGTTGCGGCAACCACGAGGAACACGTTCGCCAGATCAGAAATGCGGAATTCGCGTTTTTCCCAGCGGATTTTCTTTGCGCGCGCCCACGCCCGAATACGAGGAGTTGCATGCGGCGCCACCACGCGCACGTCCGCTCCGGTGCACAGCAAGCCTTCGATTTTTTCCTCCCCCACTGGACCGGCGCCGACGACCAGGCACTGCCGTCCCTCGAGCTTCAGAAAAGCCGGGAACAGAATCATGTCGCTACACCATTTCGCCGCGGACGAGGTCGTCGTACGTCTCGCGGCGTCGCGCGATGCGGAAGCGCCGGCCTTCGACCAGAACTTCCGCGGCCCTCCGCCGCGCGTTGTAATTCGACGACTGCACGAATCCATATGCACCCGCGGCCCACACCACCAGAAGATCACCCGCCTTCACACGGGCGAGCGGCCAGTCCCGCGCGAGAAAATCGCCCGACTCGCAAACCGGCCCCACTACGTCCACGCGCACTTTTTTCGCGGTGGCCGCTGAGTCGCGCACGGCGGGCGTGATCGAATGCATGGCATCGTAGAGCACCGGGCGAATCAGATCGTTCATGGCGGCATCGACGATGATGAAAGTTTTTCCGCGCGCCTCCTTCACGTAGAGAACCCGCGTGAGCAGCACGCCGGCGGGCCCGGAGATCGCGCGCCCCGGCTCAATCAGCAGCCTGCAACTGAGCGGCCGCACGATTTCCCTGAGCGCCCGGCCAAATGCCGCAGGAAGCAGCGTGGATTCATTCGTGTAACGAATGCCGAGCCCGCCGCCGATGTCGATGAGGTCGAGGCGAATCGCGCCAGCTGCGAGATCGCGCACGTACGATGCAAGACGCGCGAGCGCCCGGCGATAGGGATCGGCGTTCAGGATTTGCGAGCCGATGTGCGCCGTAATTCCCCGCCACGTAATCCAGCGCGAATCCTTGTGCGCGAGATACAGCCGTCGCGCCTCCGGCCAATCGACGCCGAACTTGTGATGATGGTGGCCCGTAGCGATGTGCGGGTGGCCGCCCGCCAGCACGTCGGGATTCACGCGGATCGCCACCGAAGGTCGCGCGCCTCCCGCCGCAACGTGCCGCGCCGCCTCGCCGAGCAGCACGTCGAGTTCCGCGCCGGATTCGACGTTGAAGAGCATGATACCGCCACGCCCCGCGCCTGCCCGCTGCGGTGGGCCCGTGCCCGGATAGCGTAGCGCGTCGCGAATTTCGTCGCGCGTCTTGCCGACGCCCGAAAAAACGATGCGGCTGCCGGGGACGCCGATGCGGCGCAGGCGGTCGAGCTCGCCGCCGGAAACCACGTCGAAGCTGCTGCCGAGGCGCGCAAGGACACGCAGCACCGAGAGGTTCGAATTCGCCTTCACCGCGTAGCACAGCGCGTGAGGAAGCGAGCCGAACGCGCGGTCGAGCTGGCGATACGCCGCTTCGATGCTGGCGCGGCTGTAAAGGTACGTGGGCGTTCCGGCGGCGTCCGCAATCCGCGAGAGCGCGACGCCCTCGCAGTGCAGCGCCTGCTCCCGCGACCGGCCTTTGCTGGCCGCGCGCCCCACGGGGCGATAGGCGAAGTGCGGCGTGTACTGCGCGGGGTCCACGGTGTGCGCGCTTTTGCCCCGGCGCGAGATGTTTGGCGCGGATTTCATCGCCGCCCGCGCAGGTCGTCGCCGGAATGGCGTCGGAAAATCATGGCGCACCATCATACAAATTCTAGGGGTAAAAGCCACGGCGACGGGCGCAGCCATCGCCGAAATGATTCTCCCAACGGGAATTTGAATTGGCTCGCCGCGTGGGTTCAGGCGCTGCGGTCGTCGGCGTGGAGGTGAAAGTTCAGGCGAAACGTCCATCCGGGGAATTCGACCGGAACCGTGAGGCTGGTTTTGGTGTTCGGTTGGGGTGCGGATTCCGCGCCAATCAGCGAGGCGAGAGATCCGGCGTTTGATTCAGTTGCCGCAGATTCCACTCGGATCTGCTCGATCTCGACCGGGAGGCCCAGCTGCTGGGCCTTATCGTAAATCTCTTCCTGAATGGCTTCGCTCGATCAGAAATTGACAGCGGCGAGCCGCGCTTCCCTCCGCGCAGCGGCGTCGCGAAGCGCCGCAGCCGGCCCAGACTGCGTTTGGCCGACTCCGCGAAGAGTGGACCTTCACTCGAAGATGAATCAACGGAAGAGTATCTCCCACGGAAAATTACACTCCGAAACTGGCGTGTCGAGCCGCCGCAGGCGTGCGTTTTCGTGGAAGTTAACGGGGTGGCCCCACCCGGCGCCCTTAGGCGAGATATTTCTTTAGCGGCTCCCAATACTTCTCGTGCCATCCCGAGTCGAGGCCCCCGAATTTGCCTTCCGGAAAACCTGTGTGATCGAGAACAACTTTGGTTTCCGAACCCTGCTCTTTGAGTTCAAACTTGACGATCGAATAGACGCCCGGGTCCCAGCTCGTGGGCCGCCACGCCTGCACGATTCGCTGGTTGGGATCAGTTCGATGTTTCGCCCCACGATCAGCCCCCCGAACATCGAGAAAGCGCCGCCCGCTTTCGGATCGATCTCGGCTGGCAAACCTGTGAACGCAGCGAACTGCTTTGAATCCAGGAGCGCCTCATAAATGCGCTGCGGGCTCGCCTTGAAATCGACCTCTTGATGGAGGTACGTGCGCAACTTGTCCGCTCCCGCGCTCGGCGGTTCCGTCGCGGCGTGCTGAGTTTTTCCCCAGGCATCGGCGCCCGTGGCGAGACTCCCAAACGCGATCGCCGCACCGGCGATCACTTGCCGCCGAGTCGGCGCAACCACCAGTGCGCTCGGATTCTTTCTCTCGCTCATCGTCGTCCTCCCGGGTTCCTGCTTCGAGTATCCCGGCATGGAAGCACGCCTCTAAGCTATGTTCAAGATAGGATTTTCCAGGGAAGGAAAATACCGCTCGCCCACCGCGAGCGCGGCTTCATCAACCGCGTGAGCGCGGCGCATCGAAGCCCAGGGACTCGTCGCGACAAACGGTGAATTGCGAGTTTGCGCCCACAAGTGAATGCCGGCAAGATTTACAATGCTTGCAGGAGGGCTGAGCCATGAAACATTCCGCAGGGTCGAAACACGTCGGTACCGGTGCCGTTGCGAGTGGGGCCGGAGCCATTGGCGCGGTTGCTATTGGTGCTTTCGCGATCGGAGCGTTGGCCATCGGCCGATTGGCGATCCGAAAACTCCTGATCGGACACGCCAAATTCAAGTCTCTTGAGATCGGGGAGCTTACCGTGACGCGACTTCGCGTTTCAGATCTCGTCGTAAGTGACTCGCTCAGACTGCCGCCAAAAGCCGCGCTGGAGAATGGCGAATTGGAATGAAGAGAACGGCAGGCGCGCTCCTATTTTGCCTGGAGTGACTTGATGTAGTTCGTCAGGTTTGTAATCCGCAATGTCACTTGAGTCTCATTCAGTCGGTCGATCGTAAAATCGGCTCCCCAGACGGGCATCTCAGCTGGCCCATGCGCTGGCATTACGACGCCATTCCGCAGCACGTTCGAAACATAGGCGTCAGGGAATCTACCGCCGTGACGCCGGGCTAGCGTAGTCAAGTCGGGCGGTGCTCTGAATGGGTAAGGCGCAGGGCCATCCCCCTTCAAATCATTTCCGTGGCAGACGGCGCAATGTTGGCTATACAGTTCAGCGCCGGACGGGGGATTCGAAACCGTGATCGTCTGTATTGACTCCATGTACTGCACAAGGTTCTCCAACCTCACATTCCCCCGGTCCACATCCGATTCAATCTGATGAAAGATGGGGCCCCAGATTGGCATCTCCCGGGAACCATGTGCCGCCACGACTTTGTCGCCCATAATCATTTCGCGCACGTACGCCGCAGGAAACTGCCCTCGATTATTCCGGGTCAGGAGAGTCAGATCGGGCACCCTAACCTTCAACGCGGGTGCCGCTGGCCCCGTTCCTTTGGCGTCCACGCCGTGGCAGGAGGCACAATAGGCCCGGAACAAGTCTGGTCCTTCGACAGAGCGAATCAACGGCGTAAACTGCTCTTCCGCATTCGGGGCGGTCTGAGTTTGCTTGCCGGCTCCACAGAGGACAACGCTAGCGAGCACAACTGCCAGCGCGAGCTGCGAGGCCCTCTTGAATCTCTTGTCTGCCGTCCTCACCGTAGTCTCTTTCTCCTTCAGCGATGTGGTCGTGCGGGCGCTCGCTCCAATCAATGGTATCTTGCGCCTCCAACCCCCTCTTTTACGGTGAGCGCAAGGAATCCGCTGTGATGGCTGTCACGTTGGGGAGTTTCTGCAAACCAACAAAAAGAGTAGACTCTGCCGAAATGGAGCTAGCCTGGGTCGCCTGCGGCTTTTCATGCTGCGCACGACGCACTTATTACTGCGATTCGGTTAATTTCTTCAGTAAGTATTCAACCTGACCTGCTAGTGGACTCTAGTGCGCCAGCAAATAATCATTGTAAGAGTGCCGCGCCCATCCCAGGTAATGCGGATTCGCGCGATTCGCGTCGTCGAGTTTCTTCAGCATCTGTGGAAGCATCTCGCCATAATCCGGCGTTCGCATCGCGATCACCATTTTCGCCAGATTCCGGTCGCCCAATCCGTCGTAGGCCATGTCGAGGAATTTCTGACTGGCAGTCTGTACTTTTTCGGCTTTTTGTTCGACGCTTTCTCCGTCTCCGGGACTGCTTAGCTCGTACATCATCAATGTGACCCGCGGCACCGCAGACAGGAGCATCTTGCGTTCGTCGAGATCGCCCTTGAGAAGTTTGTTCTGGATGTCCGCGTTCACCGTCATCCCGGCCGGCTCGGCGATCGCACGTACTGCGCGAAAGGCCTCGGCGAGGGCCGGCAGGAATCGAAGGTTCCCTGCGCCTTTATTTTCCGGCCGTTGTTGCGGCTCTACATCCAGGTGAATCCCGTCGAATCGATCTGCCGGATGGCTCTGATTGAATAGCACGATTCCCCGGACGTGATTCAGCAGCGTTTCTCTGTGTTTGCCCGGCTCGTCGGCGTCCGTGCTCGACAACAAAGCTTCCACTCGAATGTTAGAGCGATGGAGCACGGCGATGGCGTGAGCAAAGCTGGCCTTCCTCAGCCGCCTCGCTGCGCGCGGAGACTACCACATAGACTTCGTTGATGCCTTCGGATTTGCAAAACTCTAACAAAGCCTCCGCGCCGCGAGGCGCTTCGAGCACGGTTGGGCTTTTCCAGACCCAGAGGCCATGAACCGGAGCGGGCGCCGCTCCCGCGAACGCGGAGAGAGAGAACGCGCCGAGAAGGACTGTACAGAATATCCATACGGAAGCGACGCGGTTCTTGAGGTTCATTGTGACGAGAGAGGCCCCAATCCCTTTCTCGTGAACCAATTGTAACTTGGAAACGGTCGGTCGAGCACAACCCTGCGGCTTTGCGGTTGTTCCGCAGTGGTTCCGATGCGTTCATCGTATTCCGCAATTCGCTCGTTGAGCGATTCGATTTCTCTCAGCAGCGGATCCAAGACATCCCGTAATTCCTGACTCAGCCCTTTGGCCCTTTCCCGATTCATTTGCTCGC
>Ga0187872_10001287_pt1 | contig 25991 bp, 23 predicted proteins | sample June2016WEW_16_4_FD_132973 | JGI IMG/M metagenome (GOLD analysis project Ga0187872, IMG submission 132973) | Peatland microbial communities from SPRUCE experiment site at the Marcell Experimental Forest, Minnesota, USA - June2016WEW_16_40 | ecosystem: Environmental > Terrestrial > Soil >...
CTGATGCTGAAGGGAGTGGCGCAGGCGGAGGAGACGAACCATGCCGAGGTTCACTCCACATCGAAGGTCATCCGGGTGCCATCGGTCATCCGGCTGGTGAGCTACCGGCACATCCCACAGCAGAGCCGCGCGCTTTCCCGGAAGAATATCCTGCTGCGCGACCGGAACACCTGCCAGTTCTGCGGCAGCGCGTTCCCGGCTGCGGAGCTGACGCTCGACCACGTCATGCCGCGGTCGCGCGGCGGGCGGTCGTCTTGGGAGAATCTGGTCGCCTGCTGCTACACCTGCAACAACCGGAAAGGCGACCGCACGCCCGAGGAAGCCGGACTGAAGCTCCAGCGCCGGCCGCGGCCGTTCACACTGCACACCTCGCGGCAGTTGATGCGCTTGATCGGGCACCGCGACGAAAAGTGGCGCAAGTACCTCTTTTATTGATCGCCCTTTTGTGATGGATTGCGCGGGAAACCTTCTCCGGCGTTCCCGCGTCCAATCAATCAAACACTTCTAGGACACACCCCGGGAAGCGAGGTCGCCCTGCGTGGCCCGCTTCCCTCCTTTTTCCTGCGCGAATCTTTGCATCGATTCGGGAGTCGCTGACCGCACGATCTACTGGAGCCTCGATCGCAGTTCTTCCGCGAACTTCTCGACGCGATTGAGCGGCACGATGGAGATGTCCTGAGCCTGAAGCAGCCGCGCAATGAACTGGTGGCGGCGGTTCTCGGGCGCAGGCTCGACTTCCGTGACGGCCCTGAATACCGTCCTGGCCACGTGCCTGCGGAGCCAGGTCTTCGAAACGCAGACCAAGGTTTCGAACGTCCGGGATGAGCGGCCAAAAAATAATCGCGGGACCGCGCGTGCGGCAACAGCACGCAGCCCCGCGAATACGATCCCCCGGAGAAGCGAGCGCGAGAGCGCTCAGCGCTTCTTGCGCCGGCGCGCCTTCTTCGAGAGCGCCTTTTTCTTCGGCTTGGCTTTTCTTTTCGCCTTCGGCTTGCTCTTCGCTTTCTTCTTCGGCCGGGCCTTCTTGGCCTTTTTCGCTTTCCGGCCCGGCGCGCTCTTGCGGGGAGCGGGTTCCGCGGCTCCTTCCGTTTCTTCCTCGGGCTCTTCTTCGACGATAATCTCTTCCACTTCTTCTATGATCTCTGTCGGCTGCTCTTGCCCTTCCTCGTCGTCGAAGCTAGGCAATTCGTCGTCGTCCTCATCGTGCATTTTGGCGTAAAACATTCGATCCTCCGTAGGGCCTCCGGCTCATCGGACGGGCATCCACCACTCGGCCGCTTATAAACGGAGTCTCGGCTCTCTGTCAAGGCGCAATGGGCCGAAAAGCAAATTTGGATACGGTGTCGCTCGGGGGCAAAGTGAAGGAAGCGGCGGGCAGGAGGCCAATTGCGTCGCAGATGACAGCAAGGAAAGGAGTTAGCGCACTTGGCGGGTCAGATCACCGTTGAATCGTGAGCACGTCGCCGGCCTGGAGCGTCCGGTCCGCAAGGAAGGGATTTGACTCGCGCAGGGAGGAAACCGTGGTCTGATAGGCGTGCGCGATCGAATAGAGCGTTTCGCCGGGCTTCACGCGATGTTCCAGCGCTGCCGGTCTTTCCTCAGCGCGTACGGACACATCCTGGACTGCCGCGCTTGCTTTCTGCGCTGATGCCTTCGCTTTGGCAGGTGGTGCGGACTCTGTCTGGCCACCGGCATAGATCCGCAACTGTGCTCCGCGCGCCACGCGGCTCCCTTTGATGTGATTCCAACTCTTTAGCTGCGCCACGGTCACGTCAAAACGTTCCGCGATACCCGGGAGCGTGTCGCCGCGCTGCACGCGGTACCGAACCCAGCGCACCGTGGGCGGCGCGGTGGGCACGTTCAAGAGGAAACCTGCGGGCAGGCTCGCGTGCGCTTCCAGGTGATTCGCGGCTTCGATCGCCGGGACGGTCACGCGGTAGCGACGGGCGATATCGGGCAGCGTCTCGCCATCTTCCACCTCGTGCAGGCGCCAGCTCGTCCACTTGTCCTGCGGAACCTGCGCGATGTTTTCTTCAAACGTCTTCGTGGCGCCCACGGGCACTTTCAATTCAAATCCGGACTGGCTCGGAGTGACGCCGCGGAGAAGTTCGGGATTGAGCAGCCGCAAGCTGTCGAAATCCGTCGCGGCCGCATCGGCCACGAGATGCAGATCGATGGAGTGCTCCAGATGAATGGCCTCGACTTGCGCGGGCTTTTCGGGACTGACCTGAACTCCGTAAAGCGGTGGGTCCTTGGCAACGAGCGCCATCGCCAGGATGATGGGAACGTAGTTCTGTGTCTGCTTCGGCAGCGCGTTGCGCTTTTGCAATTCCCAGAAATCCGCATAGCCAGTGCGCTGGATCGCCCGGGCGACGGTGAGCGGCCCCGAATTATAAGCGGCCATCACCAGGTACCAGTCGCCGAACATGGAGTAAAGGTCGCGGAAATGGCGCGCCGCCGCCCGCGTGGCTTTCTCGGGATCGCTGCGATCGTCGATCCAGTAGCTTCGCTCGAGATCGTATTCCTCGCCGCGGAAGGGCATGAACTGCCAGATTCCACGCGCCCCCGCCCGGGAGACCGCCTGCGGCTGAAAGGCGCTTTCCGCCTGTGCGAGGTAGATCAGGTCCTGCGGGACGCCTTCCTCCTTGAGTACGCGGCGGATCATGTCGCTGTAACGCCCGGCGCGCTCGAGTCCGTGACCGACGATCGCCCGGCCGCGCGTCGTGGTGAAGAAGCTCAAATACTGAAGGACTGAATCGTTCACCGTCAGCGGCAGGTCGTGGTGGACGCCGATCAATTCCTTCTCAGCTTTGAGGGCCAGACGGGGGTCGCCCGCCGGCAACGTCATGTCGGCGATTTCCTCGATCGGGGCAGGCTCGGCGGGAGCTTCCGAGTCCTCGCTTTGAGCGTCTTCCATCGCGGCCAGTTGATCAGGGCTGACCACGTCGCCGAGCTGGTCGAACAGTTTCGCCAGTCTCAGATCGGAATCCGGCGGAAAGCCGCTCTTCAGAATCAGGTCGGCGGCGCGGTCAAATTCCGCCTGAGCCTTGTCCAGGCTGCCCGCCTTGTATTCTTGCTGCCCGGCGTTGAAGCTTGCCTGCACCTTTTCTACGAGGACGTCGATCGACGGCTCAGGTGCGGGTATCAGCCAGGTGGAATTCGCGGGCCGCTCGGCCAACGGAAGCGGCTGGCGGGCATAATTCGGCGCCGGTGCGGGGGCTGCCGCCGGGGGCTGGACGTGGATCTCCTTCGTCGCGGTTTCTTCGCAGCCGGCCAAGAGCAGAGTACCGGCGGCCAACATGACGCCGATTGTCAGGGCGCACTTCATATGAGTGTCTTAGGTCCCGTTTCCCCGCGAACACAACGAAAATTCTAAGGGTTACTCCCAGCCCAGGTCAATGGTGGGACCGTACCACCCATTGACGGAATCAGGACACCGAGTACTACTGGTCTTTCCGCTGTGCGGACAGCCCCTTTTCACCAAGTAGGCCCAAGGCTGGGAATGGCTTATACCACTCTCTGACGAGCAATTTCCAGCAATTCGGGAAGGGGGCAATGAGTCAGTTTGAAGTCAGGGCACTTGATTGCATAACAATGTCGGTGTCGGCCCCCTCGACTCGAGTAGGCTGTAGTTGATAGGCTCGGGAGGACGGAGCCGGAATTCGGTTCGCACGCGGGACAGCTCGGTTGGCCAACTAGGAAATTCATCCCTTCGGGATAAGAAGAGCGGATTTCTAGGCTTTGTTCTTCACGTCAATTTCCGGCTTTCAGCTTGATTTCGGCCGTGTCGCCCTTTACTTCAAACGTCGTGCCAAAGGGCTTTGACGCGTCGGCCAGGCGCTGGAGGATATAACCCGCTCTCGCGCCCGTCACCGGCGAGGGCAAGCCGCGCGTGTCGAGGAATTGGTTGTTGGTGTACTCGCTGTGAATATCGGGCTGGCCCTCTCCTACGTTGTTCAAGGCAATCGGCCGGAACGAAATCGATTGCAGGTTCTTCCCCCGAAATTGGACGTACGCGACCACGCTCTCCCAATTCATCGGTTCGTCGATGTACGTCAGCACCGGCGGCACGTTGTAAATGAAGTTGCCCAGGTCGTAGAAGATGGGTCGGCCGTGATAAATCTCCACGCCATGCAGCAGAGGCGCGCCATGCATCACTATGATGTCCGCACCCGCATCCACCTCCGCATGCGTCCACTTCTTGAGCCAATCGTTCGGGGCGAGCCGCTCCTGCATCCCTTCCGTGAAGATTGTCGAAAACGAGTGATTTCCAAAGACGTGGTTATGTTGGTACACGATCACGAGGTCCGCGTGCTGGCGGGCGTCACGAATGCTTTGAAGGATGCGTTGCGAATCCTCCTGATTGGGCGTGTTCGCAGGCGCGCCGGGCAGATCGTCTGTCGCCTCATTTTCTTTGTCGCCGGCTTCGACGCGAAGCTCATTCACTCCCGGCCGGTCTGCCGTGGCGCTTGCTCCGGGCGCAATCAGGCCTGACGCGCTCGCTATTAGGGCAATCGTGCCCTTCGGCGTGTGCAGATAACCTGGCGCTACAGCTTCGGCCACGTTGTTTCCAGTTCCGGCATGAACGATCTTCCGGCCATCGGCCTCCCGGATCGTGTTCTTAATGCCCGTCACTTTCAGATCGAATGCGTGATTGCCGGCCAAGGACAACAAGTTAAAACCGACAGTCGTCAGGGCATCGAGCGCTTCCGGCGGAGTGAGAAATCCCCTGCCCTCCTGGACCGTCTCGCCCTTTTCGGCGACCGCGCATTCCAGGTTGGTGAACACCACATCGCCCTTCAGCAGCCCCTGGATCACCGGGACCGCCGCCGGGGCGGTTGCCCGGATATCCGACCGGATCATCGATTGTCCCGCCAAGGTTATCGTTATCGCAGTCGACTGCGGCCGCACGGCAGTCCTCGTCGCGCACACGATTGCGAACAGAACCGCGAGGCGCGCTGATCTCGCCAACAACCGGCCGGTCTGCGACATTGTTGCCATTTGCGTTGCCCTCGAGTTTTCGAGTTCTCCTCGTTTCGCTTCCGCAATTATTCAAGTGGCAGAATACAACACGTTGGGGAGTTTCAACTGCCTGGTAAGTTCTATAAAAGCAGTTGACAGTGCCGACGGCACAGTCACTGGTGCCAGAAACTTGTCTAGAGCTCTCAGCTTCTGTAAATCTGATCGAGATTCGGTTCGGCAAGCTATGGCCGACTCCCCACTGGTGCTTCGTGCCCGGATAAAAAGCATGGCTCCGGTACTGGCGATCGCTGGCATGGTGGCAAGGGCCGTCGATATGACGACTCTTTGACCCCGTTGGAGAGATTCCTCAACCTTTCGTCACCGGGCCGAACCGGGTCCCATTTTCCAAACAGGAGAAAAGGGATGACGGCAGGCAAGAAGTTGTGGCGGAACAGGAAGGAAAGGAAGGAGTGGGCGCGGCGATTGCAATCGGAGGACCCAGGTCTGGAGGTGGTCCATCCGCACGCAGCGGGGATCGATGTGGGCAATGGCGCGCATTACGCCGCGGTACGGCCGGACCGAGATCCAGAACCAGTGCGGCGGTTTGAATGTTTTACCGCAGACCTCCATCGTCTGGCGGACTGGTTACAGAACTGTGGAGTTAGGACAGTGGCCATGCAGTCGACTGGCGTGTATTGGATTCCGTTGTACGACATTCTGGATGAACGTGTTTTCGAGGTTTATCTGGTCAGTGCGCGGCACACCAAGAACCTGCCGGGGCGCAAAAGCGACGTGCAGGAGAGTCAGTGGTTGCTGAAATTGTACACCTACGGGTTGCTAAGTAACTCGTTCCAACCGTCGGCAAGAGGTTCGAGTGCTTCGAACGTACTGGCGGCAACGGAGACAAAGTTTTGGGCAAAGGCACGCGGCGTGTGATCAACCGCGCCGCCACCGCACTGCGAATGGCCGCCAATGCCCTCATGCGCAGCCACACCTACCTCGGGGCTCAGTATCGTCGGTTACAGTCGGCCGCAAACTGATCCACTGCCGAGAAGGGCCCGGTCCGTGTGGCGCGGCCAGCTAGAGAGCCTGGCGAAGATCCTCTATGAGATCCTCGGGGTCCTCCAGGCCGACCGAGACGCGCACGGTCCCGGGTTCGACGCCAGCCGCCCGGAGTTCCGGCAGCGACATATTGTAGTGGGACGTGTAGATCGGCAAGACAACGAGTGATTCGACGCCTCCCAGACTCGCGGCGAGGAGAAACACGCGCACGCGGTCGCAGAACCGTCGCGCGGACGGCAGGCCTCCCTTGAGATCGAAGGCCATCATCGCTCCAAATCCGCGCATCTGGCGTTTCGCGAGGCGGTGATCGGGATGACTCGGCAAGCCCGGGTAATGAACACGGGCGACCTTGGGATGCTTCGCGAGGTATTTCGCCACAACCATCGCCGTCTTGCACTGGCGCTCGATGCGGACTTCGAGTGTTTTCATTCCCCGGATCAGCAGGAACGCCGCCTCCGGGTCCATCGAGCCTCCGAGCTGGATGACATTCGCGCGCACCTTCTGGATCAGCGATGCGCTCCCGGCGGCGACCCCGGCGATCACGTCGGAATGCCCGGCCAAGTATTTCGAGGCACTGTGCACCACGAGGTTGAAGCCTATCCCGAGGGGCTTTTGCAGGACCGGAGTCGCAAACGTGCTGTCGGTCAGCGAAATCAATCCCCATTCCCGAGCGAACGCAACCGCCTTGTGGAGGTCCACGAGCCGCAGGGTGGGGTTCGTCGGCGTCTCGACGTAAAGCGCCTTGGTTCGTGGGCTGACGAGTTTCTCGATCCCGGCGAGGTCCGCCTCGACGTGGCGGACCGTGATCGCGTACTTCGGGAAAACGTCGCGCATCAGACGGTAGCTGCCGCCATAGAGCTGCCGCGTGGCAATGACTTCGTCGCCGGCGCGCAAGACCGAGAGGAGCGCGGCCGAAATCGCAGCCGAGCCGGACGCTGCGACGACTGCGTCCTCCGCCCCTTCCAGCGCAGCGATTTTCTTCTCGGCGATCGCCAGCGTGGGATTTCCGTAGCGCGAATAGATATAAGCCGAACTCTTTCCTTCGGCCCAACGTTTCATCTCTTCCGTGCTGGCAAACGTAAAATTCGCCGTGCGCGAAACGGACACACCCACCGGCGCACCGATCCGGAATTTTTCCTCGCCCGCGTGGACCGCGAGCGTCGCGTCGCCCAGGCGCTTTGCCTTCGAGGATTTCTTCATGGTCGCAGCAGCTTGACGCATTTCGCCGCGCCCTCGCAAGCGCCAATTTGGATTATAGTGAGCGCGGCGATTCGCTGAGAAAGGAGGGATGAGGCGATGACCGGCAGGTTTGATTGGAGTCTGGCGATCGAGGCGCCGTGGCTGATTTTCATCGCGTATTGGTTTCTTGCGAGCTTGCGCGTCAACAAGATGGAGCGGCGAGAGCCAAGCGGCGAGCAGCTCGTTCGAATCGTAGCGATGCTCGCGGCCTTCTTTCTTCTGTATGACAACGATCCGCGCTTAGGCGTCTTGAATCGCCGATTCATTCCCTGGCGGCCCTGGGTTTTCGTCGTCGGTGCCGCGCTCGCCTGGGCCGGCGTGGCCTTCGCCATCTGGGCGCGCTATCACATCGGGCGGTATTGGAGCGGCTCCGTTGCCCTCCGCGCCGGCCACGAATTGATCCGCACGGGGCCGTACGCGCGCATTCGCCACCCGATCTATACGGGAATGCTGCTCGCGATCGCGGGCACCGCCCTCGCAATCGGGCGATACCGGGCGCTCGTTGCGTTCGCGATCATTCTGCTTGGGTTCACGTGGAAGTCCAAGAGGGAAGAGGCGCTGCTCGCGAGTCAGTTCGGCGCCGCATTCGAAGAGCATCGCCGCCGCACTGGATTTTTCCTTCCCCGGTTTTCGTGAGGGTGCAGTTTTAGAATCTTTCGCCTTACGTTCCCTATCCGCGGGCGCGGCCGTATGGCACCATTCGTTCAATCGCTTCAGCCAGTTGCTTTTCGAGTGCGGATGCGAAAGGGGCAGCCGATGAGAAGAAGGATCGGTCTTGCGGCGGGTTTGCTGGCCTCGACGTTTTGGCTGGCGGGGTGCGCGTACTTACAGAACACCGGCCCATGCTACGGATTTGGCTGCCGGGCCGGCCTGATGACACCACATGGTCAGGGCCAGCAAAACGCGCGGGTGAAGCCGGCGAACGCGAAGGCATTCGCCCCACTTGCCAAGAATGGCGCGGCGTCGACGAATGCGCCCAAGCAAGGCAACTAGCCAGTCCGAATCCTCGGTTCCAAAAAGAGAACGCACGTCCCGTTGTCGCTAAGCCGAGGCGGTCTCTTCCTCTTCTGCGTGGTGCGGCTTGTGGGCCGCGATCACTTTTTCCGCGATTTCCGCCGGGACGAAGTCGTAGTGCGAAAACTCCATCGAATAGCTGCCGCGTCCCTGCGTCATGGAGATCAGTTCGTTCGCATAGCTCAGCATTTCCGATAGCGGCACGAGCGCCTTGACGACCACGCTTCCGGCGCGCGTTTCGCTTCCGCTGATTTTTCCCCGCCGCCCACTCAGATGGCCCATCAGGTCGCCCGAGTATTGATCGGGCGCGTAGACCTCGACCTGCATGATCGGCTCAAGCAGCGCGGGCCGCGCCTGCTTCATGGCTTCCTTGAATGCCAGCGAGCCTGCAATCTTGAACGCCATGTCGCTCGAGTCCACGTCATGGTATTTGCCGTCGTAAAGGCTCACGCGGAAGTCGACCACCGGAAAGCCCGCGAGATAGCCGCGCTCGGCCGCGTCGCGCACGCCTTTTTCAACCGACGGGATCCAGTTCTTGGGAATCGCGCCGCCGAAAACGTCGTCCACGAATTCGACTCCCTTGCCGCGCGGCAACGGCTCCATCTTAATCCGGCAAAGGCCGAACTGCCCGTGGCCGCCGGTCTGCTTCTTGTGTTTGCCCTCGGCATCGGCCTTGCCGCGGATGGTCTCGCGGTAGGGGACTTTCGGGGGCTTGAGCGTCATCTCGACGTGATACCGCTTGCGCAGCTTGGCGACGACGACCTCGATGTGCTGCTGCCCGGCGCCCGAAAGGAGAAACTCTTTGGTCTGGGGGTCGCGCCCGAACCGCAGGGCAAGGTCCTCTTCGAGAATCCTGTGGATGGCCGTGCCGATGCGGTCTTCATCTGCGCGCGTTTTCGGCTCGATCGCGAACGTGATCGAGGGCTCGGGAATGCGCGCCGGGGGATAGAAGATCGGGGCATTTTTATCGCCGAGCGTCTCGCCCGTGACGGTGTCCTTTAGCTTTGCGATCGCACCGATATCGCCTGCGTAAAGCTCGGCCACGGCCGTCGCCGTTTTCCCCTGCATCACCTGCACGTGCTGGAACCGCTCCTGCGAGTTGCGGTTGAAGTTCTGGACCGTGGCGTCGTTTTTCAGCACGCCGGACATGACCTTGAAATACGTGATGCGGCCCGCGAACGGGTCGGCAACGGTCTTGAAGACGAAGAGCGACAGCGGCTCCGAGGAGGCGATTTTCCGCTCGACGGGTTCGCCCTTGTGATCCGGCGTCTTATGGCCGGATGCTTTTCCGCGGAAGGCAGGAGAAGGGAAAATGTCGACCAGGAAATTCAGGATCGCGTCGCTGCCGACATTGTGCAGCGCGGAGCTGAGCAGCACGGGTAAGATCTTCTTGTCACGCACTTCCTCGTGCAGGCCCTTTTTCAGATCCTCGACCGGGAGCGTCCCTTTGTCGAAGAACTCCTGCATCAGTTCGTCGTCGCCTTCGGCGACCAGCTCGACCAGCCTTTCGTGCGCGGCCTTCGCTTCCTCGGCGAGGTCCGCCGGAATCTCTTCGATTTTGGCCTTGCCGTCGCCATCGACCGTGTAGATGAGCGCCTTCATGGCCACGAGATCGACGACTCCGCGGAAATTCTTCTCGGAGCCGATCGGCAGTTGAATCGGCACCACGCCGCGGCCGAACACCTGCTCAAGCGATCCGAGCGCACGCTCGAAGCTCGCAAGCTCGCGATCCATCCAGTTCAGCACGAAGGCGCGCGGCTGATCGTGTTCCGTCGCGTAGTCCCAGACCTTCTCGGTGACGACCTGCACGCCTGCGGCGGCGTCCACCAGGATCAGCGACGCGTCGGCGGCGATCAGGGAGGACTTCGTTTCATTGATGAACGTCGAATAGCCGGGCGTGTCGAGAAGATTGATCTTTGTTTTTTCCGGCTGGCCCGGCGCCTGCCATTCGGCGTAAGCGAGCCCCGTGTTGATCGATATTTTCCGCGCGATTTCTTCTTCGTCCCAGTCGGTCGTGGTCGAGCCGTCGGTTACCTTACCGAGCCGAGGCGTCATCCCCGCCGTGAAGAGCAACGACGACACGAGCTGGGTCTTCCCCGTGTCGCCGTGGCCTACAATGCCCACGTTGCGGATCCAATCGGTCGTGTAGGATTTCATTTGTCACCTCGCCTCAGGAACGAAACTCGAAAAACGAAACTCGAAAATCGATCCGACTGCAACTCGCGGGAAGGCGCGTTCAGGCCGCTGGCCCGGTTTGAATAGGCATTTCGTGTAGGGACAGTGCGGGCTGCAGAACTCGTCCTTTGAAATGGGACCAGCATCACGATCCCGCCCCCCGGCGGATACGCGCGATGAACCCTGCGGAGCTTTGCTCCGGGAACCCAAGGCCCCGGTGCCGAAAGCGGGGATGCTAGCACACGGCTCTGTTGGGGTTCAACTCTCGGGCGAAATTGCGCCACCCCTGATTTTTTGCGATTAGAAAGAGCACCGATCGTTTGTTTTGAGGAGGTTACTCGCGATTCTAATGACGGCGCATTGTTTGTGGGGATGAGGGCGCGCTTGCGGGGGTTTGGGGTTGGCGTAGAATACGCTACGCGCGAACCGGAAAGGCGCGCCCCATGAAAATCGGCAGCCCATTTCTGCACTGGCTTCCCCGGTCCTGGGCGAAGGATTCCGAGTACACGCTGCTCAGGAATCTGCCCGAGCAAGCGGAAGTGATCGACCAGTGCGGCTACGACTACCTTTGGGCCACCGAGCATCACTTCCTCGAGGAGTACTCGCACTCGTCGCCTCCGGAAATCTTCCTGGCCGCCTGTGAAATCCAAATCCTTGCTAAGGTTTGCCTCAAAGGGCAAAGCCTAAACTGCAGTCCGGGGGTGCCGGCATGAAACGGGATCCAGAAGATAAGAAAAACTTGTCGCGGCGAAATTTTGTCAAGGCGACGGCCACTGGCGTCGGCGCGGCAGCCCTAACGGGCCTTGGAGCCAAGGAAGCTGACGCGCAAGCGCAGCAGCCACATTGGGACAAAGAGGCGGACGTCGTGGTGGTCGGCGCCGGCGCGTCGGGGCTCCCTGCAGCCATTGAAGCCACCGAGCGCGGCGCGTCCGTGATCCTGATCGACGCCAACTTTGACGTTGGCGGCCATGCCATCCTGAGCGGCGGCAACGTCGCGCTCGGCGGCGGCACGAGCCGGCAGAAGAAGTACGGCATCGAGGATTCGCCGGACACGGTATTTCGCGATCTCACCGATTGGTCCGTTGTCGAACCCAACGGCTTCCCCGACTACCGCTACAACGACAAGGAAGTCATTCGCGCTTTTGCCGACAATAGCGCGCAAACCTACGAATGGCTCGTCGCCCACGGCGTCATCTTTGTGGAAAAGGCGCCCGACGCGACAGGCGGCAGCGCGATTGGGAACTCCGCTCCGCGCGAGAATCATGCTGCGCCCATGGCGTGGCCGCAGATGCACACCGGCAAACCTGTCGACTCCGCGGTTGCGGCCACTGGCTCCTCCGGCATAGGGCTCATCCGGCCGCTCGAAGCCGCGGCCCGGAAGGCCGGCGTGCAAATTCTTTTGAAGCACCGGATGTCGAGCCTCATTCGGCAGGAGCCTTCATCAGGAAGGGTTTTGGGAATCAAGGCCACCCATGAAAGTAAGACCCTGAACATCCGCGCGCGCAAAGGCGTGATCCTCGCCACCGGCGGCTCCAGCAGCAACGTGAACTTCCGAAGGATTTTCGACCCGCGCCTGACCGAGGAATACAATGGTGTCGCCGGCGAGCCTTATTCTTCCCAGGACGCCAGCGGCGAGTTGGCTGCCATCGCCATCGGGGCGTCGCTCTGGGGCGCGTACAATCAGGTGGGAGAGTTTGGCCTGCGCCTCGCCAAGGCAGCCCGGATCGGCTGCCAGTATGGTTACGCCAATCTGGAGTGGCAGCCTGGGAGTCCCATATTCCACCTCGCCCGCGCGCGAGGTCTTCGCGTGCAGGATTGTCAGAACGTAATCCTGGTGAACCAGGCGGGCTTGCGCTTCTACGACGAGACGCAAGGCCAGTACACAGCCAACAATTACAATTCGCTTCAGCCCTACACGCAGGGAAGTTACTTAAACGCCGCGAACATCAAGTACCATCCGGCCAATTTCCTCGACGCCGCGCTTGCCGGTACCGGAGACGCGGTCAACGGTGGCGGACCCATCTGGGCCATCTTTGATGCCGACGCCGTGAAACGCGAGCAGTGGACGGTTGAGCCTCCCTACGTGGATATCGCCGAAGGATACTTCTTCTCGGCAAACACGCTCGCCGCATTGGCGGCCGCGATTGTGAACAAGCATCAGCGCAGGCCTATGCCCGGCGCTACCCTCGAAAGTACCGTCACCCGCTACAACTCTTTTGTGGACGACGGGAAGGATGCGGACTTCGGGAAGCCCGCACCAAAACACAAAATCGAGACGCCGCCGTTCTACGCCGCTTGGGCCACGCCCGTTGTCCACGATACGCGTGCGGGACTCCGCATCAACGCGAAATGCCAGGTGGTGGACTTTTCCGGCAATGTCGTTCCAGGGCTCTACTGCGGAGGCGAGAGCGCCGGCGGATTCAGCCTGCACGGCTTGGCGCGATGCACCGTGCAGGGCCGCATCGCAGGGGGAAACGCCGCCATCGAAGCGCCCGAAACCTCGAAAGCCTGACGCGTCACCAAACCGGTGCGCGGCCCACCCTCGCCTCCGAGGCTCGTGAACTCTGGGCTGTTGCAAAACCGCCTGGCGCGGTGTTGCGCGGCTCTGGCGTTGGCGTAGAATACGCGGCGCCCGGCAATCGAAAGGCATACCCATGAAGTTTGGCGGCATACACCTGATGCAGCTTCCAAAGCCCTGGACGAATGAGTCCGAACGCACGCTGCTGAACAACGCACTCGAACTGGCGGAACTTGCGGATCAGTCCGGACTCGACTACGTGTGGGGCACCGAGCACCACTTTCTCGAGGAGTACTCGCACTCAGCGGCTCCCGAGATGTTCTTGGCCGCCTGCAGCCAGCGCACCAGGAACGTGCGGCTCGCGCACGGAATCATCCAAACGCCACCCGGCATCAACCATCCGGCACGCGTCGCGGAGCGCATCGCCGTTCTCGATCTGATCAGCAATGGCCGGTGCGAATTCGGCATGGGATCGGGAGCGACCTCGACGGAACTCGGAGGATTCTTCGTCCCGCAGGAAGAAAAGAAGGCCATGCAACTCGAAGGAATGCGGGTCGCGGTGCGGATGCTGGTAGAAGAGCCGTTTACGGGATTCGAGGGCCGGTACGTGAAAGTGCCTGCTCGCAACCTCGTGCCGAAACCCCTGCAGAAGCCGCACCCGCCACTTTGGATGGCGTGTTCTCGGCGCGAGTCGATTCTCGATGCGGCGAGGCTGGGCGTGGGTGCGCTGACGTTCAGTTTCCTCACCGCCGCAGAAGCGCGCCAGTGGGTGGAGGACTATTACAGGACGATGGAAAATGAGTGCGAGCCGCTGGGCTACGCCGTCAACCCAAACTTCGCGGTCGCAGCGCCCTTTCTGTGCGACGAAGACCAGAAACGAGTGGACGAAGTCGCGGCCGAGAATTACGGATTCTTCGTTTACGCCCTCGGACACTACAGCTTCTTCGGCGAACACTGCCCGGGCAAGTCCGAGATCTGGCACGATTACAAGACGAATCCCAAAGACGCCGCGGGGTCCGAATTCACCGCGAAATCGTGCATCGGAACCCCTGCGGTGCTTCGCGAAGGATTGCGCGAATTCGAGGATGCTGGAATTGACCAAGTGGTGGCCGTGCGGCAGGTCGGCCGCCTCTCGCTCGACCAGCAGTGTTCCTCGCTGAGCCTCTTCGCTCAGGAAGTCTTGCCGGAATTCAAGGAGCGCGAACTGGCGAACGCCCGGAAGAAGGGCGAGCGGAACGCACGCATTTCCGAGAAGGCCATGGCGCGCAAGCCGAAGATACAGCCGCAGACAGGCGAGACCGTTATCCCCTCAGCCGGCCACCACTAACAGATCAAGCTGTTCGGCGCTACATGCTGCCTTCGTCGCCGGAGGGGCCGTAGATCGAAGGCACCGGCACCTGATTCATCCGAAGGTAGACGGAGAGCTGGCCGCGATGATGGATTATGTGGTTGAGAATCATTCCGCGCAGGACCTGTATGCGCGGCATCGCGAAGAAGGTTTTCCCGCCGCTCAGCAGCGTCCAGGTCTTGTATAAATCCTCATCGCTTGCCTTCGCGATGGCCGCCTTGGCCGCGGCGACGTTCTTGTCGAAGAGTTCGAGCAGCTGCTTGCGCGATTTCATCACCGTGGGTTCCATAGGCGGAGCGCCCGCAGGGCGGAAGTCGAAGGATTCTCCTTGGAAAGTCATAGCCGCGAAACCGGCCATCTCTGCAATGTGGCCCGCGAGACGCCCCATGGGCATGGACGTGTTGTGCGGCTTCCAGTCGACTTTGTCTTCCGGAACGCGTTCGAGAGTTTTTCGGGTGGTGCTCATTTCGTGCTCCCATTCAGGGAGCAGTGCATCGCGTAGCGCCATGTTGTGCCTCCATAGGTATGGTTCGATGTTGACAGAGCATTCTAGCGCATCTATGTGAACGGCTCGCAACAGAGACGCGAACGGAAGGGGCAGTGACGAACCGGGGCCGGGCGGCTAGCCGCGGCCGCGGCCGGCGGAGCGAGTGAATGCTCGGGCGACTGCGTCGCTCTTGCGGGAGATCGCGGACTCAATGGGATTTTGCGCGCGCGTCTCTCCGGGGCCCGCACGATGCGAGCCGGGAGCTTCGAGGCTGGGCGCCTTGGTCTGCTTCCAGGTGTGCAGGATGCGGTGCACCACGGTGATGTTGGGGCCGATCGCGAGAATCCAGAGCGCAACTTCCATGCGGTTCGAGAGAGCGCCCAGAATCATCAGGACTAGCCGCTCCGGCCGCTCCCAGAACCCGATTTCCGACGTCGGAACCAGCGATTCGGCCCGCGCTTTGGCGTAGCTGACCATCACGGCGCCGGCCATGGCCGCGCCCGCGAGCACGGCGTAGAGGAATCGGTTGACGAGCGCGTAGTAGACCAACAGGCCGAGGAAGAGAAGCAGATCGGCGTAACGGTCGAGAATCGAATCTAGAAAGCCGCCGAAGAGCGAAACGCGGTTCTGCCGCCGGGCCACGGGTCCGTCGAGCAGGTCGCACACACCCGCCAGTATGATCATCCCGCCCGCCGCGGCGAAGCGCCCCGCCGCAAACAGAATTCCGGCCCAAAGATTGGCAACGAGAGCAGCCCAGGTGATGACGTTGGGAGGGATACCTGTAGGTGCCAGGAGGTCTGCGAGACGGTCGATAGGCCAGGAAAGATACTGGCCGATGTTCGGCGTCAGCATGGAGCGAGTGTCACCCCGCTACTCTTCCTCGTAAATCGTGGTCAATCGCACAACCTCGTATTCCTTTACGCCCGCCGGCGTCGTGACTTTGACTTCATCGCCGACTTTCTTTCCGAGGAGAGCGCGGCCTATGGGCGAACTCGTGGAAATCAGGCCGTTCGCGGCGTCTGCTTCCTCGACCGTCACCAGTTTGTACTCGATTTCGGTGGACTTCACAACGTCTAAAACGACGATGCGCGAGCCGTAGGCAGCCTTGTCCTTGGGCAGATTGTTCAGGTTCAGCATGGAGATGTCCGCCATGCGCTTGTGAAGCTGGCCAAGCCGGGCCGCCACGTACCCCTGCCGCTCCTTCGCATACTTGTACTCGGCATTTTCGGAAAGATCGCCGTGGGCCCGCGCGACCTTTATTTCCTTGGGTAGTTCCGTGTGAAGCTCGTGTTCGAGGGCTGCGATCTCGTCCTTGAGCTTCTTCTTAATTTTTTCGGCAAGGTCGGTCATTTTTTTGCGTTGAGGCTTCCGGGAAGGCCTTTTCGGTGCCGCTCGCCGGGTTGGCATGATCGCATTGAAAGTATAGAGGATTTTCGCCGCTTGCCGCAAACGGACCCGCTTGGCGCGGGGCTGGGACCGCCCGCCGGTCCGCCGCATGGCAGACGCTCCAAAAAGCTCAGGCCTTGGCCTTGAGCGATCCCCAATTGGACTTATAGGCTCCGGGTACGACCCGGAACGAGATGCTTAGCCGGTTCCAGCTATTGATCGTGGCAATTGCCAGGGTCAGGTTGGCGAGTTCGTCGTCACGGAATTGCCGCTTCACTCGCTCGTAGACGTCATCCGGCACGTGGTTTTCGGCGATCAGCGTTACCGCTTCAGTCCATTCGAGGGCCGCGCGCTCGCGCTCGGTGTAAAAAGGGCTCTCGCGCCAGGCGTTCAGCACGTAGAGGCGCTGCTCGGTTTCTCCCAGGGCGCGGGCATCCTTCGAGTGCATGTCAAGACAGTACGCACAGCCGTTGATCTGCGAAGCGCGCATCTTGACCAGTTCCAGCAGGGGGCGCTCGAGGCCGCAGGAATCGACGTACGCCTGAAGTGCGGAGATAGCTTGGAAGCTCTTGGGGGCCACTTCATAGGGGTTCAAACGCGGTTCCATCTTTTGTTCTCCTTTTGAGGGCTCGGTAATTGGCTACAGCAATTGGATGCGTGAGTACGAATCGGGTCGCAGTGACGACCGCGTGAGGCCACACGTTTCGCAGTACAATGGCGCGGAGCGTGAGATGTTGGTCGCGCGCTGCGCATACAGAGAAATCGCGTGAACCTCGAGCTGACCGAAGAACAGGCGCTGCTCCAGCGGAGCGTGCGGGAGTTTGCCGAGGCGGAAGTGAAGCCGCTCGCGGCGGAACTCGATGAGACCGGCCATTTTCCGCGCGAGACTCTGCGCAAAGCCGCCGAGCTGGGCCTCACGGGGATCGCCGTCGCAGAGGAGTACGGCGGTGCGGGAACGGACCACATCTGCTACGCGATCGTGATGGAGGAAATCGCGCGCGTCTGCGCATCCACGAGCGTGATTCTCTCGGTGCAGAACTCGCTTTACTGCGGCACGCTCGAGCATTTCGGGACGGAAGAGCAAAAGCGCAGATTCCTCGTGCCTTTCGCTCGCGGCGAAAAAATCGGCTGCTACGCGCTGACGGAGCCGCAGGCGGGATCGAACGCGGCGGCGCTGGCGACAAAGGCCGTGCGAAAGGGCGACCGCTACGTCGTCAACGGCACAAAGGCGTGGATTACGAACGGTGGAGCGGCCGACGCGGGAATCATTTACGTGAATACCCAGCCAGAAAAGGGCGAGAAGGGAATCACCGCGCTCGTGATCGAGAAGGGGACGCCGGGGTTCGCCGTCGGCAAGGAAGAGAAGAAGCTCGGCATACACGCCACCGCTTGCACGGAGCTTTCGTTCACCGATTGCGAAGTGCCCGTCGCCAATCGGGTTGGAAACGAAGGCGACGGCTACAAGATCGCGCTCACAACCCTGGATGGCGGACGCATCGGCATCGCCTCGCAGGCCACGGGAATCGCCCAGGGCGCGTTCGAAGCCGCGCTCGCCTACGCGCGCGAGCGGCAGGCTTTCGGCCATTCGATCGCCGAGTTTCAGGCGATCCAGTTCATGCTCGCGGACATGGCCACGGAAATCGATGCGGCGCGACTGCTCGCACGTCGGGCGGCGTGGAAGCAGGATTCGGGCGCGCGTTTTTCGATGGAAGCCGCCATCGCGAAACTTTTTGCCAGCGAGATGGCCACACGCGTCACGCACAAGGCCATCCAGATTCACGGCGGCAATGGTTACAGCCGCGAGTATCCCGTCGAGCGGGCTTATCGCGACGCGCGCATCACCGAAATCTACGAAGGCACGAGCGAAATCCAGCGCCTCGTCATCGCTTCCTGGGTCCTCAAGAGCTACTGACGGAAAATAGAAGATAGAAAAGGGAAAATAGAGAATCGCCGGGCTCGTTTCCCATTTTCACTTTCTAATTTCCATCTGCGTTATCCTTGTCTGCATGCTGGAACTGGACTGCGGGCAGGCATTCGATGCAGCGCGCGAAGAGGAGTTTTTCGCCGCGATACCTGCGCGCGTCGGCGTGCTGCTCGTCGAAATGAGCGACGCCGACGCGCAGCCGCACCTCGTCCGGACTGCCGATCTTCGCCGCGCAACCGAGCGGCTGCTGCGCCCGCCCGATGCGGGTTCGAAGCGCCTGAATTTACGCGGGGTCGCGGCGGGGATTCGTTATCGCATCACCGGCTCGAAATTCGAGCAGACGCTCGCGCTTTATCAGCAAGCCAAGAAGAATTTTCCGGCTCGCTATCGCGACCTGCTGCGCCTGCGCCCTCCCGCCGTCCTCAAAGTGAATCTCCGCAACGAGTATCCGCGCTGCTACGTGACGCGGCGGATTCGCGCGGACGGAGGCTTCTATTTCGGGCCGTTCCCATCGCGCCGGGCGGCGGAGGCGTTCGCCGAAGGCTTTCTCGATCTGTTCAAGATCCGGCGGTGCCAGATCAAAATCCGCCGGGACCCGAGTTTTCCCGGCTGCATCTATTCCGAGATGAAAATGTGTCTCGCGCCATGTTTCGCCGGCTGCACCAAGGATGAGTACGATGTCGAAGTGGGCCGCGTGCTGGATACCCTCGCGACGACCGGCGAGGCCCTCACCACAGAGTTGCAGCAGGAGCGGGAAGCCGCGAGCGAAGCGCTCGACTTCGAGCGTGCCGCCTCGCTGCACAAGCGCCTCGAGAAGGCTTCCGCGGCGCTGCACGGGCTGCCCGAGCTCGCAAGGCGGATACAGGACCTCGACGTCGTGATTCTCGAACGCGCGGCCGAGGAAAAGACCGTTATGGTGTTTCCAGTGCGCGCCGGCCTGCTGGCCGAACCGATCTTCCTGCGCTTTGGCGAGATATCGAGCCAGCCGCGGTCGGTCGAAGCGATCTTGAGGCAGGAGCTGGACGAACCGAACGAATTGGCGGCGGGCGCTGCGGAACGGGTGGACGCAAATCCGCGCGCCCACTACGGCTTGCGCGAGGCGACGCCGGAACTGGCCGAGCATTTGCTGCTCGTGGCGCGCTGGTTTTACTCGAAGCCGCGCGAGGGCGAAATCCTTTTTCGCGAAGGTGATTGGCCCTACCGCCGAATCCTGCGCGCCTGCGCGCGGCTGCTCGCGCCTCCGGACCAATCTCCGGCCGAGCCGCCGAAACGCTGAGGTAATGGCAGGAGCAATCGAAGGCGGCATGGCTCGCATTGCGTCGTACAATATAGAAAACATGGCGCAGGCGGATACAACCAGACCTGATGTGACGGAAAGGCTTCCGGAACGCTCGCGCTTCCACGACACGATCCGCTCGCTAAAACATAGGAATTTTCAGCTCTTCTTTGGCGGACAGTTGATCTCGCTCATCGGCACGTGGATGCAGAACGTCGCGCAGTCCTGGCTTGTCTACAAAATGACCGGTTCGTCGCTCTTGCTCGGCGCCGTCTCGTTTGCGGGCCAGATTCCGGTGTTTCCGATGGCACCATTTGCCGGCATGGTGGCGGACCGGTGGGACCGCCGGAAGGTCGTGATTGCGACACAGACTGCCTCCATGATTCTGGCATTCATCCTTGCGATTCTGACGCTCACGAATCGTGTGACCGTGTGGGAAATCATCGTCCTCGCCGTGCTCTTGGGCGTGGTGAACGCATTCGACATCCCGGCGCGGCAATCGTTTCTTGTGGAGATGGTCGGCCGCGAAGACTTGATGAATGCGATTGCGCTGAATTCCTCGATGTTCAACGGAGCGCGGATCGTCGGCCCCGCGATCGCGGGCATTCTTGTGGCCGGCATCGGCGAGGGCTGGTGCTTTTTTGCCAACGCCGTGAGCTACATCGCCGTGATTGTAGGGCTTTTCTTGATGCGCATCCCTCCGCGGCAGGCCCAGCGTGCAATCGCATCCGCGTTCGACCACATCGCCGAAGGCTTTCGTTTCGTGCGCAGGACGGCGCCGATCCGCGCGCTCCTTTTGCTCCTCGGTCTCGTGAGCCTCGTGGGGATGCCGTACACGGTCCTCATGCCCGTGTTTGCGAAGAATGTCCTGCATGGAGATGCTACGACCTTCGGTGTTCTGGGGAGTGCGGCGGGCATCGGTGCGCTGGCCGGAGGTCTGACGCTTGCTTCCCGCACGCGAGTCGAGGGACTTGGAAAATGGGTGTGGGCAGCCTGCGGTTCATTCGGAATATTTCTGATTTTCTTCTCGTTTTCGCGCAACTATCTTGCGTCGGTGATTTTGCTCGTGCCGGTTGGTTTCTCGCTGATGACGCAACTGGGCGCCACGAACACGCTCGTGCAATCGATGGTGCCAGACCGTCTGCGCGGGCGCACGATGGCGGTGTACTCGATGATGTTCATGGGCATGGCGCCGCTCGGCGCGCTCCTTGCGGGCGCCGCGGCGGATCGTATCGGAGCGCCCTGGACTGTTGCTATCGGCGGGGCGGGGGCGATCGTGGGAGCGCTCCTGTTCGCGCGCAACCTGCCCAAGATTCACCTCGAGGCGCGCGAGCTCATCGTCGCTCAGGGGCTGGCGGAGGGCGAGCCGGCCGAGCAGATCACCGCGCGCACTTCCGAATCTCCACGCTGGAGTAAAGCCTGATGTCATCTTCCGCAGCAGTTGACCATAAGAGCATGCCCGGCCGCGCCACCGCACAGGGAACACTGCGTTATGCGGCGCGATTTCAGGGGCGCGCGGCTGCGGGTCATTTTCGCGAAGTGCTCGGAGGTCTGCTTTTCTCTTCGATCGGCATCGGAACGTATCTCGGCGAACCGGATGAAGCAACCGACAAGGGCTACACAAGCGCGACGGTAGCCGCTATCGAAGGCGGTATCAACGTGGTGGACTCGGCCATCAACTACCGCTTGCAACGCAGCGAGCGTTCGATCGGCGCGGCGCTCCGGGAGTTGGCCGTAAAAGGCTACGCGCGCGACGAGATCGTTCTCTGCACCAAGGCGGGTTTCCTGACTCCGGACGGCGAAATGCCGGACGATGCGAATGAATACTTTTCGCGCGAGTTCCTCGAGCGTGGGATCTTTCGCGCGGAGGAAATCGCCGCGGGCTGCCACTGTATGGCGCCGCGCTATCTGGCCGACCAGCTCGACCGCAGCCTGCGGAATCTGGGCGTCGAGTGCGTGGACGTCTTTTACCTGCACAATCCCGAAACTCAGTTGAGCGACATCACTCCCGGCCAGTTTCACGACCGGATGCGCGAAGCATTCGTGTTTCTCGAGTCCGCTGTGGCCGCGAAAAAGATTGGCGCGTACGGCTTGGCCACATGGAACGCGTTCCGCGAAGATGCCAAGGCGCCGGGCTATCTTTCGCTTGCCGATATGGTGGAAATCGCCCGCGAAGCCGGCGGCCAGGTCCACCATTTTCGCGTCGTGCAGTTGCCGATGAACCTGGCGATGCCGGAGGCGCTCCTGCGCCCGAACCAAGTGGTCGAAAAGAAGACGACGGCGATGGTGCAGGCTGCGCGCGCTTTGGGAATCACCCTAGTGACCAGCGCGGCCCTGTTGCAAGGCCAGCTCACGCGGAATTTGCCGCCTTACATCGGCGCGGCCCTAGGATTGAAGAACAACTCCGCTCTGGCGCTGCAGTTTGCGCGGTCCGTGCCCGGAGTCACCACGGCGCTCGTAGGCATGAGCCGCGTCGAGCACGTTCGCGCGAACCTCGAAGTTGTCGGTGTTGAGCCCACCCCACGCGATCAGTTCCTGAAACTCTTCGAGCCCCGAACGTGATCGACAATTCAGAGCGGACGCTGCGCTTCGAGCCACGAGTTGATCGCGGCGCCGACCTGGTCGAGATGCCCGGTGAAGAAATGGTCGGCGTGTTCGACGATGACGAGCCGCTTCGGCTCCGGCAGGCTCGCGAAGAGCGCCTCGATGTTCGCACGGGAACCGAATTGGTCGTTTCCGCCCTGAATGAAGAGCTTCGGCTTCGCGCATGACCGCAGGTAGCTCGCATCGACGTCGTCCGGCAAGCCGAGAGCGATTAGTTTCGTGACGCGCGCGTCCTCGCATCCAACTCGCAAGCCCACCCATGATCCAAAGCTGAACCCCGCCACCAGAACCGGCTTTGCGGGAAACTCCGCCGCAAGGTAGTCGATCGCCGCGCGGACGTCGTCCTGTTCGCCGATCCCGCGATCGTGCTCGCCCTCGCTCTGCTCCGCGCCGCGGAAATTGAACCGCAGCACAGATGCACTCCGTTGATGCAACGCTTTCGCGGCTTGATAAACGACCTTATTGTGCATCGTGCCTCCGTAGAGCGGATGCGGATGGCACACAACGGCGACGAAGTCCGGATCGGGAACCGGCGCGGTCCAGAGCGTGGCCTCGAGACGGCCCGCGCGCCCTTCGAGGAAAAAGCTGCGGTGGAAGACTTCCGCCATGAGGGTTCAGAATCGAGAGTGCGATGGGTGCCCCGGGAATCGCGAACGGCTTTGTTTCACGAACTCGCCCGACGCAGAGGTCTCTCAGCGTCGAGGTTTCTTCCCGAGCTGATCCACTGCACGGCGACGGATGCCAGAACCAATCTGGCGTCGGCTCCCGAGTTTGCGATAGGGGCTGCACCTGGCGCGTCCTTGAAGACTTCGACGCGGAGAACGCGGCCCATAATCTGCCCCGCCTTGGCCCATTCGCCCCACGGAATCTGCGCAAGGACGGTTTGCCCGGCGGTATAGGTGTGAAGGGTCTCAAATCGCGCACCGTCGGGCGAAACATCCTGAGTCATCGACTCTTCTGGCCAGGGAGTTCCGGACGGGCGTACGAAGATCGGCAGAGCAAAGTGAAGGCGAGAAGATTTTCGCCGCTCCTGCCCCGCAGGCGGAGGCGATGGCCGCGGCAATTCGAGGTGAAGGCCCACGTAGAAACCTCCGTCCGCGCTCGCTTCGACGCGCGCGATGCGCGCCGGGGTCTCCGTCTGAACGAAAGTGGCCGCTGCGGCATCGAACGGGAATGCGACCCACACGCGCGCTCGCGGTTCGCAAGGTTCGTCGCGGCGGAACAGAAGTCCCTCGCGCGATACATCGATCGTGTGCCTGACTTCGAGCCGCATCCCGAGCGGCCCCAGCCAGCGAATCCTCGCGGGAAGCCCGAGGCGCGCGCGCGGGTGTTTGCGCAGCTCAACTGGTGTCGCGGAATTCTGCATGGCGCTACATCCTAGCCGCAGCGCGTGGTGAGGTCAAAGGTTCCCGCGATCCGATGTGCCAGAAAGCAACATGGATAGGTCCCATCGGTGAAAACCCATTGCGCGGCGTGGGGAGGGGGTGGTAGCTTTGGCGCAAGCCCGGAGACCCAGGAGGGCTCATGGAAAACGGTGTGGAGCGGCGCGCAGCCCGGCGTTTTTCGATGATGCTTCCCCTGAAAGTCCGCTTCTCAGCCGCAGGTGATGTGATCGAGAAGTCGGGCGAGACTCGCGACGTCAGCTTCCGCGGCCTTTACTTCCTGATCGAGGCGAGCCTCGAAACCGGGAGCGCGATCGAATTTGTCCTCACGCTGCCGCAGCAGATCACGCTCGCCGGCGACGTCCACATCCGCTGCTACGCGCGCGTCCTCCGCGTCGAGCCGCACAATGGCCGCCGTGGCGTGGCCGCGCGGATCGAGCGCTACGAATTCCTTCCCGCCTCGGCCTGACGCGTTTTGCCCAGCGGCGTCGCGGCCCGCAGATTTCCCTTCTCTTATTTTTTCCGCTGAAGCAAGATTTGTAGATGGAGACTTCGCATGGCGCGCCACACCCTTCTGATCGACGCCGATGATACGCTCTGGGAAAACAACATCTTCTTCGAGAAGACGATCGACGATTTCGTCACCCAGCTCGAGCACCTCGGCTACACGCGCGAATACATCCGCCACATCCTGAACGAGACCGAGCGCCGCAACATCCGGCAGCACGGCTACGGTGTACGCAGCTTCCGGCGTTCGCTCGAGGAGACATACCTCAAGCTCGCGGGGAATTCGGCGCGCCGCGAGATCGTCAAGGAGATCGAGCGCATGGCTCGCGAGCTCGAGAACACGCCGCCGCACATCCTGGACGGTGTTCCCGAGACGCTGGCCTATCTCGCGAAGCACCACCGCTTGATCCTGCTGACCAAGGGCGAGCCCGCCGAGCAGGCCGCCAAGGTCGAGCGCTCCGGCCTTCAGTCGTATTTTGATGCCATCGAAATTGTGCTCGAAAAGGAGTCGGCGACGTACGAGCGCGTGATCGACCAGTTCAGGATCGTGAAATCCCACGGCTGGATGGTGGGGAATAGCCCGCGCAGTGATATCAATCCGGCCCTGCAATCGGGCTTGAACGCGGTCTTCATTCCTCATTCCGCCACCTGGGAGCTTGAAAAGTCGGAGCTCGAAAGCGGTACGGGCAGGCTGCTGATTCTCGCGGCATTCCGCGAACTGCGCGGCCACTTCTGACTGCTCCTCGGATGGGCGAGCCAAATTGTCCTTCGCGTGGGACTTTCCGCGCCTTCCCGCCGCTCTCTTCCACGAATAAGATGTTCGTGAAGGCTGGAGGCGACCTTGGAATTCGACTATCGTCGCGAGTTCGCCGATTTCGGAGACGTCGTCTACCTGAACGCGGCGTATCAGGGGCCGCTTCCGCTCGCCGCCGTGCGCGCGGCGCACGAAGCTCTCGAGTGGAAGATGCGGCCGTACCAGATACCCGACCGCATCCACTTCGACCTGCCCGATCGCATTCGCGCGAAAACCGCGCAGCTCATCGGCGCCCAGCCGGATGAAATCGCCGTCACCACCGGCGCCAGCGCCGGTATGGCGTGCGTCGCGGCGGGCATCGAGTGGAAGCCCGGCGACGAAGTCCTGGTCGGCCGCGGCGAGTTCCCAACTCACCTCTCGACCTGGCTCACGTATGAACGCGCGGGAAAACTGCGGATACGCGTTGTTTCTCCTCGCGGGCACTTCATCACCGCGGACGATTACGCCGAGCACATCGGCCCACGAACGCGAATCGTCTCGGCGAGCCTCGTGCGGTTTGACGACGGCGCTCGGCTCGACGTGGCGCGCGTCGCGAAGGCATGTCATGCAGTCGGAGCCTTCTTGCTGCTGGACCTGGCCCAGTGCGCGGGCGCGATGCCCATAGCGATCCGCGAGCTGAGCGCGGATTTCGCCGTGTGCAGCGGATACAAATGGCTGCTCGGTCCTTACGGCACCGGTTTTTTCTGGGCTGCTCCCGAAGCAGGCGAGCAATTGCAAGTTGGCCCGCTCTATTTCATGGCGCTAGAAGGCGCGCGAGATTTTCAGATGCTGACGCTAGAAAATCCGCGCGCCGTTCCCGGTGCGCGCCGCTGGGATTCGCCGGAAACCGCAAACTTCACGAATCTCGCGGCGCTCGATGCGTCGCTCGATTTGATTCTGCGCGCCGGTGTGGATTCGATCGCGCGGCACAACGACGGGCTCGTTGGCGAGATCATCAAACGGCTGCCGGAATCGTTCGTTCTTACGTCTCCGCCCGAATTCGAGCGGCGTGGACCTTACGTCTGCATTTCCGCGCGCAACGCGGACGAGACGACGGCGATTTTCGAGAAGCTACGCGCGGCTCAGATCTTCGTCAGCCTTCGCGAGAACGCGATCCGCATCGCGCCCTATCTCTACAACACGCCGGAGCACGTCTCGCGTCTGATCGACGTCCTATCGGCTGGAAAGAGGTAGCAGCTTGTTGAAAAAGCCCAAGCCCGCCATTCCGAGCGCCAAAGTTGCCCGAGGAATTTCTCTTTTTGTTGGGCTTTCGTTGAAAGGAGATTCCTCGCTGTGCTCGGAATGATGAACGAA
>Ga0187872_10001289_pt1 | contig 25967 bp, 15 predicted proteins | sample June2016WEW_16_4_FD_132973 | JGI IMG/M metagenome (GOLD analysis project Ga0187872, IMG submission 132973) | Peatland microbial communities from SPRUCE experiment site at the Marcell Experimental Forest, Minnesota, USA - June2016WEW_16_40 | ecosystem: Environmental > Terrestrial > Soil >...
CAGAAAAATGTCGAATTGAAACTTCCCTCTCCCGAACATCGGTTCCACATTATGCTGTAGCTCATCCCAAGTTGGACACCCTGCGGAACTTGAATCACCTGCTTACGCATATACTCGATTTTTACGCTATTCCGTTTGGGACACGCTATGCCGTATATGATCCCGTATTATCACTCTGGCCTTTTGGTCAAATTCCGCTGCACCGATTGCGATTGGACCTACTGTATCCAAAACCCTTGTTCAGCTACTGTCCCTCGCGACGAAGAGGAAAAAGCGAAGGAACAGTACATGGCTCACCGCTGCTCCGAGTTTTCAAGCAAAACAGCGAAGAAGTAGCTGCGCCGCTCCATTGTACGTGGAGACCGAAATTCACCGTGACGCAAGTCACGCACACAGGCAAAGCGGGTGGGGCGGCCATCTCGCCGGACGGCAGGTACGTGCTAAATCTAAGCGGTAAGCCGAGGTCAAGGTCTTAACCCGGTTCTCGTGTATGAAGTTTCTAGGCGTGCCTGGGGCCTTCGACTACGCCGGACCAACAAGGGCTCGCGCTATCGCCATTGTCCGTGTTGCCTTCCGCACATGTTAACTGCGTCGGCGTCTTAATCCTTGATCGGCTCTACGAGTCATTGCCCCAGCCGCCGTTTACTGAGGGGGACATAGAACACGTGTCCGAGAGCGTCTATAACTTTGTTTGGAGCAAGAGCGCGAACCACACCGCAGCCTGGGCTTGATGGAGAAACATCGAAACATCTGTATGAATGTCTGCTTCATACTCAGAGAGAATGTATCAGCAGAGTGGTCTCTGGGATGGTTTTCCAAGTGCATTACGTCGCGGTCTCGGGCTAATATTGCCCTATAAGCGGATAGCCTGCCGACCGATCATCGGAGGCGACAAGGTGGGGCCGCCTTCCCGTCCCCACCTTCCACGTAGTCTGCCAAGTTCGGGAAGAGTCACGGAAGGGTGACGAATGCCCGATGGTGGCGAGCAGAGTAAGCCGTCCGACTCAAACGGGTCGCGCGATCCTCTCCAAGGCGACAATTCGGCGCCGAAGCCCGCCATTCTGAATGGTGACGGCCCAGGGCTCACGGGGCTTAAGCTGTCGGGAGTCAAGGAACTCCTCCGCGATTTAGGAACTGACAACGTTCTTCCGCCACAAGAACGAGCAGACCTGCGGGCGTTCTATACCCACGAACAGAAGAGGCTTAAGTTACAGCTCGTGGTGCTGGGCAATGCTGAAAGGGTTAAGTCATGCGAGGACGCGCTCCAAGAAGCTGGGAAGGCTCTGGATTTTGCCCGATCCGAAGATGGCCGACAAGATGCCCGGAGAAAATGGCAGACGCGAATAGGTAGCGATGCATTAGGGGCCAGCGGCGAGAATCTCTCCGGGCCGTCTTCATCTACGGGGAATCCTGAAGAGAAAGAGATTCGGAAGGCTGAAGGCCAACACTCTCTGGCGGAAGCAACACTCGCCAAAGCCTGTTCCGAACTACAGACTGCTTCCGCCGAACTGGAACGCTTGAGCCGGGTCGATGGCAAGTGGAAAGAAGCAGAATCCGCGGCGAAGAGATGGGAGTTGAGCCGGAAATGGGAAGCAATTACTCCTGAAGAACTACGGCCCGCAGTAGAGGCGATTCGCCACACATTCGAACATTACGCCTGCTGGCGACCCAAGCAGAGCACGATGAAACTCTGCTTCGCGGCCCTCCACCCAGAGTCGCCGGACGACTTGGGCCGGGCCGAAGTGCAGGATCTGGCGTCTTATAGGCGCTTTCTGATGGCGCTTCTCGGCCCACAGGTGGAGCGGTTGCTCCTTGGCTCGAACCATCCGGCGCCCGTTATTTTCAAATCGTATCTCGATGTCTTGGAAGCCGCGCTGAAAATTGCGCTCCGTGCGAATTTCAAGCAGATATTCGAGATAGCAAAGGCTCGGATTGACTTGCTCTGTGTGCATCCCGTCGAATGGGCAAAAAGGCATATAGAAATTCTCCTTGCCTTCCAGAAAAGAGGAATTCGCTTATGGATTAAGGAGGTCTGTGACCGGATGGATCACTCCCGAGCGGCATTAGATGATGATGCCATTTTTTGGGGAAGTTGGAGGGCACCGCGCCTTATCCACATGAAACCCGCCGGAAACACCCCGTATGAGCAGGCACGCGAATGGGAGAGAGAGGAATTGTCTACGAGCGAGGAGTTGTTGGAAGGGCTAGCTGAGCATGTGACTGTTTTTCTGAGAATCGACCTGGACGAGGTCGCGCGTGCAGCCCATATCGAGTTTGCCAAACAAGGCAGCACCCGAGAGCAGGTTGCGAGGCACGAGGAGAGCAACCGAGGAACACCAACACGAAGTACACCTCCTCCGGTCGCAGGAACACAGCCGCCGGATGTCTGGCGGAGCCTTCACGAGATCTTCAGGGCATTGGCGGAAGAAGAGCTGAGGCTGGCGCCGCGCAACACTGGGGATCGCTGGCTCCGAGCATTTGTGGACTACAAGGACAAGACTATCGCGTGTGGACTGTGGCATCTCAGCGAAGGAGTGAATGAGAGTTTTCACGAACGCTTCGAGGTAGAAGCAACTCGGGCCGGAATCGCCCTTAGATCAACAGTGTCCGGTGAGGCAGGCGATGTCTGGCTGCATCATGTCTTCTTAGACTCCTAGAGCACAAGAGTAAGCTGCTTTTCGCGGCGAGCAAGGATGGCGGGATCATCGTGAGAGCCTGCGAAGCGTCGGCACTTTACTGTGCCCGACTTGAGAAGCAGGCTCTAGTCGAAGGACGACGTTCAGCCGGGTCTGCGGTCGAAGGTTCTGTGGTGAGTCCTTCCTCGACCGAGGTGGGGGTTAGCAGGAGAGATACGACAGTTGACGATCCGAGCAAGGAAAGGCAGCGGGAGGCCGTAATCAAGAAGGTCCAAAATCCACACATATACAACGTCCTTTCAATCCCAGAAGCAGCCCTCTACTTCGACGTTCAGCCCCGCAGCATTTATCGCTGGAGTCTCGAAGGCGATCTCCGCGCCGGAGCACGCCGGGGTTCTATCACCATTGAATCCGTCCTGAAGTTAGAAAAGAGACGTTCGCGGAAACGCCGGGAACGCTAGGAACGAGTCAGTTTCTATTTGCGAGAATCTTTTTGTGACATTCACGGACATTTGTTGCCACTCCTGCCCTTGCTCGTCAACCCAATCCCAAATAAACAGTAGAGTGACGGGCCGATTGATCACGTCCGTGACGGCTTTGCCTTGAAATCCGGGTCTAGCTGCAGCGGATTGTTAATCCGTCGCGCTTTAGGCTGACTTTCCAAACGGTGTGAAATGAACAGCTTGCGGGAACTAGAAGTTGGCTGTGCCTAGATTGTGCCTAATTTTTCGAGGGTAGATGCGCGTAACTAGTCACATCCCGAGACGGCTGCTGAGAACGAAAGAGGCGGCTCTGTACCTCGGCATGAGTCCAGGCAAGCTGCGACGGCTCACCCAGTCCGGTGAGTTGCCCATCATCCAGCACGACGAGCGCTCGCCCTGGTTGTACGACCTTCACGATCTGGACACCCATATTGAGAAATCCAAACATAGGTTCTCAGATTTCTCTTGACTGCTTACCTAGCGCTAACTTAGCATGTAACGCGAAGGGGGAACATGAGTGCTAATAAGAAGAAAAACCCGAATGCAGTAGCTTTAGGCACTAGGGGCGGCAAGGCGAGGGCCGAGAAGCTCTCCGCCGATGAACTGTCCGCCATTGGCAAGAAAGGCGCGAAGGCACGGCTCAAGAGTCTGGGCAGCAGCGAGCGGCAAGAGATCGCCCTCAAAGCGGCAAATGCTCGTTGGGCAAAGGCCAGAAAGCTGGAGGGAAAATGAGACGCAGGAAAGGCACGGGAAGCATCTACCAGCGGAAGGGATCGCCAGTGTGGTGGATCAAGTATCACCGTCACGGGCGCCCGTTCCGAGAGAGCACACACACAACGGATTCCCGCAAAGCAGAGAATATGCTCAAGACTCGGTTGGCGGAGATCAATCAAGGAACATTCATGGGACCACAGCTTGAACGAACAAAGGTGGATGAACTGGCGGTGATGTTTGTGCGGGATTACCGCATCAACAGCCGGAAGAGCCTAGCGGATGCCGAGACTCGCTGGAATCGACATCTAAAGCCCTTCTTCGGGGGTATGAGGGCTGTTGACGTCACGAGCGAGCAGTTAGCCCGTTACGTGGACAAACGGCAGCAGGAGGAGGCAGCGAACGCGACGATCAACCGGGAATTGGCAGCGCTCAAGAGGATGTTCCGACTTGGGCAGCAATCGACTCCCCCGAAGGTAGTTCGGACGCCGAAATTCCCCAAGCTGGCAGAGAACAATATCCGCAATGGATTTCTCGAGGATGGGCAGTATCGGAAGCTGGTCGAGTATTGCCCGGAACTTTGGTTCCGCTCGCTGGTCGAGTGTGGCCGCACTTATGGATGGCGAGTATCGGAGCTGCTTTCCATGCGTGTTAACCAGTCGGACGTTGTACAACGGGTGATAAGACTTGAGCCAGGCACAACGAAGAACCACGAGGGCAGAGAGGTACTCATGACTGATACGATTTGCAGATTGCTCTCTGCGCTCGTGCATGGAAAGTCAGCCGATGATTACGTGTTCACCCGCGCAAACGGAAAACCCGTGCGTGATTTCCGCCTTACCTGGGGAAAGGCTTGTGCTCACGCGGGGGCACCTGATCTGCTCTTTCACGATCTGCGGCGAACCGGAGCGCGGAATCTTCGCAGGGCGGGAGTGGCAGAGGGAATCATTATGAAAATCGGCGGCTGGCGCACGCGCAGCGTGTTTGAGCGTTACGCAATCGTGAGCCGTTCGGACATGAATGACGCGATTCTCAAACTGCAAGAGTCGGAGAACCGAGTTGAGCAGGAAAGACTCCGATCCGAAGAGCAGCAAGAGCAGGTAAGGGCACAAATTGGGCACAATGAAGCGATTTCGCCCAAGCCCCCCGCATCCCGTGCGGTGAACTAGCGCCAGCTAGAGACTGATTGCAAGGGGTTTAGGATGGTGCCGGGAGGGGGAATCGAACCCCCAAGGTACTAAGTACCGGCGGATTTTGAGTCCGCTGCGTCTGCCAGTTCCGCCATCCCGGCGTGGGAAGGTAACCGATTGAGAATTCTAGCTTAGTTCACGGGATTGGTTTTGTCATCTGCACCTTCCTTGGTGCTGACTATGGCTGTTATGGTTGTTCTCGGCTTGAACGATCTCGCGCGGGTGCTCTTCGATTTTGGTCATCGCGGGTTTGAGGACTTCTCCGCCTTGAAGTCCAGCAGGTTGGAGTAGAATGCGGAAACTGCTTGCATCCACCGCTGCTTCACGGAGGACAAAAGAGGACAAAACATGTGCAACTTCACCTGCCTGTTGGTTGCGCTGTGATGCCGGCCTGTATTGGAAACGGGAAAATGGCCGGACGAGAGACAGCGCGGCCGCACTAAAGCAGGCCGCCCCAAGCAGATCAGTACTGACACAGATTGGCGTCATTCACGAAGCCGGTGAAGACAGCGGCTGCGCGACGCCTGCCTCTTCCCGAACCGCTTCCGGCGCAATCTCCGGCTGTGCGAAAGAAGGAAGAGGCCCGAGCGGGCACTTTGGCGACAACCATTCCAGCTTTTGCTGCATGATCTTTTGTGAATACTTCGCCAGGTAGTGGACGATGGTTTCGATTCGGATCTTGATGCCGCCGGCCGGCTTGGTCGAATCCAGGTCTCCAAACTTGAAGAACAGGGTTCCGGTCGCTTCTACGATTTTCTGCGTGGGGGTATAGGTGGGCTGGTCCATGCCGCACTCGTAGCTGGAAAGGCGAACCACGCAGGTGATCCAGGGGCAGCGCGCCGCCACCTTCGCTCCCCACATGATTTCGTTCGTGTTGCTGCTGTAGGACGAAGTCCACACATCAGAAATGTCGAACGGGCTCTTGATTCTTCCCATCTGCAGATCGGCTTCGAACAGCCAGTTCATCAGGTCTTCATCGCCGGGAAGGTACTGCAGCCAGAGAATCGGATAGCCGTGGGCCTGCAGGTCTCCTTCGATCTCGTGCCCGATGCCCGTATCCATGTGGTAGGGACGGGCCAGCACCAGGATGCATGGCTTCTGGTTCGTCGCGCACCAGGTCAGGATGTCGCGGCTCTGCTGTCTGGCTTTGGCCGTAAAGCTGTCGAGCGCCTCAAATCCGGCTTTGACCGCTCGTTCGGTTTCTTCCAGTTCAAGATTGAAGACATCCTTAAGCGAAGTGTGAAGTTGCTCGGTCACCATGTGCCGGTCTCCGAGGCTGACGAACGGCGAAGCATAGGTAATGCCGTTTTCGCCGAAGACGTCGTGCTCTTTGAGGAATCCCGCCTTGATGTTCTCGGGTCCGGCCATGATTCGGGTGCAAGTCACTGTGTCAACCACATGGCCGTGCAAAATCGAAGGCAGCGAATGAATCATCGGGCTCAGAAGGACGTGAATCTTCTTCTTTTGTCCAAACACTAATTCGCCGTAGTGCCCGCTGATGCACTTCACCGGATAGCAGCAATCGACCGTGCCTCGGCCCCTGCCGAACTCGCGCCCCTGCTCCTCGGAAGTGTCGGAACTGAACACGATGTTCTCCGACTGGATGCCGATGGACTTCAGAAAGCCCACCCAGAACTGGTGAGTCGTCCAGATATTCAGCACCTTCGGAATCCCGACGCGAACCTGCGAGCGGTCTTTAGGTGGCGACTCGACGGAACGCTTCTTTGCGGACCAAATCGGCAACGTTGGGAAACGCATTTTTTGTTTTCTCCATCCCGATCTTGATGACCTTCATCTCATTCAAATCTTCCACCAGTCCCTTGGGGCAGGAGTTGTTCACAATCACCCGCTCCCAACCCTGTTCCAGAGGAACCTTGCTCCAGGGACGGCCTTTTCCCCCATCCAGTTCCACATCGATGAAGCTGCGCTGGCAGGTTACGGGACACCAGTGGCAGACCGTGTCCACCGAGGTCGCCGTCTTATAGGTCAACCTCTCGATGGCATCAAAACCACGAAACTTGCTTTCTCCACCGTCCTGCCACCAGTCGAGAGCGACCAGCGCCGCGCCAATCGCCCCGGCTTCGCCCGAGTACGGATGCACGACGACCTCTGCCTCAGGAACTTTCTTCAGGATGAAGTCCACCTGCGTCTTCACCACGGCCAGGTTCTTGTGCGTCCCGCCCTGCAGGATGTACTTCTTGCCCACCTGCTGCAGGTTGTTCAGGCCGCCGGCGTAGATCCACACGTTCAGGGGGAGAATCGCGCACAGCCCAGCCAGAATTTCTTCCGCCTGCCAGCCTTTGCGCTGTTGATTGACGATGTCACTCTGCAGAAAGACTCCGCATCCCATCGAAAGCTGGGGCATGGCCTGAGCGCGGAAAGCGCCGTCAGCCATTTCGCTCATGGGAATGTTGAAGCGCTCCGCGACTCCCTGGAGAAACGCGCCGTTGCCCGAGGAACACTGCGAGTTCAGGCGGAAATCCGTCACGGCGCCGTTGTTCAGGATCATGATCTTGACGTCAACGCCGCCCACGTCGCAGATGCAATCCGCGTCCGGGAAGTAGTGCAGACCGGCGCTGGCATGAGCGATCGTCTCCACCACCGGGCAGTCGGCCCCCAGGATGTCTTTCAGCAGGTCCTTGCCGTAGCCGGTAATGGCCAGACCAAGAATCTCTCCGTCTCCAACCGCCTCGCGAACCTGCCGAAACAGGCTCTTGGCGTCGTCGATAGGATTGCCCCGGCTTAGCGCGTAGCAGGAGAACAGCAGATCCTTGTCGGGCGACATGCAGACGGCCTTTGCCGTGGTCGAGCCAAAATCGCAGCCCACCACAACGGGCCCGAGTTTGCTGGTCTTGCCGAGGATGGGGAGTTGAACTCGCGGACTGCGCCGGGTCTTCCCGTGACCGTTCGCGTGTCCATTTCCGTTGCCGTTTCCGTTGTTCTTCTTTCCGTTCCCATTGCCGCCGGGCTTGGAATAGCGTTCCCGAAAAGACTGCAGCTCACCGGGATCGCTCCACAGTCCGCCGCGCCCTATCTTCTTTTTTTCTTCGTACTGTCCTTCTTCAATCCACCAGCGCAGTTTCCTGGTTCCCAGGTAGATGCCGACGGCCGGCGAATCTCGCCGCCCCACCTCGATACAGCCCTGGGCTGCGTAATAAAGAGCGTCGTCGGGCACACGGATGAGCGACTCTGGGCCCCGGTCGTCCGGGATCGCCACTTTGCGTTCTCTCCACACTTTGCCCAGATGGTAGCGCCAGGCCTGCTGCAATCCTTTGAAAAACAGGTTGGGGCCGCCCAGCAGAAGAATCTCAGGCAGGGGCGTGTTGCCGCGAGTTAAAGTCGCCAGGTTTTGATACACCACCGCCTCGAACAAGGAAGCGATGATCTCTTCGACGGAGACGCCAGCTTTCAACAGCGTATTGGCATCGGCTTCGGCGAAGATGCCGCACTTGCTGCTGATCTTGTGCAGCGTGTAGCCCTCGTAGCCCATCTTCGAGAGTCGATCCACCGGAATCTCCAGCTTCCGGGCGGTCTTCTCGATGAAGGTCCCAGTACCTCCGGAACAGGCGCTCTGCATCAGCACCTGCTTGCTCTTGCTGGGACCGTCGCCGTTGAAAAAAATCGTCTTCATGTCTTCGCCGCCGATTTCGCTGACGAAGCGCACGTTGGGATGAAGTTTTTCGACGGCCGCGGCAACAGCCACGACCTCTTGAATGACTTTCCCGCCGACGAGAGGCGCGATCAGACCAGCACCCGACCCGGTAAAAAAGACGCGGTCCAGCTCGGGCGTGAAACCGTGTTCCTTCTCCAGCCGGGTGAGGAAATCGAGGACTTTCTCCGCCTGCCTCGTGTTGTGCCGTTCATAAGCCTGACCCAGCAGTTTCCCGGATGCGGTGGCAATCGTGTACTTGCAAGTCGTGCTGCCCACGTCGAGTCCACAGATTTTCCCCGTGCCTGCAGGAACCGCAGCCTCGGAGGCGGCCGCCGGTTTGATTAGCGAAGGGTCTGCCTCGAGCGGTTGAATCTGGATAAAACCATCACCTGCCATAGTTCGACCTCGGTATCGATCGACCTCGTCTCAGTTCACCGTGTGCCAGCTTGTTTTGTAAGTTCATCGGCCCGGTTCCCGTCGCCGTATCAAGCCCTCGCCAGTCCTTTGTCGTAAGCCAGATGCATCACATAGTTGGCGGCTGTGCCGGCATAGCCGCGATGAGGCACGCAATACGTGGCCTTGCGCGTTTCCGGATGCTGCTCCTCGTATTTCCGAATGCGCTCGACGCTCAGCCCCGTTTTATCCATGACGCCTTCGAACTCCGCCTGCGCCCGCTTCTTCGCTTCCGTGAGGATCATCTGGCAGCGCGAAAGCGCGTGCACCTCGGCGTCGCCCTTCACTTCGATCGGTGCGTACAGCAGGTCTGGATATTTCCCGACGACGTTGGCCATCGAGCCGATGGACATCGTGTTTGGCATGCAGGAGTACGGCGACAGCTCGCAAATCATGTGGGCCGTCTTGTGATGGTAGGAATGCAGCGCCTTGCCGATCAGCATATGTCCTTCGCCACCCCGTAATTCGAAGTGGTAGAAGGGTTCGGCCAGCCGCTTGAGCTCTTCCTGGTCGGGCAGTTCGTGGGGCAAATTCGCCAGCGCTTTGCGGAACCGGTTATAAGTACCGCGGTAGATGCGCTCCAGCGCGTGCACGGCAAGGTTCTCAGCCTTCGGGTGCTTGCTCTTGCTGTTCCGATGCTCCAGTTTGCGGATAGTTGGGTGCAACAGGTAGTGCAGCCAGACCGCGACCGGCGGTGGGATGACTTCCGAGTCTTCCTGCTCCAGCCAGCGCTTGATGTTGTAGTTGCCCTCGCCTTCGTGCGTCTGTAGCCAGAACTCTCCGGTGATTTTCACCTTTGCTTTCACCCGCAGATGGTCGACCTCAATCTCCTCCCACTTCTTGCGGACGTCACGCAGAGCGTTGGTGAAGTAGTTGCTCATCAGATGCCAAGCCAGCGTCTTATATTTCTTGCCGTGATCCGGCCGGCGCAGAAAGACGTCGTACATCTGCTCCACGCATTCGCGCAGCACGAGTTCCGTCTGCCCTGGGTTGACTTCGTAGGGGCGAGTCAAGTACTCGAGATCGGTCACCAGGTCGCCGCAGAGGATCGACCAGATGATGCCAAGACTCATGGGCATATTGATGTCCAGGCCACCGCCATTGCCCGGGCCCTGGTCGAGTTCGTCCTGGGCCAGCAAGAACAGACGGAAGTCGCGCAACCCCAGACCGTCCAGAGCCATGGCATAAGATTCGTGGTACTGGCCGAACCGGCACGGCCCGCAGGCTCCCGCAGTGAGGTAAACGTACTTGCGATTCACTTCGTCCTTGCCATGCTCCTGCACTTCCTTCTTCAGGAAGTTGACCAAGCTTCCAGTGGTGAAGATGGTGGGGCAGCACGCCCCCACATCGATCAACTCTTTGCCGGCGTCAAGGTCTTCGCGCGCAATGTTGGGCAGCGGCTCGGCGTTGTACTTTAGATTGTGCATTGCGCCTTGCATCAGCCGTTCATGCTTCCAGGTGAGGCCGCCATAGAGGATCGTGACCTTGTCCCGCTCCTCGCGAGTAAAGGGCCGGGGTTTGTAAGCGGTGTAATGGCTAATAATGGGCAGCTGTGCCGCTTGGGCCATGGAGTTTTCTCCTCACTTTAGATTTCCCCAGGGAAGTGTGTCGGGATTGTACACCCACATCACGTTTCCTCAAACGCCAGGGCGACTCCCGGCGCTAGTGCGCACGGTGCGTCATCCCAATGGCGTGCCAGCACCGGGTGACGGAGCCCGTCGTGCCGGATGCATTGAATCACCACTATGAAAAAGGCCGCTCCCGCGAGTTGCGCAAAAATCGGTACGTGCAGGGCAGTAATCAGGCTGTATCTGTCCGCCAGCCTTCCAATCACAACCGGCGCAACCGCCATGGAAAAGAGGTTCACGAACAGGTAGTAGAAACCTAAGGCTGTCGCATGCCCGCGCGGCGGAACCAGGTCGTGAATCGTGGCGGTCAGCGGGCCGTGATACGAGCTCAAGAAGAATGCCCCCAATCCGAAGAACAGCAGAAAGTGAATTCTCCCGCTGGTGTGCAGCGAGAAATATATTGCCGGCGCTCCCAGCACAAAGCCGATCGGGACGATTACGGCTCGTCCCCAACTGCGCAGCTTCGCCAGCAAGTCTGATAGGTATGCGCCGGTTGCGATGCCGATCGTGCCCCCCAACACGATCGTTAGCCCCAGGGCCAAGCCTGCTTGCCGAGCGCTGAATCCCTTGTAGTCCTGTACCAACTCAGGACCCCAGGCAACATAGGTGTATCCCGCAAAGCTGCAGAACCAACCACTCGCCAACAGCGCGAGGAAGGCTGGTACCCGCAACAGTTCACGCACGGGCATGGATTCTTTGGCGATGCTGGCGACCGACTTGGGCAGCCGCAGGGCAGTGAGACCCAGTACGACTCCGGGTATCCCGACCAGGAAGAACGCGAAGCGCCAGCCGAACGAGGCTGCTATGACCCCACCGAGAGCGATGCCGGTGGCGCCTCCAACGAACATACCCATGTCGAAAGCCCCCTGCACCCGGGCTCGGACTTCCTGTGGAAATGAAGCACTGATCACGGCTGCGCCGGCTGGCGTGTAAGCCGCTTCCCCTATGCCCACCAACCCCCTTGCCATCAACAAGGCCCGGAACGAACCCGCCAATCCGCTGAAGAACGTCGCGCCGCTCCAGAACAGGACGCCCGCACTGATCACGGCGCGCCGTGAAATCCGATCGGCCAGCATGCCCAAGGGGAAGCTGGCCAGAGAGAGCACCACGGTGAAAGCCGTCGCTAGATAGCCGAGTTGCACATAACTAAGGGCAAAGTCACGACGAATCGAGGGAAACAGCGAGAACACGATCTGCCGGTCAACATAATTCACAAAGTTGACCAGCATCAGGATCAACAAAACCCGCCACTGCTTGCCGCTAAAGTCAGAAAGCTTCATTTGTTTACGCTCAACTGGCTGTGTTCCCCATTAGCGACGGAGTCCGTATTTCGGGACCCGGCGCCCGGAATCACTCCGATACCCCTGCTGCTCCGGGCACCGAGATCAAAATGCCTGAGGTATCAGCAGTTAGAATCGGCGCTGGCTCCCGGACTCCAGCGTTAGCCCGGAATATGGCTGCAACTAGGTGCTTCAAAGTGAGTACAACCCCACGAAGAACCGCGCAAGCGACAATGTGCGACATCCCGCGTCATGACGAACAAACAGCGGGGGTTGCCGTGTTTCGCCGGGGCCGCGGCAAGAATCTGGGGGCTGGGCAGGGGCAGTCTGATTTCCACAGGCGGTGCGACGAGTCTGAGCCCGCGCGTCAGCGTGCGAGACCGTAGGGTTCGACGTTACTCTATTTACCCGACTAGTTGTCCTGCTCTATTCCTTAACAGAACTGCACCACTGATATCGTCCTGCAAATCGGCAGCAATTTCGCCGTTGCCGTCAGTAAGCATGGTGGGTGAGAAGTAGTGCTGGTATCGTGGATCGATTTGAAATGCGGGCCGATAAACTTTGTCCAGCCGTTCCGAGCTACTGATGTGCGTTCTCTTGTGGGCAGGTCCGATCCAACCTGGCGCCGTAAGGAATTCGTGGGCAAACAAAAGGCCGGAATTCATGAGGGCAAGCCGCATCTGCAGAGGTGTTAACACTTTTCTATACTGGCAATAAAAGCTAAGTGTGTGACTCAATATCTGTTTGCGATAGCCATTCATGGTTTGAGTCGTCGCGATGAAAGGTTGTACTCGCGCCATGCTCTCAAGCGGTTTTAGCGACAATACGGAGCTGTTGAGGTCGCGGATCCTGGTGTTCGGGAGCAGGCGGCGCTTTTCCACACACTCCCGAAAGAAGGGCGTTCCGGGAAAAGGGATCGGCAGGGACAGAAAACAGGGCAGAGTGATTTCGGGGGTCCGCATCACAAGTGCCAATTCGCGTTCGAGATCGTCCACGGTTCGAGACGTCACATCCAGAATCATTCCGTACAGGAAAAGGATTCCCGCATTCAGACACTTCGCAATAATCTCGACCTGCGGCCGGCGGTTGTTCTGGCCCTTATTCATGGAGCCCAGCCAAGCATTGTCGAATGATTCAACTCCAGTGAAGAGGGCCACGCAGCCGGATTCCCGGGCCCTAAGGTTCGCATCGTCATAAAAAAAATCATTCGTGACCAGGGCGCCCCAGCCGCCAAAGCGCTTGTCTCTGTACATCTGCTTTAACAGACCCATGCGGTCGTGAAAGTAGTGCTTGTCATTGCCGTAGAAATTGTTGTCGATAAACAGAAAGAAATCCTTATAGCCGACCGCCAGGATTTGTTTGCGGGTGTATTCAAGATCGTATTTCTGATAGCCTCTGCCCTCAGCGGTCATGGAACAGAAGGCGCAACGGAAATTACAGTTGCGGCTGGATTCAATGTGGCCCACGCTTCGGACCCAATAGGCGAGATCGAAGCGGGGAGTCATCTCCTCGGCTACCGCGTCCTCACCAAACACTTCCCGCGCGACCTCACCGAGTTCCTCAATATCTCCCAGACAGCAGTAGTCAAAAAAACTTCTCGCGTGCCGCGGAAAGGAACGTATTCCGGGGCCCCCTGCCACCACGATGACCCGCGTATTAAGACTTCGGGCATAGGCAGTCACATGCAGCATGCGGTCAAATCCCGTGGTAAGCCCGGTGAGCACGAGCATGTCTGGCCATGACAAGAGTTGAGGATCTTCGAGAGAGCCGCTGCTGACTTCGTCGTAAAGCCGCACATTGCAGAAATTGCGATTGAAAACGCCTGCCAAATATGCGGGGCCCATGGCCATGGGAATTTGTCTTGCCCGGGGAATATTTTCGCGGAGATCGTCAAAATAACAATTCACAACCAAAATCCGCGGTTTACGGCTTCGCATGTATGCAGTTCGAACGGACACGCTGCCCCTTTTGCCGGCGGGATAAACAGAGCCTACACTCTACGCTGTGACGATTTGTATGACAATGCGCCCCGAGTCTTTTGTGATTGTCCTGAAACCTTATCTGAAAGGCGTGCCTGTTGAAAGGTCCAGAGGGCAAGTTCCTCGTCCGGGTGTCATTTGCAGTGTGATCCGGCAGACTCAGAGTGCAACGGGAAACTGAAGCGCGGCTTGAGAGGATCTATGCGCTTGAGCAAACTTGCAAACGACGGGTCGGAGCGCAACCCATCAAATGCAGGCTCGAAGTGGAGATACAAAGGCCAGCCGGAACGCTCTTCATAAGCTCTCTCCAGCCATTCGAGGGTCTCGTCTTTGGACGATAGTGAACTCATGGCGAAGGCGATGAAGTAGGCCAAGACGTGACGATGTTGTTGCAAACCAACTAGCCTTGCCAGAACCTCTCGCCCCTCAGACTGCCGGCCGGCAGCGCCGAGGGCATAGGCCAATGCCGATAGTGCTCCAGGATGGACTCCGGAGAGGCCCGCTGCGCTCTGCAGATGATCGATACTCCGGTCGAAATCGTGCGTTTGCGCATACGTTATTCCCAGGTAATATCGCGCCAGGGGAAATCCCGGGTCGAATTCGATAGTTTTCTCCAGTTGCCTGATTGACTTGTCATATGCGCGAGCAAAATAGAACATCCAACCCATGTGGCAGCCGATCACTGAGGACAAGGGATCGATCCGCCGGGCGTACTCCAGGGCAGCGAAAGCTTCGGAAAACCGGCCAACTTGCACGAGGTTGAATCCGTACCAGTCATAGGCATACCAGTTCGGATTCAGGTTGATGGCACGCTTGTGTTCTGCTTCCGCAGCCAGCCAATCCCAGTCGTATTGGAGCGTCGCATAGCCGAGAGAGGTATGCGCCTCAGACAATGTGTCATCCAATTGCACGGCGGTCCGTGCCGCGGTCTTGGCCTTTTCAAAGGCAGTCTTGGACGGGATTGCCCCGTAGAATCCGATCACGCTATAGGCATCGGCAAGACCAGCATAGGCGGGAGCATAAGCCGGATCCTTTTGGATGGCCCGATTGAAATAATCAATCGCTTTCGAATACCCCAGCTCAACTCTTTGATTCAAATAATGGCGCCCGCGAAGATAGAGTTCGTAAGCCTCCGTATTGCTGGTGATCGAGCGTGCGACCAGTGCCTGCCGTTCGGGGACAAGCTCAACCGCTAGAGACCGGGCGATTTGCTGGGCGACCTCGGTTTGAATTGCCAGCACATCTTTCAGCCCGCGGTCATAGCTCTCAGCCCAGAGATGCGTCTGATCGCTAACCTGAATCAACTGTGCCGTTATCCTTACACGATCCCCTGCACGCCGGATGCTGCCCTCCAGGGCAAACTGGACACCAAGCTCTTGCCCGATGGCTTTGATGTTCTTCGAAGTCTTCTTGAACTGCATCGCCGAGGTTCTGGCGATCACACCCAAGCGCTCGGGATTCAGCCGGCTCAAGTGCGCGATCATCTCCTCTGTTAAACCGTCAGAGAAATAGTCTTGCTCCGCGTCAAGACTCATGTTCGCGAAGGGCAACACAATAAGCATCTTCTTACCGCTATTTGGCGGCTGCAGGTCCCTCTGTACCGGTGCGATGAAACGGTAACCACGTCTGGAAAGGGTTTCGATGAAGCGCGGATTGTCGGCAGAATCCCCCAGAGCTTCACGTAGTTTGTTGATAGCGCGATTTACGCCGTGGTCGAAATCAACGAAGGTATCAGCGCCCCAAATCTTGCGCTGGATCTCCTCCCTGGTAACCACTTCGTTCGGTTTTTCCAGCAAGAGGGTCAACAACCGAAAGGGCTGCTCCTGCAGTCGCAGCTTGTGCCCCCTCCTACGCAGTTCTCCTGTTTGGAGGTTAACCTCAAAAACACCAAATCGAATTTGTGAGGCAGACGTGGCCAGATGCGCATCCATATTTTTCAGTTGGTGAGGAACTCCTAACCGAGAGAAGGCATACTGGGGGCTTGGCTAGTTTTGGACGGCTGATGCGACGCTGCTGAGACGCCCCTTTCCTCATTGCCCGTGCCGGTTTTCCACAGCCTCCCCGAAAGTCGTCGCCGAGTGTAGCACCCTCGATGCCAAAAAAGAAAGAAACTAACCCCCTGTTCCGGAGTAGAGAAAAGCGTAAGGCCGTCTATTTTCAAAATCTTAGCAGAGTACTTCTTGGCCACGCCAAAGGAGCGTCAGAGCATTGATTTAACCCAAGTCAATGCACATAATCCCCAACATCGCAGACCCTATCGGCAGGCAGCAAGAGCGCATAGTTATCGGTTTCGTGGAAGGGTGCATTCGCCGGAGCTTTGTCGCCCTTCGACGAAATGATTTCACCGCGTGAATTCGCACCCGCCTTGCCTGGGATCAGTGATTCGTCACGACGGAGGGCAACCATGGGCCAGGTTTCTGTGACTCCTTCCAACGGGGATTGGACTACCACGAACAAGCAGAGTATTCTTTCGGCCACTGCGCGGCGTAGTTTCTTGAGACCAAGAACGATGGGCGAAGACGGCACACAGGCACGATCAACGGCACCGGAACGAACTAACGACCGACTCGACTCTTGGAAGGAAATTGCGGCTTATCTCAAGAAAGAAGTTCGGACCGTCCAGCGCTGGGAGAAGAGTTCGGGTTTGCCCGTACGCCGCCTGGCTCATGGCAAACAGGGGACTGTCTTCGCTTACAAATCGGAATTGGACGCCTGGTGGCAGGAAAGCCAGAGCAAGCTCGACGACGAGGAAGACAAGTCGGACGCATTTGCCAACTCCTCCAGTTCGAACCTTGTGGATTTAGCTCCCGCTGCGGATCTGTCTGACAAGACAACAGATGACAAGGCTCGGCCCGATCGTCTCCGCCGCCTCGCCGTCCTGCTCGTCGTTGTTCTAGGAGCGGCGGTACCGCTCCGCATATTCTGGCCCCAGATTCACGACAGGATTTGGCCCCCTACGGGCAAGGTGACTCTGGCCGTCCGGCCCTTTAAGAACATGAGTGGCGATCCCGGCCAGGACTTTGTCGCTGACGGGCTCACCGAGGAAATGATCTCCAGGCTGGGGCAGCTTCATCCCGATGAAATGGGCGTCATCCGCCTGAGCCCGGCTTATGCCTCGAGTGACCTCGATCGCATCGGCAAGAACATCCATGCCAACTACGTTCTCGAAGGCGGTGTGCGCGTTTCCGGACAGCGGGTAGCGATTACGGCCCAACTGTTCCAGGTCAGCGACCATACCGTAGTCTGGGGTGAGGCCTACGAGCGCGACTTGCAGGACGTGCTGCGCATCCAGGGTGAGGTCGCTAGCGCCATTGCAAGCGGAGTCCTGAACAAGCTGCCCCGCGTTCAGCCGACGATCCGTCAGGTCAATCGCGAAGCCTATCTGGCATACCTGGAAGGGCGCTACTTCTGGAACAAGCGCACGGAAGACGGCTTCGCAAAAGCAATCGCCCTGTTCCGGCATTCCATTGCAATCGATCCGACCTACGCGCCATCCTATGCTGGCCTCGCCGACTGCTACGAGTTGCTGGGGTCGGCGCCATATTCAACTCTGACGCCCCAAGAAGCGTTCCCGCAAGCCGAGGCTGCGGCAAGGAAGGCCCTCGAACTCGACAGCACCCTTGCCGAGGCGCACGTGCCGCTTGGCTATTCCCAGCTGGTTTACGAACGAAATTTTTCCGAGGCGCGGAAGGAGTTTGAAAGAGCCTTACAATTGCGGCCCGGATATGCCACGGCCCATCAGTTTTACGGCTACTACCTTACTGCCATGGGCAAGCTGGACGAGGCGATCGTAGAGAGAAAAAAAGCGGTCGAACTGGATCCGATCAGTCCGCTGCTGAACTCAGCCCTGGGCGAAGCGTATTACCACGCGAGGCAGTTTGATGTCACCATCGAACAGAATAAGAAAGCGCTCGAACTCGATCCCCGGTATGCCATCGCGTTGGTCAACATCGGCCGGGCTTACGAGCAAATGGGGATGCACCAGCAGGCCCGCGGCGCTTTCCAGCAAATTCTCGCGGCTGCTCCCGATGACCCCGCAATTCTCGCCCTCATGGGCCACGAGTACGCCGTCTCGGGCGACAAGGTCGACGCCAACAAGACCCTGGTCACGATGACAGAACTCTCGACCAGGAAATACGTGCCTGCGGTCTATTTCGCCGTGATCTATATCGGCCTGAATCGGAAGGACGATGCTTTCCGCTGGCTCGACAAAGCCTATGACGAACGTTGTGAATACCTGGTTTACCTGGGCAGCGAACCACTAGCCGACCCGCTGCGCGGCGATCCACGGTTCTCTCGCCTTTTAAACCGTATCGGGTTGAAGCCGGCTACCACTCCTGCCGTGCTTCGGAGTCCTTAAGATCACCGTGCGACTTACAGCTCTCTTTGCGGCGTGCGCCCTGTCGTGTCAGGCCGAATTGTCACTGCACGGACATGGGCGATCTCTCTCAGCGGTCGGCATGCTTCCAAGGGTCATCGGTCCAGTGACATCAACGAGCACGGCAAACGGGATGCCCAATCGAAAGAGTAAGTCTTGTCAACAACGAAACATGCGACAAAGTGCGACAACCCATTATGCAACCAGAATTTCGCTCCTTGTCGCTTGCCGTAATGGAGGACGCCGGGTAGCGTGGGGATGCTTACGAACGCGGCCCGGCCTTTCAAGAAGTTGAGCCGTGGTTTAGGGAAAGTATGCCGGGACTGTGGCTTAGGGAAAGTATCCCGGGGACTAAAGGAGAAAAAGCTCATGCAAACCGGCACGATTGCGAAATATGCGGGAATCGCCCTGGCTTTGGCCGGACTGCTCGTGCTTTCTGGATGCTGGGTTCAGTCCATTCATGGCTTGTATGAAGAAGGTATGTCGAAGCCGGATCCCGATGTCGTAGTTGACCAAAGGCTGGCCGGATCCTGGAGCGGGTCGGAGCCAGGAATAGGGGACAAAGACAACTGCAAGGAGGTGGTGACGATCACATCCAGGGACGGGGTCTACGGCTTGAAATGGCCGGTGCAGGAAGGATGCAGCGACGCGGAAAGGAACTACGAGGCTCGACTCGTGAGGCTCGACACCTACTATTTTCTCGATCTCGTTGCGCCGCCGGATGCTGTCTGTGATACCTGCATCGCGATGCACCAGATATTCCGGGTGGATTTCGCCAGCGACGGGTTCTCGCTCACTCCCGTCGACTCCGACTGGCTGAAAAAGTCGCTGGCAGCCAAGTCCCTAACTTTGGCGACAGTGCCAGACGATTCGGATACCGTCACTGCGTCGACCGCAGACCTGAAAGCTTTCTGCCGCAGGTTCGCTGGAGACCCGGCGGTATTCAGACCAGACTCGACGCTTACGTTCGCGCGCGTGAGGGCGGGCCAGGCTGCTTCAAGTCACTAACTGTCCACGGAGCCGATGATGCTTGCAGTTTCGCCGGTCGCGGTTGGGCGCCAGTTGGGCACCAAAGAAGGCAAATGGAGGAAGCGATGCGAGCACGCGTACCCGTGAGTTTCGCTCATGCTGGAGGCCTGCAATGAATTCACGCCGTGGCCTCGGCGCGGGATCGCTCGTCCTGGTGCTGGCCTTCGTTGCTGGGGGAGGCGGATGCTCCATCAAAAAAATTGCGGTCAACAAGCTAGGCGATTCTCTTGCGAGTGGCGGAACAACTTTCGCCTCCGACGATGATCCTGATCTGGTGGGAGAGGCCCTGCCCTTCAGTCTCAAACTGATGGAAAGTCTTCTGGCAGAAAGTCCGCAGCACCGCGGACTCCTGCTGGCAGCGTCCAGCGGCTTTACCCAGTACGCTTTTGTCTATGTCCAGCAGCCCGCCGAGGAGATCGAGGATCAAGATCTGGCAAAGGCTGATTACTTGCGCCTGCGTGCCCGACATCTCTACCTGCGGGCGCGTAACTATGGACTGCGCGATCTGGAAATTAAACACCGGGGCTTTGAACGTGAGCTCCGCGAAAATGCCAAGGCGGCTGTCCGCAACGCGGGATTGAAAGACGTGCCTCTGCTCTACTGGACTGCGGTCTCCTGGGGTGCTGCCATGTCGGTTTCCAAAGACGACCCGGAAATGATCGCCGATCAGCCCATTGTCGAGGCGCTGATTGACCGGGCTCTGGAACTCAATCCTGATTACGATTGCGGAGCCATTCACAATTTGCTGATTTCCTACGAAGCCGTCCGCAGAACCGCGAGCGGAGACTTCGCACTGAGGTCCCGGAAACACTTCGAGCGCGCTGTTGAGCTCAGTTCAGGCCAGAGCGCAGCGCCCTATGTGGCCCTGGCTACCACTGTTTCGGTGAGCAAACAAGACCGCGAGGAGTTCGAGTCCTTGCTGAAGAAGGCCTTGGCTGTAGACGCAGACGCGCGGCCGGAGTGGAGGCTCACGAACCTCATCATGCAGCGCCGCGCGCGCTGGCTGCTTTCCCGCGAGGACGAGTTATTCGTGAAATAACGTTGAGGTGCAGTATGCGAATTTCGATGAACCGCAGAAAAAGTAAAACGTCAGGGAAAGTGATTCTCGCAGCCGCGCTTTTAGCGGCCGGGTTCGCTCCGAATATCTCGGCCCAGGCGCCGTGTAAACCGAGCAGACGGATTCGGCTTGCAACGTTGATTCCTTCTGGAACTTCGTATCATCACGCCCTGCAAGAGTTGGCGGCAAAGTGGAAGCAAGCGTCGAACTGCGACATTGAACTGACGATTTACCCTGACGGCACCATGGGTGGCGAAGATGAAATTGTCCGACGAATGCGCGTGGGCCAACTCCAGGCCGCACTCCTCACCGTGGCAGGAATCTCGGAGATTGATCCTTCGGTGGGCGCCCTGCAGAAGATGCCATTAGTGTACCGGTCGCTCGAGGAGGCGGCCTACGTGCGGGCTAAGTTGGCGCCGGACCTCGACCGTCGTCTGGCGGAGAAAGGATTTGTGGTCCTCTTCTGGGCGGATGCCGGGTGGGTAAGGCTTTTTTCCAGAGCGCCGGGGATAGTGCCGCAAGATTTCAAGAAGATGAAGATCTTTGTAACCGCCGGCGATGTCAGCCAATCGGAACTCTACAAGTCCGCCGGATTCAATCCCGTATTGCTGGAATGGTCGGATGCGCTGACCAGCTTGCAAACAGGAATGATCGACGCCGTGCCGACGATTCCCCTGCACGCGCTTTTGAACCAGTTTTACCTCTCTACGCACCACATGCTGGCGTTGAACTGGCTTCCGCTGGTAGGCGGTTTGATCGTCACCAAGAAGAGCTGGGATGCGCTCCAGCCGGCCGAGCGCGAGGCCATGCTGAAATCGGCTGCGGATTGCGGTCAGGAGTTCCAGTTGCTCGGCCGCCAGGAAACCCAGGAGTCACTCGAAGCCATGCAGAAGCGTGGGCTTCAGGTTCACCCTGTAAGTCAGGAAGCAGAGGAGGAATGGCAGCGATTCTCGGAGGGGATCTACTCGAAGATTCGCGGCAATATCGTTCCCGCCGACATGTTTGACGAAGTTGTGCAGGTGCTCCACGACTATCGCGGTGCGCAAGGAGTAACCAGGAAATGACCAGTGACTTACCACTTCCGCTGGCTATCTGGAGCCGGGCAGCCGGCCCCGGTGCGGCTTGGGTGAAACCCCGGCTGAAAACGGCGGAGAATGCCGTGGTCTCGGTGGCGCTGTTCGCCATGGTCCTGATCCCGCTCGCGGAAAGCTTTCTGCGCCGCACGTTTCACGTGGGCATTCCTGCGTCTACCACTATCGTTCAGCACATGGTGCTTGTGGTTGGGATGCTGGGGGGAGCAATCGCGGCGCGTGAAGGAAGGTTGCTCTCGCTCTCGACACTCGGAGAAACCGCCTTGCGTGGGCGCGCGAAGAGCGCCTCGCGAATCTTCACGGGCAGCGTGTCGGCCGCTGTCTCAGCATTTCTGTGTTTGGCGTCCTACCAATTTGTCGAGACCGAACGTGAGGCGGGAAGAATTTTGGCATACGGCATCCCGGTATGGGTGGTCGAGTGGGTTCTCCCCCTGGGGTTCGCGGTTATCGCGATCCGGATTCTTCTCCACACGTCGGAAAAGTGGGTCCCGCGAGTATTGGTTGTTCTTGGTGCGGCTTTGCTCGTGGGAGTCGTATTGATCTGGCCGGGAGGGTTCCACCATTCGGTTCCGATTGCGATGTTTGTTCTACTCCTGGCGTCGGTTCTGGGCATGCCGGCTTTCGCGACGCTGGGCGGAGCAGCGTTGATTTTGTTTTGGGGCGCGGACCAACCGATTGCGGCGATTCCCATCGCTCAATACGCCTTGGTGACGAATCCCTCTCTTCCGACGTTGCCGTTGTTCACGCTGGCGGGCTATTTTCTGGCAGAAGGTGGCGCGCCGAAACGACTGGTGCGTGTCTTCTACGCGCTATTCGGGCAGTTCCGCGGCGGGCCAGCGATCGTGACCGTATTGGTCTGTGCCCTTTTTACATCTTTCACGGGAGCCTCTGGCGTCACAATTCTTGCGCTCGGAGGCTTGCTGATGCCGGTGTTAACCGGCGCCAGCTATTCGGAAAAGGACTCGCTCGGTCTCCTGACAGGATCGGGCTCCCTGGGATTGCTGCTTCCGCCGTGCCTGCCTCTCATCGTCTATGCCATCGTGGCCAGAGTTCCGATTGGGCAGATGTTTCTTGGCGGAATCGTTCCGGCCGTGGTGATCATGGCGGCAACGGCCATTTGGGGCATCCGGCGAGGGTCGGCAAACGACACCACGGTGCGAAGATTCGAACCGAAAGAAGCCCAGATCGCGTTGTGGGATGCCAAGTGGGAACTGGCCATGCCGGTTGTGGCCTCGGTCGCACTGTTCAGCGGGCTCGCCACTCCGGTTGAGGCGGCCGCGGTCACTGCCTTCTACGCGTTTGTCGTCGAGGCCGTGATCCATCGCGATTTGCGCATCTTCCGGGACCTCCCGCGAGTCATGGCGGAGTGCGGATTACTGATTGGAGGCGTGCTCCTCATTCTTGGAGTGTCGCTCGGTTTCACGAATTACCTGGTTGATGCTGAGGTTCCAGCGCAGGCGGTAGCGTGGACGACGCATACCATTCACTCTCCACTGCTGTTCCTGCTTCTCTTAAATGTTTTTCTTCTGGTGGTCGGTTGCCTGATGGAAATCTATCCTGCAATCGTAGTTGAGGTTCCCTTGCTGGTTCCATTGGGAGCCGCATTCGGGATTGATCCCGTGCGACTCGGAATCATCTTCCTGGCAAACATGGAATTGGGTTATCTGACTCCGCCCGTTGGCCTGAATCTCTTGATGTCATCGTATCGCTTCAAGAAGTCGGTGCCGGAAGTGCTGCATTCGGTCTTGCCCGTAGTACTGGTGTTAACCCTGGGAGTTCTCTTGATCACTTACATTCCTGCGCTGACCACGGCGCTTCCCCGCTTGTTCGGCTATTGAATGGGTTGTGTGTTGCTTGTCCCGGCGACAACGTCAGGTGACAATTTCTGTGGGAGCAGGTCAGGCATGGTTGGAAGATTCCCGTGCTGCTACTGCAGCTTCGCATACTCCGCCTTGGCTTCCTTCAGGATGGGGACCGTGGGGTCGGCATCTTTCCAAAGCCCAAGGAAGTCCTGATATGACTTCCGTCCAGCGGCCGTATCGCCGTTCAGCACCTGGGTACGCGCCAACTGCAACTGAGCCAACGGACCCAGCAATGAGTTCGCCATGATGCTGTGGTGGTCGAGCATCTTCTGAAACTCAGCGGCTGCCAGTTGCGGGTTCCCTGCTTTCCTGTGCGCCAAACCTCGCAGATAGGCAGGATAGATCGGGGCGTATGGAAGTTGCGCCGGACTGCCCATCTCGTAAGACGAGGCGTTTTGCAAGTTGGCGATGGCATCGCGGGCGTTGCCCCGTTCGAGCGCAATCGCTGCGCGGATGATCGGCAACCAGTAGTTTTGCAGCATGGTGTTGAGTGGGAATTCTTTGTCGAGCTCGTTTGCCAGTTTTTGAGCCTGGGACAGGTCGCCGGCGCGTGCGAAAGCCAGCGCCGCCAGTGCCTCGACATCTCGTCCCGTGCTGAGCGCCAGCGCCTCGGCCGCCATTTTGCGCGCACTGCGGGCATTCCCGATCTCGGCTTCCCTTAGCGCTTCCTGAAGTCTCCATCCCGCGGCTGTTTCTGCAGAATCGGCGTGCCGGGCAGAGTCCACCGCCCGCTGGGAGAAGGAGCACGCTTTGTCGAAGCGGCCGTAGTATGCCTCCGTGTCGGACTGATAGGAGAAAGCCCAATCCTCCACATTCGGCTTGCCCGCCGCCCACACCAGCTGTTGCGCCATGGCGTTGTTGTCGCCCTGAAGAAAAGCAAGCAGGTAGCGGCCTTGACGCAGGTACGGGCCATCGATCTTTTTCGCCGTGGCATCGTCAAAAACACCCTGCGATTCGTCAAGACGGTTCAGCGAGTTGTAGTCGGACATGAGGCTGCCATAGGGTACTTCGTTGTCCGGGGCGAGCTGAAGAGCGGCGCGGGAAGCGGCCGCAGCCTTGTCATATTGGCCCATCAGCGTGTAGTTGACGCCCAGGTTGTTGTAGGGCGTGGCGGCGCGCGGATAAGCCTCGATGCATTGCTGGTAGGCCTGATCGGCTCTTTCCAGTTCGCCGGTGACGTCGCTGTAATACATGGCTTCGATGTAGAAGCGCTCGCGCTGGCTGACCCGATCGCGCAAATCAAACGCCTTCTTGTAATTCTCAATCGCCAGACTGGTCTGTCCCAGGTTGGCGTAGCTCACTCCCAGGTCTGCGTACGCCATTGCGAAGTTAAAGTCCAGTTCGATGGCGCGCTTGTAGTAAGGAAGCGCGGCAGCATCTCCCTTTTGGGCATCCATTTTTTGCGCCTGCGTCAGAGCCTGCAGCGCCTCGAGCGACGCAGTGGTTGCTTCGACCAGCGGCTTGTTGAACTTCCCAAGGGATGCGAGCGACTCGCCCAGCCTGCCGCGCAGTTGGTCGCCGGCCTCGCCCAGTGCTGGCAGCACTCGGTTGCGGTTGTCCGCTTCGGCTGAAGCCGCAGCCAGGGTGTCGCCGGTCTGGCAGCGTACCGCTTTCAGTTCGATGACATAGTGGTTCCCTACGCTGGCGATAGAGCCGGCGATCATCACTTTGCTATCGCTGCGCAGACAAACTTCACGTGCCACCTGTCGGGTCAGCCGCTCGCCGGGCGGGCGGTCCATCAGTTTGAGCGTGTCTTCCACCTTACGCACGGGCAGCACGTTGAGAAAAGGCGACTGCTCGAGTTCAATGGCCAGCGCTCCTTTCAGCGTGTCATCAAAAACCGGATCGCCGGTGCTGTTGGCAAAGTCGGCGAGAACAATGATGTCTTTCTCACTCAGGCGTTTGCTCTCCGCATGCCGGCGAAAGTAAAGGCCGCCCCCGATCAGAAAGATGACCAGCAATGTGACCAGCACCGGAAGCGCAAGCTGCCAGCGCTTCTTCCGCTCACGGCGAGCCACTGCCGGAACCGGGACCGCGCGCGAAGATGCCGTCGAAATGTGCCCGCTTTCGGTATCGCGCTTCATCCGTTGGAGGTCGGCACGAATCTCAGAGGCGTGCTGATAGCGCAGAGAAGGATCTTTCTCCAGAGCCTTGACGATAATCGCGTCGAGCTGAGGGGATACAAACGCTACTGGAACACGTACCTCGCAGACCACTTCAACGGAACGAAGACCTTCAAGAATTACGAGCTGTACATCGGTGCCCAGTTCCTTCAGAATCTCCGGCGAGCCGAGGATGACCGACCCTACGGACTGAACACCATCCGTCAGCTCCACTCCTATGCCAGCGGAATATTCGCCCGAGCGACTGAACTCGGGTACTGCAAACACAACCCGTGGCGGGATATCAAAGTCGCAAACGTGCCCGTCACTGACGCGGAACAGGGGGAAGCGTTCACCGAGAAAGAAGTCGAAGCGATAATAGCGAACCTCGAAAAAGACCGCAATGGCCGGAGCGATTGGAACGTACAACTCGCCCA
>Ga0187872_10001290_pt1 | contig 25950 bp, 43 predicted proteins | sample June2016WEW_16_4_FD_132973 | JGI IMG/M metagenome (GOLD analysis project Ga0187872, IMG submission 132973) | Peatland microbial communities from SPRUCE experiment site at the Marcell Experimental Forest, Minnesota, USA - June2016WEW_16_40 | ecosystem: Environmental > Terrestrial > Soil >...
AAAACTTTTTCTCATACAAGCTATATATCATTATGCATAGCTTTTATCAAAAAAAACGACATATGACAAAAAAATAATTTTTGACATATGCACAATTCATCCGCCGCATAAATGCGGCGGTTTAAGTTTGATTGTGAGCCTTCTGCACAAAATGCCAAAGAAACAGTGAAAAGACTACTTAACCTTCAATTATTTATTTGAGGTATAATTATGAATAGACTTATATGTCCTTGTTGTAATAAGGAAAAAAACTATTATACATATGAATGTTTAGATTGTAAATGTTTTTTCGATATAATTAATAAAATAATTATAGAAATAAGTTTTAGATTTGATAATAATTTTAAGATGATAGATCCATCTATATATATTCCATCTTATTCTAAATATTATATTAGATTTAATTTGATTAATAAGTTGGCATTGTGTGAAGTATATGATGATAATGGATATGATATTCTTTTTTCTTCGCCGAAGATTAATTTTAATATAGTTTCGCCGCAAAATGCCAAGAAAATATTAGAGAGACTACTTAACCTTCAATTATTTATATAAAAAATTATGAATTGTCCATATTGTGATAAGCCTATGTTGAATAATCCTAGTATAAACTGGGTGTATGATTATTTTCAGTGTAAAGATTGTATAATAAGATTTTATCCATCAAAAGATATTTATAGTAATGATATTGTTATCTTTAATTTTGATAAAAAATTAAATATTGTTTCTCCTAATTTATTAAATATTGTTTCTCCTAATTTAGAGAGAGAATATCAAATAGATTATTATATGATTGATAATATTGTCAATATTTTTAATATTGCAAATCATAATATGATTTTGTCTAATCATAAAATAGAAGAAAAATTAACGCCACAAAATGTTAAATCTTTTTTGGAGAGAGTATTAAAGTTAAAATTATTTGTTTAAGGTATAATTATGATTGTTATTTGCCCTTACTGCAAAAATCAAAGAGAAAATATCATTATATGCAGTAATTGTAATTGTTTTCTCTCGGTGAGATTAACGGGTGGCAAAGTAATATCGACATCATTTAGATTTAATAATCTCTTTGAGATACAACATCCATTTTCGATTATTGAAACCAAATATCGAATTATTGATTATCTGGACGGACATATTATATATGAAATTGAAGATTATCGCAGCCCAGAAATTGCTTGCGTCCTCTCGCCGCAGAATGCAAAAGAAACATTGAAGAAACTACTTAATCTTCAATTATTTGTTTGAGGTATTATGAAATGTTTAATATGCAATAAAGAAATATATCGTCATATTGACAAAGGATATTTTTTTGACGAAGGATATTTTTGCAAAGAGTATTAAAATTAAGATTGTTTTTGTGAGATAATTATGAATTGTTATTTTTGTAATGGGACGCTTTGTTATAAGTGGTGTAGTAATTGTTTGTGCTATCTTTACGATAGAAAGACATCATCTAATGTATTTTGCCATTTTACTCTAAATAAAGATTTTGATGTAGTTGATAATAATAATTTTTATTTTAAATATTATTGTAAGATTATTTACGATAATAATCCAAGGGTTGGAAAAAGTATAGATTTATATGCTGGAACTAATCTTAATATAAGATTTGGACAAAAGATAATGACTTATCCTTTTGATAAGGAAATAACATTATTCAATATAGATATTGAATTGAAAAGAATTAAAAACTTAGTATTATTTTTATGAGGAATTATGGAAAATTGTCCGTTTTGTGAAAAAGATTTTTACATCAATAATGTTACGCAAAAATATTGCAGTGAATGTTGCGTTTGGTATAGTCTTCGCTTTCGAGAAATATATGCATATTCATTTGATATTGATAATTATTTTAATATAGTTAATTCGGATATGATAACAAAATACCCATATCGTTGTGTATTTTATATTGATATGCAAAAATATTTTTTGTATTCATATGGTGGCTCTTATATAAAAACAATATTCCAAACTGATTTTAATCGAGAAGAAATGTCTCTCTCAAATATGAGAAATCAAATTAAAAGATTAAAAGATTTAGCTTTATTTATTTGAGGACTAATATGAGATTAGTAATAGTTTCCGACACTCACGAGAAACATTCTAAACTTTCCATTCCCGACGGAGATATTCTAATCCATTGCGGCGATTGGACTAATCAGGGGAATACAAACAAAATGAAAGATTTTCTTTCTTGGTTCTCATCTCAGCCACACAATCATAAAATATTTATCGCCGGTAATCACGAATTGGGACTTGACGCTGGTCCGATGCGACCAATAAAACAAAAAATAGTTAATGATTTTCTCGCCCAAAATATCTCCCTCCATTATTTGGAAAACTCTTCCATTGATATTGATGGATATAAAATATATGGCTCGCCGATATCTCCGTTCTTCAATAATTGGGCGTTCGGTGCCCATCGTGGCGAGCAGATTAGCCAATACTGGCGGGACATACCGAATGAGATAAATATATTGCTAACTCACGGGATGCCATTCGGAATATTTGATGAAGTTCCTTCATCATATTTTGATTTACCAAATGAGCACATTGGATGTGAAGCGTTGAGAGATAGAATTGATCAGCTTTCCAATTTAATCCTCTTCGCAGGAGGACATATACATAATCAAAATGGAGTTGCTAATCTTGACAATAGAATATTTGTCAATGCTGCGGTGGTCAATGAGAGGCACGAAGTAATTCACGATCCAATTGTCATAGATATTTGAGATTTTCTTTACTACCAGCGCCGCTCCATTGTTTCATAGCGTGCTCTAATGTTCTTCTAATTTTTTTCTTTTCTTCATCATCAAATAATTCGTCTTTCAATGCATCACGAAGATAATTAACAAACTTAATCCATTCCGAGTAAGTAAATGAAACGGTCGAGCCATTTGGACTATGTTCATAATGTGGGTTTCCACAAAATGTAATCGCATCAGAGACAACATCGATAATCTCATTTGGACGAAACTTAATCTCAAATGATTGGTTAAGCAATGAATATTTTGCAATCATATTAGTTATACGGTGAAGAGAAGAAGTCATAAAAGCCCTCTTATTAATATCTAATTATTGGGAGAAATATGCACACAAAAATAAAAAATAAGTGGGACAAAAGTATGTCAATATGTCCATATTGTAAAGAGGATAAATTGTTTTATATGGAGTTAAAAAGTTCTTGTGGCGAATATGAGGATACAAAGTATAAATGCTTTTCGTGTAAAAAATATTGGTGGATCGATGGAATTGATAGTTAATTTATGATATTAGGAGTGACTGGATATCGACCACAAAAATTAGGTGGCTTCATTTTGCCAAATAAAGTATATTCCTTTGTTTGCCAAAGGACAGAAGAAATATTAAAAGATATTTGTCCAGACAAATGTATAACGGGAATGGCGATTGGCTACGATCAATATGCGGCTAATGTTTGTTTCCGAAACAATATTCCTTTTATTGCCGCCATTCCTTTCGATGGACAGGATATTCTCTGGAAGCCAGAAGATAGAAAAAGATACCGATCTTTGCTTAATAAAGCAGAAGAAATTATATATGTTGCTCTTGGCTCATATTCCGCTCAAAAGATGCAGGAAAGAAATGAGTATATTGTCAATCATTCAGATATTATGTTGGCTTGTATCCGACCGAATGAGATAAGTGGCGGGACATTTAATTGCTGCTCATATGCGAAGAGAGTCAATCACCACCGCTTAAAAGCGGTGGCTTGCTGCTCACAAAGTGGCTGCAATAAGCCTATTGACGGAGGCTCTTTTATTTGCCGTATAAAACGGCAAATAAATCTTTTAAGTTTTTACTTTTTTATATCTTCTTACGACTGCTCAACTTGCTAACAACCTCAGCGATTATTAGTTCAAGGAAGAGCAGGCTAACCGGTTTCTATTGTTCTCATCAGCTTTGGATAAAAGTGTAAGTGCCTTTACTTTATTGAAGAAGATAAGTTAAAACTTATTAAGTTTTCAAAGAACATAAAGTTCTTACAAATATATATCAATATAAATAGTTTCTATCAAAAAATCGACATAAAAGAAAAAAATAATTTAACATATGCCGCAATTCCTCCGCCGCATAAATGCGGCGGCTTCTTGCAAAGATAGGATAAGAATACTTAATATGATACTATTCATCTAATAACGCTCCCATCGAAGAAAGTTTCGTCGCGGAAGGGTAAGCTAGCGGCATATCGAACATTCACTATTAACTATTAAAGGAAAGAAGGATAATTATGGCAAAAAAAGAAGAAACACAAATGGCTGCATCTGATTTTAATCTCGAAAAAATTAAGACAAAAGAATTATCAGAACACGTTGCGGCATCAATAGAAATGCAGAGTAATATCGCGGTGTTCGGACGCAGAGGTTCTGGTAAAAGTATCATTTGTAAAGATGAAATAGCCAACTCTGGAATGCGCGAAGCTTACATCAATATCTCCGTCCTTGAACGCGTCGATCTTGGTGGTTTTCCCAAAATAATGAATGCCGATCCGAGACAGAAGTTTGTCGAATATCTTCTTCCTCAATTCTTAGCTCCTATGATGGAGGGGACGAAAGGCGTAGTCGCTCTCCTCGACGAGGTTGATAAAGCTGATCCTTCTCTTAATGCTCCATTATTAGAGTTTACACAGTTTCATTCGATCAATGGTATAAAACTTCCAAACCTTCGATCCGTAATAATGACAGGAAACTTAATATCAGAAGGAGGAGCACGTCCATCAGTTCCTCTTCTTGATAGAACAGAAAAATACCTTCTTGAAGCTGATGCAGCCTCTTGGCTCGAATGGGCTGGTAAGAAAGGCAATATTCATCCATCAATAACATCGTTTATTAACGATAATACGACTGAACTATTCGGAGCAGTTGATCCTGAGGATCGTTTTGCTGACGCATCTCCTCGTGGCTGGGAAGCTTCATCTGATATTCTATGGAAAGGTGAAGAGAAAAAATGGAGCCCAGACCTTCTCCTCAAAAAGGTTGGTGGTAGAATTGGTAAGCAGACAGCTCTCAAATATAAGATGTATTATGAACACTATCAACAGCTAATTCCTATGATTGATGATCTTTTCCACGGAAGAGAGATTATAGCGAAGTATAATACATTAGAGCCTACAAAGAAGCTCGTCGCTTGTATGATTGCGTGCTCACGACTTTGTTGTCAGATAGACAATCTTAAAGATAAGAAAGCTCTTCCAAATAGCGTCTCCTATGTCGGTCGCTTTCTATCAAATGTGACACACGAAAATATGGTCATCGCGGTAAGAAGTCAGCTAACATTGCCTCGACTAATAACATTCAATATCGATGAACATCCAGATTGGAAGGTAGTAATCGCAAAAGCAAATAAAAAAGCAGGCATTTAATCAAATGATGAAAAAGTGGGATATATAAGGAGTAGTATGCAATTTAGTAAAATTATCGGAAAAATAGATCCAAAATTAATCGAAGCCGCAGAAGATAAGATGTCAAAACTCTTTATAGAGTTAAGCCTTAATTATGAAAACACTTTTGTGGGATCGCAAATTGGGGGCGACATTTTAGTATTCACCCTTATATATCCAGTAGAGCAAGTAGCTACTCTTAATATGCCTACGGCTGCAACCGATGCGAAATTTTACTATTGGAACCCGAAGTTTATCATCAAAAAAAGTCTTCTCGGTTTGCGTTTCATAGCATATCACGAAGCAATGCACGCCATATATATGCATCCTCAGCGCCGCGGCTCCCGTCATCCAAAACTATGGAATATTGCCATAGACTATATCGTTAACGGAATGGTTCTCGAAGATTTACAGATAAGAAAGAAGAAAGAGATACACGACCAAAAAGCATTAATTGAATATTCAGACAATCTTTTCACAAAAGAGGTTGGTCGGCATATGAGATTAGAGCAATACGCGCAGCTACTCAAAGATCCTTTCTCGCCAGTGAAAGGATTTGAGGATCTGGATTTTCGATCTCTCGATAAGGAGACACATATTGAGTTGCCACATCCTGGCGAAAATAGAGAACTAACAAAAGAGGAACAGAAAGAATTAGAAAGAAGAGAAAAGAAAGTCGGATTTTATTTTGCTGATCCTGATTTGACAGAAGAGTTCAAAAGCCCCGAAGCAATATACGAATATTTGTATAAGCTACTTCCGAAATGCCCTAAATGCGGTTCTATCGGAAAATATAAAATGCCAAAAAAGGGAGATGGAAAAGGCGACGGAAAAGGCGACGAAAAGGGCGATAAAGATAAGGATAAGAATGGAAAAGGAAAGGGATGTGGATGTGATGATTGTGATGGGTGTGGCGATGGTGTAGATATATTCGGCTTTGGAGACCTGATTGACGATCATATTGATTCAGATGAAGATCCAGAGAAGATGGCGAAAAGAATATCTGATGCTATGGAGACTGCGAGAAGATTGGCAGGACATATTCCAGCGGCATTAGAAGAAGAGTTAGGTAAGCTAACTGCTCCTAAGATAAGTTGGAAGGACATAATAAGAACGAGATTATTGAGGGCAAGAAGTGGTGGAATTCGGAATGATTGGACGACATTTAAGTCCCGCCCAATGTTCGGGGCGATGATGGTTCCGAAGAAGAAAAGCTATCATTGTCAGTTTGGATGCCTTTTGGACACGAGTGGGTCAATGTGCCCCGAAGATATGGCGTTCGGGATATCGCAATTAGCTGCGTTAGATGATAGAGCAGAAGGTATTATTGTTTGTTGTGATGCCGAAATATATTGGGATGACGCAATTAAGATTAAAAAATGCAATATAGAAGAATTAAGCAAGATTAAAGTCAAAGGGCGAGGCGGAACGCAACTATGCGGATTCACATCAGAATATGAGAAATATATTGGCAAATGTGATTTTCTTGTCATCATAAGTGATATGTATCTAACTGATGTAGATGTAGCAAGTATGATTGACCCTGGGATCGATGTATTCTGGCTATGCACTAGCGTTAATTCAGGTTTTCGAGCGCCATTTGGAAAGATATTATCTCTACGCGACTAATATTTTACCATATAGATATGGATGAAAAAATATGTAAAAATTGTAATAAAATATGCAGTAGAATAAGAAAAGGATTTTGTGATGTTTGTTATACAAAATATCGTATTCACGGAGATCCTAATTATAGTTTAGCTGGATTAATAAAAGATTAACATTATTTATTTAGTATTATGTTAAAAGTTAGGAGATTTTAATGGAAGTATTAGAAAGTTATAGAGATGCAAATGGAGATTTTAATGGAAGTATTAGAAAGTTATAGAGATGCAAATGGAGATTTGATAGAATTAAAACAATATGGAGAAGATACTTTTTATCACTATAAAAATGGACTTCTTCATAGAGAAGATGATTTGCCAGCTATTGAAGGTCCTAATGGATATAAAGAATGGTATATGAATGGAAAACTTCACCGAGAAAAAGGAAAGGCTTTTGAGTGTGTTTTAGAGTTTGATTATGAATGGTATTATAAAGGCATTGGTGTGCCATGTAATACGCAAGAAGAGTTCGAGAGATTAATTAGATTATCATTATTTTGGTGAGCAAAAATTATGATTAAAATAGAAAGTTATACAGATGCAAATGGAGATTTGATAGAAATAAAAATTAACGATGGGTCTGATGTTTCACGAAACAATCTATTTACAAAAATAGTCTTCCATAAAAATGGATTATTGCATAGAATAGATGGGGTAGCCGTTGAATGGAATGACGGATATAATTGTTGGTATTATGAAGGGTGCTATATTGATGTTAATTCTCAGGAAGAGTTTGAGAGATGGTTAAAATTGAGATTATTTTGGTGATTATATGGAAAAAGAATTAGAGTTAGAATTAAAAGAGTTAAAAAAAGAAGCAAAAAGTTATAATTTTTATAAAAATGGTCTCTATTCTGAAAAAGTTTTAGAAAGTCATAAAAATGAAAATGGAGATCTAATAGAAGTAAGATTAGGTCAATATGGAAGAAGTTATTATAAAAATGGAAAATTGCACAGAGAAGATGGTCCGGCAGTAGAAGATTTTGATGGAAGAAAAGTTTGGTGTAAGGATGGAAAAGACCATAGGATTGATGGTGCAGCAATGGAGTTTCCAGGAGGAAGAAGAGAATATTATTATGAAGGCAAGCATATATGCTCTAATAATGAAGCAAAGTTTAATCGTTTGATGAATTTAAGATTATTTTGGTGATTATATGGAAAAGATAGAAGAAAGTTTTATAGATGATAATGGTAATCTTTTTGAGATTAAAACCAATATCTATGGCAGATCTTATTGCAAAAATGGTTCTTTGCATCGAGAAGATGGTCCCGCTTATGAGAGCACAACTAGTGCAAAATATTGGTCAATAGATGGTCGGTTTCATCGAGAAAACGGTCCGGCGGTAATTCTTTTCAAAGGCGAAAAGATGTGGTTCTATAAAGGAAGAAAAATAGACTGCGAGATACAAGAAGAATTTGAGCAAATAATAAAATTAAAGTTAATTAATGGTGAATAATTATGGATCTTAACTTATTTTTTGATCTTTTCGCAAAAGACATACAATGGATTAGGGAAAAGACAATATATTTGGCGGTGCACGGAAGCAAAGCATATGGAACTAATATGCCGGAAAGTGATACAGACTATAAAGGTATGGCAATTTGTCCAAAAGAATATTATTTAGGTTTTTCTAAGCATTTTGAGCAAGCGGAACTGAAAGCGCCAAATCCCGATTGCACGATCTTTGATATTAAGAAGTTTTTTAATCTTGCCTCTCTTGCTAATCCCAATTGTTTAGAGATGCTTTTTGTCGAGCCAGAGGATAGAATGTTGGTTTCTCCGTTAGGAGAAGAATTATTAGAGAATAGAAACCTGTTTTTATCGAAGAAGACACGCTGGACACTACAAGGATACTCATTCGCCCAGTTAAAAAGAATAAAATTGCACCGAGGATATTTATTAAATCCGCCAAAAGAATATCCTACGAGAGCTTCATTAGGGCTTCCTGAACAGACGCTTATACCAAAAGATCAATTGGCGGCGGTAGAGGCAGAAATCAAAAAGGAAATGGATAAGTTTCAATTTGATTTTCTTGATGGATTGACAGAACCGCAAAAAATAGAGATAAGGGAAACAATGGCTTCAATGCTTGCAGAACTTAAAATAACAAGCGAAGATCAATGGCTATCTTCGGCAAGAAAAATAGGACTATCTGATAACTTTATATTGTTAATGCAACGCGAGCGTGCGTATGCAAATGCGAAGAGAGAATGGGATAATTATCAAGAATGGAAGAAGAACAGAAATCCAAAGCGCGCTGCCGATGAGGCAAAGTTTGGATATGACGGGAAACACGCGGGGCATTTAGTCCGGCTCACTAAAATGGCAAAAGAATTATTATTAACTGGAAAGATGAATGTGCGACGACCAGATCGTGAAGAGCTGATATATATTCGCAACGGCGGATGGAGTTATGAGCAATTAATAGAGTTTGCCGAGCGTGAAGAAAAAGAAATTGATATTCTCTATAACACAACAAATATTTTGCCGAAAGCGCCTGATATAAATAAGTTGAACGCTTTTTGCATAAGATTGATTGAGAAAAGTTTATCGGAGAACAGCGCGAAATGATTTATTGTTTATATGTGAGAACTCGTCCAAAAGGAAACTGGTATGTGTTGAGTTCATCGACTTCATTAGAAATGATTAATCAAGATCGTAATAAAGTTATCGAGCAGGCAAGAAAAGAAAATAATTTTGATATAGAGACAGCTCTTCAACAGTATGAGACGAAAATGCATATACCAGATTTTATTCCTGAATTGAAAGAACAGAAGATTGTTTTTAATTGATGTCCAGTAAACGCAGAGGAGTTAAAAAATGAGTAATTTACAGCAGGTTTCTGATAGTGATTTTGAGAAAGAAGTATTAAAGGCGGATAAGCCAGTTTTCGTTAAAGCGGAAGCTAATTGGTGCCAGCCGTGTAAAAGGCAAGGAGTAATTTTAGAAAAGATAGCAAAAGAGAAAGAGGAATATAAGGTTGTTTTCATTGATGTTGAGGATAGCCCGAAGTTTAGCCAAGCGTATAATATAAGAAGTCTGCCGACCACATTGCTACTCATTAATGGCGAAGAATATGGAAGATTTATTGGATTGGGAACAGAGAGAGAAATATTAGAATTGGACAATAGGTGCAAAAATGAAGAATAAGAAAAATGTTTATATTCCGCCAAAATGGAAAAAAGTCTCTCACCGAGACATAACATATGAAGAGCTAACATTGGAAGATTTTCTAAAATGGATTAGAGAGAACACAAAAGAAACAAAAGATGAAGATATATTGCTTTCATTTTCCTCGAATTATGTAGAGGATAGTTATGATGGCTCGGCAGAAGCAGAATTAGAGGTTAGTGTCAAGGAAAAATAACTATGACAAGAATAAAAAATTATATTTATGAGTTTAATGGCAAAAGATCTATGTATCAAGAGCCATATAAGCCGCAACCACCAAATAGGGATAATATTAGATATTATACAGAAAAAGAAAGAACGATATATCAATCGATATCTATATATAATGAAGATATAGATGATGATTATATTAAAGAGATGTATCCTGAATATTCTTCACCAGAAAAAGATTGGGGACATATGTCATTGCAAGATATTGTCGCGCTTTTAGCTGATGATGAAAAGTTATCTGATGTTTATCTTTGCATTGATGAACCGAGAGATTTTAGTTATAAATGCGTCTCATATGTATATCGTCCAAGGGACACGGCAAAAGAGGATGCTGAATATAATAAATGTCTTTCATTCTATGAAGATAGGGTGAAGATCTATAATGAAGAAATTGCTATCTTCAATAAAGAGAAAGAAGAGTTTCTTCTCTATGAGAAACAAAGAAAAATAAAAGAATTAGAAGAGGAATTAGCAAAATTAAAGTAATGAAGTTATGCTATATTTATAGCAGAAACTTAATTAGTATAAAATAGCTTATGGAAAAAGAGATATTTAAGCCGCACTCACCTCAAAAGCCAAAAGAGCCAAAGAGAAAAGATTTTCGTATCATCAAGCACGATAAGACATTATATACAGATTTTATTCCATTTAACAACTATAAAAATGATATATATCTTTCAGATTATTTATCGGATAATAGAATATCTTGGGTTAAGCCAGAAAAAGATATAACACAAATGTCGGTAAAAGATATTTTAGATCTTGCTCCTAAAAAAGCAGATCCGGCAGATGTTTATTTAGAGGTAATCGAAAGAACCTCAATATTCCACATAGAAATGTCGTGGAAATATATAGAGCGAGATTTTGATGAAGAAGAGAGGCAATATAAGAAAGCTCATAAAAAATATCTGAAAGAATTGGAAGAGTTTGATGTTGCGATGCACGAATACAAAAAGAAACATAATGAATATGAAAAATATTTAATAACATTGCAAATTAAAGAACTACAAAAGAAATTAGAAAGGTTAAAATAAGATAATTGTCAATCACCACCGCTTAAAAGCGGTGGCTTGCTGCTCACAAAGTGGCTGCAATAAGCCTATTGACGGAGGCTCTTTTATTTGCCGTATAAAACGGCAAATAAATCTTATTAGTTTTTACTTTTTTGTATCTTCTTGCGACTGCTCAACTTGCTAACAACCTCAGCGATTATTAGTTCAAGTTAACGCAGGCTAACCGGTTTCTATTATTCTCATCAGCTTTGGATAAGAAGATAAGTGCCTTTACTTTATTGAAGAAGATAAGTTAAAACTTATGAAGTTTTCAAAGAACAGAGAGTTCTTACAAATATATATCAATATAAGTAGTTTCTATCAAAAAATCGACATAAAAGAAAAAATAATTTAACATATGCCGCAATTACTTCGCTATCCATTGCGGAAGAAAAGAGGACGATGAAGATTTTTGCGAAGAGGCTGATAAAAAAGGATTTTTTAATCCTCATTCTTATGGGACTTCTGGTAATTTTACCATCATAAATATAGTTTGTAAAAAACATATAGAAGCAGATGAAGAAGGATATAAAAAAGCAATGGATGAATATAACATTGATATTAAAAAATATAAAGAAGAAAAGATAAAATATCTTGAATGGCAAAAAGAACAAAACAAGTTAAATAAAATTAAAAAATTAGAAGAGGAATTAGCAAAATTAAAGTGATGAGGTTTATTAATGAATATTAATTTTAATGAGTGTTCCAAAGTTGGAGAAATCGTAATAGATGATTTGATATCTACAACATTATGGGATTTAGAATGTCATATAAGAGGTTTTTGTGAAAATTATCCTTGTGATGATGAGATATTTTTATACTTCCCACAAGGTCCAATAAATATTGTAGAAATCTGGCAGACTAAAAAGTCTCTTAAAGAAGATTAATTATGATTGCAGCAATATTATCAGCAATTCTTCTCTTTATACTTTTTAAGCTATTTATCTCTGGACTTTTCTGGAAAATAATAGCTTTTATCGGTGGTATATTTGGAATTACAATAATATTGGGTAGATATGTGCCAGAGACAAATATCAATTGCTTAATTTTTAACGGTTGGCATTTTTCGTGGGCACAAATTATTGCGATTAGTATTGTGTTTTTAGCAATGTTGCATACAAAATCGGATGAATAACTGTCAATTACCACCGCATAAATGCGGCGGTGTCCATTGTGAGAGAATAAGAGGACTATGAAGACGAAGAAGTTTAGTAGAGAATATTTGGTTGATGAGCTTGGTTTGCCAGATTATCTAAATGATGGCGGCGCCATTACTTTATCCGATAAAATTGTTGGAAAAACTCGTTGGTCAGATGTGCACGAATTAATTTTTAGATTGCCAGATCAGAATGATGGAACTGCTTGGAAAGTGAAATATAGGTATCCAGCTACCGAAGCATATAGTGAAGAACCTTGGGATTGTGAGAAGTTCATAGAGGCGACACTCGTTCATCAAGTAGAAAAAGAAACTACTAATGTTTGGATAAAAGCAGTCCGGGGATTTTATTTTTGATATTGGTTGATTTTTTTGTTAAAAGTGTAATATGTTGATATAGATAGTATTGTGATTAAACTTATTAAACACGCCGTTAATCTTGTTAAGCATTCTCTTCGTGATGTTGGCACGGGAAAACAACGCTCGCCACATTGGCATACCGTAGAAAAGCATTTTTTGGAAACTAATCCTACCTGCGCCGCGTGTGGAGGAAAAGAAAAATTAAATGTTCATCATTGTGTCCCGTTTCATTTGGATCCAGAGAAAGAGTTAGACCCAAATAATTTGATAACACTTTGTATGAAGATGGGGCAAGAATGCCACCTCTTAATTGGGCACGGTGGTTCATTTAAGGCATTTAATGAGAATGTTAGAGAAGATGCTGCGGAAGCCTTAAAAAATCCGGTTAAGTTTAATGAGATTGTAAAATTGGCAGAAGAGAAAAGAAAATAATTATTTTGGAACTTGTTAATGCGTTTCTTGCGATGTAAAATATGTGGTGGCGAGATTGATATAATTGATGATTATGAGCATTCGACGCATAAGAAAGTTAAGTGCAGATGTTGTTTGTTTTCCAATACGGAAAACCAAAATTGTTCGACAACTTTTTCTCAACCAAAATATCCTGATGTTATCTGCATCAAAAGGCGGCTATCTTGACTAATAATCAAAAAACATTAGACATAATCATCGAAAAAATAAATGAAAAGCATAAGTATGATTTAGCAAAGATTGATTTTGTTCGTTCGATTTACCCTGATGCCAAAGCGACGATAACAACAAATACATTGGCGAAAAACAATATTAGTTTTCTTTCTCGTGAGGTTAATGCAAATTACAAATCATTTGAGTTTCAGGACACTTGGAGCTCATTATTAATAAAGGTTTTTAATGAGATTGAGTTCTCATATAATGGAAAGAAAGAAACGGTAAGGATTAATTCATTGCCGCTAACAAATAAGATTTGCTATACGACGACACATTATACCTATGATTTATCGAAGACACCGCCATCTGCTTGTTTTGTGAAGACGCTATCATTTTGTAAGTTTCCTATAAATATGAAGCACAATAATTTTGATGATAAACTGCTTAATGAATGTCGTATTGCTTGTATGAACTTCATAGCACATCATCCCGGATATAAAATTGATGATAGATTGCTTGACCCGAGAGTGAAGAGTTTATTATTATTGATGTAAGGAGAAAGAATGCACGAGAATATTGATAATTACTGCAATAATCTTAAAAAAGAGCTTGCCATAATTGAATTAGTCAAATCTGTTTTTCCAGATGCAAAAATGCAAACACACTATAGTCATTATGATGGAAAGAAATTAGAGTTTCAATCGAAAATGGTTAATAAAGATTTTGATAAATGTGATTTTGTTGTCAGATATGATGAGATACACCTAAACATATCAAAGACATTATTATTAGACTTTAATGGAAAAGTAGAGAATATTGTCGTTCATTCTCAACCAAAAGGATGCAAAATATTAGGTAATAATTACGACTACAAAACTAAAAAGAGATCGGTTGTCATCCAAAGAGGCTTTAATAATCTCAAAAGAGCAGGTTTTTCAGAAGAGATAATTCAAGAGGCAAGAGTTCAGATTGCCAATTTTATACATAACCATCCTAATTATACTTATGATGCATCTCTCTTGGAGAAGAAGCTAAAAAAACTTTTACTTTTTGTTTGAGGAAAATTATGGAATTATTAGATGAATGGACACCAATCGCTCTTAAAGAATGTTTTGCTTCTTATCCTTCTGACAATGTTTTAATGTCTGTTCTTCCGTTAGCTAATCGCAATGGTTTATGGTTAGAGTTTGGAGTATTTGTTGGGACAACGCTTCGCAATATTGTTTCCATTGCTAATAATGGAACGCCGCGACCGCGTGTCGCCGGATTTGATAGTTTTAATGGATTGCCAGAGGATTGGAGACCAGAGATAAACCTTGTAAAAGGTCATTTCGGACCGATAGAGGTTCCATCTATTCCTGGCGCCGAGATTGTTCCAGGATGGTTCAATGAAAGTCTTTCTCCATGGCTATCCAAACAAGGAGGAGAGAAAATAACATTTGTTCATATAGATTGTGATCTTTATTCAAGTGCTAAATATGTGTTGACAACAATTTCTCCTTTTCTAATCAAAGGATCGATTATTGTTTTTGATGAGCTTCTTCTTTACAATGGGTTTGAGAAGCACGAATGGAAAGCGTTATACGAATGTTCTATTCTCGAAAAACTATTTGATTTTGATTGGCTTGCTCATTTTGAGGTAAATGGTGGTCTCGGCGAGCAGGCGGCAATTAGAATTATTTGAGAATTACGAATAACTTCTTATCTAAAAGAGGAAATGAATATGTCACAAATTGCCGAATGGACACCAAAAACAATAGATACTATCAATGGCTTGCGAGAGAGCGAAGATTTATTGATAGAAGCATTAATGTTAGCAAAACGAAGCGGATATTGGTTAGAGTTTGGTGCAGGGACAGGTTGGTCATTAACAAAAATAGCGGATTTTGCGAAGAAAGAGCAATCGAATGTCTCTATCTTCGGTTTTGATAGTTTTGAAGGATTGCCAGAAGATTGGGCTTGTGGATATAAAAAAGGAGCACATAAGCAAGATTATATTCCTTCTATTCCGGGTGCAAAAATTGTTGTCGGTTATTTTGATAAAGTTTTGCCATCTTGGATTAAGAAACAAAAAAAGTTAGAGATAACATTCGTCCATATAGATTGTGATCTTTATTCAAGCACTAAATATGTTCTCTCTCAAATTGCCCCTTATTTAGCTTCTGGTGCTATTATTGTCTTCGATGAAGCAATAAATTATTCCTCTTTTGAGGAACACGAATGGAGAGCGCTATATGAATGTCTTATCGAAGATACTCTTTTTGATTGTGAGTTTCTTTTCCGATCAAAATGGATCACAGGAAAACAAGATAACTCAAAAATTGCCATTCGCATCACCAATAACAATATACTTACCGCGAATAGAATTAAAGAGTGTCTTTCTTCTCCTTCCGTTGAGTATCCTCATTCTCATTTATTAGATGCTGTCATCAAAGATGCAGATAGGAGTGGTTTATGGTTAGAGTTTGGAGTGCAGCACGGTAATTCGCTTCGTAGAATAGTTTCTGCTGCCAATGAAAAAAGCCCACGTCCGCATGTCGCTGGATTTGATTGTTTTACTGGGTTGCCGGAAGATTGGAAAGTTGGATATAGTGCCGGGACACTATCTTGTAATGGCAATATTCCTATTGTCAATGGGGCAGAGATTGTCATCGGTTTATTTGAGAAAACGCTATACAAATGGATAACTGATCAAAATTTTCCTCAAATATCATTTGTTCACATTGATTGTGATCTTTATGCTGGGGCTAAATATGCATTATCTTATGTTGCCCCATTTCTTATCAATGGCGCAATAATTGTTTTCGATGAGCTTTTTGCTTATGCTGGATTTGAGGAACACGAATGGAAAGCTCTTTACGAATGTGTTTCTGAAAACTTATTTAAGTTTGATTGGTTTGCCCACGGCGTCTACGAAAATGGAAGACCAACTGGACAAGCGGCTATCAAAATTATTAAGCCTTAATAATAAAATAGCATTTATTGAGGAGCTTACTATGTCTTCACTTCACGAATGGACGCCACCAACATTAAGTGCTATTAATAGTTTGTGTGAGAGTGATGATTTATTGAGTTCCGCATTAGAATTAGCAAAGAAGAGTGGATATTGGTTAGAGTTTGGGGCTGGTTCAGGTTCGACGCTAACAAAAATAGCGGATTTTGTTAAGAATGATAAATCAAAACCATTAGTATTTGGATTTGATAGTTTTGATGGATTACCAGAAGATTGGGCTTGTGGATATAAAAAAGGACATTGGAAACAGAATTATATCCCTTCTATTTCAGGGGCAGAAATTGTCGTCGGCTATTTCGATAAAGTTCTTCCAGATTGGATTAGAAGTCAAGAAAAGTTAGAGATAACATTTGTGCATATAGATTGTGATCTTTATTCAAGCACCAAATATGTTCTCTCTCAAATTGCTCCTTATTTATCTTCTGGTGCTATTATTGTCTTCGATGAGATAATAAATTATCCCGGATTTGAAAGGCACGAGTTCCGAGCATTATATGAATGCGTTATTGAAGACATTCTTTTTGATTATGAGTTTCTTTTTCGATCAAAGAGTATTGGCGGAAAACAAGATAATGCAAAGCTTGCTATTAGAGTAACCCCAGTTAATAAGATTATTGCACAAAATCTTAAAAATTGTCTTTCTTCTCGCTGTATCAATTCAACGTATACATACTTTCAACTATTAGATACCGTTATTAAAGATGCAGATCCAAATGGATTATGGTTAGAGTTTGGAGTGCAGACAGGAGGCTCTCTTCGTAAGATTGTCGCCGCCGCTAATGAAAAAAAACCACGACCACATGTAGCTGGATTTGATGGCTTTAATGGGCTTCCAGAGGCTTGGAGACCAGGTTTTGAAAAAGGAGTTCTGTCCTGCCATGGTATTGTTCCTGATGTTCCAGGGGCAGAAATTGTTGTTGGTTGGTTTAATGAAACATTGATTAAATGGCTTGCGAAACAAAGCTCTCCCCAAATATCATTTGTTCACATTGATTGCGATATCTATTCAAGCACCAAATATGTTCTATCTAATATTGCTCCGTTTCTTATCAATGGTGCCATAATTATATTTGATGAATTAATAGCTTATCCAACCTGGGAAGATCACGAATGGAAAGCTCTCTACGAATGTGTTTCTGAAAACTTATTTAAGTTTGAGTTTTTTGCGCATTGCAGAGGCGATGATGGTCAGCCAAGATATCAAGTAGCAATCAAAATTATTAAATGAGGAACTATGTTGCAATTTACCATATCTGATAGAGGATATATCATTAATCCAACCCGTGAAGATTATGGATGGTCTCCTCAATATGCAAAATGGATAAGCACGATTTTATCAAAAGATCGTCCTGTTTACGATTTTGGTTGTGGCTGTGGAGACTATTCAAATGTCCTTTCTAATGAAGGATTTGATTGTATCGGTTATGAAGGAGCGCCAATGCCACCTGATAAAAGAGCATTTGCCAATATTCAGCAGGTCGATATTGCTATGAAGCTTGATTGGTTGAATGAACTTCCAAAGGGGCATGTCATTTGTCTTGAAGTTATGGAGCATATTCCGGCACAATACGAACATGTTACACTTGATAATATTGCTCGCATCTGTAATGGAAGATTAGCCCTCAGTTGGGCTATTGAAGGAACCATATATCCTGGACATGTTAACTGTAAAAATAATCCGCAGGCTATGTCTTCCGTTATGTCGCATGGTTTTAAGTTTAATCGTGAATTGACAATAAAGGGAAGACAGTTAGGAGATTATGGTGGTCAAGGCGCATTTTTAACATCATCATTAGTTTTCGATCGTATTTAAGGAGGATTTATGGAAATTACAGAAAAGGGTATATGGAAGGGGACAACAAAAGCTGATCACGGATGGACAGTAGCATTAGATTATGGCTGGTCTCCAAAATTAGCAAATTGGATTGCTTCCGTCATACCAAATGATAGGACAGTCTATGATTTTGGATGTGGTCCTGGAAATTATCTAAAAGTCCTTTATGACAAAGGATTTGAGTGTATGGGGTTTGAGGGAGACCCAACGCCATTAGACCAGAGGGCATTTAATGGTATTCTCAAAGCAGATATTTCTGAGCCTATGAAATATCTCAAAAAATGGCATAAAGGACATGTTGTCTGCCTTGAAACAATGGAACATATACCGGCTCAATATATGCAAACGGCTCTTGATAACATTAATGTTATATGTAATGGAAGACTTGTTATGAGTTGGGCAATAGTTGGACAAGGAGGGCGTGGTCACTTTAACGAAATGAATAATCCTGAGGTTATAGCTATTATTGAGCCATTGGGTTTTAAGAAAAATGATACATTAACTGAGGAAGGTAGAAAATATGTAGATGATTGGGCTCCATATTTTAGGAATACCGTAATGGTATTTGATCGTATCTGAGATCGTTATGATAGTTAACGAAAAAGGTTTTTGGCAGAATGCCGATCGTCTTGAATATTGTTGGTCTCCACTATTAGCAAATTGGATTGCCACTATTTTGACAAAAGATCGTCCCGTTTATGATTTTGGTTGTGGTGCCGGAGATTATTCTGCCGTCTTAACCAATCACGGTTTTAATTGCATAGGATTTGAAGGAGACCCAATGCCATTGGAGAGGCGCGCCTTTAAAGGAGTTCTCAAAGTTGATATTGCTGCGCCAATGGAATATCTTTCCAAATGGAAAAAAGGACACGTTATATGTCTTGAAGTTATGGAGCATATTCCAGAAAAGTATATGCGAATAACTCTTGATAACATTGCTCGTATCTGTAATGGAAGATTAGTTCTCAGTTGGGCGGTCGTAGGTCAGGGAGGTTATGGACATATCAATGAGATGAATAATGAAGATTGTATACCTATCATCGAAGCCGTTGGTTTCAAGAAAAATGATGAATTAACAGTTAAGAGTAGAAAGTATGTCGATCATTTAACATCGTATTTTAGGAATACTGTTATGATCTTCGATAGGATTTAGCTTTTAAGAACCAACTTTCGATATAAGTCTCGAACTCTAAAATCGACAATCTCATTATTATTGTTATTCCATTGAGCGGGATATTTTCCTTCTGGAAATGGAGTATTATCATCGCAACGTATTTTGCGGGTTCCGCGAACTGTTTCATAATGCTCTCTCGATCTTTCCCTATAATGTGCAATCCATCCAATATCGTGTGTCGCCCTATCATTAAATACTCCTGATATTGGATCCCTATTACTAAACAATCCAGATATAGGTTCCTTATATTCATTGACCTGCTGAATGCATCCTTCTTTCATATTAGCAAAATGTGAGCATGAAACAGATATAATCTCTTTTGGATTAGAAACGCTTTTAATGCTTCCATTTATCCAGTTATCATTAGGAGCTCTTCTTGTATAAGCGTCAAATGTTGGAATAATTGGTTCTTTTTCGTGAAAATTACTTCCGAATACTAACCAACAGAAGCATACTTGAGAACAATCTTCATAGAACTCCATCATCTCTCTCAAATCATTTGTCCTATTCGGAATGAGTATCTCATCAGTGTCATTGTATATAATCCATCGCGTATTATCTTCTAAATATATCGCCGCCTCTGTAAAATGAGTATGCATTGTATGGTTTGTATCTAATTTTGTCTCAACTATTTCAACATCATTTTGTCCTCTAAAAATATCACGAGGATAAGGTGGAAAGTTCGTCCCATCGAAAATAAGAAAGCTCTCGACACCAAGGGCACGCTCCAACTCGACGTGCTCTTTTAGCATTTTATTATCATTAGCCGTAAAAATAACATTAGTTAGATAATGCATACTTATCCTATTACTGAACATTCTTTTATGGAGTAGTAAAAGAACTCATTAGGAGAAATGATACTCTCTTTATATCTTATTGCTACTTCCATAGATGAGAAGACGCCCAAAATATTTCCATCATATTTGTGATGCAAAACATAGACACTCATAGTTTTTCTCCTTTAACAAGTCTAAGATATAGATTGCGAACTCTTAAATCTTCAATGTCATTATCTTCTACCGACCAACTTTCTGGATAACTTCCTCTGAAATTAAGTAATGGTTTATTGTCATCAGCGCGAAGTATTCTTTGCATGCGAGGACGTCGAACTTTCTCGAAATATTCTCTTGATCGGGCTCTATAATGAGCCGTAAATCCAATATTATGGATACCTGGACTTATTATACAGTCATTAGTTATTATTTCTTTGTTCTCATTTACTTTTTGCGGATTTGTTTTGATGACGAAAGAATGCGAATTAATTGTAGAAACAACCTCTTCTGGTTTGACGACAACTTTATACCCACCATTTATTCGAGCAGAAAAATCGCTTCTTTTTGTAAACGCCTCAAATACTGAACATTCTGGTTCTTTTTCAAGAAAATTAGATCCAAAAGTTAACCAGCAGAAACCAACTTGAGCACAATCTTCATAATATTCCATCATATCTCTCAAATCATTAGTCTTAACTGGAATAAGCATTTCATCTGTATCATTATAGATAACCCAATAGCTCTTTCCTGTTAGATATTTTGCAGCTTCTTCATAGTGTCTATGTGCATTATGAGCATCATCCAGTTTTGTATCAATGATAAGAACATCATTCTGACCTTTAAGAACATCACGAGGATATGGCGGGTATGTTGTCTCATCGTATACTATAAAGTATTCTACACCTAACGATCGATGCAAGGCAATATGCTCATTCAAGATTTTAGCATCATTCTGTGTAAAAATAACATTGCTTAAATAATACATAGGTTTATTTTCCTTCTTTTATCATTTTCCTTCGTATATTGGCAACTGTATAATCTTCGATCTCATTTAATTCTTTTTGTTCTCTATCAAACTGTTCAGCTGAATAAATCTCACTTCCGGGAGTATTAGTATCTGCGCGAACTCTTGATATTTTCTTCATCCACCATTCTTTACTTCGAGTAAAATAATGATAAACAGCTCCATTATCATATGTCGCTGGAAAATTAAACGGTCCTACCATTAATTGCATTCGATCATTAACCTGATAATTACCTTGTTGTAATATTGCTACGTGTGGATTTTCCCACATAACATATTGACATCTATCTGGTTTCAATATTGATTTGATATGTCGATTGTTGTAGTGCTCATCTCTCGCGCGGCGAGAGAACGCTAAATATGGTTCATCTGGCTCTTGTTCATATCCATTAGAGCCGACACACTTCCAATTCCAACCTACTGAGCTATATTGCTCGTATGCTTGCAAAGCAGCCCTTAAATCATTTGTCTTTATCGGAACGTGAACCTCATCAATATCATTAAAAATTACCCAATGTGATTTTCCAGATAGATACTGACACGCGTCGCGAAAACATAGCCTTTGATTATGATTATCATCAGTTGGATATTTGATAACTTCAACATCGTCTCTTCCTCTGAAAATATCTTCTGGCAATGGAGCAATTGTTGATCTATCATAAATGATCGTTTTTTCGACACCCAAATAATGATGTATTCGGACGTGATGTTCGACGAGATTTCCTTCATCTTTATTGAAGACAACATTGGTCAAATAATTCATTTGTTTCCTACTAATTTATTCCACAGATCACGAACTCTAAAATCATCAATTTCATTACATTCGCGATTGTAGTCATCAAATTGTTGCTCTGTATATGTCGGCGCGCCCCCTGTATCTGCGTTAATCCTATCCGTCTTTTGAGCCCACGCCTCTCTTGACCTTGTAAAATAATGATAAACCGCGCAAACATCATAAGACACATCTTCATTAAAAGGACCGTTTATATAGCGAAACTTTTCATTAACCTGAAACCGCGGAGCTTCCAATGGTGGATGATGCGATGATCGCCATCTTTTTCCGATAGAGACATCGGAAACTTGAACTATTGATTTGACGTGCTGATTAGGATTAAAATTATTATTCGCTCGCTTTGTAAATGAAAGATATGGACATTGATTAGGCTCTTTCTCGTGCCAGGAACTGCCAAACATTTTCCAATTAAAGGAAACCGCACTATATCTTTCATATTCTTGCAACATAACCCTTAAATCATCAACTTTTGTGGGACAAAATACCTCATCAACATCATTAACTGCGCACCATTTTGTTTTCCCTTGCAAATATATCATGCCGTCGCGATAGCAATGAGAAATAAGATGATATTTATCAGTAGGATAAGTTAAAACCTCAACATCGGAAACGCCACTAAAAATATCGCGAGGATAAGGTGGTATATAAGAACGGTCGTAAATAACAAAATGCTCGACACCTAATGCACGATGAATATCAATGTGATCTTTTATAAAAGATCCTTCGTTGCAGCAAAAGATAAGATTTGTCAAATAATGCATTAATCCTCGCGCTAAACTATTCCTGCAATGATATATATCACATCATTAGCAAAAGGACGAAAAAAAATGTCATCATTAAAAAATCGCATTGAAAATTATTTTTTGAGCACAGATTATAGTCTTCTTCCTCGTGTCCCTATAATCATATATATCAACGGAAAAAGTTTCTCAAAATTAACTTCAATGTTAAAGAAACCATATTGTGAAAAGTTTGCAGAAGCTATGCAGAGCACAATGTTAAAATTATGTGTTGAAGTTGAAGGAACGGTTTTTGCGTATCAATTCTCTGATGAAATTATTCTCATCTCTCGGAATGATCAAAGTGAGAGAACATCTCCATGGTTTGATAATAAGTTGCAGAAAATATGCTCTGCTACATCTGCTATTGCGACAAACCATTTTAGTAATGTTTCCTCTGATCTTGATCTCCTCGGCGAAGCAATATTTTTGAGCCACATTTTTGCAGTCCCATCGGTTAGTGAGGCTGCGAATGTTATTATATCGAAGCAGCAGCAAAACTTTTATGTTTCGGTGCAATCTGCGTGCTTTTACGAATTGGTCAAATATCATAATAAAAATGATGTTTCTCAAATGTTAAAGGATTTGTCCATAGATGAAATGATAGATTTATTGGTGGAGGAATGCAATATTGATTTTAATTCTATGGATATTGCTTTTCGTATGGGAACTGCGGCATATAGAACACCAAAAATAATAGATGGAATTATTAAAAACAAATGGATCATTAATAATGAATTGCCGATATTGGCGAAAGAACAGGATTTTTTGATAAATATTATTCGGGGAGGAAATGATATATATAGAGGAAAGTAAATTATGGAAGGAAAGTTAAGATTAACTGATAATATTATCCGATACTTTATATTTATCTGAATGGAAAGATGATTTTAATGATTTAAATGGAAAAATAGTAGCATCCTTTCGATGGCTTGGGTATACTGATAATAAAATCGCATATATCAATTATATTGGATTTTCATTTTTTAGCAATAAAATTATTGCTACCGAATATTTTGAGTTTTGCAAAGATTGCATTATTATTGAGGATAATATCAATGAGAAATCAATAAAAGATAAGATAGATAACTTTTTGATAAGAGCGGAAAAGTTAAAACTATTTTGGTAATTTATGATTAAAGAAAAAAGTGGAAGGTTATATCTATCGTCCGATCTTATATTAGAAGAATGGACAAAATATAATGATTATACCATTAATAAAATAACACAATCGTATAGTAGAAAAAGGATTATTTTTGATTATACCCGCTTTTGCTATATACAATATAGCGATTTTGTTTCAGTCGATATTTTATCGCAAAGTATAAATGTAGGCGGAATATTGGCACAATTAATGCAGGGGTATCCATTGTATGGTAATATGGATGATGTGCTTTTTGATATTGATGATTGGCTAATGAGAGCTACAAAATTAAGATTATTTTTATGAAAAATTATGAATTAACTGATTGGGAGAGTTTTTCAGATAATATATGGATTAACAATAAGAAATAATGATAATTTATATATAGGAACAATATTCATAATATACGAGAGGTTTAATTTAACTTGGAAAATTCTCTTTACAGAAAATCTTTTCTTTCTAAAAGATTGTTTTTATATGATAACAAATATATGCTTTTAGAGGATGCTGATAAATTAAAGAATGATATTAATTCATTTTTAGATAGAATAAACAAATTAAGATTATTTTTGGTGAGGCAATATGGATGGAAAGTTATATTTGACAAATGATCTAATATTATGTGATTGGAGTAATTCATGTTATGATATTGTTCGGCAAAGAGGAAAAGAAAATGAATTAGTGCCTGGAAAAGCTTTTATTTGTGCGGCAAATAAATCAATAGCAGAAGCAAAAGCAAGTGTTCATTTTTATGATGATATTAGCTTTTGCAGTTCTTTCTTTAATAGAGATAATATAAATAATCTTAATATTAATCAATTAAAAGATTATGTAGATGATTTTCTTATCAGATTTTTCAAGTTAAGATTATTTTTATGAAAACCTGCTTTCAGTTTCCGAATAAGAAGCGGTATAGCACAAAAAGAGAGGCGGAAGTTGCCTCTCTTTTAGCCGATATCAAATTGAAGATTTATTTTTGTTTTGCGTGCAAAGGATGGCATCTGGCAAAAAATAAAAATTATGATTGAGCGTCGTTTGGATCTATACCTGCGTCGGCTGGCTGATCATCGTCAATGCCAACACTTAACTGCATAGTAAAATCAAAATCATTATTCTCAATATTTATATCTGGTATGTTGTTTTCACCAGCAAGAACCTGCTCATATACATTGGTTTTCATAAAAGGAGAATAATATGCCAAAACGCCCCGCAAGTAGCTGTCCTCAGGAGCAGTAAAGTACCTATTGGATTTGAGTGAGTGAACGAATGCTGCCGGGTCGCCCGCGATTATTGATGAAAATGCAGATTTATAGTGTCTTTGTAAGAAAGATAAATAATATGACATACCATCATTTAGTGTATCATATGCTACGAACCAAGTTGCTCTATCTGGTGGATTAAATATTTTTTTGACGCCGTGCAGTATTTCCCAAGTGCCCGGTAGCATATAATACTTATCATTATCTCCCGCATTAGATGGTAGTTTTATATTGCATATGTTAAAATTATGCGTTGCATTATTACCGCATTCAATTTTATGTTGTGCATAAATTAATCCACAAGATTGTTTTGATGGATTTTGTCCAAATTGAGAAAGCCACACCTCTATTAACGACTTAGTAAAATCGGCAGCTGATATATTTGTTGATTGTATTGGAACACATATTGGCATATCATACCTCTCAAAAAAATACTTTTTTATTAGTAAAAATAAAATCTTCTGATATATATTGTCAGGAGGTTTTATGCA
>Ga0187872_10001299_pt1 | contig 25918 bp, 25 predicted proteins | sample June2016WEW_16_4_FD_132973 | JGI IMG/M metagenome (GOLD analysis project Ga0187872, IMG submission 132973) | Peatland microbial communities from SPRUCE experiment site at the Marcell Experimental Forest, Minnesota, USA - June2016WEW_16_40 | ecosystem: Environmental > Terrestrial > Soil >...
CCCCAGCGGGCCGTGAAGGAAATCGATCGCGCGATGAACCAGCTCAAGCTCAACGGGCTGATCGTCAACTCGCACACGAACGGCGAATACTTGGACGACCGGAAATACTGGCCGATCTTCGAGGCGGCGACGGCTTTAAAGGCGGCAATCTATATTCATCCGCGCAATATGCCGGACCCGTGCTCGTTCATGACCCACGCCGACACCAACCTGGCGGGCGCCCTATGGGGTTTCCAGATGGAGACCGGCGTGCACGCGATGCGGCTGATCGTCAGCGGCGTTTTCGATCAGTTCCCGGACCTGAAAATCGTTCTCGGGCACATGGGAGAAGGGCTTCCGTATTGGCCTTACCGGATCGATTACATGTACAGATCGTATTCCCGCGGGCACGGCAAGCTGAAGAAGGCGCCCAGCGAATACGTCAAAGACAATTTTCTGATCACGACGAGCGGCATGAACGTCCACTCGGTGCTCGAGTACTGTCACAAGGTTCTGGGTCCGGACAACATCCTGTTCGCGATCGACTATCCCTATCAAGAGTCGGTCGAGGCGGCGAACTTCATGAACTCGGCGCCGCTGCCGGAAGCGGACGTCGAGAAGATCGCGCACGGGAACGCCGAAAAGGTCTTCCGCATCGCGATGACGTGATGGCCGATTATAGCGGCGTCCGTTCGGCGTCACCGGTCATTCGAACTTCACAATCCGACGACCATCCGAGGTTCTTGTGCTCGTGGGTACTCGGCCCGGTAAGGGCCGGCGCATAAGATTTCTCGCGCGATGCCGCTTCGCGCTGCTCGCCCCACTTATGCGGTTGACAGCAGTACGGCAATGATGGAACATCCCGGCGCTTTCAGTCGGTTCAAGGAGTGCCGTGGCAAAGAATCCGTTCTATGGCTGGACGCTCCTGCTCGTCTTCTGGGCGATCATCATCCTCAACTTTGCCTTTCCTACGTTCGGTATGAGCGTGGTCAACACCTATATGGCGAAGGCCATGCACCTGGACCGCAAGGAACTGGGGCTCGCCTACTCCGCATTTAGCCTGATGGCGGGCCTTCCGGGTCCGCTCGTGGGCCTATCGATCAACAGGTTCGGCATTCGATTTACCCTGGTTGTGGGCGCGCTCATGGTTTCTTGTGGCGGATTTCTTATGGCGCTGTGGGTGCGCAGCATCCTTCAGGCGATCCTGGTCCTCGCAGTCATCGTCGGGCCCGGAGCGGCCATGGCGGGCACGATCGCGCCTCAAGTTGGGATGGCGCGATGGTTTCATCGAAGGCGCGCCTTCGCTATTTCCATTCTTCTGACGGCTTCCGGCATCGGCGGCTTTGCGGCGGTCCCCCTGCTGAACCGGATCATATCGGGAGCGGACGGGAATTGGCGGATGGCCTGGTGGTACATGGCCACGATGTCTCTGTGCGCTGCGTTCGTCGCCGCGCTTTTTGTAAGCGAAAGTCCGGCACAGTTGGGGCAGGTGCCGGATGGGAGCGCGGATCCGAATGGCGCTCCCACGACGGCCGGATCGCGGCAGCCGCGGGGAGTTTACAAGACCACGGACGAATGGGCTCTCGGCGATGTCCTAAAGTCTCCGACGCTGTGGCTATTGATGCCGACATATCTCGGCTTTTTCATGGGCTTTTTCATTTATGTGTCGCATGGCATTTCCCATCTCGAAGGCTTAGGACATACGCCAGCGCAGGCGGCGCGGTCGCTCTCGGTGCTCCTGCTCTCGTCGCTCATAGGACAGTTCACGGTGGCGGGGTTGGGGGACCGCATTGAGCTTCGTTACATATTTGCCGTCGCGGCGTCTCTGTTCGGCGTCGGGATCGCTCTCGCGACCAAGGCGGTTGGACCCGTCGCTCTCTATCCCTATGCAATTTGTATGGGAAGCGGGTTCGGGGCGTCCTTTACCTGCCTCCAGACGATTCTCAGCAACTACTACGGGCCGAAGGTATACCCTCTGGTGCTGGGCGTGACCATGCCGATAGGCACGATTCTGGGCGCGTTCGGACCGGTGACCGCGGGATGGTTCTACGACAAGTACGGCACCTATTCCCAGGTTTTCCTCATCGTCGCGGGCTTGTGTTTCGCGAGTGCTGTCCTTTTGGTATTGGCCAAACCTCCGATGCGAAGTGCGGCCGACGAGAAGATGGCGTCCGCGCCCCAAGCGACGTAATCCCGTGCTCAGCGATGTAGGGGAACCCAATTGACGCAAGACTCCCGAACTCGAACCCGAAGAATCACGGCTGCGGTCGTCGAAAAGACTGCCGCTCCGTTTGTGCTGCAAGAACTCGAGATGGATATGCCGCGCGCCGACGAGATTCTCGTCCGAATCGTCGCGACCGGCATCTGCCAGACCGACGTTCACGTTCGAGACCGTACTCAGGCGGCGGGGCTGCCCATCGTGTTGGGTCACGAGGGCGCCGGCGTCGTCGAAGAAGTTGGCGCCGAAGTGACCGCCGTGAGAGCCGGCGACCACGTTGTCCTGTCTTACGATGCTTGCGGCCATTGTCGATTCTGCTTGAGCGGCCGCTATCCCTACTGCGAGCAAGCGATGGCGATCAACTTCGGCGGCTCGCGCCTCGACGGCACGAATGCGCTGCACCAGGTTGGGAAGCCGTCTGGCGGCGAGATTCACGGACACTTCTTCGGGCAATCTTCGTTCGCCACGTGTGCGCTCGCCACGGAGCGCAACGTCGTCAAGGTTCCGAACGACTTGCCGCTCGAACTGCTAGCGCCGCTCGGCTGCGGCTTGCAGACCGGGGCAGGCGCCGTGATGAATTCGCTGCGCGTGGCCGCGAATTCGAGTATCGCGATCTTCGGCACCGGAGCGGTTGGCCTGACGGCGGTGATGGCGGCGCGCATAGTGGGCGCCAGTCCGATCATCGGCGTCGATATCATCCCGCAACGGCTCGGGCTCGCCGCGGAGTTAGGCGCCACGCACACGATTGACGCCCGAAAAGAAGACGTACGGCAACGCATTGCCGACATCACGGGCTCGGGAGTTGACTACGTTCTCGAAATCACCGCGCGACCGGAGATGCTCAAGCTCGCCGTGGAGGTTCTCGCCATGTGCGGCGTTGCCGGGCAGATCGGCGGCGCGCCGAGAGGCACCGAAGCTCCGATAAGCATGACCCACCTGCTGCTGGGCCGCGCGATTCGCGGCATCGTGCAGGGAGATTCCATACCCCGGCTCTTTATTCCCAAGCTCATCGAGATGTACAGGGCCGGCAAATTCCCCTTCGATCGGCTGGTGCGGTTCTACGACTTTGCGGATATCAACCACGCCGTCGCTGACGCAGGAAGCGGCGAGACCATTAAGCCTGTTCTGCGCATCGGCAAAGCCTGATTGAGCTAGCCGTGGAGTACCCTTTGCGGTGTACACTCGGGCCGTGCCCGGCGTATAGAACTCCCAGGCGATCCCAGCGGAGGTTGATGTGGGGAGCGTGACCCAGTCTCTGACTGTCAGCGACATCATCGAGCGGCGTTCTCTTAGCCGCTTTCAGATATGGACGGTCGCTCTATGCGGTTTGGTCCTTGTTCTCGATGGTTTTGACTCGCAGCTCATCAACTACACCGCGCCCTCCATCGCCGAAACCCTGCACGTCCCCGTCGCCAGATTCGGCCCTATTTTCGCTTCCAGTCTGATTGGACTGATGATTGCCGCCATGGCGACGGGTCCGGTCGCGGACCTGTGGGGTCGCAAGTGGCCGGTCATATGCTCGATATTCAGCTTTGCCGTATTCTCGCTGGCGACGCCGCAAGTGAAATCTTTCGACGAGCTCCTGGTCCTGCGGTTTCTCACCGGCCTCGGGCTGGGCGGCGCGATGCCAAACGTCGTTGCACTCGCGGCCGAATACATTCCCCGGCGGCTGTTGCCGATCCTCGTGCCGGTCTTGTTCATTGGAATGCCCCTCGGCGGAACGATCTCGGGCTTTGCCAGCGCGGTGATGATTCCCCGATGGGGTTGGCACTCCGTGTTCTACGTCGGCGGAGTGTTGCCACTTGTGATTTCGCTTCTGCTGATTATCCTGCTCCCCGAGTCGATTCAGTTCCTGGCTGCCCAGGGTAGGAACGTACAAGAAGCGCGCCGCATCCTGACACGGATCTCTCCGGAATTCGCAATGGCGGACGTGGGTCTTGCAGCTTCTCCTCCGGATCGGTCGCACAAGGGCGTTCCTGTCGTGCGCCTCTTCACCGAGGGCCGCGCTGTCGGGACCGTCTTGCTCTGGCTTCCTTACTTCATGAACCTGCTGCTCATCTACTTCACCGGGAGTTGGCTGCCCGCGTTGCTCAGAGGGGACGGCATGTCCGTCTCAGCCGCGTCCACGGCGACCGCATTCATCAGCTTTGGTGGCATCTTTGGATGTCTTGGTGAGGGCTATCTCATAAAGTGGCGCGGCGCAGGCTCCGTTCTGTTGGCCGAGTACGCGTTGGCTGGCCTGTTCCTTGGGTTGCTGGCGCTCCTGTCCATTTCTTTTTCCGTCGTGTTGGCTCTGACGTTTGCCGTGGGTTTCATGATCATCGGCGCGCAAGGAGGCCTGAATGCGCTGGCTGCCGGTTTTTATCCGACTTCTGTGCGTTCCACGGGTGTTGGTTGGGCCCTGGGCGTTGGCCGAATCGGGTCGATTGTCGGTCCGTTGCTTGGTGGAATGTTCTTGTCGTCATTTGGATGGAAGCCCAGCCAGATGCTGCTCTTTGGAACTTTTGTTGCCGGATGCGCCTGCGTTTCGATTCTGCTAAGCAATCTCGCTAGGGGCCACGCGAGTGCCTACACCCGTGAGCCGAAACTGGTCTCAATGGAGTCACAGGAGGACACTCGAGCATGACCGCGGAAACTCGCACGATATCGCCCGAGAAAGCGGCGGCGCGAAAGGCCTACTACGACCGGATTGCGCAGCAGCATCTCGCGCCGCTTTGGGAACGCCTGAGCGGTCTGGTGACGCGCTCGCCTCAACCCACGGCCAAACCCGCCCACTGGAAGTACGTGTCTGTGCGGCCGGATCTGATCGCCGCGGGTTCGCTTTTGTCGGCGGAGGAGGCGGAACGCCGCGTGCTCATCCTCGAAAATCCGGGCCTGCCGGGACAATCCAAGATCACAGGTTCCCTGTACGCGGGACTTCAGCTCCTGATGCCCGGAGAGCGAGCGCACGCTCATCGCCATACCGCCAGCGCCCTTCGTCTGTTTCTCGAAGGGTCGAGTGCCTATACGTCGGTGGACGGCGAGCGCACGGACATGGCGAGGGGGGATTTCGTTATCACGCCTGCATGGAGTTGGCACGATCACGGAAACGACGGTCCCGATCCGGTAATCTGGCTCGACGGACTCGACGTGCCGATCGTCAACCTGTTCGATACAAGTTTCTCTGAGGGTCGCGATGCGGGGGAGTCTCCCGTCGCACGACCTACGCACGATTCCGAGGCCCGTTATGGCGCGACGCTTCTTCCGGAAGGCTGCAAGCCCGAGTCGCTTTCTTCTCCGCTGCTCAACTACCGATACGAGCGCGCGCGGGGGACGCTTGCCACCCTGGTGAAGAACGGTCCGATCGATCCGTGCCACGGAGTGAAGCTACGATACGCCAATCCGCTGACGGGTGGGTCCGTCATGCCGACCATGAGCGCTGCTATCCAGCTTTTGCAGCGCGGCTTCGAAACAGCGCCGTATCGTTCGACGGACGGCACCATCTTCGTCGTCGTGGAGGGCAGGGGCCGCAGCCGGGTGGGGGATGCGTCGTTTGAATGGTCTGAAAGCGATGTTTTTGTGATTCCGAGCTGGGCGCCTCAGCGCCATCGAGCGGAGAGCGAAGCCGTTCTGTTCAGTTTCTCCGACCGCGTTGCTCAGGAGAAGCTCGGCATTTGGCGCGAACAGCGAGACGCGAAAGCAAGCTGAAGTCCCGCCGCTCTTTTTCCGCCGACGTAGCGTCTATTCAGACGCGACGACCGGCACATCCATTTCGCCGATTCCCTCGATGTGCGCATGCATCACGTCGCCCGGATGGATCGGCCCCACTCCTTCCGGTGTTCCGGTCAGCAAGACATCGCCGGGAAATAGCGTGTAAAAGGAGCTGGCAAACTCAATCAGCTCCGGCACGCCCAGAATCAGGTCGCGCGTATTTGCGTGCTGTCGGCGCTCGCCGTTGACCGAGATCGAAAGCTCGAGTCCCGACGGATCGGGCAGCTCATCGGATGTAACCAACCACGGGCCGAGGACGGTGTACGTGTCGATCGACTTCCTCAGACTGCGTTCTTCGGGACCCCGAACCGTAATGTCGAGGCCGATGCAGTATCCGGCCACGAAGCTGAGCGCGCCTTGCCGCTTTACAGCCCTGGCGCGTTTGCCGATTACCACGGCCAGCTCAACCTCGTGATCCGTTCGTCTATCCGGATGGCGAATCGCGACGCCCTGTGAAGGCCCGACGATCGAACTGGTCGCCTTCAGGAACAGACCCGACTGATGGATCGCCTGAACGTGAGCGACGTTCTGGTGGTGTAGATTCGGATCGGTTGCAACTTCTTCGAGATGCTTCCTGTAGTTGACCGGAGCGGCTACCACCTTGCTCGGATTGGCCACAGGACTTAGCAGACGCACTCCTGAGACAGGGATTGCCTTCGCGGAGAGAGCTGTCACCAGAATGCGCTCACGCAAAGTCGGCAGAGCTGAGATGAAAGCATCTCCCAGCGGAAGCGGATAGCGAAACGCGGGCAACTGATCGAGAACCGTCGTAACATCGCGCACCAGCCCCTGTTCCACGACTCCAAGTCGGTCGTTGTCGAATCGACAGAAACGCACGTCCCCTCCAGCCACGAGAACGTCCTAACCTATCACGGGCATCCGCGCGCCGGTTCACCAAGTTACGCTTTCAGCATTCGCCGACGGGCCCGCGCCACGACTTTTCCGCGAACCCGGTAGACTGGCTCCAATACAAGACTACCGTGAGCACTCGGGCTGAATCCGTTTCTCCACCGCATCCCGCCGGGCCGTGGATTTACCGGCCTTGGCTCGATTTGCTCGTGGGCTGCGGAGGCTGGTCCGCTCCTCTGCTTGCCGCCGCGTGGCTCGCGTCTGCCCGCGTGCATTCGTGGGTGATCGCGTTCTATTTCCTTGCGATCGTTTTCAACTACCCCCATTTCATGGCGACCGTGTATCGCGCCTACCACACGCGCGAGGACTTCGAAAAATACAAGTTCTTCACGCTGCACCTTACACTGCTTTTGGTTTTGACCGGGGTCCTGCTGCACGCGTCCTATCGCCTGCTGCCGTGGGTGTTCACGCTCTATATCTGCTGGAGCCCGTGGCATTACAGCGGGCAAAACTACGGGCTGCTTTTGATGTTCGTTCGCCGCAATGACGCATCCCTGACGCCGGGCGAGCGCCGTTGGCTACGCGCCGCATTTGTCGCTTCCTACTTAATGTTGCTCGCGAGCTTCGCAACGGGTGGCTCAGCTGATCCCCTGATTCTTTCGTTGGGGCTGCCAGAACAATTCACGATTCCCGCGCGGATCGCCCTCGGGCTCGCGTTCGCAGCCTGCGCCTGGTTTGCGCTGGGCCGCCTCGTTTTACGTCGAGGCATTCGAGCGATGGCAGGACCGCTCACGCTGGTCTCCACGCAATTTCTATGGTTCGTCCTGCCGACGTTTCTCGAGTTGCGCTCCACGTACCAGATTCCGCAGACGCGCTACAGCAGCGGAATCCTGGCCGTGCTGCATTCGGCACAGTACCTCTGGATCACGAGCTACTACCAGCGGCGTGACGCGCGTGTAGGCCAATCGAGCTGGTGCACCGCCGGGTATTTTCTGACGCTGGTCGCGGGCGGCATCGCGCTTTTCATTCCGGGGCCCTGGCTCGTGAGCTACATTTTCCGCTTCGATTTTACGACGAGCTTCCTGATCTTCACCGCGCTCGTGAACATTCACCATTTCCTCCTGGACGGTGCCATCTGGAAGCTCCGCGATTCGCGGATCGCTTCCGTTTTGATCGGCCGAACCGCAAACGCGCGATCCGGCCAGACCGCCGGTGCGCCGGCGCGAGATCGGAAGACTGCGGCCAGCGCAGTGCGCGTGTTTGCCCCCGCCCTCCGCATCGCGGTAGTTGGTCTCCTGTTGCTTTGGGGGGCGGTGGATCAGGTTCACTTCGCTCTTGGCACCGATGACGAGAGTCTTGCGGCTCTTCACCGTGCGGCGCGCATGAATCCCTACGACAGCGCGGTCCAGGCGCGCATCGCCTCGGCCGAGACCGGCGCGGGGCGGCCGAGCGAGGCGGTCGCGGCGTTGACCCGTGCGGTGGCCCTCAGTCCCCGCAATGCCGCGCTTCAGCATGCCTGCGCCCGCGCCATGATTGCGGACGGCCGCTACGCGGATGCGTACGAGCATTACAAGAAAATGCTCGAGATCTTCCCCCGCGATCCAGACGCCCTTGTCAACTACGGTTTGCTGGCCGCCCGCCAGGGTCAGCCGGAGGAAGCGACCGATTCGTGGCAAAGCGCGGTGGACGCGGATCCGAGTCAGGTCAACGCGCATCTCTATCTTGCCGAAGCCTTCGATCAGAGAGGCGAACTCGCTTCCGCGGCCCGCCACTGGCGTTCGTTCTTGGAGCTTGCAGCCCATCTAAGCAATCCCGCGGTCGCACCGCAACAGCAGGCTTCGGCAGCGATTCAATTGGCGGATGACAACGCCCGATTGAATCAGACCAATGCGGCCCTTGCGGAATATGCTTCAGCGATTTCGCTGGCTGAGCGCGCGAGTGATGCAAAACTCGAAAGCCTGGCTCTCGCTCATCTCGCGGATCTGCAGGAAAAGGCCGGCAACGCACAAGCCGCCGCTGGCTCGTATCAGCGCGGGCTGGTTCTTGATGCAAAAATCGGCGATCCGCGCGCTGAGGCCTTCGACTGGTTCAACTACGGGCAGTTCCTGCGCCGGCGCGGATTGCGGGACGACCTTGCGTACGCTTGCTTCGTGCGCGCGGAGAATCTGCTCGCGGCCGGGGGCGGCGAGGAACTGGAGACGGTTCGAACCGCCCGCCGGCAGGTCGAAGGCCGCCTCGGGAAGAAGGCTCTCACCGTTCAGAAGAATCTTCCTGTCTTGCTAGCTGGTGCAACGGGCCTCCGCGCAAGTTCGTTTTGATCGCGGTCAAGATCGCGGTCCGTGGTGACCAAAATCGCTCAGCCTCCCCATCCAGCCGTATCCAAATGATGACTCCTTGAGTCCAGCATCCGGGTCTCCGATATGGAACGGCCAATTGCCCGAACACCTTAAGCCATTGGTACAGCACGTGCTTCCGGAAACCACGGCAGTGGTGGGGTGTACTCCGCCTCGCCTCTTCGAAGCCGTTGATTGGATTACACCGGCTCGTCGCAGCGGGAACACTGAGTGAGCTTTCAAAGTCAGCACTTCACGGGCGGAGTTTTCCAACTCGGTGCGCAGCACCTGGCTAGTGTGCCTGGACCGCCAGCTCGTCTGAAGGTTCGTTCTGGGAGAATTCCCACATTCTCCGTAAGGCGCGAGCCTTCGTACTCCGGCTGGTGGGGTTCTCTCCGGGTGTTGTGCAGCACGGCAAGAAGAATTTCCGCCCCAGATGGTTTCTTTCGCAACGCAATGTTTGGGCGGCGATACTTTCGCGGTTCCTCGCTCAGCCTTTCGTTTGTGCTGCATTGCGTTTCGGTCTTCTTGCTGATCTTCGTGCCGCGTGTGCTCCTGATTGACGCACCCGAGCTCGAGTCCGTTCCCAACAGAATCGAGACCATCTACTACCTGCCACCGCGCCACAAGGCCATCGTCGAGCCGCAGCGTGCGACCGCTGCCAAGAAGGACTCACCTCTTCCGGCTCAGAAGAAAACTCCGTCGGATAGCGCGCTCGCTGCTGTGCGGCTGGCCCATCCGGAAACCGTGCATAAGGCGCCCAGTCAGACTGCTGCTCCTCCCGTGCTGCGAGTTACGAGCCAAATGAAATTGCCCGATCTGATTCTGGCATCGCCGACGGACGCGCCCAAAATGCCGTTTCGTTACAACCCCAGCGCTGCGGCACCCACTCGCCAGTCAAGAAATCTGGCCGCGGTCCCTGCGCCGACGCCTTCCAATCAGACACCTGGTGGTCTCACGTTGCTCAACGCTTCGACGAAGCAGCCGATCTTGCCCATCGCCAGCGGCCCCGCGATTACCGCCCGCAACAACAATGGTGGCGGCGGTGGCGGCATGGAAGCCCCGGAAATTGACGGAGGCGCACTGTCTGGTGGTGCGGGCAGCGCCCTGTTTGTGGTCACCGGCCCGTCGATCCCCGGCGGAACGAGCGGAAACGGAAGTGGGACTGGAACTGGTGTGGTCTCAGGTTCGCCTTCGGGAACCGGATCGTCTGATTTTGCCGTTTCTTCATCGGGCCACGGTGGATCTCCCGGAGGGACTTCTGTGGGAGCCGCAGGCGATGGCGGAAACGGCGCCGGAGGCGTCAGCCTACTCAAGTCAGATTCGATTCTCAGCATGGTTTACGTCGTTCCTCCGTCGTTTGCCTTTCGCAAGAATGCGCTCATCGTTTCGGCGGGACCGATCGGTGGGGGCGGACTGGGCGTTTACGGCGCCCTGCACTGCGGAAGTGTGGAAACGGTGTTTCTGTCGATGCCCGGAAAGAATTGGACGATGGAATATTGTCCGCAAGCCGGGTCGGCGCCTGCCAGCACCGAATCTGTCTCGACGGTCGTGCATCTGGGGCAGGGAATCGTGCCACCTCAAGCCGAGTCCAGATTTGACTTCCAGCGTTTGCCCGTTCCCGAGAGTAAAGCTCACAAGATGATCATCCTCAAGGGCACGCTGCGCGACGACGGATCGGTCGATGAAATTCAAGTCTATCAAAGCATTCTGCCGCTGATGGACGAAGCTGCTCGCCTCGCTTTGAGTCGCTGGAAATTCAAGCCTGCAATGCGACAGGGAGCGCCGATCGCTGTGCAAATTCTCGTCGGAATCCCCGTGGATGGTGGTATGTCGAGCACTAGTCCGTGAGATGAGCGGCCTCCCGGATCGTCGGCTCATGAGTCCCACAAACCTCGGGAGGTCGTCGCCAGTAAATTATGGCTCATCAAGTGGGACATTGTTTTCCTGAAATGTGCAAGAATTTGCCCATCACAAAGTCTCTTGTCTCTTTTCCAATACAACTGTGCACATTCGAGCATCGCAAGTAGCTGACGGTGCCTCTCTTAGTCTGACCGCTTAAGAATCTCCTGCTCCACTGGCTTTGGCATCTGGCTTGCCGTCCGAAGACCTCGTTCCCCGGTGAGAATCGTCCCGTGCACGCGGGATGAGAGGGCTACCCAGCCCAGGCGTTCATTTTGACACAGGCTGCTTTTGAGGCGTTCTGCGGTGTTTGACGGGGATTTTACTGTAAGTCGTCAGTTGGGGGCACAGGCGTTGAGCGATCCTGCGATAAGTGTCTGTTTTGTGAGTCGGGATTCGGGTTTGGCCGAGGCAATCGCGCGAGCATTGGGAGACGGCTTCGTCACGCGCGCCACCTCCGATTTTCAAGTCAATCGCCTGGGAAATCTCAGCGAGTGGTGCGACGTCATGCTCCTGGACCTTCGCGCGGCGACCACTCAGGGCGACTACGAAGCAGGCCTTCGCCTAATGGATGCGGTGAGTCAGTTGCAGTCCCATCCGCCCATGGTCGCGCTTTGTGATGGCGACAACCGTCAGATGGCTGTCAAGATCATGGAGCACGGCGCGTACGATAGCATCAGCAGCCCGCCGAACATTGTCGAGCTCCGGCTCATTCTGCGTCGCGCTCACAAATTCTATTCTGCCGAGAAAGAACTCGAACGGCTGCGAGCCACCGGCCGCGGCGCTGGGAGACTTCAGGAACTCCTCGGCACGTCACAGGCGATGCAGGAGGTTTTCGACCTGGCGCAGAAGATCGCTCCTTGTGATGTGAACGTCCTCATCAGCGGCGAAACAGGCACGGGCAAGGAGCTGCTCGCGCGCGCGATTCACCAGACAAGCGGGCGAAGCGCTCGTCCGCTCGTCGCATTCTCGTGCGTGAACCTGCCGGAGACCCTGATCGAAGACGAGTTGTTCGGCCACGAGAAAGGTGCCTTCACGGGAGCCGTCGTGAGCCGCCGTGGGCGCCTCGAAGCAGCCGATCAGGGAACACTGTTTCTCGATGAAATTGGAGATCTGAGTCTTGGCCTCCAACCAAAACTGCTGCGCGTTTTACAGGAGCGCCGTTTCGAACGTCTGGGCAGTAATGCACCGATAAATCTCAACATCCGGCTGATCTGCGCAAGCAATCGGAATCTGGCCGAGATGGTGCAGAAAGGGGCGTTTCGGGAAGATCTTTACTACCGGCTGAATGTCGTGCAGATGCAGCTCCCTCCGCTGCGTGAGCGCCGCGAGGACATTCCTTTGCTGGCGCACCACTTCCTCCAGATCTCGGCGGAGCAATTCGGCAAGAAGGCGAGGCGGTTCTCGCAGTCTGCTCTCCGCGCCCTCGAGGAATACGGCTGGCCGGGCAACGTCCGGGAGCTAGAGAACGCAGTGCAGAGGGCCGTTGTCCTTTCGGAGGGCGAGGCCGTCGAAGTCCGCCACTTACCTCCCTCGATCAACCGCGCATCGGAGACGCCGGCTTTCAACGGGCTGTACGAAGAGGAGGTTCGCCAGTTCAAGCGCAGGCTTCTGCTGCGGACCCTGCGCGAATGTGGCTGGCGCAAGACCGAGAGCGCGCGCGTGCTCGGTGTCGCTCGCGGATACTTGCACAGGCTGATCAACCAGCTCGACATCCGCGAACCAGACGAAATGATCCCCGAAGTGAACCTGCGTGAAGTTCTCCCGCCGGCCAAGCAGATCATGTGAAGGCCCGGCAGTCTCAGATGACGCGGATGAGCGAATCAGATATCGGGTGCACGCCGATTCGGGAGCGGACGCCATTCACTTGCCTCCAGCCTCCGAGGGTGGCGCTCCGGGCAAGTTAGATCTCTCGCCCCCACCCCCGTTCTTCAGGTATTCCCGTCCCCTATCGGAGACCTCTGCCGCCCCTTGGCAGCCTCAACGGGGTCTTCGTTCAGTCACCAAACTAAGCTGTGCGAGGCTTGTTGACGTCTACAAGCGGTGACTCTCGCTGGCATGTCCATAGTTTATGCCCTGTAACTAGCGTCTAAGCAGCCATTTACAACGTGCGGAAAGGTCGCCGAGTGGTGTATCAAGTGCTGCTCAGACGGGGATGCGGGGATGGTAAGAGCCTTCTCCCGTGTAAATTCACTCGTGAGGACGATGAAGATGAATATGAAGGACCTTTTGGTACAACTCTGGAAGGACGAGGAAGGCCAGGATTTGATCGAGTACGCGTTGATTACCGCGTTACTCGCGCTAGTGATTGCAGCGGCTTTCCCGCCAGTCGTCGCCGCGCTTCAAGGGGTGTTCAACAGAGCAATCACATGCCTCGGCCCAGGCGGCTGCTGAGTAATTTTGGAGAGCTCCGTGGCTGGCAGGTCCGCCTGACAGCCAGGCGATTTATCTGTCTGGATCGCCACAAGCAAGATCTGAAGCACTTGCGCCCCGGTGGTGCGGGACCTGATACCAGAGATCGGTAGCGAAATGACTTGGATCTTTGCATTGGTTCTCACAGTGTATGCCGGCTGGCTCGATAGCCGGACCCGGCGAATTCCGAATTGGCTGACCCTGTCCGGTCTTTTCGTCGGAATCGCCGTGCACTTCATTCTTGCCGGGTGGCATGGCACGGTGATGGCATTCGAAGGAGCTGGCCTCGGATTGCTGATCTTGCTGCCGCTGGTTTTGCTGCGGGCGGTGGGAGCGGGTGACTGGAAGCTGATGGGTGCCGTGGGAGCTTTTGTTGGTCCAGTGATGCTGTGGTTCGTCTTGCTGGCGAGCGTTCTCGTTGCGGGCCTGATGGCCATCGTGCTCATGATCCGGGCCAGGCGAGTTCGAGAAACTTTGCGCAACGTGGGGCTGCTCATTTTGAGCTTCCTGACATTTGGTTTTCGGGCGCACGCGGATGTCTCGCTCGATAATCCCGAGGCCCTGAAGCTCCCATTTGGCGTGGCCGCGGCCGTCGGCACGCTTGTCTGTTTCGTCGTGGTGCAGTGGGGCCTGTGAAGTCGAGGCAAAAGGAGTTGGATTCATGAATCGGAATCGCATGTTGATCGGATTGGGCGTCGCTTTTGTGGTCGCGCTTCTATTGAGCAGCTATGTGTACCGCGAATTCGAGCGAGTGTCCTCGGTGAGAGCAGCGGTTCCCATGCAACGCATCGTGGTCGCTGCAGAGTCACTTCCTTTGGGAACGCAGCTCGATGCCTCGAAGCTGCGGATGATTTCCTGGCCGGCTGCGCAACCAGTTGCCGGGATGTATACCCACATTGAGGATTGCGCGAACCGCGCCCTGATCACGCCCGTCGCCGAGAACGAACCGATCCTCGAGAGCAAACTAGCGCCGACGGGAGCGGGCGCGGGGCTGGCGGCAACCATTCCAACGGGCATGAGGGCCATGTCCGTCGCCGTAAACGACGTGATTGGCGTGGCCGGTTTCGTGACACCGGGAACGATGGTCGACGTCCTGGTCACGGGTAGCATCACTGGCCAGGGCGGCGGACAGAACATCACCCGGACCATCCTCGAAAACGTGCGCGTCCTCGCGGCGGGCCAAAAGGTCCAACAGGACCGTGATGGGAAGCCGCAAACGGTTCCCGTCATAACGCTGCTAGTGACCCCGGAAGAAGCTGGCAAGCTGGCCATGGCAAGCACCCAGGGAAAAATTCAGTTGGCTCTTCGGAATGCGACCGACAACGACGCGGCTGTTCCGGTGCCTGTTCTTCAGTCGGCAGTCTTCGCCTCCGATGCGCCGCTGACGCCTCCGAGGCATGGCGCTCCGAAAGCTGCCGCTCCCCCGCCACCGTACACGGTTGAAGTGTTGACGGGTGACAAGCGCGAAACGAAGAGTTTCGCGAACCAGCAGTGAGGATTTCAGGAGAAATTTGGATGTCGGTAAATCGTAACGCAACCAATCGAATCAATCTGGCTGGCGTGATGGTCTTCGCAGGCCTGCTCTTTGCTGTCGCACCCGGGATCGAAGCGCAGGCCCCGGCCCCGCCCGCACAAGGGAATGCGCCCGGAACGGCGGTAGCGCAAAACGAGTCCCCGAACGCGGCGGAGGCGCCCCAGACTCTTCATTTGCTCGTCGGGCGCTCGATCGTGATCTCTTCGCCGACGCGGATCAAGCGGGTCTCCATAGCGGATCCGACGATTGCGGAGGCGATCGTCGTGAGCCCTTATCAGGTGCTGGTGAACGGAAAAGCGCCGGGAGGGGTATCGCTCCTGCTTTGGGACGATTCGGACCAGAGCCAGGCCTTCGAGGTTTCGGTGGACATTGACATTCTGAGCCTCACCCAGAAAATCCACGAAGTGTTTCCGAACGAAGCGGTGCAAATCGAGTCGTCGAAGGACTCGGTGATACTTTCCGGGCATGCGTCATCGACGGCGATCGCGAACAAAATCATTGAAGTTGTAAAGAATGCCACGCCGAAAGTCACCAGCCTGATCGAAGTTCCCCCGACGCCTCCCGGAGACGTCCTTCTTGAAGTGAAATTCGCCGAGGTGGATCGCACTGCCATTAGCGAGTTCGGGGTAAATATCCTGAGCATACCGGGCGCGAAGAACGTGGGCTCGATTTCCACCCAGCAGTACGGTCCTCCCACTCTTACTGGGACCTTGCCGCCTACCACCACATCCTCTACGACCACAAATGGAACTACCACCACCAATAGTGGCACCGGCTTTGGTCTGAATAACTTGCTCAACATCTTCATCTATCGTCCCGACATCAACCTCGCGGCGACGATTCAGGCCCTGCAACAGCAGAACGTTCTACAGATCCTCGCCGAGCCGAATGTACTGACCGCATCGGGCAAAGACGCCTCCTTCCTCGCAGGCGGCCAATTCCCGTTTCCAGTTCTTCAATCCTCCGGGGGAAGTGGGTATGCCGGCATCACGATTCAATTCAAGCAGTATGGCGTCAAGCTCGACTTCACCCCGACGATTACCCAGGAAGGCCTGATTCACTTGAAGGTTGCGCCGGAGGTTAGTTCTCTTGACTACACGAACGCGGTGACCATCCAGGGCTTCACGATACCCGCCTTAGAGACCCGGCGTGTGGAGTCCGAAATGGATTTGCGGGACGGCCAAAGCTTCGCGATCGCGGGCCTGATCGACAACACGGTTACCCAGCAGATGTCGAAGATTCCAGGCATCGGCGACATTCCGATACTCGGCAAGCTGTTCCAGAGCCGCTCGCTGAGCAAGAGCAAGAGCGAGCTCCTGGTCATTGTCACGCCGCGGATCGTACAAGCCCAGACCCTCGCCGAAATGCCTGCGGGGCCGACCTTCCCAATTCCGTTCCTCAACCCGGCGCAGGCGGCACAGGCGAATCCGTCGGCACCGAAGTGAAGTAAGAAAGGCGCACGTGACTCGATTGAAAGGAAATCTTCCGGATCGGAAGTCGGACCTATGCTAACGGCAGCGATCGTCACTAGCGATACAACCGGCTCAGCGCAGTTACTCGCCTGCTTGCAGCAGACGGGTCTCGTGAGTTCGGTGAAGCAATGGACCATTCCCGCGGAGAGGATGCCAGAAGCGGGCGAGATGACTGCTGACATTGTCTTGTTGGACCTTGCGCGTGATCCCGAGCCGTTTTTTGCGTTTGGGAGCCACATTCGGCGGCTTCGCCCGTCGGTGCGTTTGATTGCTTGCTCCGCGATATCTCCGCCCAACCATGAGCTTTTGCTTGGCGCAATGCGCAGCGGCGTCCAGGACTTCGTTGCTAAGCCCGTAGTTGCCGAGACACTGAAGGAAATCCTGTCGCGTCTGAATCAGGAGGGGCAGCCGGTGAACGGCCGGCCGGCCGACAAGCTCATCGCCGTGATGGGTTCGAAGGGCGGCGTGGGAGCGACAACCGTCGCCGTGAACCTTGGAATCCAGCTTTCCACGCACTCGCGGAAACGGGTGGTGCTGCTTGATTTTGCCCGCCCACTCGGAAATGTTCACCTTTTGCTGGATCTACATCCGCGCTTTGGGATTCGCGACGCGGTCGACAATCTAGACCGTCTCGACAGTCACTTCTTGGGCAGCCTGCTCGAGCAACACAAGACGAAGCTGGAAGTTCTCGGAGGCGCTTTGCAGCCGGAAGAATGGCAGAACATTCCCACGGCGCCGCTCGATCGCGTGGTGAACGTTGCCCAGAGCGGCTTCGATGTCGTCCTCGCGGATATGGGCTCACACTTTTCTCCCGATCTAAGCCCCGTCCTTCGGTCCGCCCGGATGATCCTGATGGTGGTGGAAGTGAATGTGCCGTCGCTCTGGGCTCTCCAGCGCCGCCTCTTGGCTTTGAACGGCCTTGGCATCGAGTCCGAGCGTGTCCGGGTGATCATCAATCGTTGGCACAAAGGGGACGAAGATGCGCTCAAGAGTATTGAAAAAGATATGAAGCGCCCGCCCCTGGCCTGCCTGCCGAACGATTTCCGGAAAGCCAACACGGCCGTGAATCTCGGAGCGCCCTTGGTGAATAGCGAGAACGGCCTGGCCAGCCAGTACCGCCAGCTGGCAGACCAGCTCCTTGGAATTGGGAAGGCCGGTGCCGCGAAGCGGACCGGTTTGAGTAACTTTTTTCGTTGACGGCGAAGAGGTAATCGCGAATGCCACCTAGTCCGATCCCGATTACACGCACGGATTTTGGTGCCGTAAAAACGGCGATCCACCGCAAGCTGATCCAGAAACTGGATCTCGATCGCTTGAATGAGATCAATCGCGATGACGTTCGTCGCGAGGTGTCTCACATTCTGGAGGCGCTGGTCGTCGGTGAAGCGACCCCCATGAATTTGCAGGAAAGGGAACGGCTGGCCCAGGAGGTTCTCGACGAAGTTTTCGGGCTGGGTCCACTCGAACCGCTTCTCAACGATCCAACGATCTCCGATATTTTGGTGAACACGTATAAGCATGTCTATATCGAGCGGAACGGCATTCTCGAAATGACGCCGGTGCACTTCCGCGACGACGCTCACCTGATGAGCATCATCGACCGGATCGTCTCCGCGATCGGCCGGCGCGTGGATGAATCTTCGCCGATGGTAGATGCGCGGCTCGCCGACGGCTCGCGCATCAACGCCATTATTCCCCCTCTCGCCGTGGATGGCCCGTGCCTTTCGATCCGGCGATTCGCCCGGGACCCTCTCATGGCGGACGATCTGATCGGCAACTTGACGCTGACGATGCCCATGCTCGAGCTGCTGCGCGGTTGCGTAAAGGCGCGGCTCAACATCTTGATCTCGGGCGGAACCGGCGCGGGCAAGACGACACTATTGAACGTGCTGTCCTCGTACATTTCCAACCGCGAACGTATCGTCACCATTGAAGACACTGCGGAATTGCAGTTGCACCAGGACCACGTCGTTCGCCTGGAGACCCGGCCGCAGAACATCGAAGGCAAGGGCGCGGTGCAGCAGCGCCAGTTGCTCATGAACTCTCTTCGCATGCGTCCCGACCGGATCATCGTGGGTGAGGTCCGCGGTGAAGAAGCGCTAGACATGCTGCAGGCCATGAACACGGGACACGACGGCTCGCTCACGACGATTCACGCGAACTCCCCGCGCGACGCCCTCAGCCGCTTGGAAACGATGGTCGCCATGGCCAATTTGAGCATTCCCGACAGCGTGGTCCGCCGCCAGATTTCCTCTGCCGTCGACCTGGTGGTGCAGGTCAGCCGGTTGAGCGACGGCACGCGCAAGTTGATGAATATCGCTGAGATCACGGGAATGCAGGGCGACATCGTTTCCATGCAGGATCTCTTCGTCTTCCAGAAGCGCGGTGTCCGCGCGGACGGCGCGGTGATCGGTGAGTTTACGCCGACGGGGATCCGGCCGCATTTTACGGAGCGGCTCGCAGTCGCGGGGATCCAATTGCCGCAGGCGCTGTTCCAACCGCCCGAGCAGCGCTGATGCTTCCATCGGACACGAGGAAAATACGATGGCGGTTTTGAGCGAGACGGCGCTTTTCTCGCACGCGAAGTTTTGGCCGGGAAGGAGATCGACGTGGCCTTACTGATTGCCCTGTTGACTTTCGCCCTCGTGGGGATCGTTTTCGCGGTGATTTGGCTCTTGTTCGGGACGGCCACCAATCAGCAGGTAGTCCGCGACCGGATGGAGGCTGTGCAGAAAGGCGAGCGTGCGGCCGGCGTGTCTCCGGATCGGCAACTGATCCGCGACGAGAATCTCAGCAGCGTGCCGCTCTTGAATCGCTTGATGATGCGTTTGTCCTGGTCCCACCGCTTGCAGGACCTCATCACGCAGGCCGGCATTCAGACGAAGCCCGGAAAGATACTTCTGTTCAGCGGCGTCGCTGGCCTCGGTGCCTATATTCTCACCGGCTATGCGTACCACCACTTGGCGCTGGCCATCCTGACGGCCTTGGTCGGTGCCGCGATTCCGATCGTTGTCGTATCAGTGCTGCGCCACCGCCGCATGGACCAGTTCGAGCAGCGTTTTCCTGAGGCCCTCGATCTTTTGGGGCGCGCCGTGCGGGCCGGGCATGCGTTTACAACCGGCGTCGAAATGGTCTCCAAGGAGTGCGCCGAACCTGTCGCCGGGGAATTCCGAATCACGTTTGACGAGCAGAATCTTGGCTTGCCGCTGCGGGATGCACTGCTACATATGACCGAGCGGGTGCCCTCGGTTGATGTTCGGTTCTTTGTTACGGCCCTGCTGATTCAGAAGGACACCGGCGGAAATTTGGCGGAGCTCCTCGACGAATTGGCTCGCGTCATTCGCGAGCGTTTTCGCATTCACCGTGACGTGAAGGTGAAGACCGCTCAGGGACGTCTGACCGCCATGATTCTCATCGCGCTCCCAATCGGCATGTTGATCCTGCTGCGGATCGTCAATCCGCGTTACGTGGGAGTGCTGTTCAACGATCCGATGGGCCCCGAGATTCTGGGCATCGCGGCCCTCCTCCAGATCATCGGCGCCGCGATCATGTTGAAGATTGTGCACATCGACGTGTGAATTTGGGAGGCGCAGAAATGCTGCCGTTCGTCACGGGTATAACGTTCGTTGCTACCGTTTTGATTCTGGTGGCCTTGGTCTACGCTTTCGCCCCCGGCGAAGCGCGCATCGCCGCGCGGCTCGAGCATCTGGCTAGTTCCACGCGCCGCCTTCCGGAAGAGAGATTCGTTCGGAAGCAAAAGGAACGGACGCGCGAAATGCTTGCAAAGGTGGGACGGCTCTTGCCCGCTATGGCTGGTGCGCAAGCATCCCGTGCGCAGATCATGATGATGCGTGCCGGATACCGCAGTGCGGACGCCTTTCTCACGATTCGGGGCGTGAAGATACTTCTGCCCGTCTGTCTCGTCGCAGCGGTTTTGTTGACCGGCGTGTATCACTACAACCCGCTCTTGATGCTGTTTTTTGCCGCTGTCCTGGGCTTTGCGATTCCCGAGACCTGGTTGGTCTGGCGGGTTCACACTCGGCAGCATCGCTTGCGCCTCGCGCTGCCCGACGGTATCGATCTGCTCGTAGTTTGTGTGGAAGTGGGACTCGGACTGGATCAGGCCATTCTCCGCGTTGCTCAGGAACTCAGGATCGTTCACCCCGAGCTGAGCGAAGAGCTGCTCATGGTCAATCTCGAAATGCGAGTGGGCAAGACGCGCCTCGAGGCTCTTCGGGAGCTCGCACGCCGTACCGGGCTCGAAGATCTCAAAGCCCTTGTCGCCATGCTCAACCAGACGGAGAGATTCGGTACCAGCATTGCCCAGTCGCTGCGCGTCTATTCAGATGAACTCCGCACGCGCCGCCGCCAGCGCGCTGAGGAGATGGCTGCGAAGACCACGGTAAAAATGGTGCCGCCTCTCGTGTTATTTGTTTTTCCCGCTTTGATGGTTGTGGTTTTGGGCCCGGCGCTGATCACTTTGGTGCGGCAGTTCATGCTCATGAAATAGTTGCAATTGCGGCATCTCGTTGCGTGCCGCGAGGACGAGATTCGATGACAAAGGAGAGCTAAAGAAATGGACGTGACTACAATTCGCATCATAGCGGGTGTTCTGGCTGTCGCGGTACTCTTTCTCATCATTTGGCGCCGCCGCAGAAAGATAAGCGAGTAAGAGGCCGGATGAATTCTGTTTCACCCGGGAATGTCAGGACCATGATGAAGGCCGATCAGAGTCGAGTGCTCTACGTATACAACAAGACCCGGGAGACGTTCGTCGCTACCGAAGCGATCGTCGCCGATAGCTACGTGCGCCGCCTGGTCGGCTTGCTCGGCAAGACCAAGCGATGGACTCGCCTCGGCACGGGCCTTTGGATCGTGCCGTCGAGCGGCGTGCACACGATCGGCATGCTGTTTCCCATCGATCTGATCTTCTTGAACAAGGACAAGGAAGTTATTCACATCGAAGAGTATGTGCGGCCCTTCCGCATTTCCAAGGTTTCTCTGAAGGCTAATAGCGTGCTGGAGCTGCCTCCCCACACCATTTATCGCTCCGGCACGCAGGTCGGCGACCGCCTCGAGATATCCTCTCTGAATGGAAACGGCGCCGGCAACGGCGCGCGCTGAGCGATCCCGGAACGCATCCTACGCGAAGTGAGCAGCGCCGCCGGATCGATCTCGTGAACGCTGCCGCTCCCGGCGAGATCGAGCGCATGCGCCGCGGCCGCTCCCATCGCGATGCACGGGCCCATCACGCGCACGCCCGAAAGCGCCGCCGCTTCGCCGTCGCTGCACCTTCCCGCGGCCGCGACGTTGTTGGCATCCTTCGACACCAGGCCGTGCGTGGTCCTGAGAGGGTATTTTGTGTTGTTTTTGGTTCAAACGGGCATACTAGCAGGGATACATGGCTTCTTGAATGTTGTATCACTAGGAGTGATTTGGGCGATCCTTGCAGCAGAGCCGTCCTGAGAATCTTTATGGGCCGATAGTTGCGGTGGCCGTAACTGACCACTGAAATGTGGGGAAAAAGCCCGCAAAGATGGGAGCATCGGTATATGTCACAATCAGACTCACAAAGCCGGGAGGCGGCGGCTGCCCTAGGGTCACCAGAAGCGATGGCGGGTTTTGCATCTGTAGACCCGTGGCGATTATTTGAGCGTTAAACTGCGCCACGCCCAAATCACAGGGTTGGGGTTGTTTAGCACACCACATCGCCGTTTGCGTCGCCACGTAATTGAGGTTCTGTTTTGCAGACATTGCCATGAGCATGTCCGCCCCGGCCAGCAACAGAACAATAAAGAACGGAAGAATCAAAGCGAACTCAATCAAGGATTGACCTTTTTCGCTTTTGCGTTGCATGCTAGAAGCGCAGGTCATGCCGCACCCGGTTTATCTAACGGAATACGTGTGAATAATTCACGGCATGACTCAATGCGAGCACTATGAGATAGATTCCAATGACCGTCAAAACCCACTCGGTCAAGTCCATGCGCCATTCCGATCTTAGTCGCTGCGGCCCGTTCCGCTGGGAGTGGCAGTACTCGTTGCCGCGTTGTTGAAAACGTTTTCAATTGCTCCGCCCAGCTTCGTCACTTAGGTTTACAACGCGGCGCACTTTGACGTCGTAGTCCTTCAAGCAAGAAGACGGCCAACAACCTAAAGGGTTTTGTTTGTCTAAGATGTATGTCTGGTACTGAAACTATTGGCCAGCAAAGCGTTCACTTTTGTGAACACATTTTTCACCTGATAGTCCACAAAGTAATGTGCAGGAGTCTCCTGCCTGCCTACCCTAGCGGCGGTCGGGATCATGGTCCGTAACTCGAACTACTCTTCCCGGGCTTCTCTGAGTTGGACGGCCCAAACTTCGCGCGGCGGCTTTCCGAAGCTGGTTACGAGGAGCAAAGAAACGCGCAATCCTTCCCGTGCTTGGTTAGCTCTTCGTCGGTCATATTTCGGAGTCGCCTACGCATTTCTTCGATGTTGATAGGCTCATTCTTGGCAAGGTGAGACAAATCCATGTCGGTATTTCCAGCAGGTCCTATTGAAACTTGCAAGTCAGGGATGTTTCCCCGCGTTTAGACTTCCATATCTTGTCGCGTTCGGTCGTGATCGTGCCCCAAAACGTAACATTCAGCGCGTGATATTCGCTCACGTCGTCGCACATCAGAGATGCCGACTCGCTTTTGCTGGAGGTCGAGGAAGAAAGGCAAAGCTTCAGTTCGCCAGTGACCCACTTTGGCGCATTCGCGCGAACAATCACCTCTCGCGTGCGAGGATACCAGCCTAATTCGGAAAAGTAGTAATTTCCCGCCAATCGCTGCACCTCCGATAATGAAAATGAAGAAACCGACGGAAAGACAACTGCCAGCCGCTTGTACCGTCTTCGTCTTGCTGAAATTGTCGAAGGCCTTCTGAAATCTGTTCTTCGGCTTGATTGCGACGTAAATGATCAAAGCTGCCAGGCAGGCGAACCCAATTAGGAAAAAGCCAACCAACAATGTCGTCAATCATGCACTACCGCTCCACTCGAAATCCCCGCGCCGACCACGCAGATGTCGGCCGCCACGTGCCTGGTGGGAGCGTCTTTGGGCTTGACGCTGATTCGCGTCGGCAGGCTGGCTCGCGCTCCTTCAATCATTTCGACCCCCGCCGTTCAGTTCGCCGAGCCCGCGCGCCCCCACAGTTTCTTCGACGCGATCTTCGCGCCCTCCACAAGCGACCGCAGCTTCATCCAGCAGAAAGCCGGATACACCGGCCCGAATCCCGCGAACGTCCCGAATCCGCAGTCCGTTCCCGCGATCACGCGTTCGCGCCCAACCACGTTCGCATATCGCAGCAGCCTTTGCGCTACCACTTCCGCGTGCTCCACGTAGTTGCTGCTCGAGGCCACCACGCCCGGCACCAGCACCTTGCCTTCCGGCAGCTTGATCTTCGTCCACGCTTCCCACTCGTGCTCGTGGCGCGGGTTCGCGCCCTCGATCAGCAGAGCCATCGGCTTCACTTTGATCGCGATCGGAAAAATCTTCATGCAGTCCATGTCGTGGATGTGCGTGCCTTCGTAGTTCCCCCAGCAGACGTGCAGCCTCACGCGGTCCGCCGGCACGTTCGCCAGCGCATGGTTCAGCGCCTCCACCTGCATCTCGGCGTTGCGAAGAAATTGTTCGTCGCTCAAATTCTTGAACCGCGTGTGCCGGCCCATGGCCAGGTCGGGGCAGTCGAGTTGCAGCAACAGCCCCGACTTCGCGATCATCTCGTACTCTTCCCGCATCGCGTTCGCCAGCGCCTCGAGATACTTTTCGTGCGACGGATAGTATTCGTTCGGCTGGAACACCGCGATCGTTCCCGGCGACACCGCGTTCATGAAGCCCTCGACCACTTTCGCCTTTGACAGCGCCTCTTTCATCCGCGCGATGTCCTGCTCGACCGGCTTCAGGTCTTTCACCTTGATCGGCCCTTTGCACACTGGCCGCTTGTACGTCGCCGAATGCCCGCTCTTTACCAGACGGTCGCGGTACTCCGGGTAATCGTCCAGGTCTTGCGGCGTGGGCCGCGCCGAGTCGCCTTCGAATCCGGTCAGCCGGTGTCGGATGTACGTCGCATAGCTGATTTTGCTAGTCTCGCCGTCGCTCACGATGTCGACTCCGCACTCCTCCTGTCGCTTCACCGTATCGCCCACCGCGCGCCGCATTGTCTCGTCGAATTTCGCCTGGTCGTAGGCTTCGCCGCGGTCCTGCGCGAACAGCAGATCGACCACGTCCTGCGGGCGTGGCAGGCTGCCAACGTGCGTTGTCAGGATGCGGTCCGTGCTCGTTTTCATCGGATTCCCCCTTGGAACCCGGGAACCGGCCCCGGGCAAACCGCGCAAGCATATTCCAGATGGCCGCCGGCGTGGCTGCACCATCTCATCTCAACTTGGGCTTCCAAGATGGCCTACACCCGCATTGCCGCGGACGAGCGCACCAGGAAGTTAGCAGCAGGTCTCAGCGCCTATTTCGCAGTCGGGTCCTTCTTTACGTCGTGGTCCATGAACTCCAACCAGAACCCCTGGGGATCCGGGACGAAGAAAGAGCGTGTGGTCGGACCGATGAAAACCGGCGCGTCTGACTTGCTCAGGGTGTGCAGATTGGCTGCCTTGACCCGCGTCATAATCACATCATCGTCTTTAGCCATGAATAGGAAATGCGCTGCGCCGGGATCCTGAAAGTATCCATGCTGAAAGTGCTTGTTGTGATGCGTGTATTCCAGAAACTCCATGATTACCGGCGAGCCGGGAACCATCGCCATAGCCAGCCGGAACTGACCGTGTGTGTTGGTTAAGTTCTCGTACGCCTCGTCGCCCATTAACGACGGACTCAGCCAAAACTTGAAATCGGGTCCGACCAAGCTCTGATACAAACGGCATGTTGTTTCGAGATCGTCGACGACTACGGCGACATGCGCGCCGAGAATCTTGCTGCTGCGGTCGGCGGTTGTCTCCGGCGCGGGGGTCTGCTCGATCAATTCGACCGGGTATCCGTCGGGGTCGCGCACGAAAACTGCGCGGATTTTGCCAGTCACACCCGGCCAGCCGGGCAGCTCGACGGGATTTCCGCCGACAGTGATCACAGGAATGTACTCATCTTTCAGGTCGGCCAGGGTTTTATCAAGATCGCGTACGATGAGTTTCAGATAGGACGCACCTGGATCGCTCAAAGGTGGATTGTATGGGCGGGACTTGATTCCTTTTATTTCGATGGCCTCAATCATCATTTCAGGTCCACCCGGCACCGCTGCGGTCCCCGGAATGGGAAGAAGCGAGCCGCGGCTGGATGCGTCGTAGGGATTCGGCGCGTCCTGGCCGAGCTCCACAAATTCCTGCAGCCCGCGATGCACGCTAAATGGGCGGGGCTGGTCGCGGGTGCCGCGAAGTTCCAGTCCGAGAAGATCGTGATAGAAATGGATGATCAGCTCGGTTTCTCCGATCTCGCGGCCA